>Ga0256407_10000372_pt1 | contig 110119 bp, 111 predicted proteins | sample RumenRJG_04DNA_FD_193489 | JGI IMG/M metagenome (GOLD analysis project Ga0256407, IMG submission 193489) | Bovine rumen microbial communities from Lethbridge, Alberta, Canada - RJG_04 | ecosystem: Host-associated > Mammals > Digestive system > Stomach > Rumen | place: Canada: Alberta... | reverse complement strand
CACTGTAAAATATCATTAAAAGCCTGACCTGACCGTAAAAAAGAATAAACGGTTCTCGTACTTTACTCTATCTTGTACTACATCTTTTCTATTTGTCTATGGAAATATATCAAAGATCGCTTGCTTAAAAGCCGATAAACTACCAGACCCGCTTCACAAGAGGGCCTCCGGCTCATTTGCGAGTGCAAAGGTATGCCAAAATTATGAAACAACGATATTAACCTTGGTCCTTTTTATAAAAAAAAATGAAAAAAGTGTAATAAAACACTTTCTGTCCTTATTGTACCTTATATATAATACGCGCGAATATACAAGCTTGACTGAGCGTCATTGTACTTCCTTCTTCATTTTTTCCCACATATAGTCAGAAAGGATGTTTTGGTTCTGTATTTTCGAATGCGCGACCTTTTTCTCTATCATGCCGGCACGTTTCTGGGAATCTGGGTGATCTGAAATGAACTCTAACATACCACTTGATTGCATCCGACGCATAAAATTGGCCATATCCTTTGGATTATAACCCGCCTTACGCAAATACCTTACGGCTTGGTCATCTGCTTCAGTCTCCTTGTCACGGACTATCGTATTATGCACAAATTGATAGAGCATATGAGTTAAAAAGTCTGACTTGGAACCATTTGACAACATAATGGAAATTGCAGTTAATGCCAGGTCTATCTGGAATGTACTGCTGAGATGACGAAGCTGAATGTGTGCAATCTCGTGGCTGAGAACCCCCGCTAATTCGGATTCATTCCTGCAATCACGCAAAAGTCCCCTGTTAATAATCAAATGTCCACCAACAGTAGCAAAGGCATTCACCTCGTATGAAGATGATACAAAAACATGCACCGAGGCTGTATCAAGGTCATTTTTCTGACATATATTATTTACTACGCCATCTACCACATCATACACTTGTCTGTTATGCATCTCGCCCAGTTGCGTCTTGACAACCTTCCAAATCAATTTTGACTCCTGCTGCTCGATGAAATCGGGCCTTATTGTATATGGTACACAAAGTAGTATAAGGTACATAGAAATTGCTACCGTTGAACATCTCGTCCGTTTTGTATTTTCATACCACAGTGTACCGGATGTTTCCAAGCTTCACTCTCCGTCCTATAGCAGAACTGTCTTCTTTGAAAAGATCCTTGCAACTATTGCTTCCCATCACACAAACCTTACGCTTCTCTGCGATGTCCATGATATTAATGAAGCGTCACTCCAGCATCTCCACAGCTTGCGAAGCGGCATACTTGGGAAAAACGCCCACCATTGAACTACTGCTGATATAATGGTTGCCGAAGCTGGCCACTACTCCATCCTGAGTAACAGTAGGAATAGCATTGGTAATCTGATGAGGAAAGTGATGGCGACTCATATATAAATCGCGGTCGTCCAGCCTAATCAACCGGCCTTCTTTTATACCTTCCCAAGGCTTGGTTGTCCTACCGCCAAAAACGTGAACGGCATCAAAGGCAAAACTTCCCATGTTATACTGAAACGAATGGATAACACCATTGCCCGCTCCCTGTAGCACAATTAGCAAGAACAGTCCGCTAACCACAGCAAATCCTGTAGCAATGGTACGCATCATGTTGCGCCTCAAGGTACCTTTTATCTCCTGTAAAAGCTCAAGCATACCCTTAACCTAATAACTTTTCACTCCTACTTCATTACTCCATTCACGCCAAAAGGAGATTTTTAGAGCCTTCGTTCAACTCTACATTCTCTATCTGACCGTCCTTTATGTGTACAATCTTTTCTGCCTGATAGTCAACACCACTCTCGTGTGTAACCACGATGATGGTCAATTCCCTGCTCGTGCAGTTTCTTCAGCAGCTGCATCACCTCCAGAGAAGTCTTACTGTCCAATGCGCCCGTCGGCTCGTCGGCTAGGATAATGCGGGGCTGCGTGATGAGTGCACGCGCTATGGCAACACGCTGTTTCTGCCCGCCCGACAATTCGTTGGGCATATGGTGAGCCCATTCCGTTAGACCCACCTTTTCCAGATACTCCATTGCCAGCTGATTGCGTTTCCTTCTGCTTACCCCTTGGTAGAAGAGTGGCAATGCAACATTCTCCATTGCATCCTTAAAGGATATCAGGTTAAAACTCTGGAAGATAAAACCTATCATGCGATTGCGATAGTCAGCTGCGCATGTCTCAGACAGGTTGCGGATGAGAGTGCCGTCCAAGCGGTACTCACCCTCGTCATAATCGTCCAGGATGCCCAGTATGTTCAGCAGGGTCGATTTGCCGGAACCCGATGCGCCCATGATAGCAACAAACTCACACTTTCCTATGTGCAAGTCAATACCCTTCAGCACATGAAGCGGCTGGGCGCCCTAATACGTTTTATGAATGTTAGTTAAATGAATCATTTTTTCTAGTTAGAGAAATCATCTTTTCAATTTAGAGAAGTCAACTTTGCTGGCACCGTTCTCTTCGCAAACGAAGTTCTTGCATTCTCCGCTCAAGACGGCTTTGCCTGCACCATTGAGTTCAACCTCAAGCTCCTGGCAGAACACATTGGCATTTATGTCGCCAGCACCATTTACGTCAATCTCTATATCACCTTGTGCCAGAACCTTGGCAAACGAGCAGTCTGCTACGCCATTCAGTTCCACGTTCAGCGATGCTACAGAAAGCGTGTTTATGTTAACTTTACCTGCACCATTTATCTCTATTTCAAGTGGCTCTGTCTGCTCCATAGTACCAACCACTTCCAGCTTACCTGCTCCAGTAAGCTCCAGTTCCTGCAAGTTGGGAACAGCGATGTAGAATGTCACAGGAGGCGTATTCTTATCCACATTGCCCTTAAAACCCTTACATTCTATCCTCAGCTCGTCTCTCCTTACATCAAAAGTATAAGCCTCAATACATTTTTTATTTGCACGAACGCGTACAGAGCTTACACTGTCTTGCGAGAGAACAATGCACACCTTTCCCTTTGTTTTTATACTGGTGAAAGCAGGAAAACTGAGTTCTTGCTCCATAACGCTGCCCCATTTGGCAGAATCCTCATGCTCAAAATCCATAGCTTCTTTAGCTACCTTCTCTGCAAACTTTGTCGCTATTTCAGTACAACTGGAAAGAATGATACTAAGAGCTACCAACAGCACAATAGGCGATAGAATAAAACGTACTTTCATAATCTTAATGGTTTTATTTAACTTGTTAAATTAATTATCTGTATTTGGGTTAGTATATCAAACCATTTGGAGTTAGTATAGTAGCCAGGAATGCACAAGCATATTTTCCACATGCTATTACCTGATCCATAGTAATATCTAATGCCTTCATGGTGCGGAAGAATTCAGGTACCTGCTCCTCAAAGAACTCCTTCTTACGGAGTGCCAGAACAGCGTCACGAGCACCCTCGTTGACAAAGTTTCCCAAGCCACGACGTGTTGCTACAACATCCTGGTTCTGCAACCACTCGAAAGAGCGGGCCACGGTATTAACGTTCACCTCTACCTCAGCCGCAAACTCACGTACTGATGGCAGTTTTTCATTCTCACGGTATTTCCCTGCAAGAATACTATCACAGATGCTTTCCGCTATCTGTAGATATATAGGTTTCTGATTTTTAAAGTCCATAATAGAAAGTTTACTGTTTACCGTTCATTGGTTATTGGTTATTGACTTTAGGAAACGATAACGAAAACGCTAACCGTTAACCGCTAACCAATTTACAAATAACTAAGGATTCCTGCGTGTTGTAATCTGTGCTCGGCAGTACAGACGGTAAGTCAGCCACCAGATAAGGCAGAAGATTGCTATTGCAAAAGTAGCAAGTAACCAAGCACCCACCCATGAAGGTATATCAGCAATCATTTGAATGTCAAAATTAATCTTAACAAGAAACAGGCCTAACATTCCACCGAGGAGGAGCGAAACAAGCCATAACACAATATGGAAGAGTAGTACGTAGCCAAAAGTATGACGATACTTAAAGGCACTACCCAAAGAGAACGTGCTTAATTGGCCAAGAAATCCAAAGGTAGAGAAACATACCAATGCAATATTGTTACTATACTTAAGGTCATGGAAAGCGAAAGAGAACACATCCCACGTTGCCAACGTGATGGACTGAGGATTTGTAACCCCAAACAATGCCCAACCTAAGATGGCATGTACCAAGTCTGCCACTATAATACTTCCCATGAACACCAATAAGGTACCAAAAAAAGAACAGCCAGCGTGCCATAGGAAACGTTCCGAATTAGTGGCAGGAAGGGTCAGTTCGCTAATACGTCCCTGCTTGGTAACAAGGTTATGGAACATGTAGCATAACATCTGTATTATAGCAGCAGCTAAAAGAATGCGGTAATAAACAACCCTCCCCGTTACATTATAGAAACCAGCAACTATTGATTCACTATACTCAGCAAAATTTACTTTGTCGCTGACAATCCAGTATCCATACAATAGTGAGACATAGTTTATTATAATAGGTACAAGCACACAGCCTGCTATCACTATAAGTTGGCGAATATAGAACTTACGATTGATGGTAAGGTCCCAGCGAGCCACATTCAGGAATCTGTTAAAATCAAATGCTTTCATATCTTAATCCTCCACTTTCTTGTTAGTTAATGTTTCAATGAAAAGTTTCTCCAGGTCAATGGGTTCATCCCCTTCTACTAAGGGAGCATCCAGTAATACTTTGTTAGGCTCAATAATGCAAACATGGTCCAGCATACGCTCCACATCATGCACCTGATGGGTAGAGATAATAATAGTCTTGTCTTCTGACATACCCTCAATCACTACCTTGCGAAACTGACTCTTTGAAAGGATATCCAATCCGTTGGTAGGTTCGTCCATCAACAGGTAATTGGTATTCGTTGCCAAAGCCAGACACATATATACTTTTTTCTTTTGTCCCATAGAGAGCGCACCCAGATTAATATCTTTAGACATATCAAAACCAGACAGACAATGCTCCAGCAATTCATCCGAGAACTTTGGATAGAATGGCTTCAGGCTCTTTACATACTGCTTGAGGCTGATGTGTGGAAGGTCGTATTCTTCAGGAACAATGAACATCTCCTGCAACATTTCAGGCAGACGCTGAGACGCAAGTACGCCGTCTACTCTAACCTCGCCCTGCTTGGGACGCAACAAACCCATCATCAGGTAAAGCAACGTGCTCTTTCCTGTACCGTTCTTACCAAGCAGGCCATATACTCCGCCCTTTTTGAATTGCAAACTGAAATTCTCTAAAACATTGTGGTACTTATTGTACCCGAATGTAACATTTTCAATACTTATCATAGTGTAATAGTTAAATAGTACACTGCAAAAGTATGACAAATAAAAATACCCACCAAAACTTTGCAGGTATTTTAACATAATTTTAATACTTTCTAGGATAGTTGACGAGTTGTTGGCTTACCGTTTACTGTTTACCGTGTTACTGTTTATTGTTTATAGTTTATAGTTGACAGTTATCCGCTGCGGTAGCAAATTCTTCATTCTTTCACTCTTTTCTTAAGGAATATAGATGCAATAACTGTCATGATGGGACTCAAGTAGCAGAAGAAGCAGAAGGGAGCATATACTATAGTAGAGACACCCAGCACAGAACTTTGTGTCATACCGCACGTGTTCCAGGGAATCAGCACAGAGGTAACAGTCGCACTATCCTCACAAGTTCTACTAAGCAGACGAGGCTCCAACCCATAGCGCTTATATGTAGGGCCGAACATAGTAGCAGAAAGAATGATTGACAGGTACTGGTCAGCAGCCACCACATTCAGGAACACACCTGTAAAAGCAGTTGTTGCCACCAGCGAGACAACACCTCGTACCAGACGTATCAATGCTTTCATAATGGTCTCCAACATTCCCGTTGCTGTCATTGCGGCTCCAAAGAGCATTGCACAGATAATCAGCCAGATAGTTCCCAGCATTCCTGCCATACCGCGTGTAGCCACTAAGTCGTTCAGTTCAGGCACCCCTGTATTCAGGTTTGTGGAACCATACACCACAATCAGTGCACCACGCAGTCGTTGGGAGAATCCTTCCAAATCTGTTCCGGCAATCTCGTCCAACAAGGCGCCCTGTGTTACAGCAGCCGTCACTGTTCCCATCAATGTAGCTAAGAAAAGGACTACCATCGAAGGCAGACGCATGGCTATTAGTACGCCTGTAAGAACAGGAACCGTCAGCAGCCAAGGTGAAATAAAGAAAGTGTCCTGCAGGGCATTTGCAACCTTCAGCGCATGATCTGCCTGTGTAGGAGCAACCCCCAAGCCATTAATAGCGAATACGGTTAGTGTGATAAGAAAAGCGGGAACAGTGGTGTAGAGCATGTAACGGATATGCGTAAAGAGTGGAGTACCGGCTGTACTGCTGGCCAGTACTGTGGTATCTGAGAGGGGTGATATCTTATCGCCAAAGTATGCACCTGAGATGATGGCGCCTGCGGTCCAAGCCTCATCGTATCCAATGGCCTGTCCTATTCCCATCAAGGCGATACCAATGGTGGCAATGGTGGTCCATGAAGAGCCCGTTATCACACTAACCAGCGCACAGATAAGGCAAGCAGATACCAGGAACCACTGGGGCGACATTATCTGCATACCATAATATATCAAGGTAGGGACTATCCCGCCCACCATCCAGGAACCTCCAAGGGCACCTATCAGCAACAGGATGATGACAGCTCCGCTGATGCTCCCCATTTTATCAGAGAGTGCTTTCTCGAAGTCGGCCCATGTGACATCCTTGCGCAGCAGTCCTATGCTCAGACACACAGATGTGGCTACGATGAGCGAAATCTGTGAGGCACCAGAAAGCGTCTCGTCACCGAATATAGAGACTACAATAGAAATGAGTGCCACCAGAATAACCAGTGGCACTAATGATACCCATAAGGAAGGCGTTTCCTTTTTCATCAGCTAACCTTGTTCAGCTTCTTGATAATCGAGAAGATGAACAGGGCGGCCAAGAGACAGATGCCCATCAGGGTTGCCCAGACAATCCAGAGCGGCATATCCCACATGTGACCAGGGATGCTGACAAGTTTGTTGCCAAGAGCCGTTGCCACGAACCAGCCACCCATCATCATGCCCTTGTACTTAGGAGGAGCAACCTTCGTCACAAACGAAATACCGATGGGCGAAAGCAGCAACTCGGCAAAGGTCAGGATAAGGTAGGTACTGACAAGCAGGTTGGGATTGAAGTCATAGACATGGTTGGGATGGTCTGTTGCGGGCAGACCGAAGCTGCTAACCGTCATCAGCAGATAGGCACAGGCAGCCACCAGCATACCCAAGCCAATCTTGACGGGTGCTTTGGGCTCTTTGCCTTTCTTGGCGAGCCAACCGAAGAGGGCGATGCTGACGGGTGTCAAGGCTACCACGAAGCAAGGATTGAACTGCTGGAAGATGGGAGCATCTACGGTCACGACCTCACTTGCTGTCTGTACATAGTTATAACCGAGGACAGCAGCCGGGGCAACTATGAGCAGGGCATTGATAACCTTTGCTTTTGCACTGTCGCTGCTTATCAGTCCGAAAATACCATAGACAATCAGAATACACCAGATGAGGTTCATCACGTTGAACTCCATGCCCGTAATGCCAGTAGCAGAGCGAGCCGTGAACTCGTCAGCAAACCAAGTCAGCGTCAAGCCGTTCTGATGGAACGCCATCCAGAAGAAGATAACCACGGCGAAGACGAGGCAAAGACAAACGATGCGCTCTTTGGTTTCGGCTGGTGACATCTCCTCGACTTTCTCTTCCGTAGCAGCCGTCTTGTCCTTCTTTACTGTGAGCACCTGCTTGTATGTGCTTCTTCCCAAGTAGTAAACGAGAATAGAAACGATGACGGAGACACAAGCTACGGCGAAGGCAAAGTGATAGCTGTCTGCCTTGCTGTAGCCAAGCGAATTCTGTGCCCAATCCATAATCCTGATGGCTGCCGTCGGAGCGAACAAGGCACCGATGTTTATTGCCATGTAGAACAGCGAGAAGCCCGAATCGCGCTTGCCGGCATATTCAGGAGCGTTATAAAGGTCGCCCACCATCACCTGCAGATTACCCTTGAAGAGGCCCGTTCCCAGGCTGACGAGCAACAGGGCGGCACCCATCGCTGCAATAGCGACTGTACCGTTACCCAGGGGAACAGACAGAAGCAGATAGCCGAAGAACATAATCAGGATGCCGATAACTACCATCCTGCTGTATCCCCAACGGTCTGCTGCCATGCCTCCGACAAGGGGCAGGAAATAAACTGCGGTTAGGAACCAAGTATAAATCTCGCTCGCCGTACCGGCGTCAAAACCGAAATTCTCCCCGAGAAAGAGAGCAAAGACAGCGAGCATGGTGTAGTATCCGAAACGCTCGCCGGTGTTGGACAGCGCAAGTGTCCACAACCCTTTAGGTTGACCTTCAAACATAGTAAATAATGACTTTAGATTAATAATTGCGAGACAAAGTTAATTAAAATTAACGAAAACGAAAATGAAAATGAAAAGTTTTGGTATTTTTGTAAGCGAATTTAGGAAAGACGATAAACCGAAAACATAAACAATTAAATATATATGAAATTTCTTGGCTTGAAACCACGCATCCTCTATTGCATGAAGAACTACAACATGGATGCGTTCATGAAGGATTTAATGGCTGGTATCATAGTGGGTATCGTGGCATTACCCCTGGCAATAGCCTTTGGCATAGCCAGTGGCGTGACACCGGAAAAAGGCATCATCACGGCAATTGTTGCCGGATTCATCATTTCGGCCTTGGGTGGCACAAAGGTACAGATCGGCGGTCCCACCGGTGCATTTATAGTAATTATATATGGAATTGTAAATAATCCCGCATACGGATTGCAGGGCCTGCTGGTAGCAACGATGATGGCAGGTGTCATCCTTATTGGACTGGGCGTTTTCAAGCTAGGTGCTGTAATTAAGTTTATTCCATATCCGATAATCATCGGTTTTACCGCTGGTATTGCCGTGACAATATTCACTACGCAGATGGGTGATGTCCTGGGCCTGACACAGCAAGTCGCCGATAAGAACGGGGACTTTATCACCATTCCACTGAAAACACCAGGCAATTTCATAGGGAAATGGGTATGCTATGCACAGAACATCAATACCTTTAACCTATGGAACTTTCTGGTAGCCACCGGATCCCTGCTGGTAATCATCTTCAGCCCAAAGATTGTACGCCGCATTCCTGTCCTGAACAAAATCCCAGGTTCGCTATATGGAATCCTCCTGGGAACAGGGGCTGTTATTCTGGCCAAGAGCATGTTCCCTGATATCATAATCGACACCATAGGCGACCGTTTCAACATTCAGGCCAAACTGCCTGAAATGATTGTCCCGGCATTTACATTCGAGACAGTACAGAACCTGCTGCCGGTAGCATTTACCATTGCCGTACTGGGTGCAATAGAATCCTTACTGAGTGCCGCTGTTGCCGACGGTGTTATCAGTGACCGCCATGACAGCAACATGGAACTGATCGCACAGGGTGCCGCCAATCTGGTTACCCCATTGTTCGGTGGTATTCCAGCAACTGGTGCCATCGCACGTACAATGACCAATATAAACAACGGAGGCCGCACTCCCGTTGCCGGCATAATACATGCTGTGGTATTGTTGCTCATCCTTCTTGTACTGATGCCATACGCCAGCTATATCCCGATGGCCACGCTGGCAGGAGTGCTGGTAATCGTCTCGTACAACATGAGTGGTTGGCGCACATTCAAGGGGCTTTTGAAAAACCCCAAGAGTGACGTTACCGTCCTGCTCGTCACATTCTTCCTGACAGTAATATTCGATTTGACCATTGCCATCGAAATCGGCCTCATCATCGCATGCGCCCTGTTCATCAAGCGTGTAATGGAGACTACCGAGATAAGCGTCATCCGCAATGAGATTGATCCCTCGGACGAGGCTGACATGGACGTACATGAGGAGCACTTGATTATTCCCGACGGCTGTGCGGTATACGAAATCAACGGCCCTTATTTCTTTGGTATCGCCAACAAATTCGATGATTTGCAGTCAGCACTGAATACAGGGCACAAACCAAAGGTGCAGATTATACGTATGCGCAAGGTTCCGTTCATTGATTCAACAGGCATGCACAATCTGGCAAACCTTATTGACATGAATCACTCACAGGGTATTCACATCATACTGTCAGGCGTAACGCCGAAGGTTCATTCGCAATTGGAGAAAGCACATTTCTACGACAAGATGAACCAGGATCACATCTGTCCGCATATTGACGTTGCCCTGCAAAAGGCCCGCGAATTCCTGGCAGAGTAAATATAATCCTACAGGATACCATGAATAACCACGCCCTGTCCAAGACGGAATGCAATGCACTCAGGGGCATTGCCATCCTGATGATCATGCTTTACAACTTTGTTCGTCACTTAATTCCAATTGACGGCAATGAAATGAAATATTCGGCCGAATATACCCAGATCTTCTGCCAGCACTGGTACAACCCGCTGTACCTCGTCAGCTTCATCGGCTGGACAGGAGTCTGCATATTCATATTCCTGAGCGGCTACGGCCTGAGCCTGAAATACTGCGACAACAAGGTCCTGAGCGTGAAAGAACTCTGGTCATTCTACAAGCATCATCTGATAAAAATAGCATGGTTGTCGCTACCGCTGATGGCTCTATACAGCATTCTGAACAGCTGGATCACCGGCAAAATAGGCATCACCCTGCCCGGACCATACTGGTTCTTCCCGCTTATCCTGGAATGCTATCTGCTCTTCCCCCTGCTAGTCAGACTCAACACCAAGGCCTTGATAGTTCTCATTTTCACCGGCATAGCAATCAACATGTTCTGCCTGTATTACCCCTTAGGCGAAACAACCGTATGGTACATTATGAGGCACCATATCTTCGCCTGGTATGCCACATTTGCCACAGGCATCGTAATTGCTCGCTATGGCATGACTGATACAGAATGGTATCATATACTGCTGCCCATTGCCCTGTGTGCAAGGCCACCATCCTGTTCCTCCTGATTACATTTACATTAAGCTGGCTGCACCACAAATATATTCCGGAAAATAAACCTTTACGGAAAAAGCCTATCTAATCTACTAAAACTGTGAAATGACGAAAAACAAATATCTGACCTGGATATTATCAATCCTTATAATGCTGGTATTCTGCATACCTGCATTTACACGCGTCCTGCTGCATCAGGACAATATCCTGTACCTCGTCTGGAGTATTGTGCTGTGCGTTCCACTAGTATACGCCCTGCAACACATACGCAGCAAGATCGTTTTCTGCATACTGTTCTTCTGCCTGATGATGCTGTCCGGCACCGAGATGTTCTTCTCCGTCGGTCTGAGGTCACTGGTCCAGACCGCGCATATCATAGGCATCATGACATCGACTGACAAGGAGTCGTCGCACTTCATGGACAACAACATGCTGAACATGGCCAGCACCCTGCCACAGCTGCTCTGCGGCATCGCAGCCATGGTCATCCGCTGCATCCAGCCAGGCAAATGTCCCCGGACACGCACCCTGCGCATTGCAACATGGGCCGGACTGCTGTGTGCCGCCGGCTTAGGCATGTACATGCACGTTGCTCCATACAACATCATCAAGTGCTGCGCCCTGGCTGCCCGTCAGGGATATACCAAACACCGCATGGTCCCCATGGCCCAGGGGATGACCTTCAATGCAACCAGGCCCGACACCGGCGGACGCGAATACTATGTGATGTGCGTCGGCGAAAGTCTGCGTGCCGCCAACCTGGGGATAAACGGTTACGGCAGGCAGACCACCCCGTTGCTGCAGTCGTTGGACAATATGGTGTCGTTTACGGACTACTACTCCAACGCCACGCTCACCATGTATTCGGTCCCCATGATGCTGTCGCGCGCCACGGTGGACGACTACGACATCAACTACACCGAATATGGCATACTCAAGCCGTACAGGGAGTGTGGATTCAAGACAATTGTCATAAGCCCAGGCAAACTGCTGACGTACGAGAGGTACCTGACCCACGGTGCAGACACGGTCTATAACGTCCGTAACGATTCGGTCATCCCCGCCCTGATTGATTCGCTCACGCAGGTCCATCCCAAGGTGTTCTTCCTGGTCCAGCTGTACCAGTCGCATCTGTACTTCGACAACTTCACCCCGCAGTACGACGCCTATCGCCCCAACCTGGCTACCGACGGCGGACCTGGCATCCCTGCTACCGATGAGCTGATGGTCAACGCATACGACAATACCGTGCTGTACACCGACTATATCATGAGCAGCATGATACGTGCCATCGACAAGCCCGATGCACGTTCGGCATTCCTGTTCGCATCCGACCACGGCGAGGTCCTGGAGTTGAACAAGCCGGGACGCGGATGTGCGCTGAATCCCGACAAGGACGAGTACCACGTTGCCATGATGTTCTGGTCCAGCGACCTGTGGACCCAGACCCACCGGGACGCTGCACGCAGAATAAAGGAAATCAGCCACCAGCCCATAAATGCCGACTACCTGTTCTATACAGCATGCGACATGGCCGACATCACCATCGACAGTATATACTGGAAGCCCGAATACAGCCTGCTCTCGCCCGAATTCAAAACACACGAGCGCAAGATAATGCTGCCCGACGGGCTGAGCGTGATAAGTCTGGATGCAAAATAAAAATAATTCCCGGCCGGCACATGCCAGTCGGGAATTGTTCAGTTTTTAATCTTTTAATTTTTTAACCTTTTAACCTTAGTCGTCGTTCCCAGTGTTACCACCCGGAGGTGTCACACCACCACCGCCGTTGTTGTTGTCACCGCCAGTGTTTCCACCGGTGTTTCCGCCGGTATTCTCTCCTGTGTTTTCACCACCGTTTTCATCACCAGTGCCGGTGCCGTTGTCTGTAATGTCCTCCTCCTCAACAGCTGCACCGGTACGCTCGTCTATTTTCTGCCAGCTTACCTCGTTGGCAAACTGCTGACTGAACTTGATTGAAACGGATGCGCCCAAACGGCTCTTGCCCCTGTTGGCAGTCAGCATCTTGGCCGTAGCAACGACAAGATTGCCTTCCTTGTCTTTCGTGTCCTTGACCGAGGCATTGAGATTTGGATAGATAGTCAGGAACTGGTCGCCCAAAGAAACGCGGAAACCTTTCAAGACGTTCGATTTAACAGCCTTCATGTACTCAGACACGGCAGCCTTCATAAAAGACTTTTCAATACTTGTGTTGCGGCATGCCTCCTCGCATACTTCGTCGAATGTCAAAGTACCGTTGGGAACTGGAACGGCATAGAAGCTGTGAGTACCCAGTTTCGTGTTCTCCTTGGCATAATACTTAACCTTTGCCATAGTTGAATTTTTTATGTTTTTACTCTGAACGATTACCCGGAAACAGTTGCTATATTAAGCCTTTTAGAGTTAGTGGGTAACTATATTAGAGTTAGTGGGTAACTGTATTAGAGTTAGTGGGTAACTCTAAAAGCCCCTGTTTTTAACTCTATTTCCCTTTCCGTACCAACTATATCTGTTTCCTTCGATGTTCGACGGCAAATATCGACTATTTGCAAATAAAAATCCTCATTACAACGATCTTTAACCGCACGTTAACTTCGTGTAACTTAATATTATCCTACCTTTAACACAATAGGTTAAACTTAACACAAAATACGTCTGCTGGTTCGTTAACCAACAGACGTATTGTCGTTTACTGTTTACATTTACGGTTTACTCGCCGCCCTTCGCCATGATGGTCAGAATGGTCGTCACATCACCAATCTCAATCTCACCATTGCCATTGGCGTCAGCAGCCTTCTTGTTGTAGCCTTTAACCTCGGGCGTTGCCATCAGGGTCAGGACGGATGTAACGTCACCGATTTCTACCTCGCAGTTGACGTTGGCATCGCCTAGAATGTATTTAGGTGCTTCAACAGGTGCTACGGACTTGTTTGCCACCAGCATTACAGGCTTGCCGTTTATCGTAGTTCCAACCTCCGTCACCTTGATGTCAACTGCAACAGGAGCCTTGGAGAGTGACAGGTTGTTTTCTGCGTCGTATTCGGCGTACATTCCGGCGCCTATGTTATACAGGTATGTATCGCCGCCATCCTCTATCACCTGCCAACATGTACCTGTGTCATTGTCATCAAGGTTAAGCGTATATGCTTCATTCCTCAGCGACTTCGTCATCTGGTTATATACCGGGAAGTTTCTACCGCTTTGGTCAGCTATCATATATACTGCGTCATTGCGTATATCGTCCGCGTTGCTTGCAAACTCTTTTATGTGGTGAAACTCTCCCCATCTTGTATTAAATATATAATCCCACACTGTGCCCTCCGGAACATATAATTGAGTATGAAGATACACTCTTTTGGAAAAAGAATCTTCTTCAATATTATTCTCTCCACGATTTATGATGGTCTGCAATGGACAACCATAGAAAGCATAACCTCCTACAATGCTGGTCACACTGTTTGGAATGGTTACTGAAGTTAGGCTGGTGCAACCAAAGAAAGCATCGGCCCCTATGCTGGTCACACTGTTTGGGATGGTTACTGAGGCCAAATTGCTGCAATTAGAGAATACCGACTCACTTATGCTGGTCACGCTATTTGGAATGTCTATTGAAGTCAGGCCTGTGCAACCAGAGAAAGCTGAACCAGCTATTTCTAGTGTCCCTTCTTTTAATGTAATATGTGTTCCTTCTGGCATTGTACCTTTATATCTATATATAACTTTACCGATATAGACAATGCCGTCTGGTTGGTTGTTATACCATGGTGTATCAGAGAAAGCATCACCTCCAATGTTTATCACACTGTTGGGAATAATTACAGATGTAAGGCTGCTGCAACCATAGAAGGCATAACTTCCAATATTTGTTACACTGTTGGGGATGGTTACTGATGTCAGACCACTGCAGCCATAGAAGACAGAATTTCCAATTTCTGTCACACTGTTACCGATAGTCAATGATGTCAGGCCACTGCAGCCATAGAAGGCAGAATTTCCAATTTCTGTCACACTGTTACCGATAGTCAATGATGTCAGGCTGCTGCAACCGCGGAAAGCATAACTTCCAATGCTTGTCACACTGTTGGGAATGGTAATTGATGTCAGACCAGCGCAATTATAAAAAGCATAGCGCCCGATACTAGTCACGTCATTGCCAAGTATGTATTCTTTTACTTGGCTACCAAAAATTGTATTAAGATTACTTTCATATGAATATGTCTTTGAAACTATATCATTAGAATTAAGCGAAACAGATGTCAGGCTGCTACAATAACTAAAAGCACGTTCTCCAATGCTTGTCACGCTGTTAGGAATTTCTATTGAGACAAGACCGCTGCAACCATCGAAAGCCGAACCTGCTATTCCTAATGTTCCTTCGTCAAGAGTTATGCTAGTTTCATTTGGCATAGTACCTTTATATTTATATACGACCTTACCAGCATATACTAAGCCTTCTGGTTGATTGTTATACCAAGCAGTATCGTCAAAAGCACCGTACCCAATGGTTGTTATGCTTTGGGGAATGTCTATTGATGTCAGACCACTACAACTATGAAAGGCATCATTTCCAATACTTGTCACGCTGTTGGGAATGGCTACTGATGTCAGGCTGCTACAATATATGAAAGCCCGTTCGCCAATGCTTGTCACGCTGTTAGGAATGGTCACTGATGTTAACCCGCTGCAACCATAGAAAGCATTGGTTCCAATACTTATCACATTATAAGTTTTACTATTATATGTTACTTGAGACGGAATGGTAATAGATCCAGAATATGAACCAGAAAAGTATGATATAGAAGTTACTGTTACGTTGGTTCCATCTGCATTTCTGTTGTAATAAATTCCGTCTACTTCAAAATCATATGCCCATGAAATGGTAGTGATTGCAAGTAGCAGTAAGGTTGCAATAAATCGCTGAAGTAAATTCTTTTTCATATAGCACAATATATGGTTTAACGCGGTTGCCTTACACTACGTCTCCAAATAGTGTCCCTGATTTAATGTTTGATACATTCTTACCCCAAGATACAAAAAAAGCGTGGAGACTGTCCGTTGCTCGCTCCACTGCTGAGGCCCTAGGATTGCCCAATCCGCCAGAACGAGCAACTATGACCCCACGCCGATATGTAAACGAAACATCAACCCATATATCATATGAGAAGAATGGTCGGTATTTACATACCCATGGGCGTCTATCGTTGCAGTGTTCATTGACGGATTTGAAATTTCCTAGGTTTCAGCAGTCAAGAACAAAGCGCGTGATATACGCCTTTAATATATATGGTGTCCCACACCGCCATAAAGAACTCTTTCCTAATGGCTTCCCCAGTAGCTTTTACACCACTTCCGGCGTGAAGACGACACAAAAATACTAAAAAATAATATCGGACAAAAGTATTCAGAGAAAAATGTTGCACAAAAAAGCGTGAACCCTAGTTTGGATTCACGCTTTCTTGTTTTAAATACCGTTGCTACTACGCCGTGCGGTATGGCTCGCAGCCTTGGGAAACGACGTTGTTGATAAATGTGGCGTGCTTGCTGACGTCGGCCTCGGCATGGTTCAGATACAGGGCCAGGCTCTGGGCAAAGAGGGTTTCGTCCTTTGCCGCATTCTGCAACAGCAGGTGGGACATGATGACGTCTGCTGCCATCTCGTACAGATGGCGTGCGCACAGGTCCAGCACCTCCTGGTTTTCGGTTTCCTTGACTGCTGCGGTGGCTACGTTGAACTTTTCCGCCATTGCCCGGACGCGGCCAAGGCTGGCAGCATCGGCAACACCTTCGGCCTGCTGCTCGTAATCGGCTATGACGCTTGCATACATGCCGTTGGTTACGTAGCGGATTGCTGCTACGGTCTGCAGCTGGGTCGTACCCTCGTATATGCTGGTAATGCGTGCATCGCGGTAGATGCGCTGACATGCATATTCGAGCATGAAGCCGCTGCCGCCGTGTACCTGGATGCAGTCGTAGGCGTTCTGGTTGCAGTATTCGCTGTTCATTCCCTTGGCAAGGGGTGTGAACGCGTCTGCAAGCTTCTGGTATTTCTTCAGTTCCTGGCGTTCCTCGGGGGTAAGCTTGCGTTCACGTGCAATGTCCTCGAGCGCCTTGTAGATGTCTACGTAGCGTGCCGTCTGGTAAAGCAGGGCACGGCCGGCATCCAGCTTGCACCTGATATTGCCTATCATTTCCTGAACGGCAGGAAACTCGATTATTGCCTTGCCAAACTGCTTGCGGTCACGGGCATATGAGACGGCCTCGCTGTAGGCTGCCTGCGACAGTCCCACGCTTTGTGCGGCAATGCCCAGGCGGGCGCCGTTCATCAGTGACATGACGTATTTTATAAGGCCCAGCTTACGCTCACCGCAAAGCTCGCACTTGGCATTCTTGTAGACGAGCTCGCATGTTGGGGAGCCGTGGATTCCCAGCTTGTTCTCTATACGACGGACATCGACGCCGCCATTGCGCTTGTCGTAAATGAACATGGACAGGCCACGGCCGTCGCGTGTGCCGGCCTCGCTACGGGCAAGTACCAGGTGGATATCGCTGTCACCATTGGTGATGAAACGCTTAGAGCCGTTCAGACGCCAGCAGTCATTCTCCTCGTCGAATGTTGCCTTGAGCATAACGCTCTGCAAATCCGAACCTGCATCGGGCTCGGTGAGGTCCATGGACATGGTCTCGCCGGCACAGACACGTGGTATGTACTTCTGGCGTTGCTCCTCGCTTCCGAAGCAGTACAGCGTCTCGATACAGTCCTGCAGGGACCATATATTCTCGAATCCCGCATCGGCCGCCGATACCATCTCGTTGGCTGCGGTATATACTGTTACGGGCATATTGAGACCATTGTAGCGGCGTGGCATGGTTACGCCGTTGAGGCCTGCCTGAATCATAGTCTCGAGATTTTCGTATGTCTTTTCGGCATAGCGTACACGACCATTCTCGCAGTGGGGGCCTTCGGCATCAACTGCTTCGGCATTAGGTGCTACGACATTTTCCATTATGTCGGCGACGACATCCAGTATACGGTCATAGCTGTCCATTGCATCTGCATAATCCTGGGGAGCATCTGCATACACGTCCTTGTCTGCATAGTTACGCTCCTTCAATTCTACAATCCTCTGCATAAGAGGACTGTTCTCAAGTTCAAATTTGATTTGTTCGTTGTACATATCCTTCTTACTTCGAGTTTTGTTTGTAATACTTTATCATCTTTGGCAGCACTTCCTCGACTGTACCATTGATTACATAGTCAGCAATCTGGTTGATTGGGGCATTCTCGTCGCTGTTGACAGAGATGATAATGCCGCTCTCCTTCATTCCTGCGACATGCTGAATGGCACCGGAGATACCACATGCGATATAGACCTTGGGGCGGACTGTGACTCCCGTCTGTCCTATCTGCAAATCGTGGTCGCAGAAGCCTGCATCAACTGCCGCGCGGCTTGCGCCTACCTCGGCATGCAGTACCTTTGCCAGGTCGTACAAGAGGCCAAAGCCTTCCCTTGAACCTACGCCATAACCGCCTGCCACTATGATTGCCGCTCCTTTCAGGTTGTTCCTTGCTGCCTGGACATGGCGATCCAGGACCTTGGTAACATACTCGGTCTCCGGAACAAACTTGGCAACATCCTGAAGAATAACCTCACCCTTGTAGTCAGGATCCAGGATCTCGGCCTTCATTACGCCCGAACGGACGGTAGCCATCTGTGGGCGGTTCTCGGGATTTACGATAGTTGCAACGATATTGCCTCCAAAGGCCGGGCGGATCTGGTATAGCAGTTCGTCATAGTGTTTGCCTGTTTTCCTGTCCTCATGCGGGCCGATTTCCAGGGATGTACAGTCTGCTGTCAGGCCGCTGTGCAGGGCACTGCTTACACGTGGGCCCAGATCGCGGCCGACGACATCGGCTCCCATAAGGCATATCTGTGGTTTCTCCTGCTTGAACAAATTAACCAATACTGCGGTATGCGGCTTGCTGGTATAGGGACTGAGTCCTTCTGCATCAAAGATATGCAATTTGTCCACGCCATAGGGTATAATCTGTGATTCTACCTTGCCTGTTATACCGCTTCCGGCTGCTATGGCCTCCAGCTGGACGCCCAACGTATTGGCGAGTTTACGACCCTTGGTCAACAACTCCTGGCTTACCTCGACAACCTTTGTGCCTTCAAGCTCACAATATACAAATACACTGTTCATGGGTACTATCCAATTGTATGGGAAGCCAAAAGCTCCACGATCAAACCGTTTATATCCTCGTCGCTGTCTGTCAAAACCTTGCTTTCCTTTGCTTTGAAGACTATATTCTCAACCGCCTTAACCTTGGTAGGCGAACCGGCAAGGCCGCACTGCTGTAAATCAGCATTGACGTCTGCGCATGTCAGCTGGGCAATCCTGAGATATGGCTTCTGTTCGTACTGCTCTGCGTAAGGAAGGTCGGAATATCCTGTGCCCGGTTCAAGTTCCATTGGAGCCAAAGCTCGCTTGTACTTCATCACACGCCTTACGTTACGCGGACGACAGGGAGCTGCACTGCCGTTGACTGTCAGTACAACCGGCAATGGGCTTTGCACAGTTTCCACACCGCCGTCGATATGGCGCCTGACGGTAATAACCCTGTTTTCAAGGGAAATCACCTCCTCGGTATAGGTTATCTGGTTCATGCCCAGTTTCTCTGCAACCTGGGGGCCTACCTGAGCAGTATCTCCGTCGATGGCCTGACGACCTCCGATAATCAAGTCGACATCAGGGCAGACGTGCTTGATAGCTGTACTCAATGCATAGCTGGTAGCAAGGGTATCGGCACCTGCAAAGGCACGGTCGGTAAGCAGATAGCCGCCGTCTGCACCGCGATACATGGCCTCGCGTATAACCTCGGCAGCCCGGCCTGGTCCCATGGTTATCACATTTACGGTAGTGCCGGGATTGGCATCCTTCAACCGGAGTGCCTGTTCCAATGCGTTGAGATCCTCGGGATTGAAGATAGCAGGCAAGGCGCTGCGGTTCACAGTACCCTCGGGGGTCATAGCGTCTGGACCGACATTGCGTGTGTCAGGCACTTGCTTGGCCAGTACAACAATGTTCAACTTCATCTTTTATCTATTTATTATTATTTTCGGTGTATATACAATTTCGTACAAAAGTAATGCTTTTCTGCGAAATAGACAAAAAAACGCGTAATTTGTTGTATCTTTGCACAGCAAAAGAATGATTGGGTATGATTGAATACGTACGTGGAAAACTGACAGATCTGGAACCTACCATGGCAACAGTCGATTGCATGGGGGTCGGATATGGTATAAACATCAGTCTTAACACTTATAGCGCAATACAGGGGAAAGAGGATGTCAAGCTTTGGATTTACGAGTCAATACGGGAAGATGCATTTCAGTTGTGGGGATTTGCCACGAAAATTGAACGTTCGCTTTTTCTGGAACTTATTACCGTCAGTGGCATAGGTGCCGGTATTGCACGCATGATCCTCTCAGCCATGACGCCATCGGAACTATGCAATACGATTGCCGAGGGCAATGTAAAGATGCTGAAACAGGTGAAAGGCATAGGTCCCAAGGCGGCACAGCGCATTATCGTTGACCTGAAGGACAAGATTGTCCCCTATATTTCCGAGGCAGGATATACCATTGGTACGAAAGGAGACAGCGGTTCTGTCAATATTGACAGCGAGGTTATGAACGAGGCCGTACAGGCCCTGACCATGCTTGGATTCAGTCCTGCGCCTACAAGCAAGGTCGTGCGGGCAATCCTGCAGGATAATCCGGATGCACCTGTCGAAAAGGTGATAAAACTGGCATTAAAATCCCTCTGAATACAATAAAGGCAGGTTGCGCTGCGTTATCTATAACGTGAGCCGACAACGAAGCATACTGCGTTTTATGGCGGTAGCAGGCATCTGGATGCTTGTTACCGGTTTTGTCGTACCAAACAGTGCACCTTTTTTTATTTCGCGCACGTATACATACGGGCAGGCCATGGTGGACACGGTTGTCAAGCGCAAACCCAAATTCTCTGTCCGGCGTACGACAACAGAGACGACCGATGATGTCCGTCACCGCTCGTCTGACCTGAAGGACCCGGACAACCTGAAAACCGACGTCACATACGATGAGAAGAACGGCACGTACAATGTAGGTACTACCATGGTTGATGCCAAGGAGCTGTCTAATGACAGGAAGAAGGACAAGAATACGAAAGCCACAAATACCAACCAGGGAAAGAGTAAGGCTGACGGCACCCAGCAGAGCAATGTGAAGATGGGTAGTTTCCTGCCTGCAAACCAGAACGGAATGACGCTGGGCACTGCTACCAGCTATCTGACTCCTCCTCTGGAGATGACTGCAAAGGAGTATCTGGACTGGAGCCTGAAAAAGAGCATGGCGCAATACTACCGTCAGCGCAATCAGGAACAATACGAGACATCGGGCAAAAACAAGTTTGACTTTACTGACCTGCATTTCTCCCTGGGACCTGCCGAGAAGATTTTCGGTCCCGGCGGAGTACGTATCAAGACACAGGGTTCGGCTGAACTGAAGATGGGAGCAAACATGAAGTCTACTGACAACCCATCACTGGCAGCAAACCGCAGAAGCACCTTCGGCTTTGACTTTGACATGAAAATCAACCTGCATGTAAACGGTAAGATCGGCGACAAAGTCAACATGAACCTTAACTACAACTCTGGTGCGACATTCGACTATGATGCTCAGAACCTGAAACTGAAATACGAAGGCAAAGAGGACGAAATAATCAAGCTGGTCGAGGCTGGCAACGTATCCATGCCGTCTAACATGAGTCTGGTGCCTGGTGTCAGCAGTCTGTTCGGTGTACGTACAGACCTGCAGTTCGGCAAACTGAAGATGCAGGCTGTCATCTCACAGAAGAAGAGTGCGTCCAAGAGCGCAGGCAGCAAGGGTGGGTCAAATACAAACAGTTACGAATTCAACGCGACGGAATACGAGGAAAACAAGCATTTCTACCTCACACACTTTTTCCGGGAGTCTTACGACAAGAATATGAGGACTCTGCCCACTGTTGCCAGCGGCATTGAGATAAAAAGGATCGAGGTATGGGTAACGAACAAGACTGGATCTATAAACAATACCCGCAATATCATAGCTCTGACCGACCTGGGCGAGAGCCAACAAAAGAACATATACGGTCCATGGAAAGGTAACGGTACCGCTGCTCCAAGCAATGCAGGCAATGATGAATATGCTACACTGGCTGCAGAGAACGACATACGTGATATAAGCAAAGTAAGCCCGATACTGGAGGACAAATACAACCTGAAAGGCTCGTTCGACTACGAAAAGCTGCAGAATGCGCGCCTGCTGTCTGCCAACGAGTACCATCTGAACAAGGATCTGGGAACCCTGACGCTGAACAGTGCATTGCAACCTGACGAGATTCTGGCTGTTGCCATAGAGTACAGCTACGGTGCCACAACGTACCAGATCGGCGAATTTGCAAGCAATGTAAACAATTCGTCGCAGACGCTGATGGTCAAGATGCTGAAGGGCAGCGCCAACAGTCCTTCCATCCCCACATGGCGCCTGATGATGCGTAACGTGTATTCGCTGGGAGCCAGCACCACCCAAAAGGAAAAGTTCAAACTGGACATCAAATATCAGAGTGACTCGTCGGGTGTATATCTGACTTATCTGCCCGAGGACACACTGAAAAACACCACCCTCCTGCGTGCTCTCGGTCTGGACCGTCTGGATGCCAACAACAAGCCCAACCCGAATAACCAGTTTGACTATGTCGAGGGCTATACCATTTACAAGGGACGCATATTCTTCCCTGTTACAGAGCCTTTTGGCGAGCATCTGCATAAATGGATAGAAGAACGTGGCGGCAAGGAAATGGCAGACAAATATGCCTTCCCCGAACTGTACACGAATACCCGCACGGTTGCAAAGCAGAAAGCAGAGAAGAACAAATTTATCCTGACCGGAGAATACAGGGGAAGCTCTGCCAACGAAATAGACCTGGGCGTAACCAACATTGCTCCCGGATCAGTTGTCGTTACAGCAGGAGGCGTAACCCTGAAGGAAAATACAGACTACACCGTTGACTATGCTATGGGACGTGTGGTCATTACCAACCAAAGCATTATTGATTCGGGAACTGCGGTCAACGCTTCGGTTGAAAGTAACGATACCTATGGAATGCAGCGCAAGACCTTCCTGGGATTCAACCTCGATTACGAATTCAGCAAGAACCTTACCGTCGGAGGTACCGTACAATATCTGTCCGAGACACCGATGACAACCAAGATCTCGATGGGTAACGAGGCCCTGCGCAACATCCTGTGGGGTGCACATATCTCGTGGAAGCACAAGGCACAGTGGCTGACGGACTGGATTAACAAAATCCCGTTCATCAATGTCACCAAGCCGAGCCAGATTACTTTTGACGCACAGGTTGCTCAGCTTATTGCCGGCCAGAGCAGCAATGCACAGGGCGGAGCCTCGTATCTGGATGACTTCGAGGACACGAAAAAGAAAACAAGTCTGATTCAGCCGACATACTGGCAACTGGCATCCACACCGTCCAAGTATTGGGAAAGCCGTCTGTCCAACGATGAGAGATATGGCTATAACCGTGCCCTGATGGCATGGTACTGCATTGACCCCATCTTTACAAACCGTAACTCGACGCTGACTCCGAGTCACATCAAGACTGATACGAAACAGCTGTCCAACCACTATGTGCGTCCTGTTTACGAACTGGAGCTGTACCCCAACAAGAGTCAGACCAGTTACACCAGCAACAGCACGCTCAACGTGATGAATGTTGCCTTCTATCCCAAGGAACGCGGCCCGTACAACCTGACACGCGACGTGGATGACCAGGGCAATCTGAGGCTTCCCAGAACGCGCTGGGGCGGAATGATGCGTAAAATGGACAACACCGACTTTGAAGCCCAGAATATCGAATATATAGAATTCTGGCTGATGGACCCATTCCATTATCAAAGACGGGAAGGCACAACCGCAGAACTTGGAGGTAACCTGTACTTCGACCTTGGTGAGGTAAGCGAGGATATCCTGAAAGACGGCAAGAAATTCTACGAAAGCGGAATGCCCATTTCCGAGGAAGGATCGTATCTCGAAAGGACTGCATGGGGACTGATTCCCACTACCAACAGTGTTACATACGCATTTAACAACGAGAGCGGTTCCCGAGCAAAGCAGGACGTGGGTCTGAACGGTCTGACTGATGAACAGGAGCGCGAGTTTGGCATTTACCAGGACTTCTGGAATGACGTTTTCAGCGGTGACCTGTCAACAAAGCTGGATCCCGAGACGCGTGACTCGCTGCTGGTCGACCCTGCCAACGACAACTACCACTATTTCCGTGGTGAGGACTATGACAAGCAGAAGAAATCAATTCTCAACCGATACAAGAGAATCAACATGCCTCAGGGCAACTCAAAGGAAAGTGAGGGACAGAAATACGAAAGCGCATGGAAGAGCACACCGGATATAGAGGACATCAATACGGACTACACCCTTAACGAACACGAAAAGTACTGGCATTACAGCATGCCTGTTACCCCGGCATACCTATGCAAGGATAATCCCGGCAAGTACGTTTCCGACATACGAACTGCAACAGTTACATTGCGCGATGGTACAGTTGACAACATTGACTGGTATCTTATACGCATCCCCCTGCTGGATTCAGACAAGGAAAGTATAGGTGGCATTTCTGATTTCTCCAGCATAAGGTTCATGCGAATGTACCTTGACAATTTTCAGGACAGTGTGATTCTACGCTTCGGAACCCTGGATCTTGTCCATGGTGACTGGCGTACATACGAGAACGGTCTTTACCAGGCAGGCGGTACCATATCGTCAGCAACAAACTTTACCGTCACATCCGTCAATATAGAGGAAAACAACGACCGTAAGCCTGTCAACTATGTTGTTCCTCCCGGTATCAGCCGTATCACAGACACATCTGGAAGCCAACTGGTAGAAAGCAACGAGCAGGCTCTGTCTATGATTGCCACATACCTCGGCACCAACGATGCACGTGCCGTGTATAAGAATTGCCGCTATGATATGCGCAAGTACAAGCACCTGCAACTTTTTGTCCATGCCAACGCACTTAGTCAGGACAATCAGGAGTATACACCCCTGCAAAGCGGACAGGTCAGCGTATTCCTGCGCCTCGGGTCGGATTACCGCAACAACTACTACGAATACGAGGTTCCCCTGGAACTTACCCCCGAATGGACTGTTACCAAATATAACAACAACTCGCCCGAAGACCGGCTGAAGGTATGGCCTGCTGGTAATATGCTGGACTTTGACCTTTCGCTGCTTACCTCCCTCAAGAAACAGAGGAACAAGAGCGGCATCTCATATAGCCAGTTGTTCATAGGCTACGATCCCGACAGGCCGAACAACCGTATTTCCATCAAGGGTAATCCCTCACTTGGCGAAGTAAAAACCATAATGATAGGTATTCGCAACCATGCAGAAACAGACAAGAGTGCCGAGGTGTGGGTAAATGAGTTACGCCTTCAGGAATTTACCAACGAAGGCGGATGGGCAGCACAGGGAAACCTCAACATCCAGCTGTCGGACATCGGCTCGTTCACAGCAACAGGCAAAGTCGTTACTGCCGGTTTCGGTGGCATTGAGCAAAGTGTCATGGACCGCAAAGACGAAAACGATTATCAGTACCAGTTTACCACCAACGTGGACCTGGGTCGTCTGCTACCTGAGAAAGCCAAGGTTACCGTACCATTCTACTATAGTTACAGCAAGCAGATATCAAAGCCCAAATACAATCCTCTGGATACCGATATGCTGTTGGATGATGCCATGGAGGCACTCAATACCCAGGAAGAACGCGATTCGCTGAGCTCACTGACAACATCCGTTACCGAATCACGCAACATGAGTATCAGTGGTGCCAAGGTGAATATAGCCAGCAAGAAGCACCCGATGCCATACGACCCTGCCAACTTCTCATTCTCATACAGCCGTAGCCGCACGACACGACGTGGCCGTACGACGCTGTATGAATACGATACGTCTTGGAAGGCACAAGTCAATTATACCTGGAGCCCGAACTGGAAAAACTGGGAGCCGTTCAAGAAATGGAAGACCAAGAACAAGTGGGCAACAATCATAAAGGAGCAGAATATTGCATTTGCCCCGCAGAATATAACGTTCGGCACTGATCTCAGCCATGCATACTACGAACTGCAGGAACGCGATGTGGATAATCTCGAGAACCCTCAGTCACTCCCCGTCCAGTTCAGTAGCACATATCTGTGGAACCGCAATTTCAGCCTCCGATGGGATCTGTTCAAATCATTGCATTTCACATTCAAGAGTGCAACACACGCCGAAGTAGAACAGCCCAATGTCGTAATCAATAAAGACCTGTATCCAGAGCAATACGAAGCATGGAAGGACAGCGTCAAGGTATCGCTTGCACATTTCGGACGCCCATTGGACTACAACCAGGCCGTAAGCATGAGTTACAAGTTGCCAATCAACAAGATTCCATGCTTCGACTGGATCTCTGCAGACGGAACATACAACAGCTCATATTCGTGGAAACGGGGCAGTGAGTTGGAGGACGGAACATCCCTCGGCAATACGGTCAACACCCAGCGCACCATAAATGCCAACGGAAAACTGGCGATGGAAACACTCTACAACCACTGGGATTTCCTGAAGGAAGCCAACAAGCGTTTCTCATCATCAAATGCACGAAATGCCTCGAACAAGAAAGTAGAAAAGAAAAAGAAGGAGCAGGAGGCTCTGAAGAAGCAAAAGGAGCAGGAGCAAAAGGAACGTGAAGCCCTACTGGCAAAAGCACGCGCCGAGTCCAAGAAAACACACGTCAGTGTTGACAGCATTATGGCACGCGAGCTTGCTGCCATGAATAAGGCGCAGACCAACCTGAAGGGCGTATCTGCTCAGAAGGACACAAAGAAGCAGACAAAGGGATTTGCACAAGAAATCCGGTTGCTTCCGGATACTACCCTGACCATCACGCATAACCAGAAGTCCAAGCGTCTGATTGTGCGTATGCAAGACAGTAAGGGCCATGATGTGAAGGTAAGGTATCAGAAGCTGGATGAAAACAAGATCAAACTGATTACCAGTCCTGCAGATTCCAGCCGCATACGCCTCAATGTGATAGCCAAGCCAAAAGCCAGTGAACAGAAGTGGTACAAGTGGGCTCAGGCAGGAGCACGCTTCATGATGATGCTGCGTTCTGCAAGCCTGTCATACAAAAACACATACAATCTGTCGCTTCCCGGCTTCAAGCCCGAGGTAGGCGATATGCTGGGACAGCGTATGACCAACCAGGGGTTCACTCCAGGCGTAGGCTTCGCTTTCGGCTTCGTCAACGACGACTATATAGAGGAAGCACGCAATAAAGGATGGCTGATGAACGATTCAACCTTATCGAGTCCTGCTATAAGTTCGAAGAGCGAAGATTTGCAGATTAAGGCAACATTAGAGCCAATAACCGACTTGAAAATAGACATAAACATGTCGCGGACACAGAACCAAAGCCGCAGCATTCAGTATATGTACGAAGGGAACCCTACTACCCGTACCGGTTCTTTCAATATGACTACGATTTCCATAGGCACTGCATTTGCAAGCCGTGGAACAGCCGCCAACGGCTATCACAGTGCTCCTTTTGAGAAGTTCCGTTCATTGCTCGGCGTTTATCAGGAACGTGTCGAGGCACAATATATCGGCATGAAAGACCCGCAGAACAAAACATACGTAGGCTCACACGGCACAAAGACGGATGCGACCAACAACAATCCAGCAAATATTTATGGTGCTGATGTTATGGTTCCAGCATTTCTGGCTGCATATTGCGGTGGAGGAACTACAAGGGAACTGAACATTTTCCCGTCACTGATGCAGATGCTGCCTAACTGGAACCTGACATACAAGGGTCTGTCTACCCTACCATGGATACGTGACCACTTCAAGAGCGTCCAGATCACTCACGGTTACAAGAGCGTATTCAGCATAGGTTCGTACAACAGTTTCGCCTCATGGGTACAGTATATGGACGGTTCGGAACTAGGCTTCATAAGTAATACGACCGGCGACATGTATTCACCCAGCAGCTGTTACGATGTCAGTAATGTAAGTATCAACGAGAGTTTCTGTCCATTGGCAGGATTGAACGTGACATTCATGAACAACATGACGCTTAAAACCGAGTACCGCACTACACGTGTCCTGTCTCTGTCCATGACTAGTGCGCAGATTACCGAGACTGTATCCAATGACTTTGTTCTGGGATGGGGATACAAGTTGAACGATTTCCGTCTGTCAAGCATATTCGGTTTCACGAAAGCCAGCAAAAAGGCGGCAATGCGTACTACGGCACGTAATCGCGCCCAGAGAGGTAACACCAACAATAATGACAACGACCTGAACATCAAGAAGAGCAGGAATGCATTTGCACATACCCTGAATCTAAGATTCGACCTGAGTGTACGTGATCAGGCTGCAATACGCAGGGACATTCAAACCGGTCAGAGCGAAGCGACATCTGGCAACAAGGCCATAAAGACAGCCTTCCAATTAGATTACGCGATGAGCAAGTATGTAACACTGACCATGTTCTATGACCGCCAAAGCACCAGCCCATTGCTTTCCAGCAGTTCCTACCCGACCGTAACACAAGATTTCGGTTTTACAATGAAATTCAACCTAACTAGATAATGAACTACATTCTACCCATCCTGCTACTTATTGTCAGCAACATTTTCATGACACTTGCATGGTATGGTCATCTGAAGCTGCAGAACATGCACATCATCCATGGTGACACACCATTGTTTATCATCATCCTGATATCATGGGGCCTTGCCTTTATGGAGTATTGCTTCATGGTTCCTGCCAACCGAGTTGGATTTGTCGGCAATGGCGGACCATACAATCTGTTCCAGTTGAAGATTATTCAGGAGGTAATCACCCTGACCGTATTCGTTATCTACACGACATGGAGCTTTCCTGACGAAACACTGCACTGGAACCATCTGGCAGCATTCGTATGCATGATAGCGGCAGTCAGCCTGGTTTTCATGAAATAGCCGACTCTATGCCCTCCTGATGTAGTTGACAATCCAGGCGCCGACCTCCTTTGTACCATACTTTTCAGAACATGGCTCTGCCTGAATCTCCGGAGTACGCACATTCGCGTCAAGCGAAGCATTGACTGCCTCCCGGATCAATGCACCCTCCTTATTAAGGCCAAAGTATTCGTAGAGCATTGCAACTGACAAGATCTGAGCCAGAGGATTGGCGATGTTAAGTCCCCTGCCCTGTGGCCATGAACCATGGATAGGTTCAAAGACAGGAGTACTGGAACCCGTCGATGCACTCGGTAGCAAACCCATGGAACCCGTGATCACAGATCCCTCGTCAGTAAGTATGTCGCCAAAGGTGTTCTCTGTTACCATTACGTCAAAGAACTTGGGATCCTGAATCATACGCATTGCAGCGTTGTCAACATACATATAGTCTGTCGTAACATCCGGATACTCCTTCTCTATCTCTTGTGCTACCTTACGCCACAGACGGCTCGAGGCCAGCACATTTGCCTTGTCAATCACCGTCAAATGCTTGCGACGTGCACGGGCATACTGATAGCCGACACGCAAGATACGCTCAACCTCCGGACGTGTATAGTAATTGGTATCCAATGCCTCTTCGACGCCATCGGCATTAACCGTAGGCTCAACTTTCTTTCCGAAATACATACCACCAGTCAACTCGCGGATACATATAAAATCAGCACCGCGAACAATCTCATCCTTCAATGGTGACTTGTGTATCAGGCAATCAAACGTCTCTACAGGACGGATATTGGCATAGAGCCCAAGTTTCTTACGCATTGCAAGCAAGCCCTGCTCCGGACGGACCTTTGCAGATGGATTGTTATCGAATTTGGGATCACCTACACTAGCAAACAGCACAGCGTCAGCCTGTTTACAAGTTTGGAACGTCTCATCGGGGAACGGGTCTCCGACCTCGTCAATAGCATGGGCACCACACAAAGCCTCCTTGTACGATACCTCATGTCCGAATTTCTCGGCAATTGCACTGCATACTGCCACTCCCTGTTCCATAATTTCCGGACCGATGCCATCACCGGCCAGGACTGCGATTTTAAGATTCATATTCTTTTTCGATTATATTCAACATCTTGATGACCGCCTTTATAGCAGCTTCGGTCTGATCAGCATCAAAGCCACGTGTACGATACGTCTTGTCATTAAACTCCCATGTAATGACTGCCTGTACAAAAGCATCGGTGCGACCGCCTGGAGGAATAGAGACCACATAGTTGGTTAGCCATGGAAACTTGCGGTCCAACTTGTCCTTATATATGTGTCTTATCGCACGAACGAAAGCATCAAACTGACCATCACCTGTTGCCTGTTCGTCATAGACCTGACCATTGATTTCCATGCGAATACTTGCCAACGGTTTCAGTCCGTATGCCGTAGTAACGACATAGGACAACAACTTCACATGCTCCTCGATATTACCATGATGCAGGACATCTGCAATAATAAACGGCAGATCCTCCTGAGTCACCACCTCCTTCTTGTCACCAAGTTCAATGATGCGATCCGTAACACGTTTGGTCTGCTCTGGTGTCAATTCCAGGCCAAGTTCCTCCAGATTCTTTATAATATTGGCCTTACCGCTGCTTTTACCCAAAGCATACTCGCGTTTACGCCCAAAACGTTCCGGAAGCAGTCCGTTTATGTACAAGCCACCTTTTTTGTCACCATCGGCATGAACACCTGCAACCTGAGTGAAAACACTATCACCGGTTATTGGTTTATTTGGAGGAATAGCAATACCGCTATAGTTCTCCACCAAATGACTGACGTTGTTCAACTGCACCTCGTTTATATTAGTCTGGACATGGAGATGATCCTTGAGTATGGCCTGAACACTTGCCAGAGGAGCATTGCCTGCACGCTCACCAAGGCCGTTTACGCTGGTATGAATTCCCTTGCACCCGCTTACTACTGCAGCCATAACATTGCTGATTGCCATGTCGTAGTCATTGTGGGCGTGAAAGTCAAAATGATGCGTTGGATAACGCTCAATCATCCTTTTCATGTAATCCAAGATCTGAATCGGATTCAGTACACCCAATGTGTCAGGCAGCATATATCGGTCAATCGGTGTATTTTTGAGTCCATCCACCAAGGCAAACACATATTCGGGATCATCTTTGATACCATTACTCCAATCCTCGAGGTAGACATTTACATTGACTCCCCTGGAAGTTGCATATTCGACCACATCTATTATATCCCTGACATGCTCTGCAACAGTTTTCTTCAACTGCCCCTCACAATGGCGACGGCTGCCCTTACATAACAGATTCATGTGCCGGCAACCGGTATCTGTAATCCAATCGACACTGGCAGTACCATCACAGAAGCCCAGGACCTCCACTCTGTCTATCTTGCCTGCACGCTGCGCCCACAGGCAGATACTACGTACCGCTTCCTTCTCCCCCTCCGAGACACGAGCCGATGCCACCTCGATACGATCCACGTTCACTTTCTGCAATAGTTCACGTGCAACCATCAATTTTTCATGTGGCATGAAACTCACTCCGCTGGTCTGTTCACCATCACGCAGTGTCGTGTCCATTATTTCAATATGCCTTACCTGTTCTCCCACTCTACTATCCTTTGCTGATTATCCAACAAGAAATCAATATCATCGAATGCATTCATAAGACAATATTTTTTGTATTTGTTGATGGGAAACGACTCACTGTGACCAGTTGTCAGATTGGTTACCGTCTGATTGGGAAGGTCAACAAGAACCTCTGCCTGGGGATTAGCCTTGACGGTTTCAAAAAGTTCCAGTTGAAACTCACGTGAGATAACTACAGGCAATACAAAACAGTTCAACAGGTTATTGCGGTGAATGTCTGCAAACGAATTGCTGATTACCACACGAACGCCATAACCGGCTATCGCCCATGCAGCATGCTCACGACTGCTTCCAGATCCCCAGTTCTGCCCACCAATTATAATCTCGTGAACACCCTTGCGCGGAGCCTCGCTGAACTCCGGTTGGTTCATTACAAATTCAGGGACAGGCTCGTTATTTGCATCGTATCGCAAGTCGTGCATAAAGGCATCTCCATAGAACTTGGGGTCACGGGTAGTGAACGCAAGATAACGTGCAGGAATAATGTTATCCGTATTATTATTGTCAATCTCAATTGGAATGCAGGTTGACCTTATGATATCAAATTTTTCTTTCATAGAATTTCAGAATTTTCTTGGGTCAGTGATTACGCCTGTAATTGCAGACGCTGCAACTGTCAGTGGCGAAGCCAGTATTGTACGGGCTCCAGGACCCTGACGACCGACAAAGTTACGGTTAGAAGTCGAAATTGCCAGTTTGCCGGCAGGAACTTTGTCCGGGTTCATTGCCAGACAACTTGAGCATGAGGGCAGGCGCAGTTCGAAGCCAGCCTCCTCCAGCACTTTGTCAAGCCCCTCGGCAATAATCTGGTCACGTACCATCCAACTGCCAGGAACCAGCCACGCAACAACGTTCCCGGCCTTTCTCCTACCTTTTACCACAGAGGCAAATGCACGGAAATCCTCGATACGGCCATTTGTACATGCACCCAGGAAAATATAGTCAACAGGATGACCTTCCAATTTCTCACCCGGCTCAAACTGCATATAGTCCAGCATACCGCGCAACTGAACCTGCTCGGCCTCGGAAAGGGAATCCATAGTAGGAATCGTTCCATCTACTGCAATACCAGCACCAGGATTTGTACCATATGTAATGCGTGGGGCAATAGCCTCGGCACGGAAAGTTACCTCCTTGTCAAATACGGCATCATCATCACTTACCAGCTGCTTCCATTCTTCTACCGCAGCATCCCAAGCATCTCCCTTAGGAGCATATTCGCGGTCCTTCAAATACCTGAAAGTCGTTTCGTCTGGTGCTATTATACCTGCACGTGAACCCATTTCTATACTTAGGTTAGACAAGGTAAGGCGTCCCTCCATGCTCATATTGCGTACAGTACTGCCCGCATATTCAACGGCATATCCTGTAGCACCACTCGTTGTCATCTGAGCCATAATGTACAGGGCAACATCCTTTGCTACCACACCATTTTGCAGCTCACCTTCAATATTGATACGCATTGTCTTCGGCTTTGACTGCAGAATACACTGACTGGCCAGAACCTGGGCAACCTCACTGGTACCTATACCCATTGCTATGGCACCTACAGCGCCATGCGTACTGGTATGGCTGTCACCACAAACAATAGTCATACCAGGCAGCGACAGACCTTTTTCCGGTCCCACCACATGGATAATGCCATTGTCATGCGTACCCATTGCAAAATGCCTGATACCAAACTCCTCACAGTTAGCCTTCAGCGTCTCAACCTGCTTGCGACCGATAGGGTCATCAATGCGCTCCTGCTGGTCACTTGGAGTATTGTGGTCAGGCATAGCCACCACCTTTTTCGGACGGAAAGCCTTGATTCCCTTGTCCCTCAATGTATCAAACGCCTGAGGACTGGTCACCTCATGAGCATACAGCCTGTCAATATACAGTTGTGTCGGACCATCCTCCACATTCTGAACGACATGACTGTCCCATATCTTATCAAATAACGTCTTACCCATTATCTCACTTTGTCAAATTTACCTATATCCCTATGACTTGAATTTGTTTATAGCGTCTATATATGCCTCGACAGCAGCGGTGACAATATCGGTGTTGGCTCCAAATCCATAATAGATATGCTTGTCGAACTCAACAGACTGGTGTACCTTCGCCATATCATCGCTACCCTTACTGATAGCCTGGATTGTAAAGTCCTTTAGGGTCATGTCACGACGGATAATGGTCTTCAATGCCTTGAGCGAAGCATCTACCGGGCCATTGCCGGATGCTGCAGCCTCGAACTTCTCGTTACCTATGATAAGACCTATGCTGGCCACAGAGCGTGTTCCCTTGCCAGCCGTTACCTGCAGATAGTCAAGCTTGACATTCTGTGAAGCCGAGCGCTCGGCACCTGCCAGAATCAGTATATCATCATCCGTAACCTCCTTCTTCTTATCTGCAAGCAACAGGAACTCCTTGTAGAGGGCATCCAGTTTATCTCCATCAACATCCACACCGTTTATGTGCAGACGATGTCTGAGAGCCGCACGGCCCGAGCGTGCCGTCAGGACGATACTTGCCTCCTCGATACCCACTTCCTTCGGATCCATGATTTCATATGTAGATGCATTCTTCAGCACACCATCCTGATGTATTCCGCTGGAATGTGCGAAGGCATTCCTGCCAACTATTGCCTTGTTGGGCTGCACCGGCATGTTCATCAGCGATGATACCATGCGGCTGGTAGGATATATCTTATGCGTATTGATATTTGTCTCAATGCCAAGGTCCGGGTGTGTCCTGAAGATCATTGCAACCTCCTCAAGCGACGTATTGCCTGCACGTTCACCGATACCATTGATCGTCACCTCAACCTGACGTGCACCATTCAACACGCCTGCCACGGTGTTGGCTGTTGCCATACCAAGGTCATTGTGGCAGTGTGTGGAGAGAATACTGGTACCTGCTGCGAAAGCATCAACATGCTCATAGAGATATTTGATCTTTTCACCGTATTCATATGGAGTACGGAAACCTGTAGTGTCAGGAATGTTGCAGACAGTAGCTCCAGCCTTGGTCACTGCATCTATGACACGGGCAAGATACTCGTTGTCGGTTCGTCCAGCATCCTCGGCATAGAACTCGACATCCTCGACATATCGCTTCGCATATTTTACCGCTGCAACCGCACGCTCGATTATCTCCTCGGGGTTTGAATTGAACTTGTAACGTATGTGACTCTCGCTAGTTCCTATACCTGTATGGATACGCTTGTGCTTGGCATACTGCAAAGCTTCTGCTGCCGCATCTATATCCTTCTCAACAGCACGTGTCAGAGCACATATGGTTGGCCATGTTACTGCCTTGGAAATCTCAACTACACTGTTGAAATCACCAGGTGAACTGACAGGGAAACCCGCTTCTATGACATCTACGCCAAGTGCTTCAAGCTGACGGGCAACCTGAATCTTCTCAACCGTATTGAGCTGACATCCCGGCACCTGTTCGCCGTCACGCAGCGTAGTATCAAAAATAAACAATCTGTCACTCATAATATCTTTTATAATTGCATTTTGCGCGCAAAGGTAGGAAAAATAATCATTATCTGCGACGCTATCCATGCAAAAAAGTAAAAAATACACTATAGAAAGGCCTTATTAAATATATAATCCATATCTTTGTAACTGGAATATAAACGAAATCTGGATAATGAAAAAACTGTTTCTGGTATTTGTCGCCCTTATGCTGGTGACATTACCTGCCGGTTCGGTACTGAAAGAAAAGAATCTGGCACGTACGCTTGGTGTCTTGCGAGCTGAACTGGAAATGAATTACCGTCAACAGCAGATGCTGATGCAACGCTGGGAGCAGCAGGGAGCACAACAGCACGAGGAGTTGGTGGGCTATATGACACAGTGTGAGCAGATTGGACTGATGCTGTATTCGCAGAATCAGGACAATACATTCGATATGGCCTACGCCTGTCAGCACGCAACCGACCTTTACAACAGACTCAATGACCGTAACGGCAAGATGTTGCCTTACGACAAGATTATCCTGCGTCTGAAACGCGAGCTTGAGCGATTGGACGCATTGATTGCATCGCTGAAGGCAATGCCACCTGTCGAGGATGAGCATAAGGAAGAGCTGACCGAAGTGGACAGCATGCTGCTAAGTGTTATTGATTCTTTGGGCGAAGCCGTGATCACACATGATTCCGCTTCCATACATACAAACCACAATCATGCCGAAGAAAAAATATCAGACATCGGCAAGGAGCCACTATATCTGACAGGTCAACAACTGAAAGACCGTGCAGAGTGTCTTAAGTTCGCAGAGATTATCCGTGAGAACATGCACAGTTTCATGGAAACACTGGAGAACGAAAGCATCTATTACGCCTCGGTACAGGAAAAAGTCAGCAATCTGAACAAGTTTGCACAGCGACGCTATCTGATGCTTCAGGACAACATCTTCCGCAATGGCAGCGACAACTACTTCAAGGTATTGTCCGGCTTACCACGCTACATGATGCAGGCAAAGATGTCCTACACAAACAAATACCGCCCATTCGAAGGAAAGGATGTCAGCTACAGCGAGTGGCGTGGGGCACCGGTCCTGTTCGTAAGCCTTTTCCTGATCATCTATCTGGGCGGAGCATGGCTGATTACATACGGAATATTGCGCATGTTGGTTCCCAAGCGCTGGCGCGGCAAGGATTACAAGTTGAAGCTTCATATGCTGACAAACGTCATAGGCATTGCAGTTTTCGGCATTGCAGTCATGATTGTCAGGTCGACCATAGACCGAGGCATCATCCAGATGGGTACCGAAATGATGATAAATACCGCCTGGCTGTTGGAAGCAATATTCCTATCCCTCTATGTGCGTCTTAAAGGCGAACAGATGCTACACGCGGCAAAGATTTACACTCCACTGATTGTACTTGCCTTCTGTGTTATCATGTTCCGCATCGTACTTTTACCCAACCCTATCATCAATATAGTATTCCCTCCAATACTGCTGGTTCTTTGCATCTGGCAAACCATAGTATCGTCACGTCATAGAAAGTACCTACCCATGCTGGACATGGTATATTCGTTACTGACCACCATGATGATGGTCACGACAACAATAATGACATGGATTGGATTCTCGCTTATGGCAGTACAGGTTATTTTGTGGTGGATGTTCCAACTGGCAGCAATCATGACAATAACCTGCATACACGTTCTGCTTAAAAAGTACGAGGAAGGACATTTCATGGTGCGCCTGTCACCTGAGTTGGAAGAACACATCAGGCAAGGACTGGATGTGACTCGCGAGAAAGCCATAATCAAAAAAAACATGGCAAAGGGCAAGTACATCAACAAGACCTGGCTGTATGACCTGGCAAACTTCTGTCTTGTACCTATCCTGGCATGCATCAGCGTATTGTGGAGTTTCTACTGGGCTGCAGCCACCTTCAACATGACTGCCATATGCCGTAACATATTCACTCACAATTTTGTAGACGTAGATGGACTTATCCAGATATCCATCTTCAAATTATGCATAGTTACAGCCCTGTTCTTTATTTTCCGCTGGACCAACTACACACTGCGCAGTGTCTACATACATTTCCGCCTGAGAACCACGGATGATGAGGACAGCATCAATTTCACACTGGCACGCAACCTGATTGCCATATTGTCATGGGGCTTGTTTGTCATCATCTCTCTGGTAGTACTTAAAGTCCCACGCTCCGGAATATCCGTAATCACCGCAGGTCTGGCAACCGGTATGGGTTTTGCCATGAAAGACCTTCTGGAGAACTTCTTCTACGGAATTTCACTCATGACAGGCCGTGTACGTGTGGGTGACTACATCGAATGTGACGGCATTACAGGCAAGGTGGAACGCATAACATACCAAAGTACGATGATAGACACCCTGGACGGATGTGTAATTGCCATACTGAACAGCGCACTGTTTACCAAAAACTTCAAGAACCTGACCCAGACAGACGATTATAAACTGGTCAAGATACCTGTCGGAGTATCCTATGGCACTAACATTGACGACGTACGGAAGGCAGTCATAAGGGCTCTGAACGAGGATTGCGCACGTAATCTGGACCAGTTCGGCAACAAACGCAACGAGGATGACGCACCCCTTCTGGATCCAGGCAAGAAGGTTACCGTACGATTTGCTGGATTCGGAGACAGCAGCGTTGACCTATGTATCTGTGCATGGAGCCGCGTACAGGAATCAGGATGGCTCATTCCACACTGGGAGGAGGTCGTATACAATGCACTGAACAAGGCAGGCATCGAGATACCATTCCCACAGCGTGACATAAACATCAAGACCATGCCTAAATGAACGGACATGCAGCCATAATACGATGTCTTCTGGACAGTGGTCTGGACTTTGCCATATACCGTTTTCCAAACGAGCAGGAACCCTATCTTGTGCTGCAACTGGAAGGCGAGGCATCTGTCGTACAGGGTACAGAGGAGCCAGAGGGATTTATTTTCGCACCCTTTGCAGAAACTGAAATAACTCCGACCCTGCTGATTCGTCCTGATGTAGCAGTACGTGGCTGGGAACTTATCAGGCAGTATACCTGTGATTTACCCCATCGTCGTGTCTCACTTGGCAATATTCCACTGGTACGTAAGGAAACAGACATAGACAAAAGCAACTCCTACAAGGTAGCATATCGTACTTTCAAATACCAATTGGACAAGGAAAACTATCAGAAACTGGTCCTTTCATACTCCGAGCTGTCTCCATGGTCAGCTGCCGGTCATGAGGATCAGGTCTTCATAAAGGCCTTAAAAGACTATCCAGCCTCGATGGTATCTCTTGTCTATACACGAAGGTCCGGACGCTGGATAGGATGCTCGCCAGAACTCCTGCTTGAGGGATACGGAAACAAATGGCACACAATGGCCCTTGCCGGAACCATGGAATACGGGCAAGGCGAGTGGTCTCAAAAGAATATGCGCGAACAGGAACTCGTTACCGACTATATCGAAGGACAACTGCAAGGTCTGGGAGCGCGAATCATGCGCGATGGTCCATATACCGTACAATCAGGTACATTAGCACATCTTCGCACAGACTTCACCTTCCATCTGCAACGCCAGGTTTCGTCATACCATATCGCACGACTCCTGCACCCGACACCAGCCGTATGCGGTTTACCCAAGGACGAGGCATGGCGCTTCATACGTCTGTTCGAACGCAATCGCAGACTATATTACACAGGATTCCTAGGACCCATCAATCTACGGGGAGAGACCAACCTGTACGTAAACATCCGCTGTGCCAACATCCGTTCAGGAGGGAAAGCATTGTTCTTTGCCGGCGGCGGTCTTACACACAGCAGTGATTTCCGCGAAGAAAGAATGGAGGTTAAGCGCAAACTGGAAACGCTCAAGCACATACACTGACTACTATATGCTCTCATCAGACAGAAATATTCTGGAATTACTCGCACTTCTCGATGCTCATGGAATAAGAGAACTGGTTCTGTGCCCAGGAAGCAGGAATGCAGGGATAGTGCACAGCGCGCTCAACTGCGGAAAATTCAACTGCCACCCACTGACAGACGAACGCAGTGCCGGTTTCTATGCCATCGGTCTTACACAGGCAACAGGAAAGCCATCTGCGGTAATAGTAACAAGCGGCAGTGCCCTGGCCAACCTCTATCCGGCAGCCTGCGAAGCATATTATCAGGAAATCCCCTTAATATTCATCTCTGCCGACAGACCATCCGAATGGATTGGGCAGATGGACGGACAAACCATGATACAAGAAGGTGCACTCGGAACAAAGGTTCCATCCGTAACCCTTCCGCAAGGGGACAAAAATCCATGGCATGCCAACAGACTGATAAACGAAGCAATACTCGAGTGCACACACAGAACATGCAAACCAGTACATATCAACATCCCTGTCTGTGAGCCAATATACGATTTCAATACAAAAAGTTTACCCGACGTCCGAAAGATTGAACGCCTGGAAGGCATATCTTACAATAGAGATCTGATATTGGAAAGGTTCAGGTCCTGCAAGCGCTCGATACTTCTTGCAGGTCAATTACCGGCAAATATTGCAAATACTCTCGATATCACTAAATCAGGCATGACAATAGTTGCCGAGAACCTCAGCAACCTGAAGCCCACGGATTACATCAACTCATACACCGTTGATTGGGAAAGAATGGCTCCACTGGATCTTGTAATAACCATTGGAGGTCACCTGACTGACAAGCGAATGAAGGAATGGATGCGCAGGAATCCACCACGGCAGCACTGGCATATAAGCGCGGACGGCCGCATCGCAGACCTCTTCTGCTGCCAGACCCTGGCAATAGAGTCAGATGTAAAGGCTTTCCTCAGCACGATGCCATTGTTGGGCGAACCCATCAAATTACCAATAAAAGAAACCATCCCGTCAAGAATTATTGACAAACTGTTCCGTAACCTTCCGGCAAATGCTGTCGTACATATTGCAAACAGCACTGCCGTCCGCACGGCACAACTGTCAACGGTATCCGCAACTGTTTGCTGCAATCGCGGAATTAACGGTATCGAAGGCAGTATGAGTACTGCCGTTGGATATGCAACAGCAAATTCTGGTAAGTCCGTCTTTCTCGTAATCGGAGACCTGGCCTTCTTCTACGATCAGAATGCACTGTGGAATACTAATCTCCCTGCCAACCTGCACATCATGCTGATAAACAACGGAGGTGGAGCCATCTTTGAAAGCCTGCCACTACCAGACGACAGTTGCAGCCGCAGATTCATTCAGGGCAAGCACCAAACAAGCGCCAAGGCTGTGGCAGAGGAATACGGAATAAGATACATGAATGGAGAATCCAATATATGTGATTTCATCACAAGCACCAGTACGGTAATTTTAGAAATCAACGAATAATCATTAATATATACAAAGGAATAAGAATACTATGAGCCGAAACTGGAAACAAGTAAGACAATACCGAGAAATCCTGCTGCACGAATGGCAGGGAATTGCCCGAATCACCATCAACCGCCCACATGTCCGCAATGCCTTCACCCCACTGACTACCAGCGAAATGTCAGATGCAATGCGCTGGTGCAACGAAGCCGGACACATAAGGGTCGTTATTCTTACCGGTGCCGATTCACCACGAAAGGAAGGGCAGACCGAAGAAGAATGGATGGCAACAAACGCCTTCTGCTCCGGTGGCGACATGAATGTCAAGGGACGCGGCGGATATATTGACGAGAACGGCATTCCACGTCTTAGCGTACTGGATGTCCAGAAACAGATACGTTCCATACCCAAACCCGTAATAGCCATGGTCAACGGCTTTGCCGTAGGCGGAGGCCACGTCCTGCATATAGTATGCGACCTTACCATTGCAGCCGACAATGCAAAGTTCGGCCAGACAGGTCCCAAGGTCGGCAGTTTTGATGCAGGATTCGGGTCAAGCTATCTGGCTCGCATCGTAGGTCAGAAAAAGGCACGGGAAATATGGTATATGTGCCGCCTGTATACAGCCTGCGAGGCAGAAAAGATGGGAATGGTAAACAAGGTCGTTCCACACGACCGGCTCGAAGACACCACCATAGAATGGGCTCAGCAAATCATGCAGCACTCACCACTGGCAATACGCATGATTAAACGAGGACTTAATGCCGAACTCGACGGACAGGCAGGAATACAGGAACTGGCAGGCGATGCCACAATGCTCTATTATTTCTGCGATGAAGCACAGGAAGGCGGCAAGGCATTCCTGGAAAAAAGAAAACCACAGTGGTAGAGACTACGGCAATGCACATATCCCTATCCCATAAGACACTTCATTTCAAAAAGCCGGCGAGAACCTCGCGCGGAGAATACATCACCCACGACAGCATCGTAATTACCATCCGTGATGACAAGGGGCAGAAAATAGGTTTAGGCGAATGCGCCCCCCTACCCGATTTGTCCTGCGACCGCGATTCCTACACCCGGATGAGCGATGTAGCCAAGCTTATAAACGAAGCCCTGGACAGTGCAAGCTATAACGATTACCTCAGGCCATATCCGGCATTGCTTTTTGCCCTCGAATCTGCTTTGTATGACTACCAGCAGAATCCCATACTATATGATACTCCGTTTGCAAAGAGCGAGGTAGGCATACCTACTAATGGACTGATATGGATGAGCGACTACGACCAGATGCTGGCACAGGCAAAGAAGAAGATTCTGGCAGGTCACCGATGCATCAAGTTCAAGATCGGAGCAATCAAGTGGGAGGACGAAATGTGCCTGCTCGACAAAATCCGCAGCAGATTTACCAAAGACACACTGGAAATACGTGTTGATGCCAACGGAGGGCTTGGATTGGACATGGACATAGTCAAGGACAAACTCCAGGAACTCGCAAGATACGACATACACAGCATCGAACAACCCATTCCGCAGTATCACTGGAATGAAATGGCAGAATTGTGCAGACAGGATATATTGTCAATCGCACTTGACGAAGAACTGATTGGCGTCAATGACACCGAACAGAAGAAACTGATGCTGGATACAATCAAACCACATTACATAGTACTCAAACCTACGCTGCATGGTGGAATCACAGGAACGCTGGAATGGATTAGCGAAGCACAGAAACGCGGTATCTCATCCTGGATAACCAGTGCCCTGGAAAGCAACATAGGCCTGCGCAACGTTGCACTTCTCGCAGCACGCGCCTACGGTCCAAATATCACTTTTGCACAAGGTCTGGGCACAGGTCAACTATTCACCGACAACATCGAAATGGACATCGAAATGCGCGGTGCAAAACTATGGCGTTGCAAAGTTGAAGACTGAAATCCTACATACAAGCGGTTCCACGGGCCAGCCAAAGGAAATCACCGTTGAATACGGGCGGATGCTGGCAAGCGCCAGGATGACATGCGATTTCCTTGACCTTAAGGCAGGTGACACGGCATTGCTGTGCCTAAGCACACAATACATTGCAGGACGTATGATGGAAATACGCGCCCAGGAAAGGAAACTGAACCTTATCCGTCGCGAACCCTCGGCACATCCTCTAAAGGATGTCGATGAAACCATCGATTTTGCCGCCATGGTACCCCTGCAGGTCTACGAAACGCTGCAAGTCGTCCAAGAACGCGAGCGCCTTGGCCGCATCAGGCACCTGATAATCGGCGGCGGTGCCATTGACCAGGAACTCGAAGACGAACTCAGCACCTTTCCGAACAACATCTGGAGCACATATGGGATGACCGAGACACTCAGCCACGTGGCAATGAGAAGAATCTCCCCCACATCCACAGCAGGAAGGGATATCTACTACAGACCACTGCCAGGTGTCAACCTTTCACTAGACGAAAGAGAATGTCTGGTCATCAATGCCCCTCACCTTAATCCAGACGTCCTGCACACAAATGACGTAGTTGAATTCAACGACGATGGTGGCTTTATCGTCAAAGGACGCATAGATAATGTTATCTGCAGTGGTGGCATCAAGATTCAGATTGAGGAGATCGAGACCGTACTGCACAAATACTTTGGCAACACCATCATGGTAACAAGCAAGCCAAACCGCAAGTTTGGTGAAATCGTTGTCTATCTGACAACAGGACAGATAGACGAGCATGCACTGCGTCTGGCCGTTCCGCCATACTGGCTGCCAAAACAGATAAAACAAGTTTCCCGGCTTCCCATTACAGAAACAGGGAAACCCGACAGAGCCAAGGCAAAGGAAATTGCCCTACAATAATTCAGGCAGCTGATACAGTCTCGTTCCGTTGCTGCCCTTTATCAATATTAAGCGACCGGCAACACCTGATTCTGCCAGACGTTTTTTGACCTCGTCCACATTAGCAAACAATGTGACGTTTCTAATAGCAGATGTATCACACTTGCCAAACTCATTTCCAACTAGCCACGTCTCGGTCAGATCCATCTGTGCAAGCCTGTCCGCAACTTTCTGGTGCTCTGATACCGACTCAGCTCCCATCTCGCGCATCTCACCCAAGACAACCATTTTGCCAGGATGCTGAATTGCCCTGAAATTATCAAGTGCAACAGCCATACTGCTTGCATTCGCGTTGTATGCATCAACTATCAGCTCGTTCTTTTCCGTCCTACGGTATTCACTGCGGTTATTATTAGGTTCGTACTGTTCCAACGCCTCGTTTATCTGATTCAGAGCGACACCGAAATGCAGCCCCACGGTAACGGCAGCCAGGACATTTGGCAAGTTGTAGTCACCTATCAGTCTCGTCTGCACATCAGCCGCCGTCCCGTAAGGAGTCAGCCAACGCACTTTCAGGAACGGATTGAACGTCTCGTCGTTTCCCGATTTCCCGTCAGTCAGCGCAACACCCTGCACATACGGCTTCTGCTGGATATTACGCTCAATAGCCATATCTATCAGATCCAAGTCCATCATATTCAGGAAACAGAACTTTTGTCTGGCAACCAAGTCATCATACAATTCGCCCTTTGTCTTCTTCACCCCCTCAAACGAGCCGAAGCCCTCCAGATGAGCACGCCCCACATTTGTAATCAAGCCACAGTCAGCCTTGACCATCCGGCACAGGAACTCAATCTCACCAGGATGATTGGCACCGGTCTCAATTACTGCAATCTGATGCTCGGGACGTATACGCAGCAACGTGAGCGGAACACCAATATGGTTATTAAGATTCCCTTTGGTATACAAAGTATTGAATTTCTTCGAAAGTACGGCGCTTACAAGCTCCTTTGTCGTGGTCTTGCCGTTCGTACCCGTAATCTGCAATACCGGGATGTCCAGCTGCTGACGATGGAATGCAGCAAGAGCCTGCAACGCCTCCAGCACATTATCCACAAGGACGTAACGAGCGTCACCTTCAGGAACATATCCGGCATCATCGACAACAGCAATAGCCGCCCCCTTCTCCAGAGCTACAGCGGCATACGCATTACCGTCAAAGTTAGCCCCCTTCAGAGCAAAGAACATACTGTTCCCTGCACATTCACGGCTGTCAGTTACTATCACAGGATGCTCCTGATACAACCTATACAATTCCGAAATCTGCATAACCTAAAAAACAGTTGAATATTTACAAATGCAAAATTACCTAATTTCCAACTATAAACAAAACTTTTTAGTTTACACTTTACTTTTTACCCAAAAAAAATATAATTTTGTAGCGCATGCATCTATCAAAGACCATAAACATTGGCGGCAGACTTGTTTCGCTAGACCAACCACAGGTCATGGGAATACTGAACGTAACCCCAGACTCATTCTATAGCGACAGCCGCTGCCCCAATCCCGAAGCAATCCGCACCCGTGTCCGTCAGATACGTGACGAAGGCGCAAGCATGATCGATATCGGTGGATACAGCTCACGCCCAGGCGCCGATGACGTTCCCGCTGACGAGGAAATCAAGCGCCTGCTGCCAGCGATACAGATTACCCTGGAAGAATGGCAGGACGCCATCATCAGCATAGACACTTTCCGCGCCAATGTCGCACAGCAGGCAATTAATGCCGGTGCACACATTATAAACGACATTTCCGGCGGAGAAATTGATCCGGACATGTTTGATACCGTTGCAATGCTGCATGTCCCATACATCCTAATGCACATGCAAGGCACGCCCCGGGACATGCAAGACAATCCACAATACCAGGATGTCATGTGCGACGTGTTCCGCTCCCTGGGGCAGCGTGTCGAGAAACTGCACGAAATGGGCGTTGCAGACATTATCATCGACCCCGGATTCGGTTTTGGCAAGACCATAGAGCAGAACTACCTGATGCTGCACCGCCTACAGGAATTCCAGTTACTGGAATGTCCAATAATGGTTGGTGTCAGCCGCAAGAGCATGATATACAAGCCTCTGGAGTGCACACCACAGCAGGCACTTAACGGCACCACCGTACTAAACACCATAGCACTCATGCATGGAGCCACAATACTCAGAGTTCACGATGTAAAAGAAGCTGTACAAACAGTCAGACTATGTTCGATTTCGGCCTAAAGGATTTTATAGACATAATGTTTGTAGCCATATTGTTGTTCTTCGGCTACAAACTAATGAAAAGGTCACGTTCCGTAAACATCTTCTACGGCGTGCTCATCTTTATCAGTTTCTGGATTATTATCAGCAAGATCCTGGAAATGAAACTCCTCGGCGGCATCCTTGACCAGCTGGTCAGCGTAGGAGCCATCGCCATCATCATACTTTTCCAGGAAGAAATCCGACATTTCTTCTACAGCATCGGAACACACGAGCGAGCCGAACGCCTCATGCGCTTCTTCCTGCCAAAGACCAAGGAAAATACCGACGGCCAGCGCTATGAGCGTGATACCATCATGCCCATACTTATGGCATGCCTTAATATGAGCAAGCACAAGGTAGGAGCCCTGATTGTCATGCAGAACGACCTGCCGTTGGGAGACTTTATACGCACAGGTGAGCGTCTTGACGCACGAATTTCACAGCGACTGATCGAGAATGTATTCTTCAAGAACTCACCCCTTCACGACGGAGCCATGATTATCTCCAACGGACAGATTACAGCCGCATCGTGCATCCTACCCATCAGCCACGATCTGGACATACCCAAGGAATTCGGCCTTCGTCACCGTGCCGCCCGCGGCGTCAGCAAGGAAACCGATGCCCTCAGTATCGTTGTCAGCGAGGAAACAGGCGGAATCACCGCAGCCTACAACAACGAATACCTGACACACCTGGATGCCGAGCACCTCGAACGCATACTGATGAGAGGCAAGTTCTAAAGCACATCCACAACACCCGATAGAAAACTTTAAAACTTAAAATACACAACGTTATGAGCTTAATGCAACAAATCATCGCACGAGCACAGGCCAACAAGCAGCGCATCGTTCTGCCCGAGAGCCTGGAAGAGCGTACACTCACAGCCGCCGACCGTTCATTAGCCGACGGCCTGGCAGACATTATCCTGATCGGCAATCCCGATGAAATCAAAGCCCTCGGCAAGAAGCTCGGCCTTACACACCTGGATCAGGCAACAATCATCGACCCCGCAACCAGCGAAAAGACCGAAGAATATGCACAATTGCTGTTCGAGCTCCGCAAGGCAAAGGGAATGACAATCGAGAAAGCACGTCAGCAAGTTATGGATCCCCTGTATTTCGGGTGCCTCATCATTAAGAGTGGCGATGCCGACGGCCAGATAAGCGGTGCACTGTCCACCACAGGTGATACTCTGCGTCCCGCACTTCAGATCATCAAATGCGCTCCCGGCATAACATGCGTAAGCGGTGCCATGCTCATGATTACTGACAAGCCCGAATACGGTGACAACGGCGTGCTCGTTATCGGTGACGTAGCCGTTACCCCGATGCCAGACGCAAACCAGCTCGCCCAGATTGCAGTCTGTACCGCACAGACAGCCAAGAGCGTTGCCGGCATAGACCCCAAGGTCGCCATGCTCTCATTCTCTACCAAGGGCAGTGCCAAGCACGAGGTTGTCGACAAGGTTGTCGAAGCTACACGCATGGCAAAGGAAATGGCTCCTGATCTCGCCATCGACGGTGAACTGCAGGCAGATGCAGCACTCGTTGCAAGCGTTGGCGAGAAGAAATGCCCCGGCAGCCCCATTGCAGGACATGCAAACGTACTTGTCGTACCATGCCTCGAGGTTGGCAACATCGGCTACAAGCTGGTTCAGCGCCTGGGCGGTGCCGATGCCATCGGCCCCATCCTGCAAGGTATTGCACGCCCCGTTAACGACCTCAGCCGCGGCTGCTCGGTAGACGACATCTACAAGATGGTAGCAATCACGGCATGCCAGGCAATGGACGCAAAGTAAAAGCCATAATAACCAATAAACAGCAAACAGTAAATAATGAAGATATTAGTACTGAACTGTGGAAGCAGTTCCATTAAATACGCGCTCTACGACATGAGCGACAAGAGAGTCATAACCTCTGGCGGCATAGAGAAAATCGGTCTGCCAGACAGTTTCATAACAGTCAAGCTCAATGGCGAGAAGCACAAGATGGAACGCCCCATCGAAGAGCACACTGCAGGAGTACAGTGGATTTTCGAGGTACTCACCACAGGAGACTACGCCGTACTTAACAGCCTTGACGAATTGGATGCAGTAGGCCACCGCATGGTACACGGCGGCGAGAAATTCAACAAGAGCGTACTCCTCACCCCCGAGGTTATGGAAGCCTTCAGCGCATGCAACGACCTGGCACCACTCCACAATCCCGCAAACATCAAGGGCGTCAACGCCGTGACAGCCCTGCTGCCAAATCTGCCACAGGTAGGCGTATTCGACACCGCCTTCCACCAGACCATGCCCGACTACGCCTATATGTACGCACTGCCCTATCAGCTGTACAGCAAGTACGGCGTTCGCCGCTACGGTTTCCACGGCACCAGCCATCGCTATGTATCGCAGCGCGTCTGCGAGTTCCTGGGCATAAAGCCTGAAGGCAAGAAAATCATAACATGCCACATCGGTAACGGAGCCTCTATCGCCGCCGTCAAGGACGGCAAGTGCGTAGACACCTCAATGGGCCTTACCCCACTGGAGGGCCTCATCATGGGAACACGCTCGGGCGACATCGATGCAGGAGCAGTCACATTCCTCATGGACAAGCTCAACCTGGACACCAAGGGACTCAGCAACCTGCTTAATAAGCAGTCAGGTCTTGCAGGTGTCAGCGAACTCTCATCCGATTTCCGCGACATCCTGGCAGGCATTGCAGCAGGCAACGACAAGGCACGCCTTGCCAAGGAGATGTACACATACCGCATCAAGAAATACATCGGCCAGTACGCAGCAGCCATGGGCGGCGTTGACATCATCCTGTTCACAGGTGGCGCCGGCGAGAACCAGTGGGAGGTACGCGAAGGAGCAACCGCCGGTCTCGAATACATGGGCGTCAAGATGGACGAGGCAAAGAACCGCGCCTGCCGTGCAACAGAAGCAATTCTGAGTGCAGACGACAGCAAGGTTACCGTTTGCTGCATCCCGACTGACGAGGAGCTCATGATTGCCCTGGACACACAAGCCCTGTGCAACAAATAGGCAAATGAAGAAGGACCTGTTCCGAAACATACTATGCTCAATTGCAGCCTTGGCAATATGCCTTGGCTGCAATGCCGGGCAGGACAGCATCTTCCCCCGCAGCTTTCACAAGACCTGCGAGCCTGTCATCACCAATCCCGACGTTCTCGCGCCCGTTTTCCAGAAACTGCACTCTGGCGAATACCTGCGCATTGTCCATATAGGCGACAGCCACGTTCGCGGACACTCCTTCACCGTAGAGACACGCCGCATACTGGAAGAAGCATGGGGCAGCCAAGCCGTGGTACCGCAGAACATCACCTACCAGACCACAGCCATTGCAACCGAGACAGGTCTCCCAGGCCTCGTCTACCACACCATTGGCAAGAACGGAGCTACATACCGCACGTTTATTGACCAGGACAGGATACAGCTCATCGACAGCCTGAAGCCCGACCTCGTAATCATATCCCTGGGCACCAACGACGCCTTCGGAGCCACCTTCGATTCCGAAGCCATGCTTGCCAACATGGACACACTCTGCACCATACTGCAGGAACACAACCCAAGCGCCAAAATCCTGCTCACCACCCCACCAGGATGCTACAGACACCACACCCCACTCAAACACATCAAGGAAGTAACCGCCATCCAGCGCAACTACGCCATCCAGCATGGGCTCGCACTTTTTGACCTATACACCACCGTTGGTGGAGAGGTCTTCGCACTCAGAAACTGGAGAAGCCAGGGCATGATGAACCGTGACCTGATACACTTCAAGCACAGCGGCTACAAGCTTATGGGAGCCCTGCTGGCACAAGCCATTCTTACTGCTGACGCACAAGATTCAGCAGGCAACTGATATATCTTTTCGATATTTTTTGTATCTTTGCACCGTCATCAGGGGTGCAGGGGCCATTTTAGTCCTGCTGAGAATATACCCTAAGTGATCTGAACCGGATAATGCCGGCGTAGAGAGTATGAACGTCTTATTTACTAATCAAATGACCAGACAAATGATTATGGCTATGCTCGCCACGGGCATGGCAACTGCTGTATATGCAGCAGAAAACACAAGCTCAGCACCCGATTCAACCAATGTCGAAGAACTGAACGAAGTCGTCGTTCGTGCCGTCAAGGCACCCAAGAATTCACCCTTTGCCGTTACCAGCATCAGCAGAGCCGAACTCAACGACTTTGCAACTGGCACACAGGAACTTCCCTTCCTCTTTGCACGCACTCCAGGCATTGTCGCATGGAGCGAAAACGGTGTAGGCACCGGCACAACGTATATGCGCATACGAGGAGCAGCAGGTAGCCGCATCAATGTCACATTGGACGGTGTTGCCCTCAACAGCCCCGAGGACCAATGCGTCTTTTGGGCAAACATGAACTCGTACGCCTCCCTGCTCAGCAACGTACAGATACAGCGCGGCGTAGGCACAAGTACCAACGGCGACGGAGCCTTTGGCGGCAGCATCGCCCTCACATCACTCGCCCCCAGTATGACACCCCAGGTACAGATTACAGCTAGCTACGGCAGCTACAACACATGGCGTGCAGGAGGCAATATCAGCAGTGGACTGCTGGGTGACCACTGGGTATTGGACGCCGCATACCACCATACCGGCACAGATGGCTACATGCACGGCACCGACGGCAAAAGCGGCAGCTACTATCTGGGAGCCACATACTTGAGTCTTGACAGCAGGCTAAAAGTAAGCTACAAGCACTTTGGCAATTACGAGAACACAGGTCAGGCATGGAACGGAGTCACGGCAGGCAACGATGACTACAGCCTCAACGCCTATGCCGGCGTACAGACATATAGCGATATGTATAGCATGGGCTTCGGAAAGTTCAACAGCCTGTACGAACATTTCATCGAGGACTGGACCGACCCTGCCCTGTGCACCACAGAACGCCATCGCCTTAACGACGGCAGTCTGTGGCAACGCACTACCGACAATTTCTGGCAGAACCACCATCTCCTGAATGCTTCGTGGCGTATCAATGACCACTTCAGCACAAGTGCCACACTCCACTACACACACGGCCACGGATACTACGAAGAGTTCCGTTACAACAACAAACTCAGCAAATTCGGTCTCACCAACGCACGCAACAGCAAAGGGGACCCCGTCTACCGCTTTGCCGATGAAACCGAGCTGAAACGCACCGATTTCATCCGGCAGAAAGGCCTGAGCCAGAACACCTACGGCCTGGTGTGGAACCTGAACTACCACCACCGCAAATGGGACGTAGTCGGCGGACTGTCATTACAGAACTTCGAAGGCAACCACTACGGATACCTTACATATATAGCCGACAACCGTCTCTCGGACATCTTCGTACAAGACGGACGATACAAGTACTACGACAGCGACGCAACTAAGAACGACATGCAGCTGTTTGCCAAGGCAACATACCACGTCACACCGCATTGGGACATATACGGCGACCTGCAGTTCCGCCATGTAGGCTACCAGACTAACGGAATCAATGACAAGTTCTACATCGACGCGCAGGGCATTGCTACCAACCAGCCCCTCAACGTCACCCAGACACACAATTTCCTGAATCCCAAACTCGGATTCACATATCACAAAGGTCCACATCAAGTTTACGCCAGTTACGCACTCAGCCACCGCGAGCCAGAGCGCAATAACTACACCGACAACGGTGCATACCCCTACCCCAAGGCCGAGAGCGTACATGACCTTGAAATCGGCTACGGCCACACTGGCAGAAACTGGCACATCATCGCCAACGCATACGCAATGATATACCACAACCAGTTAGTCCAGACAGGTGCACAAAGCGATATAGGCGAAAATCTCACCACCAATATAAACAGCAGCTATCGCATAGGTATTGAACTCAGCGGCAGCTACACCCCATGCCACTGGCTCAACCTCGATGCCAATGCAGCTATCAGCACAAACCGCATAAGCGATTTTACCGAAATGGTCGAAGACTGGGACTGGTCCACAGGCGAGGGATTCATCCCCGTACACTACGACAACAGCGCCATAGCCTTTTCCCCCACAGCCATTCTCAACGGCTTTGCCACATTCAGGCACAAAGGATTCCGAGGCACATGGCACACCAACTTTGTCAGTCGCCAGTATTTGGACAACACCCAATGCACCGACCGCTCCCTACCCTCATACAGCACAACCACAATTCACCTGCGATACGACTGGAATACAGGCAAACGATGCCTCAAGCACGTAATCTTCGGTGTTGACCTGAACAATATCTTCAACGCACGCTATGCCTCCAGCGGATGGGTTTACAGTGCAATTTCCGCCGACTACGGATTTACCCTGGACAAGCGCTATAACCAAATAGGCTACATCCCCATGGCCGGTTTCACGGCAATAGGCAGCGTGAGCCTGCAGTTCTGAGTGAAAAAGTTAAAAGGTTAAAGGGTTAAATTATGGACTTTTTGATTAATCATTGGCTTGACATTACGACGACCATCCTTGGTCTTGCCTACATCCTGCTGGAGTACAGGGCCTCAATATGGATGTGGGCCGTCGGTGCAGTAATGCAAGTGCTGGGTATTGTGCTATACTATCAGAAAGGACTGTACGCCGACTGCGGCATGGAGTTCTACTACCTAGCTATGACCGCATACGGATTCTGGTGCTGGACTCGCAAAAACCAGTCATCTCCCGCCACACATCAAGCAACACCCATCACCCACATCCCACTTCGCACCGCTCTTGGCTGGGGGACCATCTTCCTTGTCCTGTGGTTCGCCATCTGGTGGCTGCTCAGCAACCTTACCGACTCCACCGTTCCCGTTGCCGATGCCTTCACCACGGCACTCTCCCTCGTAGGCATCTGGGCACTGGCACACAAGTACCTGGAACAATGGTTCGTATGGATTGCCGTCGATATCGTCACATGCGTACTCTATTTCCACAAGGACATACCCTTCAAGGCCTCCCTCTACGGCCTATACGTCATCATAGCCGTCTTCGGCTACAGAAAATGGCGCCGCATGATGTAAGTCGCAAAAAAAATCGTATTTTTGCCAGAGAAAATATACAAGATGTCCATAAACTACGATAAACTCAAGGACAAGAAGATTGCCGTGCTCATCAGCGGAGGCGTTGACAGCGGCGTCGTAACACACCTGCTGTGCAGCCACGGGCTCAAGCCAGACCTGTATTACATTAAGATAGGCATGGAAGGCGAAGACTCGAACTGTAGTGCCGAAGAAGATATCGAACTATCCACCGCCACTGCCCACAAATACGGATTGAAACTGCAAGTCGTGGACCTGCAGCAAGAATACTGGGAACGAGTCGTCAGCTATGCCATCCAGCGCGTAAAACAAGGGCTGACGCCAAATCCCGACGTAATGTGCAACAAACTGATCAAATTCGGCGCATTCGAAGAAAAAATAGGCCACCAATACGACATCATAGCAACGGGCCACTATGCCACCATCTATGAACAAGACGGTTTGTACTATCTGGGCACGGCAGTGGATCCAGTAAAGGACCAGACAGATTTCCTCGCACAGCTCTCGTACGCACAGATAAGCAAGCTTGTTTGCCCACTCGGCCCACTGATGAAGGAGCAGGTCCGGCAGATTGCCCTCGACGCACACCTGCCAAGCGCAAGGCGCAAGGACAGTCAGGGAATATGCTTTCTGGGTAAAATCAACTACAACGATTTCCTGCGCAAGTTCCTGGGCGAACAGGAAGGCAAGATTATCGACATCGAGACCAACCGCATATTAGGCACGCACAAGGGATTCTGGTTCCATACCATCGGACAGCGCAAAGGCCTGCGCCTGGCAGGAGGCCCCTGGTTTGTCGTCAAGAAGAATGTACGCAAGAACATCATCTTCGTAGCACGCGGCTGGGATACCCAACTGCAATACGGACACCTGATAAAACTGGCAGATTTTCACGCAATCACCCAGCCACTTGCACTCAAGGAAGGCGAAAGCACGGACATCACCTTCAAGATACGGCATATCGACCATTTCCTGCACGGCACCATCACACGCCAGCAAGACCTGTACGTCATCCATTCGCCAGAACCCGTCCAGGGCATAGCCCCCGGACAATTCGGCTGCGTCTATGACAAAGACATGCGCTACATGATAGGCTCCGGCGAAATCACAATCTGATTCGCCACACCCGTCCATTTACGGGAAAACACCTTGATTAATACAACTTGTCCTCGTTATAATGACTGGCCAGATACGTTGGACGTTTTTTCGTTTCATTGAATATACGTCCAATATATTCTCCCATAATACCAATGGCAAGCAGCTGGATACCGCCCATCAGCAGCACGGCGACAATGATGGTCGTAAAACCCTTGGCATCATCCCCGTAGATAATTGTCTTCATTCCGTAATAAAACATGGTAATAAAGGCAAAGAAAGCCACGGTTCCACCGATTATGGTAGCAATGCGTAACGGAAATGTCGTAAAACTGGTTATACCCTCGACTGCCAGGTTGAACAAACGCCAGAACCCCCATTTGCTCTTGCCTGCGACTCTCTCGTCACGGTCAAAGACCAATTCCTTCTTCCTGTAGCCTATCCAGCAGAACATACCCTTCGTATAACGCTCCGATTCACGGATTTTCCTGAGCGAGTTAATACAGCAACGGTCCAGCAACCGGAAATCACCCACATTCTGCAGCACGTCATACCGGGTTGACTGATCCAGTATCTTATAAAACAGCAGGGAACAGTTCCTCCTGAGCCAGCTTTCTTTTCCACGACTGGCACGCTTGGCATACACATCATCGTAACCTTGTTCCCAGTATTTCAGCATTTCGGGTATCAGGGATGGCGGGTCCTGAAGGTCCGCATCCAATATTACCATACAGTCACCCGTCACAAAGTCAAAGCCTGCAAGCATCGCGTTTTCCTTACCGAAATTGCGGGTAAGGTCAACATAGTTTATTCGCTTGTCCGCCGCACGCAGGGCCTTGATTATGTTGATAGTATTATCCTTGCTGCCGTCATTGACAAACAGGATCTCCCATTCATAGGAGGTATTACCGTCCATTAGGGATTTCAATTCGGGATATAGCAAGGGCAAGGACTTTTCCTCGTTATAGCACGGTACAAGAATGGAGACCTTCTTCATATTATCTTAATCGGTTGATTATAATTTTTATTATCACGAAATTTGTCACGACACTTATCGCCAAGGTGGGGATATATGCTATCCTGTCGTCTATTGACAGTATGTCCGCAAACAGATACATAAGCCCCATGCGAACGACAAACAGGTTGAAGAGGTGTGCAGAGACTATGCCAACAAGGTTCCTGATGCTCGAACTTGTACCGAATGTCCAATATACTGTCAGGAAGTAGTTGACCGTAAGCGAAAGGATATAGCTGCATACAAGCGAGACCTGATAGGATGTCAGCGTCCTGAAGAAATAGAACAGCGCCGCGTCTATGCCCGTACATACGGCCCCTACTATTGCAAAGCGTGTGAACTGCCTAATGCTTTCTTTCATACAGATACAGGTTTTGCTGTTCGGCGTTCTCATCTACTATGCCTTTCATCAGCCCATGTGTATAACCCAGGTTCCACAGGAACATTTTGGGATTAAGCAGGAAATGGTATCTGAACAGCTCACGCTCGTGGCATACCAGTCCATAGTTGTCGGGGATTGGCATTTCGTAATACTGGAGCGTCGTCTTTACAGGGTCGGTCTTTCGTATCAGGAACCTAGGTTTACGGGTTCGGATACATTCGGCCTGTTCTGCCTTTATCTCGGGCTTGGTCGCATTCGGTGCAAAGAAGAAACGGTTGGGGGGCAGGACGTCGGCAAGCAGGTATATGCCTGTCTCGTGTGAGCTGAACGTCAGGACGTCGCGGTCTCCTGTCTTGTGTTTGTTTACATACTGGGCAATGGGTATTATCCCGTGGTGGAAGGTGCCGTTCACGAGTGTTACGAAATTGTAGCTTGTGGCGGTGGCAAGTGTTCCCACAAGTAGCAGGACTGTCTTGGCGGTGCGTGTTGCCCTTACGTTACGTAAGAAATATATTGCCAGGGGTGCATATACGAACACGACCAGGAAGTAGTAGATGTTTACGCTCCATAGTGTGAAACTGAGCATCTGCAGTCCAAAGCATGTTACTATGAGCAGGCGGACGTCTCGTCTGACTTTTGTGAATGCTATGGGCAGTACCAGGGCTGCTGTTATTGCCAGTTTTACAAGGAAGAACCATGGTGCTGTGGGTTCTCCGTTTGCTGCAGCGCCTCCGTACTGGAACAAATTGGTATAGAAGTAGGCGTCGTACATGTCTGCCAGTGTTCCTTTTGATACGAAGTATAATATGCATGGTATGGAGAGGAGCAGGAAGCCTGCGATAATCCATAGGGCTATGCGCCACAGTTCCTGTAATTTCTGTTTGCGACAGCAGATTATTGTCAATGCTGCCAAAGCGGCGAAGTGGAATACCACAATGGTGAATTTCATCCAGAAAACGAGGCCCATTCCTATACCGACCAGTATCAGTGTCCTTACCGATGGGACTGTCTGGGTCTTGAGATAGGAGAGCATGTGGTACAGGGTATAGCTCAGTACTGGCAGGCTCAACTCTTCTACGCTGTCGCCGTAGAAGAAAAAATCCGTGGTAACCACGCCCAAGCCTATCAGGCATGTAAACGGCATTATTATCCAGCTGTTGCTGAACAGTCTCATTATCTTATGGCTGTACCACAAGAAGCCCCAATAGCATATTATTTCTGTCAGGTATATGCCCAGGAAGCTTTTATACGATACCCAGGCGGCTAACTCGTGGATAAAGAACAGGACGGGGCCTTTCTGGTCAAATATATCCCTGTAGAGCAGTTCACCCGACAGCATGGCCTTGCCTATTGTCATGAACACGTTGGCATCATCCCATGGATTAAGCGGATACAGAAAGGAGCTTGAACTGAAAAGCGTGATACACACAAACGCAACGGCAAACAGAAATATCGATCTATATACGGATGTTGAAATATTCATTGTTCAGATGCTATGCCAGTACTTTGTGTATAATACTGCGCAAAGATACCTATTTTATTTCATTCCACAAACTTTTGGGATTTTTTTCGGACGTTTGCAACATTTCCATCACCATTTGTCCGCAATAACTGCTAACATCATATAGTGCAGGAATCCAATCATACCATTCCCATACCTTAGAAAGGGAGATGGCTCGATTGATGTTCGGTAGATGTTCGGTAAAACACCGGACATGTACCGGACATATAGCGGACATGTACTGGACAACTGCCGGACATATGCCCAAGGAAAGATATAGGTATAGTATGGGAAAGGTATGGGAAAGACACTTCGTTTGCGATTTTCCTATAGAGCCATTTTGTCGTTTGGCTTAAGCCGATTGATCGTTTGGCTCGTGCCATTTGATCGTTTGGCTCGTGCCAAAAAGACGGGGTCACAAAAAAACTGCCTATTTGTGTAACACCAGCAAGCAAAATAATTTTCCTCCGCACAGAAAAAATTTTTTGAGTGCAGTGAAAAAAATACGCCTGCTGGTCATTGATTTGAACCAACAGGCGCGATGTCATTTTGCTCAATTATGAATTGTGAATTGAGAATTATGCATTAGTTTCCCGCCATGATTGTCAATATCGTCGTTACATCACCTATCTCAATCTCACCATTTCCATTGGCATCAGCAGCCTTGTTGTTGTAGCCGGTAGCCTCAGGCGTAGCCATCAGGGTCAAGACGGATGTTACGTCACCGATTTCTACCTCGCCGTTACCATTGGCATCACCTGTATTCCTATCCTGTCCATAGTAGTACAGACGGAAGCTGTCAAAACAAGTCCAGTCATAGAATACGTATTCATCCTTCTTTATGCCCAACTGCAGTGTACCGTCGCTCACCTTGACAGTAAGCTCATTCCAGTATAATCCTTGCAAGAAAGCCGTAGCAGCGTTTGAGATGCTATTTGGAACTATTCCCAGCTCGGTCTGGTATCCATATATGCATCTGTCTGTCTCATCAAAGATGGATTTCACAGGTATCTCCTGGTTATTAGCATATAGTTTGGCATAAAGATGTTCATTTCCATTCTTACGCAATTCGGCAGCGGTTATTGGATTATAGTTCTGGTCGGCACCTTCACCTGCGAACAAGGCCTGTACGTCATCCACTCGCCCCAACCCGTCCAGGGCATAGCCCCCGGACAATTCGGCTGCGTCTATGACAAAGACATGCGCTACATGATAGGCTCCGGCGAAATCACAATCTGACCCGCCTGTCATTCGTACATCACAAAATACTATTGCCCCTAACCAGCTCCCAGGCAGCTACCACTCTGCTCCTTGAGTCCTCCTAGCATCCTCCTAAGGTACTCCAGGTAGGAGGGAGGGAAGATGTATGATGTGTGATGGTTGAGGGATTATGGACGCACGAAACAACTTATGCGAGCATGGCTCTTCGCTCGCTCGTGCGTAGGTTCACGCTCCCCAGAGCGTAGATCTCCGTGACATCTCCGTTAGATGTCCGTGAGATCACCGTTACATCTTGCTTGGATCACCCCTTGTACTTCGCTGAATTTGGTTTGTACTTCGCTGAATTTGGTTGTCAGTTTTCTGACTTACGACTAGAATCAGTTGATAGATTTTACGCACAGTACAATCTGCACTGTAGCTCAAAGTAATGTGCCCGTATATCGGCAACAGACATCTGTAATCGCTCCTTTGCATCACTCATTGAGTTATACTTGATGCTGATAAAGGTCTTCAGGTTGTCCGAACCAAGTTCCTTGAACCCGTTGCTGACATAGTAATGTAGAATCAGGTTGTCGAATTCCCTCCGTTCCTTGTCCAGAGTATCTACGTACTGTTTCTTAACAAGTTCAACCCGTTTCGCCCTCTCTATCGGTGTCGAATCATACGCAATATATTCCAACACATCCAGCAGGTCGCATTTCTGCATCTTCAGCATATTCTTCAAGAGCAACAGCTTTTCCTCGGCAAAACCCGCCTCGTCCAGCGTTTTCAGCAATTGCTCACGTGTTTCGGGATTAGCCCATTTTTCTCTCAAGTCATCTGCTCCCGAGAAGAAATCCGGAATCCTGCCGAACAGTTTATCTACATATTCGTTTAGTGTTATAAACTCGTCACCGAAGAAAATCTTCTGCTCCCATGTCGTTTCAAGAGACAGCCTCCTTCCGTCAGATAATTTGATATCTATCAGGTTGGTTTTCGGACCTTCGCAGGTACAGGGGAGGTGTCCGCATACAGGGCACGGCTGTGGTTCCTTGATCTTATCATCAATTACCGGAGGCATAGGATAAGCCTTTTTCTTACAGGTGCAAGGCCAATTGCCACATACCGGACAATACGTGTCACCATCCCAATCAGGGTCTTTGAACATGTCGCAAGCCCCTACAAAGTCATATATGGTGAAATAATACTTCTTGTCAAACAATCGCGTACCGCGACCAATAATCTGCTTGAACTCCACAATGTTCTGCACAGGTCGCATCAATACAATATTACGCACATTGCGGGCATCAACGCCCGTACTCAACTTGTAAGATGTCGTCAGTATCGTCGGCAACAGCTTTTCGTTGTCTTGGAAAGTTCTCAACGTTGCTTCTCCCACTTCTCCGTCATCAGCTGTCACACGCTCACAATAGTTGTTGGCTGGCCTCTTCTTGTGCTTGTTAACCATATCACGTACTATCATCGCATGTTTCTGAGTAGCACAAAAGATAATGGTCTTTTCGTCAGGATCTATCTTGTTCAGCAATTCCTGCACACGATGTTCGTCACGCTCCTTTATCTGTATCCTGCCGTTATAGAAATCCGACTCCGAATAGACCTTTTCAGGGTCTATCTCACCACTCTTGACAATATCACCTGCCTGATACTTGTAGTCGTCAATATTGCTCGTAGATATGTCAACACGGAAGGGAACAAGGAAACCGTCCTCGATACCCTGTTTCAGCGAGTATGTATATACCGGCTCCCCGAAATAGGCATACGTATTGGCATTGTCCTTTCTTTTTGGCGTTGCAGTCATACCCAGTTGATAGGCGCTGTCAAAATACTCCATCAGCTTTCGCCACTCGCTTTCATCGTTGGCTCCACCTCTATGACACTCGTCGATAATGATGAAGTCAAAGAAATCACGCTCATACTGCATGTAGTATGGCTGGTCATCTGCACCTTCTGGCAGCGTAATGCCTTGTTCCTCTGCTTTCTGTGCGTTTGGCGAAGTCATCATCGTCTGGAAGATGGTGAAGTAAAGATTGCGTGCTGTTGGAACTTTGTAGTTGTTCTTCCTCAATTCTTTAGGCGTCACTCGGCACATAGCATCCTCGGGGAACTGGTCAAAGTCGTTGATGGCCTGATTGGCCAGGATATTCCTGTCAGCAATAAACAGGATTCTTGGCGCACGAGCAACACCCTTTGTCGTCCATTTCGTCTGCGTCAGTTTCCAGCATATTTGGAAAGCAGTATAAGTCTTGCCAGTACCTGTTGCCATTGTCAGCAAGATACGATTTCGCTGCTTAGCAACTGCCTCCAGTACATTTTTGATGGCAATCTCCTGATAGTATCGGGGCTGGCGACCACCGCTTCGGTTCAGGGCGCAAAGATTGAACTTGTCTCGCCAAGGGTTCGCGTCAGGGAAGGTCATCTGCCACAAGTCCTGTGGCGTTGGGAAATTGTCGATATCATATTCCTTGCTGGGAATGATATATACACCCTTGCTGTCCTTGATACCCATGTCGATGAACCAAATATCATTGCCATTGGTACTATAGGTATAGCGAATCTTCAGCGCATCAGCGTAAAGCTTGGCTTGCCCCACACCTTCAGACACGTCTTTCTCATCACTCTTGGCCTCTATCACAGCCAGCTTCATACCCTTGTATTCAAGGATATAATCAGCCTTCTTCGGATTCTTGTTGCCAGTAGTTGTGATGCGTCCAGGCGCAATATAAGCACTCTGCTCCACGAGTATCTTACTTCCTGGAACAATGCCCCACCCGGCATTCCTTAGCTTGGGGTCTATCTTGTTAAATCGTGTTTGCGCTTCGTTCATGGTCCTTCTATTTTTTCTATAGTTCCTATGGTTACTATAGTTACTATAGCCCCTATAGTTCCTATAGTCAATACTCCCTATCTTCTATTCCCTTTTCCTCCAGTAGCTTTTTTAGACGGGTTATCTCTGCCCTCAGCGCCGGTACCTCGCGTCTTAGCCGGGCAAGTTCCTCGTCTTGAGCCTGACGATAGCCCGTCCGAGCTGCATGCATGCGCTCTTTTATTCCTCCTTGCTCCACAAACTCCTGTTCCATACGCAACAGCACCTTGTGCATCATTGTATCTGTCTGATAGCAAAGCGTCAATGCGATGTTAGCCATCTCCTCGTCACTCCATTTCTGAAAGAAAGGCAGATAATCATCCATACGATTGTGCTGACGGCAGAAATTCTGCATCGAATCGTAACGTGCGTGCGAGCTGTCCCATATCGGTAAGTGGTGCGACAGCAAATAGTCGCGGTAGTCTTCGCGCAATTCCTGCAGCGATGCACGTGCGACGTTCATCAGTTTTACCTGCATTTCCGTAGAAGTCTCGCCATCCTCGGTACCCTCGATGATATTCTGCTTTCCCGAACGTGCTGCTTGTACCATCTGGTCAACTGTGCGGTCTCCATGAGCAGGCAGAAAACGCTGACAGAAGACATAAGTGAGCTGATACAACACTTCGGACTTCTGATAGTAGTAAGCATCACGCCAAGGCTTCTGACGCTTCAATATCTGAAATTTCTTGTCCACCATTATTGCGTTTTCTTTTGGTTTTGTTTTCTATTTTCTATAGTCCCTATATTCTCTATAGCTCCTATAGTTACTATGGTTCCTATCGCCTATAGCCTCTAGCCCCCTATCCCTCGAACACCTTTCTTAATATTGCTTGTTTCAATGCGTCGCACTCCAGAGAAATCTTGTCGTAGTTCGCTTGGAGGCGGTCTACCTTGGATTTAAGAGAATCGAGTGTGGTGACTATGTCGTGCTGTTCAGCAATGGAAGGGTAAGAGATATCAAACTTTAACACCTCGTTCATATTTCCTCTTGGCATTCTACATCCTGCACATGTGGCATTTACCTTATTTGTAATTTTATCAGTTAAGAACCAATACATTAAAAAAGATGCTATAATATTTTGGGATTGTATAGGGAATATTTCAGTAGAACAACATCCGTCAAAATCTGCTACTATTACTTTTTTCAAATATGGTCTGAGTCTACCATACAACACATCGCCTTTATTGAAAGCAAAGGTATTACTTAAAACATCATCTGATGATATCGTACCTAACAAATTCCCAGTGCCCTGTTCAATGTGTTCCATTCCGATATATTTTGTCCCCTTATGTAGGCCATTATTCTTATTGTACCAACATACTTTTCCAAACTTTTGCTCTTCCCACCCTTCTTTTGGTTCAAGCATCTCTTTGAGGGATGCTTGGAAAAAGGCTTTGGCTTCATTGAGAGCTTTTTCTGCATTAGACCTTATCACATCTATCTTAGCAAAAGAAGAATCAAGATAATCAACGATGGATTGCTGCTCGAAGAGATTATTTGGATAAGCTATAACAATCTCTGCAAGTGCTTTCGTGTCAAGGTTCTTTTGGGCAGCGCCACGACCCAGTGAGTATATTGTATTATTCAAGTATAAGATTTGCCAATCCATATAGTTCTGAATCATACAATGTTTTTTCATTGAAAGAGTCAATCCACTATCGTTTAAGAAGAATCTGCCTTTTACGAAACGTGTACATTGCTCAGACATTCCAAAACGAGAGATTACCATACAATCTTCTCTGTTATAAGTGTCCATCTTGAATGTTGCTCCGCCACCTCCATAAACAGGATAAATCGAGCCTGCATCACGACTTCGAACAACTCTTGTTCCAAAATCAATATTACAGACTTCTCCCAATTTCTTATATTCCCACCCCTCTTTCATTTCACCATCTTTATTAATTCCTCAATAAGATCCTGATTCTCTCTATTGATGGCAAAGATGCTTGCTACGATTTCCCTTGGTGTGCGACCATCAATTTTCTCAACCTTGTTGGGATTCTTCACGCTGAGGTCACAAGCATCATCGAGAGTGCTGACATCAAGCGTCCACGAATGTTCACTTTCTGCTTGCGTCTTTTGCAAGGTGAGGAATTCCTCCATATCAGCCTCAGTCAACGGCTGCGTCTTGGTAAAGTGCTTATCAACCTGATAGTACCAAATCTTTTCTGTTGGTTCACCCTTTGTGAAGAACAAAACTACTGTCTTCACACCAGCACCCGTGAAAACTCCCGAAGGAAGGTCAAGGATGGTATGAAGGTTGCAATTCTCCAATAGCATCTTACGGATGGCACTTGCATCGGTGTTGCTTAGGAACGTATTCTTGATGACAATACCAGCACGACCGCCAGCCTTCAACATCTTGATGAAATGCTGCATAAACATATAGGCTGTCTCAGAGGTGCGTATCTCGAAGTTCTGCAACACCTCGCCTCGTTCGTTACCACCAAACGGGGGATTGGCCAGGATAACGTTCTTGCGGTCGCTCTCCTGAATCTGACTGAGGTTCATTGCCAGCGTGTTTCCGTGTGTGATGTTAGGTGCTGATACCCCATGAAATATCATGTTCATCGTGGCGATGATATACGGCAGACCTTTCTTCTCCTTGCCAAAGAAGGTGTCTTTCTGCAAGATTTCGTGGTCTTTCACGCTCTTTATCTTTTCCTTCATATAAAGGAATGCTTCGCAGAGGAAGCCTGCCGAACCGCAAGCAGGGTCATAAACAGTTTCACCTATCCTGGGGTCAACTACCTTGATGATGCTACGGATCAATGGGCGTGGGGTGTAATACTCACCACCATTACGACCTGCATTACCCATGCGCTGGATGTTGCTCTCGTAGAGCACAGTCATTTCGTGCTTGTCCTCGGCGCTCTGGAAATGTAGTTCATCTATCATGTTGATGATCTCACGCATATTGAATCCTGAGCGGATCTTGTTATGCAGCTCACCAAAGATTTCGCCTATCTTATATTCAAGGCTATCTGTCTGGGTGGCTGAATTCTGGAATTCTTTGAGGTATGGGAAGAGCTTCTGATCAACAAACTCCACAAGGTCGTCGCCGCTCATGGCGTTGACGGTATCGAGTACCATCTTGCCAGTCTGCGGGTCTTTCTTCTTGGGTGTTGCCCACTGGCTCCAACGATAGAAGCCCGAAACGAGTCGTTTGTAGGTCTTGCCCACCAATTCGGCTTCATCCTCACGCTCTGTTTCAAGGTCATCCAGGTATTTCAGGAACAGCATCCACGATTTCTGTTCCAAATAGTCTAACTCACTACCACAACCCTGTTCCTTCCACAGAATCTGATCTATTGCCTTGAATGTATTTTCGTATTTCATATGTTGTTCATGTTTCACAGTACTCGCCCCGCCCTTACTCCTGCAAAAATAATAAAATTCTGGGAGATTATGCTATTATCAAATAAAATCTATGAAATTTTACAACTTACTCACTTTCGGACACCTTCGCTTCTGCCTCGCTTCTGCCTCGCTTCTGCCTCGCTTCAGTCTCGCTATTGCCAGGCTCATGAGCGACTATGTAAGCACTCTGAAGGTTGGGTGAAGGCAGAGTGAGGGCTGTCTGACTGCTGCCACACGTACGTTATAAAAATAAGAAAAGAGGGCGCCCTTATCCCAATTTGTTAACGACTGGGTTGGCGTACATGGTCAGGATGCGTTCGCGCAGGAAGGCTTCGTCGGGATTATCTAATGTGACCTTGGCTATCTGTCCTGCAACGTAGGTATCGAACTTGGCCTTGTCATCAGCGGTATAGTGGCTGGCAAAGCGGTCGGTGGAGTTCAGTTCGTCGTATGCGACGTAGTTGCCGGGGTACAGCATATAGCCTGAGTGTATCTCCTGGTCTATGCGGTGTGCGATTTCCTTGAAGACCTCGGTGCGCGGCAGGTCTGCCAACTGGTCAATCCATTCGTTTACGGGGCGTCCGGTACGGTAGTGTACGTGACCTTTCTGTCCCATGATGCCTGTGCGCATATTATCAAGGTCATCCTGCTTGCCTTTCTTCCATGTGGGGTTGTCTCGCTTCTGTTGGAACTCTTGGGCCTTGAGGTAGTCGCAGGGGTCATACTCGTAGCTGATGGTGAGCGGTACGATATTGAGTTCGCGCAGGCTTTGGACGGGCGAACCCTGACCTCCCATGGCGAGCATCTTGAGGACGCTGTCCTGTGTGTTGTCGCTGCTGTCCTTGGCGCGGCCTTCGCGCTGTGCTATCCACAGGTTTTCCTTTTTGCAGGTTATGGCGTAGTGGATGTAGCGGCTCATGAGCTGGCTGCTCTCGAGCATCTCCTTGGCCTTGAGGCTGCGACGTACGATGAAGGCCTTGTTCATGCGTACGAGGGTCTTGATCCAGGGGTATATTAGGAGGTTGTCACCTATGGCTATCTCGCAGGTGGCGGGGAAGCCTGACTTGTACAGTAGTAGGTCGAGGATGGCGCTGTCAAGGACAATGTCGCGGTGGTTGCTGATAAAGGTGTAGTTTGACTGGTTGGTGATGGTGTGGCTGTCGAAGCTGGCTCCGTTGGCGTATTTGCGCAGTACGTGGTTGACAACGGGTTTCATGAACCGGATCTGGAAATCCTGGGGGGTGTCTATACCTATGAAGGCGAGGCGGAAGATTGTGTTGCGGATGAAACGGGGCAGCCATGGGGCGAAGCCTCGCATCATGATATTGAAATGGCGGTCTCTGAGCAGTTCGTTGAGGGCGGCCTTCATCTCACCTTTGACGTATGGGCGGATTTCATCAAATTCGGTCATAGGAGTTGGGGGTATTAGCGGTTCTCGATGATGTCTGTCATTACTTCGCGGATGTCAAGACCGGCGGCGCGGACTTGCTGCGGGATGAAGCTGGTAGGTGTCATACCGGGGGTGGTGTTTATCTCCAGAAGGTTGATGACATCGCCTTGGGTGATGATATAGTCAATGCGGATAATGCCGTAGCAGCCAAGTATGTCGTAGATGGTGCTGGTGAGGGTCTGCACGCGCTGAGTAAGACGATCGCTGATGCGTGCGGGGGTTATCTCATCGACCTGGCCGTTGTATTTGGCATCGTAATCAAAGAATTCGTTTGTGGTTACTACCTCGGTAATGGGGAATACGTGGCTGACAGTCTTGGTCTTGTAGCAGCCGCAGGTTATCTCGGTGCCTTGCATGAAGGCTTCGACCATGACGTCCTCGCCTTCCTTGAGTGCCAGTTCGATGGCGGGACGCAGGGCGTCGGCTGTCTTGACCTTGGTGGTACCGAAGCTGCTACCGCCGCGCGATGGCTTGACAAAGCATGGGAGGCCGATGCGGTCGAGTATCTCCTGGTCGGTGACCTCGTTTTCGTGGCCTATGCGGATGGTAAGGCTGTCTGCGACCTTTACGCCCAAGGAGCGCATGTAGTTATTGGTGGCGAACTTGTCGTAGGTGAGTGCCTCGACCAAGACTCCGCTGGTGCTGTAAGGCATGCCGATAAGTTCTAGATAGCCTTGCAGAACGCCGTTTTCGCCGGGTGCTCCGTGGATGGTGATATAGCAGAAATCGGGGCGTATGGTCTTGCCTTGTTCGTTGGCGAAGGAGAAATCGTTGCGGTCAACAGTAGAGCGCTGGCCGTCGCCGAGGATGGCTTCCCATTTGCCGGCGTGTATCTCTACCTTGTATATATTGTAGCGCTCGCTGTCCATGAAGGATTGGATGCCTGCTGCGCTGCGCATGCTGACATCGTGCTCGGAGGTGTCGCCTCCGCATATTATTGCAATTGTCTTTTTCATTGTTGTACTTTTTTTCTCCATTTATTTATCAGCGCCATCATATCGTCTGCGACTGGGCTGTCGAAATTGAGTTCTTTGTCTGTCACGGGGTGTATGAACCCGAGGGTCTTGGCGTGCAGGGCCTGGCGTGGGCAGAGTTGCATGCAGTTGCGGATAAAGGCTTTGTAGGCTGCAGTTGGCTCGCCTCGCAGGATCTGGTCACCGCCGTATCGTTCGTCGGCAAAAAGAGGATGCCCGATGTGGCGCATGTGTGCTCGTATCTGGTGGGTACGGCCTGTTTCCAGCTGGCATTCGACCAGAGTAACGGGGCCGTAGCGCTCAAGGACGTGCCAGTGTGTGACGGCGACCTTGCCGGTCTCGCTTCCGTCGGGGAATACTGCCATGCGCAGGCGGTCCTTGGGGTCACGTCCTATGTTGCCGCGTATGGTGCCGTCATCTTCGGCAAAGGGTCCCCATACGAGGGCGTTGTATGTCCTGTGGGTGGTGTGGTGGAAGAATTGCTTGCACAGGTGTGACTTGGCTTCGGGGGTCTTGGCTACGACGAGGAGTCCGCTGGTGTCCTTGTCTATGCGGTGGACGAGTCCTACCTCGGGATTATTGGGGTCGTAGCGACTGTCGTCCCTGAGGTGCCATGCGAGGGCATTGACGAGTGTTCCGCTGAAATTGCCGCATCCGGGGTGTACTACCATTCCTGCGGGTTTGTTGATGACGAGCAGGATGTCATCTTCATAGATGATGTCGAGGGGTATGTCCTCGGGGATTATCTCCCAGTCTCGCTTAGGCCGGTCGAGCATGAGGGTTATGATGTCCCCAGCCTTGACCTTGTAGTTGCTTTTTACGGCTTTGCCGTTGGCCTGGATGAAGCCTGCCTCGGCGGCCTTCTGTATGCGGTTGCGGCTGGTGTCCCTGATGTGGTCCATGAGAAAGCGGTCGACGCGCACGGGATTCTGTCCGCTATCGGCAATGACGCGACGGTGTTCGTACAACCCGGAGGTGAGTGACTGGGATACCAATTCCTCGTCGTCGAGTTCCTCGTCAAGAAAATCAGTAATGATTTCGTCTACCATTCCCAATCCTCGGAATCTATCATGTCCAAATGCTGTGCGTCTGCTGCGCTGTCGTCTGCAATGTCATCTTCCTCGGGGTCGGTATTGCCTACAACGAGTACGAGGGGTGCCTCAATGGGTATCTTGTCACCCTTGTAGACAATGCGGCCGCGGCACTTGACCTTTAGGACCCAGTCTTTTTCTCCTGGGACGTATTCTATGGGGCCGAGCCTGAAGCCCATTGAGACGAGCTTGACCTCGGCCTCGCGGGCATCGCAGTTGTCTGCAATGTCGGGAAGGGTAAGTGTCGGACTGTATGTGGAATTGACTGTAAGATAGATTTCGCGGCCTGACTTTACTACCATTCCCGGACGTGGCTGCTGGAAGAGAATGACGCCTGTGCGCATCTTCTTGTTATAGCCACTGTCGGCAACGATGGGTACGAGTCCCATGTGTTCGAGGGCGAAGGATGCGTCCTCGATGCTCATGTTGCGGATATCAGGGATTTCTATCTCCTCACCATGGTGTGTGTACCATGCTATTCCATGCCATACACCGAAGATGATAATACCTACGACAACTGCCATTGCCGTGATATTTCCCCAAAACCATGGCGCAAACAGTTTCTTCGAAAATTCCTTTAAGGTCATATTTGCTATTGAAAGTATTTGCGGTCAAAAGTATATAAAAAAAGAAAAAGAAGCAAGGAAACCTTACTTCTTTTCTATTTACTGATACAGTTTTTTTGATTACTTGCCATGTTTCTCGTCAGATACGGTCAGTTTCTTGCGACCCTTTGCGCGACGGCTTGCCAATACACGGCGACCATTGGCAGTAGTCATTCTCTGACGGAAACCGTGCTTGTTGTTGCGGCGACGGTTGTGTGGCTGAAATGTTCTTTTCATGACTTATAATTGTTTTATTTGTTTTCGCACAATATGTTTCGGGGTGCAAAATTACGTACTTTTTTGAATATAACCAAACCTTTCTGTCATTTTTTCTTGGATTGTCGTCAAAAATAATTACCTTTGCACGCGGTAAATAATAAATTCCTTTAACAAATAATTAGATAATTTTCGAGTATGATCAATTCACAAGACATCAAGAAGGGTGTATGTATCCGCATGGATGGCAAGTTGTACTTCTGCATCGATTTCCTGCACCGCAAGCCTGGCAAGGGTAACACTATCATGAATGTTACGCTGAAGGACGTAGTGAACGGCGGCGTTATTGAAAAGCGCTTCAACATAGGCGAGAAGCTGGAGGACGTACGCGTAGAGCGCCGCCCATACCAGTACCTGTATGCCGAGGGCGAGGATTACGTGTTCATGAACAACGAGACCTTCGAGCAGGTTAACATTCCTGCTGACCAGATTACGGGCGTCAAGTATATGAAGGAGGGTCAGAACGTCGAGGTGGTTACTGACGCAAGCACCGAGACAATACTGTATGCCGAGCTTCCTGCAAAGGTTCACCTACAGGTTGTATGGACAGAGCCCGGCCTGAAGGGTGACACGGCTACAAACACCCTTAAGCCTGCCAAGGTCGAGAGTGGTGCCGAGGTTCGTGTGCCGCTGTTCATCAACGAGGGCGAAACAATCGAAATCGACACTCGTGACGGAAGTTATCTGGGTCGCGTAAAGGTTTGATGAAATATTCTATTATAGTTCCTGTCTACAATCGTCCTGACGAGGTAGACGAACTGTTGACAAGTCTGGAGGTACAGACGTTTAACGACTTTGAAGTGGTGGTTGTGGAGGATGGTTCGTCCATACCATGCCAGGAGGTCGTTAACAGGCATGCTTCCAGACTTGCCTTGCGTTACTACGCCAAGGAGAACAACGGGCCGGGGCAGAGCCGTAACTATGGTGCGGAGCGTTGTCAGGGGGAGTTTCTGATTGTCCTGGACAGCGACTGTGTGCTGCCACCGGGGTATCTGGCTGCCGTGGATGCCGAACTGGCGAAGAACCCTTGTGATGCCTTCGGTGGTCCGGATGCTGCTCATGAGAGCTTTACGGATGTGCAGAAGGCAATCAGCTACAGCATGACGAGCTTCTTTACGACAGGCGGTATACGTGGAGGCAAGAAGCAGCTGGACAAGAAATTCTACCCTCGCAGCTTCAACATGGGTGTTAAGGCTGAGTTGTGGAACAGGCTGGGTGGATTCTCGAAGATGCGGTTCGGCGAGGATATTGATTTCAGCATACGTATATATGAAAGTGGGGCAAGCTGCCGTCTGTTCCCTGGGGCCTGGGTGTGGCACAAACGCCGCACAGACTTGAGGAAGTTCTTCAAGCAGGTGCATAACAGCGGTATTGCGCGTATTAACTTGATGAAACGTCATCCTGGGAGCCTGAAACTGGTTCATCTGCTGCCTATGTTTTTCACGTTGGGGACATTCCTGCTGGTTGCTCTTGGTCTGTTGTCCCTGGGGCTTGTCGGATTTGGCTTTTGCGCCATGATTGGGGCCAAGGGATGTATCATGCCTCAGGTAGGATGTGTCATCATTGGAACAGGCGGCTTTATCGTAAGCTGCTTGCCGTTGATATTGTATTCGCTACTGATTTTTGCCGACAGTTCCGTCAGAAACAGAAGTCTTAAAGTTGGGCTGATTTCTGTTCCCGCAGCCTTCGTTCAGCTGACTGGCTATGGGACGGGATTCCTGCGTGCATGGTGGCTGCGCTGTGTATGCGGCCGCAACGAGGAACTGCAGGCATTCAAAGATAATTTCTACGAGTGAAAATCAAGGAGTGGTCTATAGGCGAGCGTCCGAGGGAGAGGGTAATTTCCCATGGGGCAGACTCCGTGAGCAGTGCTGAATTGCTGGCAATACTGATAGGCAGCGGTACTGCGAACGAGAGTAGTGTAGACCTGATCCGACGCATATTGAGCGAGAATGGAAACTCGCTGCGTGCATTGAGTACCCTGAGCCGCGAGGAACTGGAGAAATACAATGGCATAGGTCCTGCAAAGGCTGTAACTATCCAGGCGGCGATGGAACTGGGCAAGAGGCTGATGCGCGAGACGCATTCCGGACGCGAGGCTGTGATGTCGGCAAAGGATATGTATGATTATTTCCGTACCCATATCCTGGATCTTCCGCACGAGGAGTGCCACATGCTGATGCTGGATGTGAAGAACCGCATCATGGGGCATAAGCTGATAAGCCGTGGCGGCATAACGGAGAGCAGCGTTGACATACGTCTGGTATTGCGCAGTGCCTTGATAACTGGGGCGACGAGTATCGTCCTGTGCCATAATCACCCCAGCGGTGTTCCTACGCCGAGCAAGGCTGATGACTTGCTGACACGCAAGTTGCAGGATGCGTGTGAAGTAATGCAGATACGTCTGCTGGATCATGTGATCCTGGGGAGTGACAGTTATTATTCTTATTACGAATCCGGGAAACTGTGATATGGATGAACTGAATATAGAGGAGCGGGCTATTGAATTGCTGAAGACGGTTTTCGATCCCGAAATACCGGTGAATGTGTATGACCTGGGGTTGATATACCGGATTGAGCTGAAGGAGGACAATACGTGGCTGGATGTGGATATGACACTGACTGCGCCCAATTGTCCTGCTGCGGACTTTATAGTCGAGGACGTGCGGCAAAAGCTGGAGACAATCGAGGGTCTGAAGCGCGTGGACGTCAACCTGGTCTTTGAGCCAGAATGGACAAAGGACATGATGACGGAAGAGGCAAGGATGGAACTGGGATTCCTGTAGAGAAAATGAAGAAGATATATTTCCTGAGTGATGCACACCTTGGCTCAAGGGCCATTGCGGATAACGGTGCAAGTGAGAAGAGGCTGTGTGCATTCCTTGACAGCATCAAGGACGAAGCAGAGGCGATATTCCTACTGGGGGATATGTTTGATTTCTGGTTTGAATACCGAAATCTGGTGCCCAAGGGGATGGTGAGGTTCCTGGGCAAACTGGCAGAACTGACTGACAGCGGTGTTGAGGTTCATTTTTTTACGGGGAACCATGATATATGGACATTCGGGTACCTTGAGAGAGAGTGCGGGGTGAATGTTCACCGAGGACCTGAAACGATGGATCTGGTAATTGGAGACAGAACTGCGCGTTTCTTTCTTGCCCACGGTGACGGGTTGCGTGAAGACAGCACCAGTTTTCGGTTAATCCGGCGTATTTTCCACAATAGGATATGCCAGTGGTTGTTCCGTAATATATTTCCTGCCAACTGGGGTCTGGAAATAGGACTGCGCTGGGCGTATTACAGCCGCATGAAGCACGAAGGGGTCTGGGGAAAGGCTGGGGTGCCGACAAACGAATTCGGGGATGCCCTGTTCCAGAGCTACGGCGCAAACGGGGAGTATATGTTAACGCCCTCGGACTTTGATCCCGAGACCGAACCTCTGGTGCTGTTTGCAAAGGAGCATTACAGGGAGAATCCTGACATCAACTATTATATCTTCGGGCACCGTCATGTGGAGTACGACCTGATTATGTCACGCAGCTGCCGCATGATGATTCTGGGAGACAGTTTCATACAATGTACCTACGCCTGCTGGAATGGCGAGGAGCTGGTAATGGATAATTTTAACCGCATATCAACATGACTTACACATTAAAGAACGAGAATCTGACTGTGACAATCAATTCGCTGGGTGCCGAGGTTGTCAGTGTGAAGGACAGGAACGGACGTGAACTGTGGTGGAACGGCGATCCTGCATTCTGGAAGGGGCACTCCCCTATCCTGTTCCCTGCATGCGGAGGGCTGTGGAATGGCAAATACTCGCTGAACGGCAAGGAATACAACATGCCTAAGCATGGTTTTGCAAAGGGCATGGAATTTGAGATTGACAAGGATTCGCCTGTTACGGATAGTGATGAAGTCAGCGAGGTTTCGTTTACCACAACGAATAACGATGAAACCATGTTATGCTTCCCGTTCAGATGGCAGTTGACGCTGAGATATACATTGCGTGGTGAGCAGTTGGAATGTGAGGCCGAAGTCAGGAACCTGAGCGATGAAACCATGCATTACCAGATAGGCGGACATCCTGCCCTGGCCCTACCTGACTTTGATACAGTGGAGGGTGATGATGCCAGCCGTATAATAGGATATATGACTCCAACCAACACGGCTGCATCAGGTCCGGTAAACGGTGTAAGCGTGGTGCGTGCAGGTGAGCAGGGATGCTGGAGTCCTGAGCGCTATCATGTGCAGATGAACGAGAACGGGCAGATTCCGATATGCGTTGATACGTTCAGGAACGAGGCGCTGATATTCGACGGTGGACAGTTCTACGGCATGGAGCTATACAGGGCTGACGGAGAGACGCCGCTGGCTCAAGTGTACTTTGACGCCCCTGTGTGTCTGGTGTGGCAGATGACGGACTTGCTATGTCCTTACGTCTGCATCGAGCCGTGGTTTGGATTGTGTGACCGTCAGGGATGGTCAATGCCTCTGGACTACCGACCTTTCACACAACACACAATGGCCCACGAGGAGAGTAATTTCTTCCTGTGGGGAATACGTTTCTGCCTACCTTCTTAAAGGTTCTCCAGAATTCGCTTCAGGACGACAGTTGCCGAGATTTCACGGTTTGCTGCCTCGGGGATTACAAGACTGCGGGGGCCTTCTATAACCTCATCGGTGACGATCATTCCGCGCCGTACAGGCAGGCAATGCATGAAATGGGCATTATTGGTTACTGCCATCTGACGTGCTGATACCGTCCAATCCATCATCTTATGATAGTCGTCCAGAATCTGTCCATATTTGTCGGGGTTGGTTACTCCGGGGCATGACCAGTTCTTGGCGTATATGAAATCTGCGCCTTCGAAGGCCTTGAGCTGATCGTACTCTACTTGGGCATTGCTGGCAAAGCGCGGGTCCAACTCATAGCCTTCGGGGTGTGTAATGACGAAATCGACATCTGCAGCATTCATCCATTCTGCAAAGCTGTCGGGCACTGCCTGTGGCAATGATTTGGGATGTGGTGCCCATGTAAGGACAACCTTAGGACGTGGACAGGTCTTATGTTCCTCGATTGTTATCAAGTCGGCAAATGCCTGCAGGGGATGGACTGTTGCCGTTTCCATTGCAAAGACGGGCTTGCCGCTGTATTTTACGAACTGGTTGTATACGGTTTCGGAATAGTCGTACTCGCGGTCTGTAAGCCCTGCGAAGGAACGGATTCCTATTACGTCGCAATAGCTTGCCATGACGGGAATGGCTTCAAGGAGATGCTCGCTCTTGTCACCATCCATAATGACTCCGCGCTCTGTTTCCAGTTTCCAAGCTCCTGCATTGACATCGAGGACGATAACATCCATCCCCAGGTTAAGGGCTGCCTTCTGGGTCGAGAGGCGTGTACGCAGGCTGTTGTTGAAGAAAACGAGGAGGGCTGTCTTTTTTTTACCCATTTCAACGTATTTGAAACGGTCCTGTTTGATTTCCTGTGCCTCGGCGAGTGCTGCTTTCAGATTACCGAGGTCCTGTACATTAAGAAAAGATTTCATTATTTGTTGTATATCTGAATTCTGTCTTGGGGTTATCTGTTATTTTCCATGATCCCTGTCGCGAATCTCGACACGGCGGATCTTGCCTGATATGGTTTTGGGCAGTTCGTCAACAAATTCTATTATTCGGGGATACTTGTATGGTGCAGTTTCCTGCTTAACGTGGTTTTGAAGTTCAGCGACAAGTTCCGGACCCTCCTGCCCGATATACTCGGTGGAAAGGACCACGGTGGCCTTTACAACCATGCCGCGCACCTCGTCAGGTACACTGGTAATGGCGCATTCGACCACGGCAGGGTGTGTCATAAGTGCACTCTCGACCTCGAAGGGACCGATTCTGTAACCGCTGGACTTGATTACATCGTCTGCACGGCATACAAACCAGTAGTATCCCTGCTCGTCACGCCATACAACATCGTTGGTATAATACCATCCATCTCGGATTGCCGACTTGTCAAGTTCCGAATGACAGTAGTATTCCTTGAACAGGCCCAATGGTTTCCTGTCATCCACACGGATAACGAGCTGGCCATGCTCTCCTGGAGGGCAGCTATTTCCCTCGGAATCAAATACGTCGACATTGAACTGGGGATTGGGGAGGCCCATGCTTCCTGCGCGCGGCTCAACAAACGGGTATGTTCCCAATACTAGCGTAGTCTCGGTCTGTCCGTAGGCTTCGTAGATCATTATTCCTGTCTTTTCCTTCCACTCCCTGAACACATTGGGGTTGAGTGCCTCACCTGCTGTAGTGCAATATTCGAGAGAGGAGAGGTCGTATTTGGACAGGTCCTCGCGTATCATGAAGCGATATACGGTTGGCGGAGCACAGAACGAGGTGACATGGAAATTGGATATGGCTGTAAGCATCTTGTCTGCCTCGAAACGGCCCTCAAAGTCATATACGAATATGGTTGCTCCACATATCATCTGGCCATAGAACTTGCCCCATACGGCTTTTCCCCATCCTGTATCTGCAACAGTGAGATGAAGGCTGCCGGGATGGACGTTATGCCAGTATTTGGCAGTAAGAATATGGGCCAGGGCATACGAGTGGTCATGCATAACCATCTTTGGTTCACCACTGGTGCCGGAGGTAAAATACATCAGAAAATTGTCTGTAACCTTGTTCTGACCCTTCTGGCTTTTGAACTTGGATGCAAGCATACATCCTTGCCAGAAATTGTCCCAATTCTGAGGAACGGCAGGTCCTATGCTGATACAGTGCTGCAAGGATGTACAGTAGGGACGGGCACGTATTACATTGCGAAGGACATTCATATCCCCGACGGATATGATTGCACGAACGTCTGCCTCATGGCAACGGTATATAATGTCCTTGTCAGTAAGCAGGTGGGTTGCAGGAATGGCTACTGCACCGATCTTGTGCAGGGCAACCATTGTTATCCACCACTCGATGCGTCGCTTAAGTATGAACATAACACAATCCCCACGCTTGATGCCCAATGAGAGGAAATAGCTGGCTGCCGAGTCAGAGTATCTCTTAAGCTCGGCATAGTTAAAGTGACGTACGTCACCACGCTCATTGGTCCATAGGATTGCCTCGCGCTCGGGCTCTGTCTCTGCCCAAGCGTCTACGACATCGTACGCAAAATTGAAATCCTCGGGTACATTGACCTTGAAATTGCGCATAAAGTCCTCGTATGAGGAGAACTGTGTCTGGGGTACGAATTTCTCTAACATCTGATTTGGCCTGCGCCTTTTATTATCCACTTGTATGTAGTTATCTCCTGAAGTGCCATAGGTCCACGGGCATGCAGTTTCTGGGTACTGATGCCTATTTCTGAACCGAGCCCGAACTGTGCTCCGTCTGTAAAACTGGTAGGTGCGTTGTGATAGACACATGCAGCATCTACTTCACGCAGGAATCTGGCTGCCGCATCCTGGTTGTCTGTAACGATTGCCTCGCTGTGTCCGCTGCCGTAGGTATTGATGTGCTGAATGGCTTCGTCGATGGAATCAACTATTTTCACCGACATATTGTATGAAAGCCACTCGCGGCCATATTCTCCGTAATGGATACAGACACGGTCCTTGACAGGGGACAGTATCTGATCCAGGTGGGGTTCGACCGAACGATGGACCAGCAGACAGTCCAGTGCATTGCAGACGCTGACGCGTCGGCACTTGGCATTCTGGACAATACGTGCCGCCATCAGCAGGTCTGCATCCTGGTCTATATAACAATGAACGACTCCTGCGCCTGTTTCGATGACTGGAACGGTTGCATTTTCGCGTACATAGTTGATAAGGTCGGCCGAACCGCGTGGAATAAGGAGATCCACAAGACCTCGGGCCTCAAGCAACTGTGCCGTAGCCTCGCGTGTGGCGGGAAGCAGGGTTACCGTGTCGCTGCTGAGGCCATGGTTACATAGTACGGAGTGTATGACCTGGGTTATTGCCCGGTTTGTATCGTCTGCATCCTTGCCGCCCTTTAGTACGACTGCACTGCCGGCCTTGAGACATAGTGATGTGACATCCATCGTGACATTGGGACGTGCCTCGTAAATAACGCCTATGACACCGAACGCTACACTGATACGTGTTATATCAAGGCCATTTGGCATTGTGCGGTGCATCAATTCCTGACCAAGGGGTGATGGTAGCCTGCTTACATTGCGGCAATCGGCTGCTATTGCCCTGATACGTTCTGGAGTGAGCTGCAGACGGTCATACTTGGGGTTGGCTGGGTCCATGCGAGAAAGGTCTGCTTCGTTGGCAGACATAACGGCGGGTATTGATGCTTCAAGCGCATCTGCCATATCGGCAAGTATAATGTCTGTTTCCTGGGCACTGAGGCGTGAGAGCTGTCGTGCTGCGGATTTTATTGCAGCGCTGTCGAATTCCATATCTTTATTGTCTTACAAAGTGTGTATGGGGGACCCGGGCATCGGACAAGAGGAGGTCTGTGAGTACATTCTCGCGTGTTCCGCGTGCAAGATATACATCAATACCCGAGGATGCCACAGTCATGGCTGTTGTGCATTTGCTCTGCATACCTCCACGCCCGACGACGGATTTTTCTGCCTGTATATACTGGTCTATACGGTTCCCGGGAAGGACCTCGTGTATAAGGCTTGTGCCGGGGGTTTCGGGATTTCCGTCATACAGACCGTCTATATTGCTGAGAATAATGAGTGTGTCTACATTCATCATACGTGCTATCAGTCCTGAAAGCTCGTCATTATCGGTAAACATAAGTTCGGCAATGGAGACGGTGTCATTCTCGTTTACGATAGGAATAACTCCGTTGTCGAGCATGACATTCATGCAGGTCTGCATATTGCGGCGGTGCTCCTCGCTGTCAAAGTCTGACTTTTGCGTAAGAACCTGGCCTACGTGCAAATGGTGCTCGCTGAAAAAATCGTAGTATCGGTTTATAAGCTTGGCCTGGCCTACTGCGCTGAAAAGCTGACGCTGCCCGACAGAGTCCAGTTCCTGGGTATTGCCCAGATGCAGTTCTCCCCTGCCCGATGCCACGGCGCCGCTGGAAACGAGTATAACCTCGTACCCGCTCTTATGCAACATGGCTATCTGGTCAACGATTGCCGAGAGGCGTGTAACGTCCAATGTCCCGTCTTCGCGTGTAAGAACGGCACTGCCAACCTTGACTGTAATCCTTTTCACTGTCCGATTATTTTAATCCGGCCTTGAGGCATCGTATAATTGCTGAATTGAAACCGGAATGGTCCAGTTCATTAAGTCCCTTTATGGTTACTCCGCCTGGGGTGGTAACCCTGTCTATCGCAACATCGGGATGAAGTCCTGACTCCTGTAAAAGGGTAACGGCGCCCTGCATGGTCTGCCGGGCTATCTCCTGAGCCTGCGAAGGACTGAATCCCATTTCTACACCGCCACACATCATGGCGCGAATCATGCGTATGACATATGCTATACCACAACCGGACATCATCATACCTGCTGTGAGCTGTGATTCAGATACCGGCATTACCTGGCCTACCCTCCTGAAAAGCTCCAGAACTGCGTCATTGACATTGCCTGCTTCATTCGCAGGAGTAATAAAGGTCATGCTCTGGGAATACTCGGCTGCAATATTGGGCATTGCATAATAGTCAATCCGCTGATGGCGTATATTTGCTGCGACAGATATTACAACCTTGCCGTCCAGTTCCGGCTCTATCTCGCTGAGGACCTGGTTTACGAGCCATGGCTTAACTGCAATGATCACATAATGCGAACGACGAACGGCGTCTGCATTGGATAACGTTACGTTCAGTTCGGGATATAAGGCCTGATAGGTATCCAGGGTGCTCTGGCTTTTGGCTGTTATGGTGATATCCTCGGCAATTCCTGATGCGCACCATCCCCTGACAAGCGCACCTCCCATGTTTCCGCAGCCGATTACTGCTATTTTCATAATAGTACTTTTTTGAATGATGCGATGAAACGGTCAGCATCATCATGTGATATACAAAGTGGAGGAAGAAGGCGGATGACATTGGTGCCTGAACATCCTGTAAAGATGTGTTCCTCCTTGATGAGGCGCAGACGCGGTTCCTTGTATGGAATGTCGAGTTCGATTCCTATCATAAGACCGCGACCACGGACATCGATTATATGTGTGGTTTCGGCTTGCAGTTCCCGGAGTCCGGATAAAAGATACTCGCCTATGTCGTGTGCATTCCTTATGAGTTTCTCGTCCTCTATGATGTCAAGTACTGCGAGCGCTCCGGCACAAGCAAGATGGTTGCCTCCGAATGTTGTTCCCAATTGTCCGTATACCGGATGGAACTTGGGGGAAATCAGTACTGCGCCCATCGGGAAACCGTTACAGATTCCCTTGGCAATGGTAATCATATCCGGACTGACATCAAGCCACTGGTGTGCAAAGAACTTGCCGCTACGGCCATAACCGCACTGTATCTCATCGCATATCAAGACGGTATTGTGTGCCTCACAGAGTGCCTTGAGTTGCTGAAGGAAATCTGCCTGAACCATACGGATACCGCCTACACCCTGAATACATTCGATAATACATGCACAGACGTCGTCCTTTTCAATCTCCCGGCGCCATGCCCCGATATCGTTTATAGGCAAGTATGTTACGTGTCCATTGGAGTTGACTGGAGCGATTATCTTCGGATTTGCGGTTGCCTCGACAGCAAGGGACGTACGGCCATGGAAGGCCTTTTCCAGCGAGAGGATGCGTGTACGGCCATTGTAGAATGATGCCAGTTTGAGGGCATTCTCATTGGCTTCGGCGCCTGAATTGATAAGAAACAACTGATAATCTTCGTAGCCGCATACCTTGCCAAGACGGCGAGCAAGTTCCTTTTGTAATGGATTCTGCACCGAATTGCTATAGAATCCAAGCTTTGCTACCTGCGTGGAGAGTGCGTCCACATAGTGTGGATGGGCATGACCTACGGATATTACGGCATGACCGCCATAGAGGTCAAGATATTCCTGTCCGTTGCTGTCCCATACGTGACACCCCTCTCCCTTGTCAATTGCTATGTCGAACAGCGGATAAACATCAAACAGTTCCATATATCAAAATGCACTGGCCTTTAGATTCAAACCGGCCTTCTCGTCTAAATTAAACATGAGATTCATATTCTGTACTGCCTGCCCTACAGCACCCTTAAGCAGGTTGTCGATTACAGATGTCACAACTACCTTTCGGCCGAATACATCGACATGTACCATGGCTTTGTTTGTGTTAATGACCTGTTTCAAATCCAAAGGATTGTCGCTGTAGTGTGTGAATGCGGCATCGGCAAAGAAATTCCTGTATAATCGGACAATCTCCTCGGCAGGAAGTGCTTGGTCGAGTTTCACTGTCGCTGTACAGAAAATACCGCGTGAAAAATTGCCGCGGTAAGGTATAAAGTCTACGGTGATCCCGTCTGCATCATAACCTTCGTTAAGTGTGTCTGCAACATGTGGTGCAGATGCCGGTTTCAGTTCGTTAAGTGTCTGGCAGATTTCATGCAGATGCTGGTGAGTGAAGAGCTTATATATGGAAAGGTTATTGCTGCGCCAAGAGAAATGTGTTGTCGCTCCTGGTTTCTGACCTGCTCCTGTAGAGCCGGTAATTGCACTGACTGATATATCGTCAACAAGCAAGCCTGCCTTGGCCAATGGGAGAAGCGCCTCCTGTATGCATGTTGCAAAGCATCCTGGATTGGCAAGGTGCCTACAGTTACGGATCTGCTCACGGTGTATCTCGGGCAGGCCATATATGTAATCGTGATCGCCACTGATACGGAAATCCTGAGCCATATCTATAATCCTGACAGATTCCGGTATCTGGTGTTCCTTAAGGAATTGTTCGCTCTTGCCGTGTCCAAAGCAGAAAAACACAACATCTATCGTGCTCCAAGGCATCTCGCTTGTAAAGACTATCTCGGTATCTCCGTACAATCCCTCGTGCACATCATACACCTTCCTGCCGGCATTACTTTCGCTATTGGCAAAAACAATCTCGGCATTGGGGTGGTTTACAAGGAGTCTGATCAATTCACCACCAGTATAGCCTGCTGCACCTAGAATTCCTACCCTAACGCTTTTCATCCGGATGTGCCAAATAGTATGCACGGAGTGCTGTTGATGTAACCTTGATAAATCCTTTGGCGTCTTCGCTGGACCATGCCTTGGCTGTCTCGCCATATTCACCCAGTTTGTTCTTTACAAGATCGTTTGGCGAATCTACGCCTACAGTCTGAAACATCAGCGGGCGCAGTTCGAGTTCAACAACACCTGTAACATTGCGCTGACTGCTTGCGAGCATTGCCTCAATATCTGGCATGACTGGCTCCAGGTACTGGCTCTCATGCAAGAACATCCCGTACCAATTGCTCACCTGATCTTTCCAATACTGCTGCCACTTGCTGAGTGTGTATTTCTCCAGGAAACGGTGTGCACCAATTATCAGCATCGGAGCTGCAGCCTCGAAACCAACGCGACCCTTGATGCCTATAATGGTATCACCTACATGACAGTCACGGCCTATCCCATAGACTGCACCTATCTCTTCGACAGCCTGGATTGCGGCAATCCTATCCTCGTATGTTTTGCCATTGACAGAGACTAATTCTCCTTTCTCAAAACCCAGCTTCAGTGTTTCCGGTCCTTGCTTTGTTGGATGCTTGAGGTATGCACTCTCGGGCAGTCCTTGCTTGGAATCAAGGATCTCACCGCCACAGATACTGGTACCCCAAAGTCCAACATTATAACTGTATTTCAATTTTGTAAAATCTGCGTAGTAACCGTTTGCATTCAGATAATCGACTTCTTCCTGACGACTGAGATTTCCGTCACGGGTCAGAGTGATGATCTCTACACCAGGACACATTACCAGGAATGTCATATCAAAACGAATCTGGTCGTTACCTGCTCCGGTTGATCCATGTGCTATTGCACTGGCGCCTATCTCGTTTGCATAACGGGCAATGGCGAGTGCCTGGAATATACGCTCGGAACTGACGGAAATAGGATAGCAGTTGTTGCGCAGTACATTGCCATAAATCATGTATTTCAGAGATTTCTCGTAATACTCGTGGGTAACATCAAGAGTAACATACTTGGTAGCGCCCAACTTGTAGGCATTCTCCTCGTTGGCTTTAAGCTGCTCGGCACTGAAACCTCCCGTATTGGCACATGCAGCATATACCTCATACCCCTTCTCCTTTGCCAGATACATTACTGTGTAGCTTGTATCCAAACCGCCGCTGAATGCGACGACAACCTTTTTCTTTTCAGACATATATCTATTCTTTTTTATTCAATTCCCCTTAAAACCAGTGTACGCATCACATCCTTGATAACCTCGAGACTGGTTGGCTCTCCATGATGTTTTTCAGGATCCCATAGCATACCTGTACAAACACAGAACTTTCTTTGTTTCAATTCCAGGATATCGTGATTAGTGCATCCCTGACAACCGCGCCAGAAACTCTCATCGTCTGTAAGCTGGCTGAAACTGACCGGCACGTAACCAAGTGCGGTATTCATCTTCATTACAGCATCACCGCTGGTAAGCGAGAATATCTTGGCATGCGGCCAACGGACACGGGCTAGAGTAAATGTATAGTCCTTGATGCGCTTGGCAATGCCGAGTCCCTGATAGTCGGGATGTACAATAAGACCTGATGTGGTAACGTAATGACGGTTACCCCATGTCTCAATGTAGCTGAAACCTGCAAAGCGATCACCATCCAATGCAAGAACGGCCTTGGATTCCTTCATCTTGGTAGAAAGGTAATCATGGGTACGTTCTGCAATACCTGTCCCGCGCTTGCGTGCAGCAATACGTATTGTCTCCAAAATCTCATCCACATATTTCTCGTGGCTGGGATCTGCGACAACTATGCGTATATTCTCCAGATTCTTACCATGTTTTGTCTGATTTACTGTATTTTGTTCCTTAACGTCAATCATAACATGTTCTTTAATTTAGGTAAAATTTTCTGCATGGACTGGACTACATTCTCATGGATGGCTCCTTCCGCCAAGGCTATGATAATGGTATCATCACCTGCTACTGTACCAAGAATTTCCGGGATTACCGCCACATCTATATTATAGGCAGCAAGGGATGCATGTCCTGGCGGAGTATGTACGACTGCAATATTACCGCTGAACTCCAGTCGCCATTTTGTTGCATTGAATTCCTCGCGTGTCTCGGCCTGACTTACTTGAGCAGAACCTGGCAGGGCATAGACACTGCGACCTGAACGCGTACGGACCTTGGATATCCTGAGTTGCTTCAAGTCACGGCTCAACATGGTCTGTGTCGTCTGAAAACCTGCCTTGAACATCTCCACAGACAATTCCTCCTGATTCTCAATGGATGAATTTGCAATTATCATGCGGATAACTTGCAGCCTTGCTTCCTTGTCCTGTCTCTCCATAATGACTATTTATGCAAATCGGGCGTAAAGTTACAAAAAAAAAATTAGACATTATATAATTATATAAATAAAGAGAAAAACTATGTGCATATATGCATAAAAAAGATGCATAAACCGCACCGAAGCGCAAATCTATGCATCTCAACCACCACTTCGTGGTGCCACCAGGAATCGAACCGGGGACACAAGGATTTTCAGTCCTTTGCTCTACCAACTGAGCTATGGCACCAGCGATTGTTTCTGTTTTGCGAGTGCAAAGGTAATGTATTTTATTCGAACAGCCAAGGAATTTGCCGTATATTTTCGTTTTACTTAAAAAATTAACTGTTATGATATATTTTTCCTGTCACATGAAGCTGTGTTTTATAATAATTTGGTAACTTTGCACAAAATAAAAGCAGTTTTTCGGATAGTAGCGCAGTTGGTAGCGCACTACGTTCGGGACGTAGGGGTCGGGCGTTCGAATCGCCTCTATCCGACACAATGGACATCGCAACCAGACCTATAATCCGCATCATTATGCCTATTACTGCATGGTGTTGCGGATTTTTCTTTTGTTTTGTAACCGGTCATGTCCTGAGAGAGCATTGGACACAATGCTCAATTGGTGAATGGCTGATACATTGGTGGAGTGATATTTCCGTATTGCTTCAGCATAGATTGGAAGTCATGCCTCTAAACAAGGACACAATGTCACAGTTGATGGCTCTGACATTGGGCAAGCGTGAATACTTGTCTCCGGAGCTGAAGCATCTGTATCGGAATGCAGGAGGGTCTCATATATTGGCCTTGTCCGGAATGCACCTTGGCATTGTATATGGTATGTGCCGGATTCTGATTAACAGAATGTTTTACACGAGATGCAAATGGCCGGGGGTAATATGCGCGCTTGCGCTAATATGGAGCTTTGCATTGTTGACAGGATGTCCTATGAGTCTGATAAGGGCTGCAGTAATGGCCTCTTTGTTAATTACACTACAGGCAACGGGGCGTAACAGGAATATACTGGACATTCTGTCCCTAAGCATATCAATAATTGTGATGACTGATCCGGCTGCGGCATTTGACATAGGATTCCAGTTATCATGTGCGGCTATGTTGGGAATAATACTTATAGCTAATCCTGAGATATCCCACTATGCACGTAAGGCGGGTGTCTTTAAATACATAGTCTCTGCGGTATGGATATCTTTTGCTGCGCAATTGGCAACAGCTCCATTATGTATCTGGTATTTTCATTCCCTGGCTCTATACAGTACACTGACAAGTCTGTTTGCAATACCGATAACCACGGCAATAATTTATTGTAGCATCGGGCTCTACCTTGGATGGGAGTTTATGATTCCTGTTGTTGAATTCATGCTGGATCTGGAGAATACGCTCATGGAATTAGTAAGCACCTGGCCTTATTCGTATATTACATTCTGAAAAAGAAAAAGCGTCCACTCCTATTGGAATGAACGCTTTATCGTGATTTTGGTTAAAGCTTATTACTCGGCAGTCTCTGCAACTGGTTCTGTTGCGGTCTCATCTGCAACGGGAACCTCGACCGGAACTTCTGCGCTCTTCTTGCCTGAACGGCGAGTACGCTTTGCCTTCTTTGCTGTCTTGGCCATGTTCTCATCAAAATCTACGAGTTCAATGAAACACATCGGGGCATTGTCACTTGGACGGTTGCCTGTCTTGATGATACGTGTGTAACCACCCGGGCGGTCTGCAACCTTTGCACTGATTGTGCCAAACAGTTCTGTAATTGCCTGCTTGTCCTGCAGATAACTGAACACAACGCGACGTGCGTTAGTTGTGTCTTCCTTTGAGCGGGTAATGAGTGGCTCTACATACTTCTTGAGAGCCTTGGCCTTAGCCACAGTCGTAGTGATTCTTTTGTGCATGATCAGAGAAACGGCCATGTTGCTCAGCATGGCTGCTCTGTGGGATGCAGTACGACTCAAATGATTGAATTTCTTATTATGTCTCATAATTAGCTTTAATCTTTGTCTAATTTGTATTTTGAGATGTCGGTTCCAAACGACAGATTCAGACTCTCCAGCAAATCATCAAGCTCGGTGAGCGATTTCTTACCAAAGTTGCGGAATTTCAACAGGTCGGTCTTATTAAACTGTACAAGATCACCGAGTGTTTCAACATCGGCAGCCTTGAGGCAATTGAGAGCACGGACACTGAGATCCATGTCTACCAGACGTGTCTTCAACAACTGACGCATATGGAGAACCTCTTCATTAAACTCTTCATTGCTGTCTGCATCGCAGTTCTCAAGAGTAATCTTCTCGTCAGAGAAAAGCATGAAGTGATAAATGAGAATCTTTGCAGCCTCCTTCAGTGCATCTTTTGGGTGAATGGAACCATCAGTCGTGATTTCCAGGATCAACTTCTCGTAGTCGGTTTTCTGCTCTACACGGAAGTTTTCAACCGAATATTTCACATTTCTGATAGGTGTGTAAATGGAATCAACAGGAATTACATTGACATCAGTACAGAACTCGCGATTTTCCTCTGCAGGAACATAACCACGACCCTTATTGATCCCAATCTCCATCTGCAACGTTGCCTTGGCATCCAAATGGCATATAACCAATTCTGGGTTTAACACTTCAAATCCGCTCAGATACTTGTTGAAATCACCAGCCTTGAGTTCGGTCTTGCCCTCAACCTTGATGCTAACTTTCTCTGTTTCGAATTCTTCTACTAACTGCTTGAAACGAACCTGCTTCAAGTTAAGTATAATGTTGGTAACATCCTCCTTCACACCTGGAACGGTAGCAAACTCGTGTTCTACGCCACGAATTGAAACGGTATTGATAGCAAAGCCATCAAGTGAAGAAAGAAGAATGCGGCGCAAAGCATTACCTACGGTAGTACCGAAGCCACCTTCAAGAGGGCGGAACTCGAACTTACCGTACTTGTCATCCGCCTCCAACATTATTACCTTATCTGGTTTCTGAAATGCTAATATCGCCATCCTTAGTTATTATTTAGAGTACAACTCAACGATCAACTGCTCCTTGATATTCTCTGGGATATCTGCACGCTCTGGCTTATGCAGAAGCTTGCCAGACTTGGAAGCTTCGTCCCATTCAATCCAAGGATATTTACTGTGGTTAAAACCTGCCAAAGCATCTGCTATAACCTCGAGATTCTTGGCACGCTCACGCACACCGACAATCTGACCTGGCTTAACTGCATAGCTGGGAATACCACAAACCTTACCGTCTACGACAATGTGCTTGTGATTAACCAACTGACGGGCAGCACGGCGTGTAGGAGCAATACCCAGACGGAATACGATGTTGTCCAGACGACATTCGAGGTTCTGGAGAAGAATCTCACCAGTAATGCCACTTGTACGTGCAGCCTTCTCAAACATATTACGGAACTGCTTCTCCAGCACACCGTATGTATACTTTGCCTTCTGCTTCTCGGCGAGCATTATGCCATACTCGCTGGTCTTACGGCGACGGTTATTGCCATGCTGGCCTGGAGGGAAGTTTCTACGAGAGCGGACTTTCTCAGAACCCAGGATGGTCTCACCAAAACGACGGTCAATTCTTGACTTAGGACCAATATATCTTGCCATAATCTACTTTGCTTATATTTAGATCTACTTGGATGATTAAACTCTTCTTCTCTTGGGAGGACGGCAACCATTATGCGGCAGTGGAGTTACGTCGATAATCTCAATAACCTCAATACCTGCACCATGAATGGTACGGATAGCAGACTCGCGACCGTTACCGGGACCCTTTACATAAGCTTTTACCTTACGCAGACCCAGATCGTAAGCAGTCTTTGCACAATCCTGTGCTGCCATCTGAGCTGCGTACGGAGTATTCTTCTTACTCCCACGGAAGCCCATCTTGCCGGCGCTGGACCAAGAGATAACCTGGCCTTCGCTATTAGCCAAAGACACGATAATATTATTAAAGGAACTGTGAACGTGCAGCTGACCTACAGCGTCAACTTTCACATTTCTTTTCTTTGCTGCAACAATTTTCTTTGCCATATCACTTATTATTTAGTAGCCTTTTTCTTATTAGCAACAGTCTTCTTCTTACCCTTACGAGTACGAGCGTTGTTCTTGGTACTCTGGCCACGAACAGGGAGACCATTACGATGACGGACACCACGATAGCAACCAATATCCATCAGACGCTTGATGTTAAGGGAAATCTCACTGCGAAGATCACCCTCTACCTTATATTCGGCTGCAATAACCTCACGGATCTTTCCAGCCTCGTCATCGGTCCAGTCACAGACCTTCTTGTCCTTGTCGACACCAGCCTTTTCCAAAATCTTGGCTGAACTACTGCGACCTATACCATAAACATAGGTCAAAGCGATTTCACCTCTCTTATTCTGAGGTAAATCAACACCAACAATTCTAATTGCCATATACTATATTAATTCTTTTTTTCAATGATGATTAACCCTGACGAGTCTTGAACTTAGGGTTCTTCTTGTTAATAACATACAGACGGCCCTTTCTACGGACAATCTTGCACTCAGGAGTACGTTTCTTTAATGAAGCTCTTGTTTTCATATTGATGTCTTTTATTTGTATCTAAATACGATGCGTCCCTTGGTAAGGTCGTATGGACTCATCTCCACCTTGACCTTATCGCCAGGAAGTATTTTGATGTAATGCATTCTCATCTTACCAGAGATTGTGCAGATAATCTGCGCACCTATCTTCTCCAGCTCTACACGAAACATTGCGTTCGAGAGAGACTCTACAATAACACCATCTTGTTCTATAACTGCCTGTTTTGCCATAGCTCGTTATTTGTTGTCTTAATACTGATTCTCTATCTTTTCTATTTCCTCGAACGAGGAGAGTATCTCTGGCTTTCCGTTGTGTACAGCTATTGTATGCTCGTAATGCGCTGCATATCCTCGATCACGTGTCTTTACCGTCCACTTGTCCGGCATAAGGTAAATTTCGCGACCATACTGCACTATCATTGGTTCTATGGCTATACACAATCCATTGCGTATCAACTTGCCGTTACCTGCCTTCCCATAATTGGGAACATGTGGTTCCTCGTGCATGTCGCGTCCTATGCCGTGACCGACAAATTCGCGAACAACGCCGTATCCATGCTCCGTGCAATGTGACTCTATAGCATGACTGACATCACCTATGCGGCGACCATTTACAGCCATTTCAATTCCTTTATATAGAGCCTCCTTGGTCGTTTTCAGCAGAGCGTTGATCTCTGTACTGACATTGCCTACACGAAAAGTGTAACAGGAGTCACCATTAAACCCGTTAAGGAGAGCTCCACAGTCTATCGAGACTATATCACCTTCTTCTAGTGGCGTCTCATCCGGTATACCGTGGACTACGACATCATTAATTGATGTGCAGATGTTTGCAGGAAAAGGGGCTCCATATGGATTGGGAAAACCATAGAATGTAGGAATTGCCCCATGATCCCGTATAAACTCTCCGGCAACTTTATCCAGATCCTTGGTTGTAACACCGGGGTTCACCAACTTCCCAACCTCTGTCAGGGTGCGTGAAACCAACTGGTTTGCTGCGCGCATTAATTCAATTTCATCCTCTGTCTTGAGAAAAATCATCCTCTGAGAGAATCTCAATATTAGTGAACCATCCCTGCACGGCCGTGAATACGTCCGCTGCTTAACAGTCCGTCATAGTGTCTCATCAACAAATGGCTTTCAATCTGCTGCAATGTATCCAAGACTACACCTACCAGAATCAGAAGACTTGTACCTCCGAAGAACTGTGCAAACTCCTGAGAGACGTTCAGTAGACCTGCAAAAGCAGGCATACACGCAATAACAGCAAGGAACAGAGATCCTGGCAATGTTATGTGTGACATTATCTGATCAATATACTCTGCAGTATCATGACCTGGACGAACGCCTGGAATGAAACCATTGTTTCGCTTCATATCCTCTGCCATCTGAACAGGATTGAGTGTAATAGCTGTATAGAAATAGGTAAATGCAATGATTAGCAATGCAAATATCAGATTATAAGCTATACTGGTATGATCACTCAGCTGTATAAGCAGGGCAGAAGGATTCTCTCCTCCGCTGATAACTCCCATCAATGTAATAGGAATAAACATTATTGCCTGAGCAAAGATAATAGGCATCACATTGGCAGCAAAGACCTTTAATGGAATATACTGACGTGAGCCTCCTACCTGCTGGCCTGCATACATACGCTTTGCATATTGTACAGGAATCTTGCGTGTACCCTGTACAAGCATGATAGCTGCACATACAACTGCAAGAAGCAGGATCAACTCTATTACAAACATTATCATTCCGCCACCGCTGAGGTTGTTAAGACGAGTAACAAACTCCTGACCAAAAGCTTGTGGCAAACGTGCGATGATACCAAGCATGATTATCAAAGATACACCATTGCCGATACCCTTGTCTGTAATACGCTCGCCAATCCAAAGAATGAACATACTGCCTGCAGCCAGGATTATTGTGCTGGCAAACATGAACAAAGTCCAATCCAACTGGTCGTTCAAAGCACCTGCAGCCTGCATCTTAAGATTAATCAGATACGAAGGAGCCTGGAATAGCAGAATAAAGATTGTGAGCCAGCGAGTGTACTGGTTCATCTTCCTTCGACCACTCTCTCCCTCGCGTTGCATCTTCTGGAAATAAGGTACAACGAAGGCAAACAGCTGAATGACAATTGAAGCAGAGATGTAAGGCATGATACCCAATGCAAAGATGGATGCATTGGAGAATGCTCCGCCTGAGAACATATTCAACAGAGACATAAGGCCTGTGTTGGTCTGCTCATGCAGTTTAGCCAGAGCATCTGGATTGATACCTGGAAGAACTACAAATGAGCCGAATCGATATACGGCTGCAAAAGCAAGGGTGAAGAGGATTCTTGTACGCAAATCCTCTACACTCCATATGTTCTTAAGGGTTTCAATAAACTTCTTCATTCTCAATTACTGTTTTACGGCAGAACCACCTGCTGCTGTAATTGCAGCCTCTGCACTCTTAGAGAAAGCATTTGCTGTAATCTCAACCTTTGCTGTCAGAGTACCATTTCCCAAAACCTTTACCAACTGACCTGCCTTGGCTATACCTGCCTGCACAAACTCTGCTGCGCCGATAGTGGTGATACCCTTGTCTGCCAGGATCTGAATAGTTGAGAGGTTTACAATCTTATACTCTACATGGTTGATGTTCTTGAAGCCGAACTTAGGCAGACGACGCTGAAGAGGCATCTGACCACCCTCGAAACCGATCTTCTTCTTATAACCGGAACGTGCCTTGGCGCCCTTGTGACCACGAGTGGAAGTACCACCCAGACCACTGCCGGGACCGCGACCGATACGGCGCTCACTGTGAGTTGAACCTGCAGCGGGCTTCAAATTATTTAACTTCATACTAATTGTCCTATTTATCAATTAACGTTGTGTATACTTAGTCAATAACCTTAACCAGGTGATGAACTGTCTGTATCAGACCACGATTGCTGGCATTATCCTCCAACTCGACAATCTGATTGATTTTCTTCAGTCCCATGGTATCCAGAGTAGCCTTCTGGCGCTGGGGAGCATGGATACGGCTCTTGACCTGCTGAACTTTAATAGTTGCCATAATTCTCTTTCTCCTTTAATAATTAACCACGGAACACCTTTTCAAGGCTTATACCACGACACTCAGCAACCTGACGGGCATCACGCATGCTAGCAAGAGCAGCAATGGTAGCCTTCACGAGATTGTGAGGGTTTGAAGAACCCTTAGACTTAGCCAGACAGTCCTTAATGCCAACACTCTCCAATACAGCACGCATAGCACCACCGGCAACAACACCGGTACCGGTACTTGCAGGCATTATCAGGACATTCGCACCTCCGAATTTGGCAGCAGCCTCGTGAGGAACAGTTCCCTTCAAAACAGGAACTTTCACAAGATTCTTCTTAGCAGCCTCTACACCTTTCGCAATAGCAGCAGTAACCTCACCGGCCTTACCAAGGCCCCATCCGATTACACCATTCTCGTTTCCGACAACAACTATTGCGCTAAAGGTGAATGTACGACCACCCTTGGTAACCTTGGTTACACGATTGATAGCAACCAGACGGTCCTTCAATTCTTCGCTATTGATATTAATGTTCTTAATTGCCATAATCATTTAGAATTTAAGTCCACCGTTACGAGCAGCATCTGCCACTTCCTTCACTCTTCCGTGATACAAATAGCCGTTACGATCGAAAACGACAGTGGTTATTCCTGCCTCAAGTGCCTTTTTAGCAGCCATCTCACCAACCTTGGCTGCCTGCTCCTTCTTTGGGCAAGCCTCCATACCCAGTGAACTTGCGCTCACCAGAGTATTACCTGTAAGGTCATTGATGATCTGAACATAAATTTGCTTATTGGAACGGAAAACGCTCATACGAGGACGCTCAGCAGTACCAGAAACCTTATTACGAACTCTATATTTGATTTTGATTCGTCTTTCAATTTTTGTTATCATAATCCTTTACGATTTAAAGATTTACTTTGCACCGGCACTCTTACCAGACTTTCTGCGAATCTGCTCACCGACAAACAGGATACCTTTACCCTTATAAGGCTCAGGCTTACGGAAAGAACGAATCTTGGCACATACCTGACCCAGAAGCTGCTTGTCACAAGACTCCAATGTAATCAATGGATTCTGGTTTCTCTCAGACTTGGTTTCAACTGTTATCTCCTTTGGCAACTGGAAGAAAATGCTGTGAGTATAGCCCAAAGAAAATTCTACCAAGTTACCCTGATTGCTAACGCGATAACCTACACCGACAAGCTCCATAGACTTCTTGTAGCCCTCGCTGACACCAACAACCATGTTGTTGACCAACGAACGGTACAAACCGTGGAAAGCCTGCTTCTGCTTTGTATCTACATCAGCCTTCTCGTCAATCTCAAAAACAATCTCATTATCAGAAATCTTAACCTGGATAGAAGGATCAATAGCCTGAGTCAGCTCGCCTTTCTTACCCTTTACAGTAACCTTGTTGTCACTGTAGGTAACCGTAACCCCTGCAGGGATTGTAATTGGCAATTTACCTATTCTAGACATTACTTATCCTCCTAATTAATATACATAACACAGGACCTCACCGCCAATCTTCAGGTCAGCTGCTTCCTTGTTAGTCATTACACCTTTGGATGTAGATATTATAGCAATACCCAATCCATTGATAACACGCGGCATATCCTTATAGCCAGTATACTTACGCATACCGGGGGTAGATATACGAATCAATTTCTTGATAGCATTCTGACGAGTTTTCTCGTCATACTTCAGGGCAACCTTAATTGTTCCCTGAGGACCATCCTCAACGAACTTGTAGTTCAGGATATAACCCTTTTCAAAGAGAATCTTGGTGATCTCTTTCTTTAGATTTGACGCAGGGCACTCTACAACACGGTGCTTTGCCTGGATTGCATTACGCAAACGCGTCAAATAATCTGCAATTGGATCTGTCATTTTTTTTATTTGTTTTAATTGATCGGGACTTTCCCGACAATATTAAAGAAATACTGACTTGATATAAGTCTTCAGCTAAACGCTGTCAATTACCAACTTGCCTTCTTCACACCAGGAATCAGACCTGCAGAAGCCATCTCGCGGAACTGTATACGGCTGATACCGAACAGGCGGATATAACCCTTTGGACGACCGGTAATCTTGCAGCGATTATGCAAACGGATAGGGTTTGCATTGCGAGGAATAGCCTGAAGTTTCTGGGCTGCTTCGTAGGCATCTGCCGGATCACTGTTAGGATCGTTGACGATCTTCTTCAGCGCAGCACGCTTCTCTGCATAACGGGCAACCAACTTTGCACGCTTTACCTCGCGGGCCTTCATAGATTCTTTTGCCATAACTTATAACTTAGTTTTTAGCGTTCTTAAAGGGAAGACCGAACTCCTTAAGAAGAGCATAACCCTCCTCGTCAGTCTTGGCCGAAGTAACGAAAGTGATGTTCATTCCCAAAATACGATCTATTGTATCAATATTGATTTCTGGGAAGATAATCTGCTCCTGGATACCCAGTGTATAGTTACCACGACCATCAAACTTACTCTCAATACCCTTGAAGTCACGGATACGAGGCAGTGCCACACGAACCAGTTTCTCCAAGAACTCATACATACGCTCACGACGCAATGTAACCATAACGCCGATAGGCATCTTCTTACGCAACTTGAACTGAGCAACATCTTTCTTTGAGATTGTTGCAACAGCCTTCTGACCCGTTATAGCTGTAATTTCGTTGATTGCAACCTCGATAATCTTCTTATCAGCAGTTGCCATACCGAGACCCTGATTGATAACAATCTTCTTCAGCACGGGAATCTGCATTGATGAGCTGTAGTTGAACTGCTTCATCAGTGCAGGAGCTATACGCTCTGCATATTCTTTCTTAAGGCTTGCTGTATTTGCCATATTAGATTTCCTCTCCGCTCTTTTTAGCATAACGGACTAACTTGCCGTCAGCATTCAGTTTTCTACCAATACGAGTAGCCTTGCCTGTCTTAGGATCTACGGGGTTCAGGTTAGAAATATGCAATGGAGCCTCCATCTCAACAATGCCACCCTGAGGATTCTTGGCACTTGGCTTCTGGCTCTTCTTAACCTTGTTCACACCCTCGACAATGGCACGCTGCTCTTTTACGAACACCTTCAACACCTTGCCACTCTGACCCTTGTTCACGCCAGTGTTGACAATAACGGTATCGCCTTTCTTAATGTGTAACTTACTCATTGTACTACTACGTCTTTAAATATTAAAGAACCTCAGGTGCCAGTGAAACGACCTTCATGTTTGCTGCACGAAGCTCACGAGCAACAGGACCGAAGATACGGCTACCACGCAACTCACCTGCATTGTTCAGCAGAACACATGCGTTGTCATCAAAGCGGATGTACGAACCATCTGCACGACGAACCTCTTTCTTGGTACGCACGATCAAGGCCTTTGATACTGCACCTTTCTTAACATCACTGGTGGGGATTGCACTCTGTACTGCGACTACAATCACATCACCTACAGAAGCGTAGCGGCGACGGGTACCACCCAGCACACGGATGCACTTTGCTTCCTTTGCACCGCTGTTGTCTGCTACTACTAATCTAGATTCTGCCTGTATCATTTTTACTTAGCTCTTTCTACGATTTCTACTACTCTCCATCTCTTGGTCTTACTCAGAGGACGAGTCTCCATAATCAGAACTGTATCACCCTTGTGACAATCGTTCTTCTCGTCATGAGCATGGTACTTTTTCGTCTTATTAACGAACTTACCATAAATAGGGTGCTTTTCCTTGAACTTGGCAGCTACTACGATGGTTTTATCCATCTTCTCGCTGACAACAACACCCATACGAGTTTTTCTTAAATTTCTTGCTTCCATATCTTGGAGTACATTTTACTTGTTTAACTCTTTCTGACGCAGAACTGTCTTCATGCGAGCAATATTACGACGGATAGCCTTTATCAGAGAGTTATTCTCCAGAGGAGCAACAGCATGATTCAGCTTCATCTGATTGTAGCTGGCAACCTCTGTCTGGATGCGTTCTGCCAGATCGGCAGCAGACATCTTGTTTATTTCTGCAATCTTCATATCCTATCAAGCGTTTTTGTCGTAATCTCTTCTTACAATAAACTTAGTCGTTACGGGAAGCTTCTGAGCCGCAAGGCGCAAAGCCTCTTTTGCGATATCGTAGCTTACACCTTCAATCTCAAAGATGATTCTACCTGGAGTGATAGGGAACACATATCCAACTGGATCACCCTTACCCTTACCCATTCGCACATCAGCAGGCTTCTTTGTGATTGGCTTGTCAGGGAAGATACGAATCCAACTCTGACCCTCACGCTGCATATAACGAGTCATAGCTACACGAGCTGCCTCAATCTGGCGGGCAGTAATCCAGTGAGTCTCCAGACTCTTGATACCGAAACTGCCGAATGCCAGCTGATTGCCACGCTGAGCATTACCCTTGCGGGCATTCTTTTGTGGCCTTCTGTATTTGGTTCTTTTTGGTTGTAACATTTTACCTCAGTTTTTTAACGGTTGTTGTTCTTCTTGCGACGGAAGTTTTTGCCACCGCCGTTGCCGCCGAAACCACGACCCTGTTCCTTGACCTGTGAAAAATTGGGGGCCAAGTCCTTCTTGCCGTAAACTTCGCCACGGCAAATCCAAACCTTTATTCCCAATAGTCCAACCTTTGTCAATGCCTCGGTCTGGCAGTAGTCGATATCAGCACGCAGAGTATGCAGAGGTGTACGACCCTCCTTGAACATCTCGCTACGGGCGATTTCGGCACCATTCAAACGACCACTTATCAACACCTTGATACCCTCTGCGCCAGCACGCATTGTATTGGCAATTGCCATTTTAATAGCACGACGGTATGCAATCTTACCCTCAATCTGGCGAGCAATGTTGTTGCCAACAATTGTTGCATCCAGTTCCGGCTTTCTTACCTCAAAGATATTGATCTGAATATCCTTGTCAGTAACTTTTCTCAGTTCTTCCTTCAGTTTGTCAACCTTTTCGCCACCCTTACCAATGATCAATCCAGGACGGGCAGTGCACACTGTGATGGTAACCATCTTAAGAGTGCGCTCGATGACAATACGGGAAATGCTGGCGTCACCCAAACGGGCACCAAGATACTTACGGATTTTGCTATCCTCGAGGATAGTATCACCATAGTTCTTTCCGCCAAACCAATTTGAATCCCAACCGCGGACAATGCCCAGACGATTGCTTATAGGATTAACTTTCTGTCCCATGTGTTTGTTTACTCTTCTAAATTAATCATTTTTTGTGTCAACGAACAGAGTGATGTGGTTGGAACGCTTACGTATCCTGTATCCACGACCCTGAGGAGCTGGTCTCATACGCTTGAGAGTAGCACCCTCGTTCACAAATATCTTGGTGATATACAATTCACCATCCTCAGCCTTGCGCTCGTTCTTCTGCTCCCAGTTGGCAATGGCAGAGCGGAGCAGTTTCTCAACATCCGCACTTGCAACCTTGGCACAGAACTTCAGCGTACCAAGAGCTCTGTTAACCTCCATACCGCGAACCAGATCGACAACATATCGCATCTTACGGGGTGAAGAAGGACAGTTCTGCAACTTGGCAAAACTCTGAGCCTTGCGTGCTTCCTTTCTTGCGTCAGCAGCTAATTTCTTTCTTTTTCCCATTATTGTTATTACTTTTTAACGGTGTGGTCCTGCTTATTTCTTCTTCTTATCACCATGACCGCCAAACTTACGGGTTGGAGCGAACTCTCCCAACTTATGGCCTACCATGTTCTCTGTTACATAAACAGGAATAAATTTGTTGCCATTATGTACAGCAACAGTGTGTCCTACGAAATCAGGAGAGATCATAGAAGCACGTGCCCAAGTCTTGACAACGTTCTTCTTACCACTCTCATTCATGGCGAGGATCTTCTTCTCGAGATTTACCTCAATATATGGACCTTTCTTTAATGAACGACTCATAATATATTTACGCTGTTAACTTGAGTTTATTACTTCTTATTAGCTCTCTCGATAATATACTTGTTGCTCTGCTTCTTAGGAGCACGGGTCTTGAGACCCTTTGCATACAAGCCCTTACGCGAACGTGGATGACCACCTGACTGACGACCTTCACCACCACCCATCGGATGATCATGAGGATTCATGACAACACCACGGTTGTGAGGACGACGACCCAGCCAACGGCTACGACCGGCCTTACCTGAAGACTCCAGAGCGTGATCACTGTTGCCTACACTACCGACTGTAGCCTTACATGCGCTAAGAATCTTGCGGGTTTCACCAGAAGGCAACTTTATGACACAGTAACGACCCTCACGGGAAGTCAACTGAGCAAAATTACCTGCTGAGCGAACCAACATGGCACCCTGACCTGGGCGCAACTCAATGTTATGTATTACAGTACCCACTGGAATGTTCTGCAAAGGCAGGGCATTACCAACTTCGGGAGCTGCTTCGGCACCACTCATGAGTGTCATACCTACTGTCAGACCATTGGGAGCAATAATATAACGTTTTTCACCATCAGCATAGAAAAGAAGAGCGATACGAGCCGAACGGTTAGGATCGTACTCAATAGTCTTCACAACTGCTGGAACACCATCCTTCTCACGCTTGAAATCGATAAAACGATACTTCTGTCTGTGACCACCGCCTATATAGCGCATAGTCATCTTACCAGTATTATTACGGCCACCAGAAGAGCGCTTACCGTAAACGAGAGACTTTTCAGGTACCGATGCAGTAATTTCCTCGAAGGTACCTATAATCTTGTGTCTTTGGCCCGGTGTTGTGGGCTTTAATTTACGTACTGCCATCTCTTATTTAAATGTTGCTATAAAAATCAATTACATCACCCTCCTTCAGGGTAACGATAGCCTTCTTGAAGGAATTAGAACGACCCTTGATCAAGCCTGCCTTCGTGTAACGGCTCTTATTCTTACCAGCATAAATGCAAGTATTAATATCGGTTACAGTTACATTATAGCGCTCCTCTATCTCCTTCTTGAGTTCAACCTTGTTTGCCTCAGGACGCACGATGAAGCCGAACTTATTCTGCTTCTCTGTGATATTGGTCATCTTCTCTGTGACCAGAGGTTTAATTATATATGCCATTTCTCTGACTCCTTTACTTGTTAAGGTTAGCATCAATAACAGGCAGAGCACTCTCCTCCAACACAACTACATCAGCATTCAATACAGAATAAGTATTGAGCAATGCAGCAGTGCTTGTTGCGATGCTCTTCACGTTACGGGCTGACAAATATACTGCTTTATCAGCTGCCGGAGTTACGACCAAAGCCTTCTTGCCTGCAACGTTAAGATTATTTAACAACTCCAGCATAGACTTTGTCTTAGCAACCTCGAAAGTAAAGTCCTCGACAACAATAATAGCATTTTCCTGAGCTTTGTATGTCAATGCACTTTTACGAGCCAGCTGACGAAGCTTCTTGTTCAGCTTGAAACCATAATTACGCGGCTTGGGACCAAATACACGAGCACCACCAACCAGCACTGGGCTGTTGATATCACCGCGACGTGCACCGCCACCACCTTTCTGACGACCCAACTTGCGTGTTGAGCCACTCATTTCACTTCTTTCCTTTGCCTTTGCTGTTCCCTGTCGATGATTAGCCATAATCAGTTTCACGTCCAGGTAAATTGCATGGTCGTTGGGCTCGATAGCATAGATAGCATCGTTGAGCACCACTGTACGGCCAGTCTCCTGACCTTTGATATTCAGAACTTTTGCTTCCATATTACTTTACTACGCTAACGATTGAACCTTTATAACCTGGCACGCTACCCTTAATCAGAAGGAGATTGTGCTCAGGGATTACCTTTAACACCTGTAGGTTATGAGTTGTAACACGGGCATTGCCCATCTGTCCTCCCATACGCATTCCCTTGAATACCTTTGCGGGATATGAACATGCACCGATAGAACCCGGCTTGCGCAGACGGTCATCCTGACCATGTGTAGACTGTCCAACACCACCAAAACCATGACGCTTTACAACGCCTTGGAAACCCCTACCTTTGCTGGTACCGATAACATCTACATACTGGGCATCAGCAAAAATGTCTACGGTGATTGTATCACCCAGATTCAACTCACCATCAAAATCTGTGAACTCGGCCAAGTGGCGCTTGGGAGTGGTACCAGCCTTCTTAAAATGACCCTGCATTGGAGCAGACGTATTCTTCTCCTTAGCTTCGTCATAACCAAGTTGAATGGCACTATAGCCATCCTTCTCTACTGACTTAATCTGGGTAACCACGCAAGGACCAACTTCGATAACAGTGCACGGTACATTCTTACCGTCGGCACTGAAAACGGATGTCATTCCGATTTTCTTTCCTAATAATCCTGGCATTTCAGTTTGATTAATTGTTATTAATTATATTTTCTCATTACACCTTGATTTCTACCTCAACACCACTGGGAAGCTCCAACTTCATCAAAGCATCAACAGTCTTTTCGTTGCTTGAATAGATATCAATCAGACGCTTGTATGCACACAACTGGAACTGCTCACGACTCTTCTTATTAACGAAGGTAGAACGGTTAACAGTAAAGATACGCTTGTGAGTTGGCAGAGGTATGGGACCGCTGACAATAGCACCAGTAATTTTTACCGTCTTGACAATTTTCTCTGCTGACTTGTCAACCAGCATGTGGTCGTAACTCTTCAGCTTAATACGAATTTTCTGACTCATCTTTTTAGATTTCTATTAATATTTTCAACACAAATTGAAGTAAGGAGGTTTCTGAAGAGTCATTTGCTCAGAAACCATCCCAACTCCTAATTATCTTATAACAAATCGGCACGACCCTTCATCTCCTCCAGCACAGCCTTGGCAACGCCTGTACTTACAGGAGCATGATGATCATATGTCATTGAACTTGTTGCACGACCCGAGGTGATAGTACGCAATGCTGTTACATAGCCGAACATTTCTGCCAGCGGGACCATAGCCTTGACCAAACGGGCGCCAGTACGTGTGGTATCCATACCCTCAACCTGACCACGACGCTTGTTCAAATCACCGATCACATCACCCATATTCTCCTCAGGTGTAACAACTTCGAGCTTCATAATAGGTTCCATCAATACAGGCTTGGCCTTTGCACAACATGCCTTATATGCCATTTGAGCTGCTATTTCAAACGACAACTGATCCGAGTCAACCGGATGGAAGCTACCGTCCTGCAACTCTACCTTAAGGCTATCCATTGGGAAACCGCCAAGGACACCATTCTTCATGGCAGCCTCAAAGCCTTTCTGAACAGAAGGTATAAACTCCTTAGGAATATTACCGCCAGTTACGCTGTTTACAAACTGCAGAGGAGTCTCTTTATAGTCCTCATCGCGCGGACCGACGTTCACAATGATGTCAGCAAACTTACCACGACCGCCAGACTGCTTCTTATAAACCTCGCGGTGATTAACGGTCGCAGTGATAGCCTCTTTATAGTTAACCTGTGGCTTACCCTGGTTACACTCAACCTTGAACTCACGCTTCAGACGGTCAATGATGATATCCAGATGAAGCTCACCCATACCACTGATGACGGTTTGTCCGCTCTGCTCATCAGTCTTAACGGTAAATGTAGGATCCTCCTCAGCCAACTTAGCCAAGCCGTTAGAAAGTTTGTCAAGGTCTTTCTGAGTTTTGGGTTCTACTGCGATACCGATAACGGGATCGGGGAAGTCCATAGACTCCAGAACGATTGGTGCATCTTCATCACACAGAGTATCACCAGTATGAATATCCTTGAAACCGACACCTGCACCGATATCACCTGCGCCAACAACCTCAACAGGGTTCTGATGATTAGAATGCATCTGGAACAGGCGGCTAACACGTTCCTTCTTACCGCTACGTACATTGTAGATATAAGAACCGGCCTCAATCTTACCCGAATATACACGGAAGAATGTCAGACGGCCAACATATGGATCAGTAGCAATCTTGAAGGCCAAAGCCGCGGTCTTCTCATCCTCGCTTGGCTTACGATCCTCTTCCTCATTAGTATCAGGGTTTGTACCGATAATGTTAGGAGTATCCAGCGGAGAAGGCAAGAACATACATACATAATCCAACAATGTCTGTACACCCTTGTTCTTGAAACTTGATCCGCATGTCATAGGAACCAGATCCAAAGCCAGAGTACCCTTACGGATAGCGGCAATCATCTCCTCCTCGGTAATACTATCCGGATCCTCAAAGAATTTCTCCATCAATGTTTCGTCCTGCTCTGCAGCCTGTTCGATCAACTTGGCACGCCATTCTTCACACTCTGCCTTCATATCAGCGGGAATCTCTTCTACAGAATACTCCGCGCCCATTGTTTCATCATGCCACAGAATAGCCTTCATCTTAATCAGGTCAACAATTCCCTTGAAAGTTTCCTCAGCACCGATAGGCACACTCAAAACAGCGGGATTAGCACCCAAAACAGCCTTCATCTGACGAACGACCTCGAAAAAGTCTGCACCAGAACGGTCCATTTTGTTCACGTAGCCAATACGTGGCACATTATACTTGTCTGCCTGACGCCATACTGTCTCAGACTGAGGCTCAACACCACCTACTGCACAATATGTCGCAACGGCACCGTCAAGTACACGCAGAGAGCGCTCCACCTCGGCCGTAAAGTCAACGTGTCCCGGGGTGTCAATTAGGTTGAACTTGTACTTCGTATTGTTGTACGTCCAATAAGCTGTTGTTGCAGCACTGGTAATAGTGATACCACGTTCTTGTTCCTGAGCCATCCAGTCCATGGTAGCAGCGCCCTCGTGCACCTCACCAATCTTATGAGTCTTACCGGTATAGAACAGAATACGCTCTGAGGTAGTTGTCTTACCGGCATCAATGTGAGCCATAATGCCGATATTTCGCGTCAAATGAAGATCTTGCTTAGCCATAATCGTAATTAATCTTTAAATTATGAATTATGTGATATTAGAAGCGGAAATGAGCAAAAGCTCGGTTAGCCTCTGCCATTCGGTGCATATCCTCCTTACGCTTGAAAGCACCACCCTGCTCGTTGTAAGCATCCTGAATCTCAGCAGCCAACTTGTCAGCCATAGTCTTACCACCACGCTTACGGGCAAACTGAATCATATTCTTCATACTAACACTCTCCTTACGGTCGGCACGAATCTCGGTCGGAACCTGGAATGTTGCACCACCAATACGACGGCTCTTTACCTCTACCTGAGGAGTAATCTTATCCAAAGCTTCCTTCCAAATCTGCAACGCAGGTTTCTCCTCACTCTGCATCTTATTAGCAACGATATCCAATGCATTGTAGAAGATATCATATGAAATGCTCTTCTTGCCATCAAACATCAGATGGTTCACAAACTTTGAAACCTTCACGTCACCGAACTTTGGGTCGGGAAGGATAATTCTCTTTTTTGGTTTAGCTTTACGCATATTCTTTACTTTGTTTAGTGTTCAGGCTTGCATCCTGTTCATCTTTACTTCAACAACCGCCACTGCAGAGTTTACTCAAGATCTTAGTTCTGCAACACCAAAACGGATTTGATTTTTGATTACTTCTTTGCCTTTGGACGCTTAGCTCCGTATTTGCTACGACGCTGTGTACGGTTAGCTACGCCAGCGGTATCCAAAGTACCACGAACGATGTGGTAACGTACACCCGGAAGATCCTTTACACGACCTCCACGCACCAGAACTATACTGTGTTCCTGCAGGTTGTGACCCTCTCCTGGAATGTAACTGTTAACTTCCTTCGAGTTTGTTAAACGAACACGGGCTACCTTACGCATAGCCGAATTAGGCTTCTTAGGTGTTGTAGTGTAAACACGAACACATACGCCACGGCGCTGAGGACAGCAGTCCAAAGCAGGGCTCTTGCTCTTGTCTACCAGTACAGCACGGCCTTTTCTTACCAATTGTTGAATTGTAGGCATTTTGTTTTTGTTTTTATATTATTAATTATGTATACACAATTCAGCAGGGCATACTATGCCCATTCGGGGCGCAAAGTTACGACAAATATCCGAGAACGCGAGACTGATTCATATATAAATCCGCCTCGCGCTCCAAGAAATTAGTTAATTTAAGTTTTTTTAACTCATTTTGGTTCTTTTTAGGACAGCAACTCACGTACCTTGGCACATATTGCCTTGCCTTCAGCGCGACCTGCAAGCCGTTTTGAAGCCACGCCCATGACCTTACCCATTTCTTTGGCATTTGTAGCACCTACCTCATCAATTATGACCTTCAATTCGGATATCAGTTCCTCATCGGACAAAGCCTTGGGCAGATATGTCTCAATTGCCTCAACCTGAGCCAACTCTTCCCCTGCCAGATCTTCACGTCCCTGTTCCTTGTACAGAGCAGCGGTATCCCTGCCCTGCTTAACCAACTTGGCCATAATCTTAAGAGCTGTCTCATCACTCAATTCATCGCCTGCACCAGGTGCGGTCTTTGCCTCTATAAAATACTTCTTTACATTTCTCAATGCCATCAGTCGGGGCTTGTCCTTTGCCTTCATGGCTTCCACAATATCGTGGCTTATCAAATCAAATAACATGGTTATAATAATTATATTATACTTAGAACACATATCTCACGCCTGCTCCACCGCCACTCCTTACCTGGGGATACTCACGATAGTTAACTACACCATCGCTGACACTGGCGTCTGTAGTTTTACCAAAGAGAGAAACACTACCAAATACATACACGCTCCAGTTCCGCCAAGTCTTGTCCAAATTCACGTCAATACTGGCACTTTCGCCCAAATATTGATTAACACGGGTAACACGACTATTATATACAAAATGAGAAACTATTCCCCAATTACGAGGCAGAGAAAGACTAGGTTGCAGGGATATGTTATAATAAGTATAGTGATTTACCGTCCCATCAGCTTCCTGCTTATTATGGAAAACACAGGCCGCAGCTGAAAACTGCATCCAACGATATTTCCACACAGCCATGGCTCCGCCTGCCAGAATATTACTATGACCGTCATTCTTGTATGTAAGATACTTCAGAGTCATGCCAATACCATCCAGATCTTCGTTTCCTCCTGCGGTATACTCAACTATTAAATCACTAACATGGTAATAATTAGCAGCAAGGCTCATTTGTAAAGAATGATTTCCCCACCTATAGTTTGATATATAATCCACACCTAGTTGGATTACACCCTCCGGCTTCAGTTCGCTATTACCTTTTACATACATATATTTCTCCGGATTGAACACATTCACAGGATATATCTGAACCTTATCGGGACGTTTCAACTTACGATCCACTATCAAACGCAGGCACTGACTGGAATTAAAATGCCACTCGCCAATCATTTTACAGGTTAAATCATTTGCTATATTTGTATAATCCTCATCAGGCACATCTAAGCGACCTGGATGTATAGATGTTCTCAAATGCTGAAATTCTCCGGCAAGGCTTAGCCTTAACTTACCCGCCTGCATCTTAATCTTAGCATAAGGCATCAAATAATAAGTATTATACCGAGGCGCATATAATTCTTTCAATTTCTTAATCGTTCTGTCTTCAAAAAACACTTCACCGCTTGTAATTAAGCCGTTTCCCGTCAAGCCTATTGTCAATCCGCAAGATTTTCCATCCTTAACAGGGAGCAAATTCGCCTGATATTCCAACTTGCTATTCACATTGTGCGATGTCGTATGGTTATCCAACATACGGTTTCTATGGTCTACAAAATAATCATCTTGCTCAAATCCATCCCTGGAAGGAGAGTAGACATACTGGACCTCTGCGGAAAGACTTGAACTGGAATTGAAAACATGAGAATACTTCAGCAATGTCTGCAACGTGGTATTGGACTGGTATTGCGAACCTATCTTGACATTTGTAGCAACGTGATACTGCTCCTGAGACGTTCTGGATGAGTATTCTCCCAAGTTCCATGCCAGAACATCTTTATCCGAAATATTACATTGAGCATAAACACGAGCCAATTCTCCCCATGATGACATTTTCTCGCGCGTAAACCTTATATCAGAACATGCCCCAGTCTCAATATTCATATTCCACTCTGCCACATCACTGTAGGGACGATAGTATTCCCCCAGGGCCAAAGCCCTGACCAGCCACTTGCCTTTTGCATATCCAAATGTCAAAGCAGGCATTACGTCTGTACTGTAAGAACCCTCGAGTGCAGCACTACCCCATATAGCATTATCCTTCCTGCGAAGAGCAAAATTAACAACACCGCCCTGACCATTGTTCTGGTAACTGGATGTTGGGGATTCGCTAACTTCAATTCTCTCAACATCTCCTAGTCTCAATTGCGTCAGTGCTGCATCCTTGGCATCAAAAACGCTCATTCCCTCAATTAGAATATCATAATTGGACATGAGGTCATCACCCGGACGACCCAGTAGCTCAGGCAAGATCATTAGCACCGTGCTCAACGATGTATTTTTCGGCATCTGCATCGAATCCGTATACAGAACCTTCAAGTCGTAATCAACGCTCATAACCTGGGCCTCGATATTTGTCAGACTACCCAACAACACGAAAAACACACCCAAAACAGATACCTTTATACTTCTGTAACACACAGCTGCCATAATTCACATCTTTGGTTTACGCATACAAATGTACTAATAAAGCATTAAACTACAATAAAAATATAACATAATCTGCCTAGGCATGGCCAACAAGGACAATTGCGTGTCTGGAAAAAGTCAGCACCAGACCACGCATAGCAAGATACAGAACAAAGGAAAGCCACAGGCCATGGTTTCCCATTATAGGAATAAATATATAGCAGCCACCTAGGAATACTGCCATACCCAAAGCAGTAGACAACAGCATATACCGTGCTCGCAGAGCTCCTATATAAATTCCATCCCATATGAAGGCCGCCATACTGACAAGAGGAACTGAAACTACCCACAGCTTATAATCCGACATAACAGCCAACACCGGCTCCGAATCTGTAAGCATCGACAGAAACCACCCACTGCCTACATAGTACAATGCCGTAAATAACAAGGCTATTCCAACACCCCACACAAACAGACTCCTGACAACAGAATCATACATTCTTGAATCACGTGCACCTATAGCACGACCAACCAGAGCCTCACCAGCATTGGCAAAGCCATCCATGAAATAGCTGAAGACAACAAACGAATATATAATCACCGTATTTGCCGCCAAAGTGACGGCACCTTGCCTCGAACCAGCCGAGACAAATAAAAAATGTACAACAATCATACATAATGTCCGCAAAAACAGCGGCAACGAAACACCAGATATCGGACAATCGCAATCATTAACACAAACGCCTCCTTCCACAGTATCATAGCAGCAAGTAGTCACTCCATCCTGCAACACCTGCCTATAACATACAAAAGAAAGCGTAAAACCCAACCAATCGGAAATCGCGGTGCCAAGCGCGATACCAGAAATCCCCATACCCAGGAAATAGACAAGAAACAACGATATCAGGATATTCACGATATTCTGCCCTATTGCGACATACATAGGAATACGCGTATTGCCCATTCCCACATACCATCCTGCCAGGACGAACATTGCCAGCACAGCCGGTAATCCCCAGATACGAATATAGAAATACGTCGAAGACAAAAGTTCAATTTCTATTTCAGGAGCAATCAAATAGAACGAAATGCGCAATATTATCGGTGACATGATCAATATTATGGCACCATACACAAATGCTTTCAACAGCCCATTACGCAGATAGTTCAGGATAGATTCATAATCACCGCGCCCCAATGCCTGTGCTGTCTGCCCACTGGTACTCATGCGCAAGAAAGCAAACAACCAGAACATCGTATTAAATAGCATGCCACCAACAGCAATTGCCCCCACTACAGCAGGCGATCCCATATGGCCCGAAATGGCTGTATCAACAATACCTAGCAATGGTACGGTAATATTACTGACAATGCTGGGTAATGCAAGACGCAAAACAGGGTCGCGCATCATAAAATCAATTTGTCCAGGTCAGGGCAGCCTGCTATCAGGTTACCATCCTGCACACAAACAGTATCTATTCGCGCACGAGCGCATAATTTGTCATCCCTCTTACGCAAAATATTCTGATAGAACACATATCGCACATTTTCCTTTATCAGACGCAGTGTACATATAAACTCATCACCGCTGCGTAATGGTATCTTGTAATCTATACGAATACGAGCCACTACAGCATCTATACCGGCATCATGCAATGCCGAAAAACTAATCCCACGCGACAACAGAAATTCATGCCTTGTGTGTTCCATATAATGCTGATAGTTGGCGTTATTCACAATACCCTGCAGATCGCACTCATAATCGCGAACCTTAAATTCAAGCTCGTACATACAATTAAACCGTTATGTATCACATATAATAATAGTTTCGCAAAGTTAACGCTTTATTATAAAAATAGAAGCCCACCAAATGAATAATAAATAAAATATATTATTTTTGTGTTTGAAAAAGGCAATAACAGTACCCGACATGGCACAAGACAGACACAAGCATCGCATAATGCGAACAATTGCCGGACTACCATTGGGAGTACTATATCTTGTCAGCGACCTAGCCTACCCTATTATATACTATATAATAAGGTATAGAAGAAGTTTGGTCAGGGAGAATCTACGCTGCTCCTTCCCAGAAAAGAGCGTAAAGGAAATTCTGCGCATAGAAAAGGCCTTCTACCACAATTTGTGCGACATATTCATAGAATCCCTTAAATGCCTGAACATTTCAGACAAGGAGATGCGCGAGCGTGTGGAAGTTATAAACTATGAATTGCCTGAGCGGATTGCCTCGGAGGGGAGGAATATTTTCATGCTCTTGGGACACTGCGGATGCTGGGAATGGTACCAGGAGGTGAGTATGCGCTATAAGAATCCAAAAAAGAACTGTGAAATCTACAAACAAATTAAGAGCAATTATTTTTCATCGCTGATGAATGAGATACGTAGCAGATGGGATACAGAACAAATAGAAACCAAGCAGACCGTCCGCACACTACTGCGATGGAACGCTACAGACGATCCTTTCCTCTGCGGATTTATTAACGACCAAAGACCGTTTATTAAAGCAAAAGACAGCCTTACCTTCCTTAACCAAAGTACTTCGTTCGTTCCCAGTGCAGAAGAGATTGCCAAGAAAGTGAATGCTGAATTGGTGTATCTGGATGCAGAAAAGACTATCCGTGGACATTATAGGCTGACATTCCGTAAGATGACAGTTCCCGATGATCTGAAAGAGCATCCCTACCCCCTTACCGCACTTTATTTCCGAATGCTGGAAGAAACAATACAGCAACAACCCGAAATATGGCTGTGGTCGCATAATCGATGGTGTAGCAAAATAAGACAGCGATGAATGCAAGAAAGCATTTCGACATAGACGTGGTTGTTACTTGGGTAGACGGCAATGATGCCGTACTCAATGACAAGAGAGCAGCATACATTCAACCGGAAGAAGCACAAGAGAAGGATATTGCTGCCCCTACCCGATATGCCAACCGGGGCGAGATACACTGGTGTATACGCTCTATCAACAAATTCATGCCCTGGGTGCACCGTATCTTTATAGTCACGGACAAACAAGACCCTAAGGTAGAAAGCCATATACCAGTTGAGATTATAGATCATCAGATTATCTTCAGCGAATATGAGCAGTACTTGCCTACATTTAATTCGCTCAGCATAGAGGCTATGTTGTGGAGGATTCCTAACCTAAGCGAACACTTTATTTATTTCAATGACGATTTGCTTGTATGCCGCAGCATAGCTCCAGAAGTCTTTTTCCCAAGCGAGAGACACATCAACTGCCATGGCTACAAAGCATCGCTCTTTTGGACGAAAGCATGGTTCTCCATGAAACACCTTGTTGGTCATTCCTGCCGTGTAAATCATGTACAGCAGATGATGACTGCAGCAGAGATAATTGGTAATAACCGGTGGTTCATCCGTCTGACACACACGCCTCATCCTTTGCTCCGAAGCACATTGCAACAGTTTTACGAGACACATCCCGACCGACTGATACAGAATATACGTAACCGTTTCCGCAGTCGGGAACACTTTCGTACCGACGAGATATGCTACATGACACTATGGAACGAGGGCAGGTTGCACATCTGTCCTGTCCGTCCCGTACTGATGCGGTATTACTCCAAAAAAGGAATGATGCAGTTGGAATGGACATTGCGCCGCGTAACCAAACCCGGAAGTCAGGTCTGTTTCGCCTGCTTCTACGCATTGGATCAGGTAAGCGATGAGATTTGTAATCGCATCAAACAATTTGTAGACGATTTGCTAAAAAAATAATGCAAATCCTTCTATAGAACTGCATCGAACCTTTCTGGTATCCTTACAACGATTCTTAGTTCGAACATCGCAGGTTTGTTGAGAGCGTATGGAGGACGGCACCATGTCTGGCTAGTACGGGCAAATCGTGTCCACCAGTCGAAGTCACGTGCTTTCTTCTCGGTTGCATACCGGATGGTACGACTACGTTTATAAATGTGCTTCTCCCATCCTTGCGATATACGGTCAGCATCGCCTAGCCTTTCCTTCAGAATCCTTTTGTCGGCATACCCGAAATGCAGCAGATACAAATCACGGCCAATATGGAAGTTATGTCCTTTTATACGATGAAAGCCACTGCCCCACTGACAAGGACTTGCAATAATAGAAGGCTTCGTATATCGGGTACCTATCTGCGCATAATGACGTTGGCTCAGGAATGGATGATCAAGGGAGAGCTCACTCTCTTCGCCCAGCTTCTGACCAAAATCAAGGCCTAAAGGGGAAAGACTTATATCAATATCCTGCGACGAAAGGAACTCACCAAGGCTGACGCCTAATTTAGGATCAACTATAATATACTCGTCAGCATCTACTCCGATAACCAGATCATATCCCTTGGCAAAAAGTTCTGCGGCCTTATCAGAAAGGAACTTCAGGCGTCCCTTCTCGGCACTCACCACCTGTGTACCTATCTTAGGATGCACATAGACATTTGTACCCTGACAGAAGTCTGCGATGGACTGATCCTCTCCGTCGTAATATATATATATATTATCCCTACCCAATTCACGTCCGTAATACTCTACCCACTTACGCAGGAAGAAGTCATCGTTACGGACCATTGTGATCGCTGCAATCTTCTTCAAATTCATTTTATTTGTTGTACAAAGATAGACAAACAATCTGATAATGCGCAAATATTTACATTCATTAAATGATTTGTCCATAAAATTTCATTACTTTTGTGTATTATATTAAACCTAAAATCCGCAACTATCATCCAATACACGATTAAGGGTAGATTTATGAGTCGTTAGTAGCAGCTTTCAGTAAAAAGCAACAGCACAACATCAATATGTAGCCACCATCCCCTTACCCCACGAT
>Ga0256407_10000371_pt1 | contig 110566 bp, 73 predicted proteins | sample RumenRJG_04DNA_FD_193489 | JGI IMG/M metagenome (GOLD analysis project Ga0256407, IMG submission 193489) | Bovine rumen microbial communities from Lethbridge, Alberta, Canada - RJG_04 | ecosystem: Host-associated > Mammals > Digestive system > Stomach > Rumen | place: Canada: Alberta... | reverse complement strand
TCAAGGCTGGCAATTTCGCGTTTTTCGTTATCAGCGGTCTGAAGTATAGAATCGCTCACGCTCAGGGCATTGAGAACAACTTCAACCAGTTCAGCGTAACCGTAATCCCTGCTGTCGCCTACAGCGTGTCTGACAAGGTAACGCTGGCTTCTCACCTCGGCGATGGTCTCTACTACAACCACACTTGGATGAAGGATGTTGCACGCAGCAACGAGTTCGGTTTCAATCTGTTCCACGGCATCAGCTTCGGGGCTTACTACTTCTTCTAATCGGTACAAGTATATATAATCAAAAATGAACGTTATGTTTTCTGGTCTTTGGCATACTTGCGATATTTATTGGTTTAGCAATCATCCCCGCGGACCGTTAGAGGGTCTTTGGAGAAAACTGACATGGATTTAATTTCTAACGTCTTCCTCGTTGCTGACCTTTATCTTATGTTATTCAGCAGTTTCGCTGCTGAGGTCTCTTGCATTTTGATGTAGGCGAAGAGTTTTTTGCCTGCATCTTTCAAACTGGCCCCAAAGAGATATACTACGTCGTCGATAATCAGGAAGCGATCATGATTTCGTTGGCAGAGATTGACGGTGATGGGTGGGTACTGCTGATTATGTCGCTCGATGTCAAGTTGTTGCTGTTGTGAGAGCTGACGAGTGTAGATGGTGGCTGATACGCTGGTATCGCGCTTGCTGAGCATCGTCAGGGTGGTTTCGTCGATGTAATTGTCGATGAGAGTGATGGAGCGTTTAGCCTGTTTGATGAGGTTGACAATCTGCACGTAGGCATCAAAAATCTGACCATCGAAGAAGATGCCCTCAACAGGAGGAAGGGATGAGCGTACGAAGAAATCTATTTTATCTTCTGCAGCGGTCAAACGCTGTTCGATAGTTTCGAAGCGTCGGTTAACAGAATAACCATTCAACATGTATTCTTTTAAAATCCGATTCGCCCATTGGCGGAATTTCACACCTCGTTTTGAATTTATACGGTAACCAACGGAAATAATCATATCAAGGTTATACATAGGAACTACGCGTGAAACCGTTCTTTTACCCTCTTTGCGAACCTGTCGGAATTTCCGACAAGTTGAACTTTCCTCTAATTCTTCGTCTTCATAAATGTGCATGACATGTTCTACGACGTTTGTTCTAGAAGACTGAAATAGATCAGCAATCTGCTGTTGTGTCAGCCAGACGGTTTCATTCTCAACTCTTACTTCCAGCCTGATGGTTTCATCGGGTTGGTACATTACAATCTCGCCAGTGTTTGATTCGATATTGTTCTCCATAATCTCAAATTTAAATGTTAGACAATAATGGTGCAATGCACACGTCGCTAAGCAACGAACGCTTTTGCACTGCAAAGGTAGTGATTTCTATCGAATTCACCAAAGTTTTTAGCGAACTTTTTTATTTCGTAAGTTGTTGGTAGAGCTTGAAGAGTTCGGCGACACATTGGCTTTCGGTCATGGTTTTGACGGGGAAGCTAGCGAAGCGGACAATCTCAACCTACAACTTATTATTGAGGAGTTTAACGAAACTGTATCATTCCTTTTTGATCCAATCTAACGACAAAGAAGGGTCTTGATGCCTTTTTGTGTTATTTTTAAGTTTTTACGATTAAAGATAATGCTGGAGAAAGAAAAATCTTCCAAAATGTTTGGTTCTTTGATTGTTTTATACTACCTTTGCATTCGCAAAAGCGGAGAGAAAACCGCGATTAGCATTTGGTGCCCTTAGGGCATCAGTAGTTGTTTCTCGCTCTAAGTAAAAAGATTCCCAAACAAAAAATACACAAGAGAACGACTATCATACCTACGTTTCAACAACGTGAACGTGGGGATGGTAGTAGCTGTTGTGTATTAGGATTAGAATGGGAATCTGCCTCTTAGACCAGCTCTGTCTCTCCACGTTCCTTCATCATAGTAGATGATACCTGATATTGTTACGTCAGGAAAAAATAAATATAAAATTAATTAAACAAAACCATTAAAAATTATGAATCAAGACAACAATTATGAAGGAACAGAAAAACCAGAAATGTCACTAACCAGAAAGCTCACCGCTTTAGCCGATGGGCTGAATGTGTACAGTGGTTTGCAAAAGGACGAAGAAATCATACTGATTCCGTTCTCCTTTTCTTTGTATGGTACGGCCAGAACGGTCAAGGATTTTGCCCAGACCTATCTCGACGAGCTCAATCACAATGAGTGCAGGGAAGTGCTTGACATTGACTTTGGTAAGATGACAAGCGTGGATTACTGGTTGAATAAGTGTGACAAACTAAAGCGCGACATGGAGGCTCTGGGTACAGTGCCGATGAAAGAACATGGCTTCACAGTTACGCTTATAGACTTTACGCCAGAGTTTACAACAGATATCTCTAAAGCCATTGTGAATATCATCATAGAGGTGGTAGAGATGCTTCAGGTGATAAATCAGAAGATAGATAATGCGCCTCTCTCGCTTTATGGCAACTTCTACCGCTATCAGAAGAGTCGTTGCGACAGGCGTTCTGTAGAGTCAAGATATAAGCAGTTTAAGAGAGATGCAGGCGTGTTGACCCTTGAATCGCTGATGGATAAACAAGCTTTTGAGATAGAGGAATGCTTGAAAAAGAAGTTGCTCCGTCATACGCGGGAACCGTCGGATAGGGAAGTCGCTCAGATGAATCTCGAGAAGATGTACAAGCACCTTCCATACGGTTATGTCATTCCCGAAGATTTAAAGAAATGCTACGCCAGATTCTTTCGTTTCGTTTTGAAAGATGGTGACATATTGAGGCTTGACGATGACTTGTACGGCAACTACCTGTTTCAGTATTTCTACCAACTGAGCGAAACGGAGCGTCAGGCCCTCATTGAGCTCGACATCATGTTGGAGCTGATCAATGAAGATATGATGGCAATGTCTGCCACTCATAAATGTGAGGAGTCTTTGCCTGAAATAGTGGAATTTCATCGGAATTGCGAACTATTCGATGACAATATGCCATTGTCGGCTTTGTTCTTTGATAAGAAACATGAAGATTTGAGAACGATTATTGGCTCCTGGCGGCCATATCTTATAGAAGTCAATCCTGAAGAGGATGCTTTATGTCTCAGCACATTTAACTTTGACCTTAAACGGATACAACCCTCAACTGTATATATTGACTTTGCCCATCTCATTATTAAAGAAGCGCTGATCGTCCACATGTCTGATCTTGCAGCCTATATGTTCAGACACTCTAATCTAAGCAAAAGCGAGAATTCACTCTATGTTCAATTGAAACGCTACAAGAATATATGTGAGCCATCGAAGAAAAAAGGCAAAAAAAGGAGAAAGTTTGCATAATCATTTTTTTGCATTGTAAAGGTACTTAAGTTTATTAGTAAAAGCGGGGCTTTCCCGCTTTTTTTTGCTCGTTACCTTTTGTTACCTAGGTACTCATTTCTGTTACCTAGTAGGTACTCAGTTATTCGGAAAACGCTTGTTTACAATATTTATAATCTTTACCTTTGCATTATCCTTGCAAGGGACACTAAAGTTTAACGCATTTAATTTATGGAAGAGGAAAAAGAGAAAAAGAAACGGAAGAAGTCCGACAAAGGCGATGGCGAGAAGGAGCATAAAAAGAACTGGCGCGAGGTGTATGCCACGGTAGAGGATATCAAGACCTTCCTCAGTGACCACATCTATCTCCGCCATAATGTGATAACGGGACGTATCGAATGCCGCGTGCCCACGAAAGACCTCTGGGAACTGGGCACAGACCCGTTTGAGGCGGCGCAAGTGGATAAGTGGCAGCCTATCAGCGACCGTATCGTCAACTCGCTTTGGACAGCCATGTCGCGCGAAAAGCCAGTCAGGGCGCAGGACCTCTTTAGGGTGATAGAGTCGGACTTCGTGCCCGACTATCACCCCTTCCGCTACTATCTGGAGAATCTGCCGGAGTGGGACGGCGAGACAGATTATATCCTGGGCATGTCGGTATCGGTGCAGGTGAAAGGTGACGTGGAAGAACAGATACTCTTTGCCACTTACCTGAAAAAATGGCTCGTAGGTATGGTGGCTGCATGGATCGACCCCAACGTGGTGAACAACGTCATTCTGGTGCTGATAGGCGAACAGGGCTCGTATAAAACGACTTGGTTCAATTACTTGCTCCCGCCAGAGCTGAAGGACTATTTCTATACGAAGACCAATGCCAACAGGATGGGGCGCGACGACCTGCTCACACTGGCGCAGTACGCCTTGGTGTGCTGCGAGGAACTCGACACGATGAAACCCGCCGAACTGAACCAGTTGAAGGCAGCCGTGACCATGCCCAGCATCGACGAGCGAGCGGCCTATGCCCACTTCCATGAACACCGACAACATATCGCCTCGTTCTGCGGTACGGGTAACAATGTGCAGTTTCTCAGTGACGAGACGGGTAACCGACGGTGGCTGCCCTTTGAAATCGAGAGGATTACCTCGCCGCGTGAGGTGCCTTTCGATTATCAGGGTATCTACAGTCAGGCTTATGCCCTTTATCAGGAGGGCTTCCAGTACTGGTTCTCGCGTGAGGAAATCCAGCGGCTGTCAGAGCATAATGCCACCTTCGAAACGCCCCGTACCGCCCACGAACTGATCAGCCGATACCTGCGCAAGCCTAAGCCTGGTGAACCCTCAGATTTTCTCAGTGCCACGGATATCCTGCAGTTGGTGGGCAGTAATCCTGTGCTGAAACTGACGACCAACAAGATTGGCCGTGCGATGACGGATCTGGGCTTCGAGCGTATGCGCACAGGCTCAGAGCGTGGCTATAACGTGGTGCAGTACTCTGCCGAGGAAATCAAGGCCCGTCAGCGTATGAAAGCCTGCGATGCCAAACCGGAAACGGCCGGTGAGGATGACGCAAATGACACAAATGACGCATTCTTCTAGGAGGCCCCCGCGTACCGGGCGCACGCCTGTGCGGTACGCGTGAAGATTCTATAGATAATCTGTCATTTCCGTCATTCCGTCATAAAAGAGATAGAAAAACATAAGAACAAAAAGAAATAGAAACACAGGAGATTATTATGAAAGCAATGTCGAAACAACAACTGGCCGATTGTGCCGGCGTAACGGTTCAAACGCTGATGAACTGGTGTAAGCCGTTTCAGGTGGAGTTGGAAAACTTAGGAATGAGACCCAATTCGAAAGTACTCCCTCCACATATCGTGAAGTTTATCATAGAGAAACTGTGCATTGACGTAAAGTGATAAAACTGAATGAAAACGGTTTATCTTAAGGAAACCCTGCCAAACCTGAAACGTGACACCAGAATGTGGTACTTTTGTAAACGGTAAGGGAACCAAGTCAAAGAGATGCCTTCCGTAGGTGATGGAGATGCCTTCCTTAAGTGACGCAGATATCTTCCATAGGGGGTAAGGAGATATCGGAACGACCGAAAGGAGATACTCGCATAAGCCAAAGGAGATACTCGAACGACCCACAGTTGACCCGACCCAAATATGTCGCGACAAATTTAATGTTTAATTTTTAATGTTTCAATCATGAGTCAGAAGTACATTAAGACACAGAACAAGAACAACCAGTCGGCCGCCTACGGCAAGTATTATGCCCAGGCCGTGTATGACACCAAGTTTATCGAGACCGAGGAGCTGGCATCGTTTATCCAGACACAGGCCTCAGTGAAGAAAAGCGACATCATCGCTGTGCTGCAGGAGTTGGGCGAGGCCATGAAGCACTTCTTCGAGTTGGGACAGAAGATCCATCTGAAGGGCATCGGTATCTTCAAGGTAGGTTTCTCCGCCATCGGCGTGACGAAGAAGGAGGACTGCTCGGCAGCCACCATCACCACACGCCGCGTGCTGTTCCAGCCTGAGACCGAGCGTGTCGTCGTAGGTCAGGAGAAGAAGGAGGATGGCTCCATCAAGCAGAAGTATGTCATCGCCAAGACGCTGATTAAGGATGTGGTGTTTGAGGAAACCCACGACAACTCGATGAATGTGGAGCCTGAGTCAGGAACCGAGGGCGGTCAGAATGGCGGTAGCGGCTCAGGCTCAGAAAGCGGCGGCTCGCAGTCTGAAGCCCTGGCAGCTCCCACGATCAGCGGTAAGACCTCGTTCACGGATTCGACCACGGTGAGCATGAGCGGTCCTGACGGCGCAGATATCTACTACACCCTCGACGGCAGCACGCCTACGGCTGAGAGCACGATGTATACTGAGGAGTTCGGCCTGAGCGATACCACGACCGTGAAGGCTATAGCCATCAAGGACGGTCAGAGCAGCCAGGTGGTCAGCAAGACCTTCACCAAGGGCTGATAAAGGTTTCACCCCGCCCCTAACCCCGCCCCTCATAGGGGTGGGGAATCCTGCGGAATCCGTTGTTTAATTTAAAATTTGAAAGCAAAATGATGAAGTTCAGTAAAAATACCGTTGGTAAGATTATTAAGTTTCTGGTGGCAGTAGGGTCACTGATTGCGTCAACCTTCTTTGTCCAGGCATGCGCACTATAACCTTGATAGTGATTCATTGTTCTGCAGTAAAGCCCGACCAGATGAGTTCTGCCGCCCAGATTGATACGTGGCATCGCCAGCGAGGTTTTCACCTCGGCATCGGCTACCACTACGTGATCCGTCGTGACGGAAGTATAGAAAAGGGTAGGCCGGAATGGCTGATTGGTGCCCACTGCATGAACCACAATGCCCACTCGATAGGCATCTGCTACGAGGGCGGGCTCGATATCCGGGGTGATCCTGCCGATACGCGTACCGAGGCGCAGAAAGTGGCGATGCGACAGTTGCTCGAAGACCTGCACGAGCGCTACCCCCGCGCCGTGATCGTAGGTCATCACGACCTGAATCCTGGGAAGAAGTGTCCGTGTATCAATAATGTCGCCCGCGAATACGCCGACCTACAACCTAAATAAATTGAAAATCCCTGCTGAGCATTATCGCTCGGCAGGGATTTTCTTTATAATACTCCTGTTACTTTCATGTAAACAGTCTCATAGATTTTGTATTGTGTCTGAGCTTCGATGTAATTACTCCTTGCCTGTTGCCACTGACTGTATGCATCTAACAGGTCTGTGAGGGTCGACATAGAATTATCATACCTTAACCGCAGGTTATGCAGGTTATCCTCTGCCTGATTCAAACCGAGACGTGCAGTCGTTATCATGCGATGGCTGTCCTGAAGGTTTTGACGTGCCTGCTCATTCTCGATACTCAATAACCGTGAATTCTTCTTCATGTCGAGTTGTGCATTTGCCAAATCAAGTTTTGCCTTCTTAACTTTTTTAGTCTCTTTACCCCAATGCCATAAGGGAATAGACAGGGATGCCATCAGAACTGGCGAGGTTCCTGAGATCTCTGTCTTATATGAATAGCCATCTTGTTCACCTTTCAAATAGGCCCATCCGTATTTTGAATATTCGGCAGTGAGGGCAAGCGTGGGCAGCATGCCAGCCCTGGCATTACGGATTTCGAGTTTCTTGGCTTTAATATTCTGAGCAAGAAGTTGGTATTCAGGACGTACATTGATGTCAGGTGTCCCAGTAGTCTGCAAGATATCGGGGACGCTTATGTCTGTCTCGTCAGTATCAAACTGTGTGGACAAGTCGAGGCCTAAAGCTACACAGAGGGCCATGCGACACAACTCCATACCATTCTTTGCTTTCTTTAGATTATATTCCACTTCACTTCTTTTTGCCTGAATTCGTAGCAAATCGCTATTTGTTGCCATCTCTACTCCGACGGAGAGACCGACTTGAGAAACCAGCGAATCCATTTGCAGCATATAGGTTTCCAGCATTGTTACTTTGCTCTTAGCGGCAAGATAGCTGAAGTATGCCTTGTCGGCTTCGCAAATGATCTCTTGGCGAGTCTTTTCCTGATTGATTTTCTGTACCTCCACTCCGACTTTTGCCAGCTTATTGCCAGTGGTAATTTTGCCTCCAACGTAGAGAGGTAAAGTCAGAGACACGCCAGCTATATATGTTCCCGTCATTTGGAGAGACATCAAGTCGGATATCTTTGTATCTTTCATTAACACACTGATAACGCTCGCATCAAGATCGGGAAAGTAACTTGCAAATGCGATCTGTTTGTCTAATAATGCTTGTTGAAGCGCATTCTGTTGCTTTTGTACATCCTCACTGTTTTTGACAGAAAGTTCATGGCAGACAGCTTGAGTCAACCTGATGTGCTCAGGCTGCTGCGCATGAACGGAGAAAAAAACTATACTAACTACTAAAACTGTAAAACATCTCATAATTGTACTGGTTTGGAAATATGATAGAAGGCTGTATAGAAGAGGGGTAGCAGAGCCAGTGTGATGACTGTGCCCATAGCTAATCCACTCATGATAGTGACTGCCATTGCTGCATACATGGGGTCGGTAATAAGCGGGAGCATACCTAGGATGGTTGTCAGCGATGCCATGATAACAGGACGCGTACGACTGACGGTAGCATTCACAACTGCATTATAAGGATGCTGGCCCTCATTCGTCAGACGGGTGATTTCATCGACCAGCACAATGCCGTTCTTCACCATCATGCCCATCAGTCCCATAAATCCGATAATGGCCATAAACGTGAATGGGGAGCCTGTCAGGTAGAGTGCCGGGGCAATACCACAGAGTACGAATGGGAAGCACATCAGAATGAGGATCACTTTCTTCCATCTTCCAAAGAGCAACAGCATGATGCCGAGAATGATAAACATAGTGAGCGGACTGTATTTGATCAGATTGTCGTTTGACGACGACTGAGCCTCCTGTTCTCCAATCCATCGCATCGTATACCCGTCAGGGAGTTGTATCTTATTGATATCGTCCATGATGGTCTGCATAACCTTGTTAGGAGTGGCATCTGATTGTTCAAAATCGGGATCACACTCTGCCTCAATATGTCTTTGTCCGTCAACACGGCGGATGAGTTGTTCTTCCCACCCCATATTGTTGTCGCGTGTGACACTGCTCAGAGGGGCTGCCTTCACCATCTTATCCATCATGTCGCTCATACCCTTTCCTCCCATCATGGCTGTTGCCGGGTCAATGGCATCAGTATTGATATTCATCTGAGCCCATGCAGGAATATCGCTGATATCCTGAATGCGACTGCCATCTGCATTGCGCACACGGAAATTGATAAGTACCTGATTATCCTGATCGTTGATGACGCCACAGGTCATACCATTGCTAATTGCCTGGAAGGCATTGCCTATGTCAGCCCTATTGATACTAGCCCTGCGGGCATCCATCTCGGCATATTTGATATCGACGCTTTTGCCCATAGGTCGCCAATTATTCTGAACTGACTGCGGATCAACGTATTTGCAACGTCGCATGATGTCTTCTGCCTGATTGGCTAACTTTTTCAGTACCTCAGGGTCAGGTCCTGAAAAAGCCACCTCGACGGTATGCGATGTCTGGATAGAGAAATTATATTTTCTGGCACGGATATAACCATCAGGATACATTTCGCGTAACTGCTTGCGTATTTTCGGCAACTCTTCGCATACAGTCTCATAATCCGGACAGTCAATCACCAACTCGCCATAGCAGTCACCGCCAGCCGTCATTGGGCGGACGAGACAATAATGTGCCGGGGCACTGCCCATGGATGCTGCCACACTGGTAACATTGGGATTCTTGCCTACCACTTCGCTCATGTGGAGCAGGTCTTTACGGATTTGGTCGGGAGAGGTCTGATCAGGTGCAAAATACTCCACGACGAACTGTTTATATGAGAAATCAGGGAAGAACAGGTTCTTCACATTCCCCATCAGCATGCCAGAAAAAACAAGTGTAAGGATAGCAACAACAACGGTTGTCTTCTTCCATTCAATCAGTTTTGTGATGATGCTTCTGGTGACACGCTGCATCTTCTTCTCTTCTACGCCTTCATTCTGAGCGCTTACATGTAAGGGCATGAGATACTTTGTAAACATGGGAACCTGAGTCAGGGCCAGTACCCATGAAACCATAAGACTGACAAACAACACAAGGAAAAGGTCGCGCGAATATTCACCAGAAGTATCGGGCGAAAGAAAGATGCATAGGAATGCTGATGCGGCAATGATGGTTGCTCCTAACAGTGGCATGGCTGTTGCATTGCAGATACGCGTCAAATACGTTTTGGGACCAAACCCTTTCTGACGGTCAACGAGTATGCCGTCTATCACAACAATAGCGTTATCCACCAGCATGCCCATGGCCACAATAAAAGCGCCAAGGGAGATACGCTGAAGTGTAGTGCCGCACATCAGCAGAATGGGGAACGACCCTGCTATGGTCAGTACCAGTCCAGCACCGATAATCAGACCACTGCGGAACCCCATTGTGAAAATCAGGGCTATGATAACGATCAACACAGACTCTAACAGATTAATCATAAACGAAGAGATAGCTTCGTCAACTTTGTCAGGTTGGAAGAATACCTTCTGCATGCCCAATCCCACAGGAAACTCTGCTGTGGTCTGGTTGATTTTTTTATCAACGGCCTTACCCACGTTTGGTACTATGACATCATTGTCCATGGATATACAGAGGGCGATAGCGGGTTTGCCGTCCATGAAGAATCCGTATGTCTGAGGCTCCTGATAACCACGCTCAACATCGGCAATATCACCGATGCGGAAGATTTTTCCATCGATGGTCTTTACCAGAAGGTTTTTGACATCGTTTTCATCTTTTACACGTCCGCTGAGACGGACAGACAAACGCTGGTCGTCAACATCATACTTGCTGCCGTCAATAGTTTTACTGGCATCTTGTAATATCGCCATAATTTGCGTGGGAAGCAGTCCGTTGCGTGATATCTTATCCTTGGAAAGGGTGATATTGATAACCTCTTTCCTGTCGCCTGCAATAATCACACGTTTCACGCCTTTTACCGTCAGGATTTCCCGGCGCAGCTTCTTTGCATAGCGAAGCATCTCAGGATAGTCATAACCGTCGCTGGTCAAGGCGTAAAACATACCATACACATCCATCATGTCATCGATGACGATAGGGTCATAGCAACCCTGCGGCAGACTCGATCTGATATCGCTAACCTTACGGCGTAGCTGGTCGAAGTGCTGTTCTATCTGATCCATCAGCACTGTTTCCTTGAACTCTACCGTCAGCTGACAGATACCAGGGGTACAGTCGCTTTTTATTCTTTTAATATTGGGAAGTGTGCGCAACTGATCTTCCATTGTCTGGGCCACTTGCAGTTCCACCTCATGAGCCGTTGCACCTGGATATACTACAACGACATTGCACTGCTTGATGGGTATGGCAGGGTCTTCCAGTTTGGGCATCTGATTGAACGAGATAATACCCGCCAACAGGATAGCCACCATCAGCGACCAGAATAGTGTTGGTCGTTTGAGAAAGAATTCCGTCAACTTCATGTTTAATCTTTAATGTTTAATGTTACAACATTCCTCCTACGTTAGTTTCTGAACTCTCTTCAAGAATCTGCACCTTCTGCTTATCAACAAGATGATGCACTCCGGCACGAACGATCATTTCATCACCGTTCAATCCCCCCCTGATGATAATCTTACCATGCTGGTTGAAACTATTGATTTCCACCTCACGACGCTCCACACAACTATCCTTCGTCACCACCCATACATAGCTTTTTCCACCATCTTTAAATAGAGCGTTAACAGGCAGGATTATGAGATTTTTCAGCGGTGTCTTGATGGTCATATCCATACTGACATTGACATTCATGCCAGAAGTCAGCCCGTCAACTCTTTTTCCGAAAGTCAATATCATGGTGTAAAGCTGGCTGTTGTTTGCTTTGGGCGTAATGCTTCTAAGCGTAAGCGGATATGATTGTCCGGGGCTTAGTGATGAGGAACATCTGAAGTTGCTCAGCGTTTCCTTATGAACATAAACAATGGAAGGAATGTCAACTTCCACCTCCATGCCATTTACATCTAATAAGGTGATAATGGGAGCCCCGGCCTGAACCATTTCACCCGGTTCATAATTCCGCTGTTGAACATATCCACTGGCAGGTGCATATAGTGTGCAATAATCCAGTTTATTCTTGTTGGATTGAAGTTGAACGCCCACCTGTTGTAATCCTGCTAAGGCTTTCTCATAGTCATTACCACTTACACTCTTGGCGTTATGAAGTATTTTCAGACGTGCCACTTCCGCTTTCAGTTGGTCGTATTGAATCTGAGAGGCTTCAACCCCCAACTTGTAGTCCTTCTTGTCAAGAACGGCAACGACCTGTCCCTGACGGACATAGTCTCCTTCCTTGACGAGTACACGCTCTATTTGTCCGCCCGTCTTAAAGCCCACACTAATTTCATGAGCCTCTTTTACGACACCAGAGAACTGCTTGTCCATCACCATGCCGAGTGGTTCGGGTTTAACTACCTTTACGGTCTTAACCGTTTCTTGTTTGCCTGACTCTGAACAGGCGACAGAAATAATGAGAATCAGAGAAAACAGGAGACCATTCGTTTTCATATTCGAATCTGTTTATTTTAGTTATTATTATTGTTTCTGGCTGCAAAGTTATCCATAAACTTTCATATCACCGTTACCGATATTTGCCATATTTCGTTCAAAAGGATGGATTTTATGTAATTTCTTCTAAATATTGAGTGGTTTTTCGTTCTAATTGCGTATATTTGTAGGCAAAAAACAATGCTTATGAAAATGAACTATGGCTTCGAGGCGGGATTCTCCCTTATTCCTAATCAAGGGCACCATCTTATGTTTGAGGATCGCCTGTATTTAAATGACAATATTGGTGAAGGTACATCACCAGGTAATGCTTATGTCTATGAAGGTGTTCCTGTTAAGATTGGCTTTGCCTTAGGCGGCTTTTGTCTCCGTGGTAGTTGCGTTATGCGCGTGAACCTTATAGAATATACAATAAAAGCGGGTCAGCATCTACTGTTGCCAAAAGGTTCAATTATTGATTACTTCAAAGCCTCTCCTGACAATGAATATGTACAAATCGGTTTTTCAGATATCAATTTCTCCATACTTATGAATAGTGATATGGTAGTTGCTTACGAGAAGGGCATTATGAATCAACCGACGGTAACCACCCTAAGCGATACAGCGTTGAAAGGTTTTTTAGAGACATATCAACTCATGAGACTTGTAGTAGAAGACGATACCATTGCCAATAAGCGGGCAGTCCTTGGTGGGTATATATATGCTATGGGACAGTGGCTGTTCTGTGAGAAAGAATTCCAAAATACCAAGGAGGCGAATCAGCCACGCAACCGCAATGATGAGGTCTTCAAAAACTTTAAGGAGCATATTCAACAGCACTATCAGCAACATCGTAATGTCTCTTTCTACGCAGATCTGGCTCACCTGTCACCCAAGTACTTCGGGCAGATTATCCTGAAGGTCAGCGGGAGGAATCCGGCAGACTGGATTAGAGATATGGTAATTCTGGATGCTAAGACCATGCTCTTGAGCGGTCAATACTCAATCCAGCAAATCAGCGAAATCTTAAACTTCCCTAATTCTTCTTTCTTTGCTAAATACTTTAAGGAACATGTGGGATGTGCCCCGGGAAAGTTCTCATTTGAATTTGAAAGTAAAGTGTAATTGTCATCTACATTATCGCAAATTTGCTAATTTAGGCTGATTTTCATATCGGAAATCAGCCTATTTTTTCTAAAAACAATCCAATAGGACGAAAATAGGAAAATTTAGGTATCGATGCTTTTCTAGATTTCTCCTAAATTTGCACCCAGAAACGATTCATTATAATAAACTAAAACATTTAATTCGAGTATGAAAAAGAACCAAAATCAAGCTTTCCGCTGCCTAACAATGGCTTTAGCGCTTTTTGGATGTAGTCTTGGCATCAATGCGCAGGAGAACAATGTGACATTGCCTACTGACACCGCACAGGTAACTGGTCAAGGCAAGGAAGTGAAGAACCGTAACGTCATGCTGGGCGCAGGCGACTCTACCACACCACGTACACTTAACATTGGTCTTCCTTTCGCAGGTGATATTCTCATCAACGAGAATGACATCCCAGTCGTTTACACATTCTGGACACAAATTCCTACAACATGCTGGCGCTACGACAGTTCACTTGGTAACATGGGTGTTATGTCGTTCGCAGAAGGTGCTCTTACAGCAGGTAAGGTAGGTTACATCGTCACTTCATGGGACCGCGAACCAGTGAAGAAACTCCGTGCATACGCAAACATCAAGGGCTCAACAGAAGGAAACTTTCAGGCCGATGCAAGCATCACTGCTCCATTAGGTAAGAACTGGGGCGCCATGTTTGCATTCAACCACACACGAAATAAGGGTTCTTTCAAGGACTATGGTTTTTCCGACTTCCAGGATCAGTACGATGGATTTAAGTTCGGTTTGTACAAGAAGTACAAGAATGGTAAAGTAGGCATTATGTACAAATATGCCCATGCTTTACCTGTAACTGGTGCTTACACACCATATAAATATCTTGGCGATGGCAAAACAGAACCATACCCTGGTTTCGATCCGGGTCATACATCATTTATTTTATATGATGGCTATTTTCCATACCGTGATTTCTTCACTAATGAGGAAAAGAAGGCAAGAATGGGTACTGATGACGTTGCAGGTAACACCTCTCATGCATTCTATCTATATGGTGACCACAAATTCAAAGGTGACTATAAGCTGAAGTACTCTATGATGTACATGCACTCAAAAGTTGGTTTAAGCATGATTTATCCGGCTATTGTGTATTCAAATTATGCAGAGACCGGTCTTCAGAATAGTGGTATTACACTGAATACTCCTGACGGTCAGGCATGGGAAGGTGCAACCGCACTCTGTTCAACCGAGAATTATGCGCCTGTACATATCAACCAGTTCATGATGAAGGCAGAGCTCACAAAGAAATTTGGTGTACACAATACTCGTCTCGGTACAACATACATGCATTATCATGCACCTATTGTACGTAATTCAGGTTTGTTCTATCAGACTGTTGAGGAGCATCCACGTCTCCTTAGCTTGAATATGTATCTCCCAGATTATGGTGTCAACTATGCTCTTGGCAATCTTCTTCCAAATCAGGGCCCAGGTAGTTACTCTTCTCAGAACGTTAACAAGAACGCCCTCTACATTACCGATGACTTCAAAATTGGTAGAAAGTTTGACGCGATGGTAGGTGCACGTATCGAGCATGAGGCTGGTACTACAATGAACTATGTCTATAATGACCATAATATGGTTTCTTGGGATGGTACTGACTATAGCAATAAAAATCCTTATAACTACTACGACTACTCAGGAAAGTTTAACTATGTATTGGCAGCCAGTTTCACTGCTAAGCTGACAAAACCATTCGGTCTGGTAGGTGAGGTAACATATAATAAGTTCTATGCACCTTATACGGATTATGCAGCTACAGACAAGGATGAACATAATCTTCCTAAGCCAGATGCCCGCCGTGCGGAGAACTTCGACAACTACAATGCTGTACTCAATCTCGGTGGTGGTGTCTATCTGAACATTGGCTCTTATCTCAGCCTGGTTTCTAAGGTAACTTATATCACAAAGACAAGCAACGTTGCAGAGGAGACAGCCTATACAGCTGCTGGTGAGCAGACACGTATCTACCCTGTTAAGTATGATATCAGGACTATTGGTTGGACAACGGATATCGTATCAGCGATTAAGAACTTCAATTTCCACTTCTTGTTCACTTATCAGAATCCAAAATATAAGGACTACGCTTATAATGTTCCTGGAGGTCAGGAAATCAGTTATAGCGACAAGAACGTACCAGCCCTCTCTAAGATTCTGCTTGAAATTGACCCCTCATACTATCTCTTCGATCGTAAGGTTCGTGCTTGGGCAAGTTTCCGCTACTTCGGTAAGCAGTATGGTAACAAGACAAACACCGTTTCATACAATGGCTGGTGGGAGACATTCTGCGGTATCGACTGGAGTGTTAACCGTAACATTGACCTGAAAGTACAGATGTGTAACATTTTCAACTTCAAGGGTGTCACAGGCAGTATGATCGGTGCTGACCAGATTACTGATGAGAGTCAGATGATTGGCAGATATTTCATCGCAGAGCAGATTCGTCCACGTGCCGTTGAGTTCACAGCTGCATTCAAATTCTAACAATCAAAAAGTAAAGGAGTTAAATCCAACTATATTTTCCAATCTCTAAAAAATTACAATTATGAAAAAAATTCTTTTTGCAATCATGATGCTTTTCGCATCAACAGCAACATTCGCACAGTCTTCAAGTGAGGATTTCTTCATTGGTAACTGGGACCTCTTCGTAGAAGGTCTTCCTACAGGTGACGCTCACATGCTTCTTGTTATTAAGAAGGATGATAACGGTAAGCTGACTGGTACTATCGGCGGACTTGACGGAAGCGCCACAAGCAATCTCACAAAAGTGGTTATCAAGGATAATACGCTTCAGGTGAATTTCCTTGGTGGAGGCTATGACGTTCCTATCTTCCTCGACCGCGAGGATGACGGCACCATCACTGGCAGTATGAACGACATGTTCGACTGTACAGGTAAGAAGATGGAAAAAGAGTAAGTTAAATGTTATGAAGGGGAGTTAGTGCCTATATGGTACTGGCTCCCCATTATTTTTTAATCCTGAAGCAATTTATGAAACGTATCCTAACAATAGCTATTACTGCTACCATGCTTAGTATGTCGAATTTACTTCATTGTAATGCACAGACTACTAAAGGCAGTCAGACATGGCTGAGCCCAACATTATTCTCTCCGGAAAAATTTGTTATGCCGGGACTGGAATTTGGCCCACTGACACGTTGGTGGTGGCCAGGAAACGATGTAGAGAAAGATGAACTGAAACGCGAACTGCAACTCTTTGCCGACAACCATTTTGCTGGTGTAGAGATACAGCCCATGTCGCTTGTCATGCCTACCAAAGGAAAGGGTAGGGCAGACCGCATCATGAGTTACGACACACCGCTCTACTACAGCAATCTCGCGACTGTTATGGAGGAGGCTCGCAGGTTAGGACTCATCGTAGATCTTACCAACGGCAGCGGATGGCCTTCAGGAGGTGCGCATATGACAGAGGAGGACAATAATCAGACGCTGGAGTATGGTATGATTACTGTTACCCCCAATAACAATAAGCCAGTCAAACTGCCTCGAGCTGAACAGGGTGACCGTCCAAAGGCAAAGATCGTAGCCGTCCTCGCTGCCAAGACATCTGGTGATGAGGGACCTACTTTATGGCTCAACCAGAAAAGCGTTGTTGACCTCACATTACAGATAAAAGATTCTACTGTGGTTTTCAATACCCCAGAGAAAGACTGGCGTATCATCACCTTCTGGCAAATGGCTGACATGGAAGCACCTATGCTCATGGCTGCACGTAACAGCGGTTTTGCCATGAACCACTTCGATTCAACCAAGGTCGTGAAGAACTACGAGCACTGGTTCGGTGAGCGCACAGGTTTAGCTAAGTATATGGGGGCTCCACTGCGTTGTGCTTTTAACGACAGCTATGAGTTCCGTGCCGACCGTCACTTCACCGATGACTTCATTGCCGTCTTCAAGAAGAACCGTGGCTATGACCCGATACCACACCTCCCTGCCAATATCTGGTACGGCTATAACAATATGTACTATCGCATGGCCAATCCTGATGTAAAGCCATCGTTCGCTTTCTCAGAACAGGACTGGCGATTGAGATATGATTATGACCTGACACTCAGTGACCTTCTTAAAGCCCACATGCTGGAAGCCTCCAAGAACTATTTCGAGCCTAAAGGTATGCTGCACCGTACTCAGGCATACGGTCTTAATATGGATATGATGGCGATGGCTGGCAGTGCCTCCATTCCGGAGATGGAGACCATGCAGTTTGGTCTCAACTCCGAGTGTGGCTATAAGATTATCTCTTCTGGCGCACACCTCTACAATCGTCCTATCATCACCTGTGAGTCTGCCGTATATATCAACCGTGCCTTCCTCACAACGCCAGAGAAGTTGCGCATGACGATAGACAAGATTCTCACCAGTGGTGTCAATCAGATTATCTACCACGGTACACCCTACAGCTACTTCCCTGACGGATACCCGAAAGAGGGATGGTTCCCGTTCTATAATAGTGCTTTAGGTGTAAACTTCTCTTCTGCCCTGAGTGAGACAAATGCATTCTGGAAGTACATGGGTGATGTCAATACTTACGTACAAAGGGCACAGTATGTGCTTAGGAGTGGCAAACCGCATGCCGACGTGCTGATATACTTCCCATTCCTCAACTACACGCACTACGTTCAGAACCCCAAGGAACTGCTCTGCAGGGGATACCTGCCTGATGTGGAACCAGTGCTGAAGAAGGGAGCAGAACAGGATCTCGACACTAAAGAAATCACAGAGTGGGTCACCAATATCATGCCCCTCATCGACAAACTCAATGCCGCTGGTGTAGAATGGGATTGGATTAACGATGAGTCGCTGCAGGTATTATGTAATGGCAAGGGCAGCACACTTGATGTACGTGGTAACGAATACCAGGGGCTGATTCTATACAATGCACCATTCATTCAACTTGCCAGTGCACAGAACCTCAAGGATGTGGCAGAGAAGGGTGGTAACATTGTTGTCATGGGCGATGCACCTATGATTCAGCCTTCATATAAGGACTACGAGCAGAACGACCGTCTCACCGCTGAGGCAGTGAAGGCCATGATGAAATTCTACAATGTAAGGACCATTAGCAGTATAGGTAAGCTATCCTCTTGGATTCACACACTCACGATGCCAGTGCGCACACTTTACAACGCTCCAACCATGCGTCAGACCCGTCGTATGTTGGATGACGGTTCCGTGGCACAGTTCTATTGGAACGAGAGTGAAGAATGGCAGAACGTTATCTTCCAAACTGACAAGAAATATACCTATGCCTACTGGATGAATCCAGAAAATGGTGTTATCATCGAGGCTGCCAAAGATGCTAAAGGAAGAATTATGAAGTACTTTGGCCCTCTCTCAACAGCTTTCCTTCTCTGTACTAATAATAAGATAGAAGAAATAGAAAAAGCAGATGACAAGATCAACAACTTCGCTTATTCAAAGGCTGTGGAAGTGGCAAGCTTAAATAATGCAGACATAGAAGTGGATACGCTTAAACTTGCAAACTACCCGATAACAGACTGGCGCGACAGTGAGGTTCTTGAATTTTGTGGCAACGAGGCAATATACACATTCAATATTGATATACAGAAAGATAAGAAAGCAGAGTATTACATCGATTTAGGAAAGGTCTGCTATAGTGCGGAGGTGACTATCAATGGATTAGAGGTTGGAAAACGCATCTTTGCACCTTTCCTCTTCGATGTAACCAAACATCTCCGAAAGGGTAACAACACCATCACAGTCAAGGTGACACCTTCGAAATACAACGAGTTTGTCAAGAGAGGCATGGATCGTGACCGACTCTTCAAAATGATTAAAGATTCAGGACTTGCAGCTCAGGGTATTCTTGGACCTGTACGTTTGTTATCATTAAACATTAAAAATTAAAGATTAAATAAAGATGGTGAATATCAAAACCGTATTATTATCAGTTGCTTGCATGATGGCACTTAGTGTCTCTGCTCAGCCAAAGCTTTCTAAAGCTAATATAAAAGATGTTGTCAAGGCTATGACACTTGACGAGAAGATAGAGTTCCTGCATGGTATCGGAATGCCTGCGGCTTCAGGTTCCGGTCCTGTTACAGGTAGTGTGCAAGGTAAAGTGCCAGGTGCTGCTGGTGAGACTCAGCGTATGGAGCGTTTAGGCATACCTGCTATCATTATGGCCGATGGTCCTGCGGGCCTGCGTATCGACACCATTCGCAGTGGTGAGAAAAGACGTTATTATACGACCGCATTCCCTACTGGCACCATTTTGGCATCCACATGGAATACTTCTCTAGTAGAGGAAGTGGGTAATGCCATGGGTAACGAAACCAAGGAATATGGTGTTGACATACTCCTTGCACCAGGAATGAACATACAGCGTAACCTGCTCTGCGGACGTAACTATGAGTACTACTCAGAGGATCCTTATCTGACTGGACATATTGCGGCTGCCATGGTAAAAGGCGTACAGAAGAACGGAGTGGGCACCTCAGTGAAGCACTTTGCCGCCAACAATCAGGAAACACGACGTGCTTCCGTTGATGCCCGTATGTCAGAGCGCGCTTTAAGGGAAATATACCTCCGTGCTTTTCAGTATGTGGTGAAAACGACCCAGCCTTGGACGGTGATGAGCTCATACAACAAGCTCAATGGAACGTTTACCGCAGAGTCTAAGTATCTCCTGACTACCATCCTGCGTGATGAGTGGGGGTACAAGGGTATGGTGACAACAGACTGGTTTTCTGGTAAGGATTTTGCTGCTCAGGTGGCTGCCGGTAATGACCTGATGATGCCTGGACGTCCTAACGAGACTGAGCAGATCAAGGCAGCTATTACCAATGGTACACTCTCGATGGAAGAGGTTGACCGTAACATTGAACGTATTCTGGAACTCGTCGTTAAGTGTCCTTCTTTCCTCGGCTATAAGTACTCTGACAATCCAGACCTCAAGGCACATGCACAGATTTCAAGAAAAGCAGCTACCGAGGGTATGGTGCTCCTAAAGAACGGTCTTACGCCAGTTCTCCCTCTTAAGAAGGGAATATCAGTAGCCTTACTTGGCAACTATTCGTATAAGACCATTGTTGGTGGTACAGGTTCTGGTGAGGTTCCAAGTACACACAATATATCAATAGCCGAAGGTTTACAAAATGCAGACTTTACTATTAATAAGGAGCTTGTTGCCCTCCATGCTAAATATATTGCCGAAGAGGAGGCTAAGCTCCCCCCACGAACACAGATTATCCAGAAAGTAGAAGCTATACCTGAGCGCTTATGGACCAAGGATGAACTACAGCAGTTGGCAGCCAAAAATGATATTGCTGTTATCACAATCGGCAGAATTGCCGGTGAAGGAAGAGACCGTAAAGTGGACGCTGATTATAAGTTATCAGAGGCAGAACTGGCCATGCTGAGCAATGCTTCCGAAGTATTCCATGCAAAGGGAAAGAAAGTTGTTGTGGTACTCAACGTAGACGGTGTCATCGATGCCTATACATGGGCTGACAAGGCAGATGCTATCCTAGTAGCATGGCTACCTGGTGTGCAGGCGGGCAATGCGGTGGCCGATGTGGTGTGTGGTAAGGTGAATCCTTCTGGCAAGCTTGCCATCACCTTCCCCAAGACTTACGAGGATGTACCCAGTGCGAAAGACTTCCCTGGGGTGCCTGCTAAGAAACCTCAGTACTGCGAGTATAACGATGATATCTTTGTAGGTTACCGTTATCATAATACCAAGAATGTGGAACCAGCCTATCCGTTTGGCTACGGGTTGTCTTACACCACCTTCAGCATGTCGGGATTGAAACTCAGTGGCAAGACCTTTAATAATAAGATGACTGCGACAGTGACCGTCAAGAATACCGGTAAAGTGGCTGGTAAGGAAGTTGTTCAGCTCTACCTCTCTGCCCCAGTAACGTCTCAGGAAAAACCTTCAGAGGAACTGAAGGGTTTTGTAAAAACCAAGCTCCTGAAACCAGGCGAGCAACAGGTCATCACATTCACACTCTCTGCCGACGATCTGGCCTCTTATTATCCTGACCAGTCATCATGGATTGCTGATAAGGGTACTTACACTGTAAAAGTGGGTAACTCGAGCCGCAACTTCCAACAGGAGGCAACGTTCTCTCTGAAGGACAATATCATAACGGAGAAATGCCATGGGTTGAATAAATAAAAAAGTAAAAAGGTAAAAAAACAATATGAAAAGGTTATTCTTCATTCTGAATCTTATAGTTTGGTTCTCTGCTGCATCTTTTGCTCAGCAACCAGACGCTGTATTGTGCAAGCCTTGGAAGGCTTACTGGATTGCCATGCCAGGCGAAGACCTCTCAAAGTATGGTGTCTATGAGTATCAGAAAACCCTGACACTCGCTGTCAAGCCTGAGAAGTTTGTTGTTAATGTTAGTGCCGACAACCGCTATAAGCTCTTTGTCAATGGAGAGTTGACATCACTCGGTCCGTCACTGGGTGACTTAGAGCATTGGTTCTACCAGACTGTGGATCTCGCTCCTTACCTCAAGGAGGGTGATAACAATGTCACCGCCATCGTATGGAACGACGGCGAGAAGCGTGCCGTTCACCAGTTCTCCATGCAGACAGGGTTTATCATCAGTGGAGCAGACAAAGAGTCTGCCAAACTCAAAACAGACCCAACATGGAAGGTGCGCCGCCTGAACCGTTACCACCAGTTGGAGCAGCATGTGATAGGTTTCTTCCCGCTTAACCCAGGTGAGCTGATCGACATGAGCATTGCCGACAGTGAATGGGCGAATGCCATTGCTATCAATGCCGGCATGCTGAAAGGATGTAAGGATAACTTTGATGAGCACCAGCTTATGCCAACCATGATACCTGAGTTGACCGTGAAGGAAGAGCAGTTGGGTGAGAAGGCATGGACAGCCATCACCATTCCTGCTAATACCACCAAGCAGATTATCCTCGACAATAAGGTGCTTACCAATGCCTTCTTTAAGATGGTTACCACTGGTGGTAAGGGTGCCCATGTTGCCATCCGATATGCAGAGGGCCTTTATAATAATGTGGGCGAGAAGGGTAACCGTAATGAGATTGAGGGCAAAAAGTTCGTGGCCCGTCATGACAGTCTGATTCTGGACGGCAGCAACTACACCTTTACTAACCTCGACTGGCGTACCTATCGCTATGTAGGTATCGATGTTACCACAGGTGCCGAGCCGCTTACCATCTCTGATGTGAAGTCGCTGACTGTCAGATATCCTTTTGATAAGACCTCTACTGCAACCTGTTCCGACAAGCAGATGGAGAAGATGCTGGAGATTGGCTGGCGTACAGCTACGCTCTGTGCGATGGAAACCTATATGGACTGTCCTTACTATGAGCAGCTGCAATATCTCGGTGATACGCGTATTCAGGCTATGGTGACGCACTTCAATACGATAGATGACCGTATGCCTAAGAAAGCCATCAAGATGATTGATGCTTCACGCAACACCGACGGTCTGACACAAAGCCGCTATCCATCATACCGTCTGTCTATCATCCCTCCATTTGCACTGGCATGGATCGGTATGGTGCATGACTATTACCGCTACCGCAATGATATGGGCTTTGTGAAGCAGCAGTTGAATGGCATCCGTCAGGTGCTCCATTTCTTTGAACTCTATCAGGAGGCTGACGGCCGTCTGAAGAACCTGCCTTACTGGCTCTTTACCGACTGGGCAGAGAACTGTGGACGTAACTGGATACAGGGCGCTCCGGTAAGCGATAAGAAGGGCTATAACGGTGTGGTTGACCTGCAACTGCTTTGGGCATACCAGATGGCAGCTGAGATTGAGGCTGGTATAGGTAACGCGTTTATGGCTAAGCATGATAGCGAGAAGGCAGAACTGCTGAAGGCTGCCATCCGCAAGAACTATTACAATGCTGAACGAGGACTCGTGGCTGACAACGGCAATATGAAAGCATACTCCCAGCAGGCCAACTCGCTGGCCATCCTGACGGGCGTCTTCGAGGGTGACGAGGCAAAAGCTGTGGCCAGGAAAATGGTGGAAGAGAAAGATGACCTCATACAGTCGTCCATCTATTTCCTCTATTACACTAACTGGGCATTGCGTAAGGCAGGCTTGGGTAACGACTATATCTCTGGCCTTGACATCTGGCGCAAAAATATAGCGCTTGGCATGACCACATGGGGAGAGGATTCCAAGGTAGAGAGCACACGTAGTGACTGTCATGCATGGGGTGCCAGTCCTAACATAGAGTACTATCGCACCATCCTTGGTATCGAGAGTGATGCTCCGGGCTTTGCCACCATCAAAATCGAGCCACACCTCGGTACATTGATGCAGGTTTCTGGCTCAATGCCTCATCCCAACGGCATGGTATCAGCCAGTTATCAGAAGAAGGGCAAGAAATGGCTCGTAGAGCTCACTATCCCCGAGAACACCAAGGCGTACTTCATCTGGAATGGTGAGAAGAAAGAACTCGTTTCGGGAAAGAACAGCTTTACCCTGTAATATGTCTTTAAATAATTGAAAAAATGAAGAGATCTATCATCCTATGCATGATATGCATGATATGCGGTGTAGCGTTTGGACAACAGTGCTACAGTCTTAACTCACTGAAGGAGTTTACACCACCCAAGAAGGTTAAGTTCAGTAAAGAACATCCATACGAGCCGTATATGCAGGTGTATCTTGCCGACAAGACCAAGTGTACAGGAAAGAGTATCATGATATTCCCTGGTGGAGGCTATGGCATGGTTGCATGGTCACGTGAAGGAACAGGATGGGTACCCTTCTACAATAATCTTGGTATCAATGTGTTCGTTGTGAAGTATGCCATGCCATTCGGAGAAAGGAAGACTACGTTTCAGAGTGTCCGGAATGCCATGAGTATTATCAAGTCGCATGCTCAAGAATGGAATGTAAACATAGACAGCGTCGGCGTGATGGGCTCTTCTGCTGGAGGCCATCTCGCTTCAACTGTTGCAACCCATTTCATAGAGCCGTTCCGTCCTGCATTCCAGGTGCTTTTCTATCCAGTTATAACTATGGATGCTTCCTATACCCACGAGGGTTCAAGGGAAAATCTGTTGGGAAAGAAACCTGATAAGAAAGTTGTGGAGGAATACTCCAACGAGAAGCAAGTAACACCTCAGACTCCTCCAGCTATTATCATGGTTTCATACGATGACAAGGTTGTGGACATCAATAATAGTATCAACTATTTTAAGAGCCTTAAGAATAATGATGTGCCAGCTTCTTTGCATATCTACACCGTAGGCGACCATGGATGGGGTTGTATGGACAGTTTCCCGTATCATGAGTCCATGCTCCAGGATTTAACCTCTTGGCTTGACAATCTAAAATAATAATCCCCAAAACAACGAGATGAAAAGATTATTCCTTACTATAATCGGCTTTATTTTCTGTTCTCAGGTCATAATGGCGCAGTTCTCTGTTGAGGGAGTTATGCCATACCTGAAGAATCGGGGTAATAATTATAATCCTCAGACCGATATCTGGGGTGGTGTGTGGATTGCGGTGCCCGAGACAGACAGACAGGAATACGGAGTTTATTATTTCCGTAAGGAGTTCGAGGTTAAAGATGTTCCTAATGAATATAAGATTCATGTCACAGCCGATAACCGCTATAAACTTTATGTCAATGGTTCTCTTGTTAGCGTAGGACCTGCACGAAGCGACATAACCCATTGGAAGGTATCTGCAATAGATATCGCTTCTTATCTGAAGGCTGGAAAGAATGTTGTTGCGGCGCAAGTGAGCAACTACGGAAAGGAACGTCCTCTTGCTATGTTCTCTGTTGGTACAGGTCTGCTGATTCGTGGAGAAGGTGAGGCAAGTGTACTGAACACTGATGACAGTTGGTTGTGTATCAAGGATCTCGCTTTTTCACCCAATGTGGTTCGCTTGCCTATGCTTGCCTACTATGCTGCAGGCTCTGGAGAGATCATTGATATGGCCAAGACCATTAAGGGTTGGAAGGATGCAGACTGTGACACGCGAAGTTGGAAGAATGCTATAGGAGTGGAATTGGCTACTCCTCACGACACAGACTATGGTACAGGTATCTATGAGCATTTGCTCGTTTCAAACAATCTGCCAGAGATGGAGCGTACCACAGAACGCCTTGTCGAAGTGCGCAAGGTTACGGGAAATAAAGAGTTGTCAATACCACAAGAATGGCCAGCAAAAAAGAAATCCATTACCATTCCTGCACATAGTGATGTAACTGTTCTGCTTGACCAGCAACATCTCACCAATGCTTATATGAACATGGCATGGAGTAAAGGATGTGGAGCAACTCTTACCATCACCTATTCAGAATCCCTTTATAGTAAGCCTAAGCGATTACAAAAGAAGCATCGTGACTTAGTTGAGGGCATGTTCGTGGTTGGACGAACCGATAGTATTACCAGCGATGGTTCTATGAACCAGTGTTTTGAGTCACAAGAATGGCGCACCTATCGTTATGTCAATCTCCATATCGTAACAAATGACGAGCCTCTGGTACTAAACGATGTGTATGGAATTTTTACGGGTTATCCATTTGTACTAAAGTCTTCTATCGAAACGTCAGATACGGAGTTGAAGAAAATGTTGGAGATAGGATGGCGCACTCAGCGTCTATGCACATACGAGACCTATATGGATTGTCCTTATTACGAACAGTTGCAATATCTTGGTGACACCCGTATTCAGGCACTTATCACACTCTTCAACACAGGTGACGATACGATGGTCAGAAACTTCCTTATACAGTCTGATCAGAGTCGTAATGCTGAAGGTTGTACTCAGGCACGGTATCCCAGCGCAGGTTCGGCTTATATTGCTCCTTACGCACTAAGTTACATCTATGCTCTTCATGACTATATGATGTATTGTAAGGATACCGACTTCCTGCTCCAACTTTTGCCTGGTGCTGAAGCTATCATGAATTATTTCAAGTCTTATCAGCAGAAAGACGGGCGTTTATATCAATTGCCCAGCTGGAATTTCAGCGACTGGGTATATGTAGATGGTTGGCAAATGGGTGTGGCACAACGCGGCAGCGACAAGTGTTCTTCTTTGATGGATTTGCAGCTTCTTATGGCTCTTAATGCCATGGCTGAAATAGAAAAGCAGCTGGGCAACGATTGTCAGTCAAGAAACTATCTCGACCGTTCCAAGATGCTGAAACAGGCTATCCAGCAGGCATATTGGAATGAAAAAAGGGGACTTTATGCAGATGCCTCAGACCAGAAGTATTATTCCCAGCACGCAGGGGCTCTTGCCATCCTCGCAGGTATGATTGATGGGGATGCTGCAAAGACGATGGCACAAAAACTGCTTACAGACAAGACCCTGGCATCATGCTCGCTGTATTATAAGTTCTATCTACATGCAGCCTGTATTGCGGCTGGCTTGGGTGATGATTATCTCTCATGGCTTGACATTTGGAGGGAGAGCATGCGTCAGGGACTTACTACTTGGCCTGAGACGAGCAACCTCTTTGGCACTCGCTCAGACTGCCATGCGTGGGGTGCCAGTCCTAATATCGAGATTTATCGTACCGTATTGGGAATTGATTCAGATGCTCCCGGGTTCGCTGTTATCAAGATAGAACCTCATCTTGGAATACTAACACAAGTTACAGGAAACATTCCTCATCCCAACGGCACGGTATCAGCCAGTTATCAGAAGAAAGGTAAGAAATGGAATGTTGAGATAAACATTCCAAAAGATACAAAGGCATATCTTATCTGGGAGGGGGAGCATATTGACCTCCACAGTGGTAAAAATACGATGACGTTTTAAAATAATAAGTTAAAGATGAAAAAGAATATATTTTTAACTGGGGCCACAGGGCACATGGGTTATCAAGGTTTGCTGCAACTCAGCAAACGACTTGATGAGTTTAACCTTACCCTATTGGTCTTACCGACTGGGAAAGACAAAACAATTATTGCACCATTTGAAGGTGTGGACGGAATAAGGGTTGTATATGGCGACTTAACCAATTACGATGATGTCCTCAATTGTGTAAACGGGGCTGACATTGTATTGCATGTAGGAGGTATGGTATCACCCGCTGCCGACTATCACCCCAAGGCCACTTTGAAAGTGAATGTCACAGCCGCACAAAATATCGTGAAGGCTATCAAAGCACAGCCTGACCCAAACAAAGTGAAACTGGTATATATCGGAACGGTAGCCGAGACAGGCGATCGTAATCCTCCCATTCACTGGGGACGTGCCGGTGATCCTATCAAAATCAGCATCTACGACTTCTATGCCTTGTCGAAGACCATAGCAGAACGGGAGATCATAGAGTCTGGGCTGAAGTATTGGGTATCCATGCGACAGACGGGTATCTTGTATCCAGAGATTCTTAACAATCTGGATCCCATCATGTTCCACGAGCCGTTCAATGGTGTGTTTGAATGGGTGACAGTAGAAGATTCAGGAAGGCTGTTGTCGAATGTCTGCAATGAGGATGTAGCGGAAGACTTCTGGTGCCATGTGTATAATATTGGTGGCGGTGAGAAATATCGCACAGTGAACTGGGAGTTTATGAATTGGTCGTTCGGTGCTTTAGGCATGAGTGATGTGACGAAAGTTTTGGAGCCCAAATGGTCTGCTACAAGGAACTTCCACGGACAGTGGTACACGGATTCTGACAAACTTGAAGAATATCTGCATTTCCGCAGTGGCGATGTGCATCAGTTTATCAAGCGTATGGGTGATGAAGCTCCGGCTACAACAAAACTCGCCAAATATTTTCCTTCGTGGATTATCAAGAACTTCGTGTTCAAGCCAGTAGCCAAGAAACCTTTTGGTCCCCTGTATTGGTTCAAGCATGACGTACAGCCTCGCATCACCTCATTCTTTGGCTCACGAGAGGCATGGAATCAGATTCCCGGTTGGGATGACTTCAAACTCGAGCGACCTTCCATGACGCCCACCTATCTTGATCATGGATATGATGAGACGAAACCAGAGAGTGAACTGGATATTAACGATATGCAAAAAGTTGCTGAATTCAGAGGAGGTAAATGTCTGTCAGAGACAATGGTAAAAGGTGACCTGCGTACCAAACTTAAATGGGAATGCGCCTTCGGACATCAGTTCGAAGCATCTCCTGCGTTGATTCTCTTCGGTGGTCACTGGTGTCCTGAATGCCTGCCCATGCCTTGGAACTATGATGAGGAGGCCAAACACAATCCCTTCTTCGCTCAGGTATGGAAGCCATTACACGATGAGAATGAGCACAACATTTACGATGAGAGTATCATAGATTATTAAAAACCTAAAATAATGTAGTTATGGTTAACAGATTTATTCTTAACGAGGTATCTTATTTCGGTCCTGGCGCCCGTAAAGAACTGCAAGGCGTAGTGGAGCGTTTGGGTTTCAAAAAAGCCTTAGTAGTAACCGATAAGGGATTGATGCAGTTTGGCGTGGCCAAAATGGTGCTTGACGTGATGGATGAGGCAGGTATAGCCTACGACATCTTTGATGATGTGAAACCTAATCCCACAGTAACAAACGTGAAAAGCGGCATTGAGGCCTGCAAGAAAGCTCAGGCTGATTTCATCGTAGCCATCGGTGGAGGCTCATCTATGGACACGGCAAAGGGTATAGGAATTGTAGTCAACAATCCAGAGTTCTCTGATATTGTATCACTTGAAGGTGTAGCTGATACCAAAAAGAAATCGTTGCCTATCATTGCCCTTCCCACAACAGCAGGTACTGCAGCAGAGACGACCATTAACTATGTCATCATTGATGAGAGTCGTCAGGCAAAGATGGTTTGTGTTGACCCTAACGACATTCCTGTCTGTGCTATTATTGATGCAGAACTCATGTATTCGCTGCCGAAGGGCCTGACTGCTGCCACAGGTATGGATGCCATGACACACGCTATTGAAGGACTGATTACCAAAGCTGCCTGGGAGATGAGCGATATGTTTGAGTTGAAAGCGATTGAGATGATTCACAAGTATCTGCCTATGGCTGTCAATGATCCGAAGAATCCGGAAGGACGTAATGGTATGGCTGTAGCCCAGTATATTGCTGGAATGGCATTCTCCAATGTAGGTTTGGGTGTTGATCACGGTATGGCTCATCCGCTCTCTGCCTTGTTCGACGTTCCTCATGGTGTTGCCTGTGCCATGTTGTTGCCTACGGTTATGCGCTTTAACGCCCCTGTCTGTCTCGCCAAGTACGAGCAAATAGCCAAAGCAGTAGGAGTATGGCAGGAAGGTATGACCTTAGAGCAGGCTGCCGATGCTGCTTGTAAAGCCATTGAAGACCTGAGTGCTGTTGTTGGCACAAACAAGCACCTGACCGATCTCGGCATTACCGAGAAAGATATTCCGGCTCTTGCTGAACAGGCCATCAATGATGTATGTACTCCTGGTAATCCCCGTGAGGTCAACAAGGATGATATCATCAGCCTCTATCACAAAATATTATAAATATTTAAACGATCGACGATGAAAGAGTATTTTTTTGCAGTTGACTTGGGGGCTACAAGTGGACGTACGATTGTAGGAAGCATTGTTGACGGACGCTTGGAACAAGAGGAAATCACCCGTTTCCCTAATAATCTTATAGAAACAGGCGGACATTTCTACTGGGATATCTATGCCCTTTATTTCGAGATGATCAGGGGATTGAAGGAGGTGGCCAACCGAGGACTGAAGATTACCTCTATCGGTATTGATACATGGGGTGTTGATTTCGTGTTTATTGGTAGAGACGGAGCCATCCTGCGTAATCCCATCGCCTATCGCGACCCACATACATTCGAGGCTTTTGAGATGTATCTGAACGGTGTACTTTCCCGTCATGAGGTTTATGATATTACTGGTATCCAGTTTATGAACTTCAACTCACTGTACCAGTTCTATGCCATGCAACAGGCTGGCAATGTTGCGATGCAGATGGCGGAAAAAGTTCTCTTTATACCAGATGCATTATCATGGATGCTCACAGGCGAGGCTGTTTGTGAATACACGATTGCTTCCACATCGCAGATGCTTGACCCTCGTACTGGCGATCTCTCAGAGAAACTGATTGAGAGCGTCGGTATGAAACGGCATCAGTTCGGACGTATGGTTATGCCTGGTACAGAGATTGGTAGACTGACAGAAGAGGTACAGAAGATGACAGGTCTTGGGCCTATCCCTGTGATAGCAGTTGCCGGACATGATACAGCCTCCGCTGTTGCAGCCGTTCCTGCCAAGAATGAGCAGTTTGCCTACCTGTCGAGCGGTACTTGGAGCCTGATGGGTATTGAGACAAATGAAGCGATCATCAATGATAAGAGTTATGAGTATAACTTCACCAACGAGGGAGGCATAGATGGAACAACCCGTTTCTTGAAGAACATCTGTGGCATGTGGCTCTATGAGCGTTGCCGTAAGGAATGGCCGGAAGAAGTACGAAAACTATCTCATCCGGAATTGCAGGGGTCTGCTATGCAGGTAGAGCCATTCCGCTCGATTATTAATCCGGATGATGCCATGTTCGCTAATCCTTCATCTATGATTAATGCTATTCAGGCGTATTGCCGAAAGAGCAACCAACCTGTGCCAGAGACACCCGCAGAAATCTGCCGTTGTATTTTTGATTCACTGGCCCTACGCTACAAACAGGTGTTCCAATGGCTTCAGGAATTTGCTCCATTCAAACTCGATATACTTCATATCATTGGTGGAGGCAGTCTTAACAAATATTTGAATCAGTTCACAGCTAATGCCATAGGCATAACAGTATTCGCTGGTCCTCAAGAAGGTACGGCTATTGGCAATATCATGCTCCAAGCTAAAGCAGCAGGATTGGTGAAGGACATCTGGGACATGCGGCATCTGATTGCTAATTCTCTCGTACTAGTAAAGTATGAGCCACAGGATAAAGCAGCCTGGGACGCAGCTTATGAGAAGTATTTAAATATTATCAAATAAAATCAAACAATTATGAGTAAACCATTAGTAGAAACCAAAGCAAAGGTAGGTGTATTCTCTATTGCCCTACAGGCATACCTGCCGCAGTTCCCACAGCTTGTACCGAACTTCGAGGCTCAGTATGAGGCCTTTAAGAAGACATTGCCAGACACCATCGAGATCATTGATGGCGGTATGGTGACTACCAAGGAGCAGTCGATGATTGTGGGCGATAAGTTCCGCGCTGCCGATGTTGATCTTGTCATCCTGCAGATGCTGACTTACTGTACCTCTTATAATATGTTGCCTGCCGTTCGCGACCTCGACGTGCCCGTTGTCATCGTGAACCTGCAGAAGAAGTTGGCACCCGACTATGCCAAGACCGACATCCCCACCTGGTTGGGCGACCTCTACGCTTGTGGTGCCATCGGTGAGATGGTAGCCGACCTCAACCGTGCTGGTAAACGCTCTGCTGTCATTACGGGCGTCGTAGAAGGTGGCGATCCAGGCGTTCAGGCAGAGATCGAGGACTGGTGCCGTGCTGCTCAGGTGCGCCGCCGTTTCCGTTATACGAACATCGCCCAGATCGGACGTCCGTACCCTGGTATGATGGACCTCTATATCGACGAGACCAACCTCTATCACCGTATGTACGTCTATACCAAGCAGTTTGACTGGGAACAGATGTGGGCTATTGCCGACAATATCACTGACGAGGCTGCCATCAAAGCCAAGGCTCAGGATATCCTTGACACCTTCGAGATTGAGGGTGGTGGCACCATAGAGAAGGTATGGGATATGGCGAAGTATGTCGTTGCCTTCGAGCAATGGGTGAAGGACGAGAAGTTGGGCATGATAGCTTCCCACTATGCTGGCTTTGCACAGGGGGTAGCAGGTAAGCTCGACTCGATGCTCATCCCCGCCTTCTCGATGCTTATCAAGCAGCATACTGCTTGTGCTGTGGAAGGTGATATGAAGGTGGCTATGGCGATGTCGATCTTGAAGACGATCTCTGGCACAGGTACGTTGGCTGAGATGTATAGCATCGACTTCCCCAAGGATATCTGTATCATCGGACACTCTGGCTCAGGCGATTTCGATATTTCGCAGGCTCATAAGCCCACGATGAAGATCGTTCCTGTCTTCCATGGTAAGACCGGTGGTGGCTACCTGACGCAGTTCTATCCTCCTACGGGTCCTGTCACCTATCTGGCTATCACCCAGGACAAGAATGGTGTCTTCAAGTTCGTGGTTGCTGAAGGCGTGAATGAGGAAGGTGAGATCTTCACCTTTGGCGATACCAACATGCGCACGAAGTTCTCATTGTCGTGCCGTGAGTTCGTGAACAAGTGGAGTGAGGCAGGTCCTACCCACCACATGGCAGCTGCCGTGGGTCATCATATCGATACCATCCTGAAGGTGGCTAAGATCTTTAATATTGAGTGTGATATTGTTTGCAGATAATGGAAATAATTATAGGACTTATCATCATCGCTATCGGTGCATTCTGCCAGTCAAGCTGCTACGTACCAATCAATAAGATTAAGAACTGGTCGTGGGAGACATACTGGATCATTCAGGGTGTGTTTGCTTGGATAGTTCTTCCATTCTTAGGGGCATTGTTGGCAGTACCGGCAGGGCACTCTTTGGTGGAACTGCTGACGGCTGAGCAATCATTCAATATGGTGATGACTACTATATTCGGTATTCTTTGGGGCGTGGGCGGTCTGACCTTCGGACTGTCCATGCGCTATCTGGGTGTTGCCCTCGGCCAATCCATCGCCCTTGGTACCTGTGCAGGTCTTGGCACTATCATGGGCCCCGTGTTATTGAATATCTTCTTCCCTGAACTCAATGCTTTGTCATCACTGACATTCGCGGTGATATTGGGAGTGATTGTAACACTCGCAGGTATTGCCATTATCGGTGTGGCGGGATCAATGAAAGCCGCCTCTTTATCAGAGGAGGAGAAAAAGGCTGCTGTCAAGGATTTCAATTTCCCAAAAGGCTTAGCCATTGCTTTGCTTGCAGGTTTTATGAGTGGCTGTTTCAATGTAGGTTTGGAGTTCGGCAAAGAGATCAACTTCGGTGACCTGACAGATCCGATGTTCCGTACACTTCCTGCTACTTTCCTTGTGACATTAGGTGGATTCATAACTAACATGGTTTATTGCTTCTATCAGAATCATGTCAACAAGACTTGGGGTGATTATAAGAATACCGCCGTTTGGGGCAATAACCTCCTGTTCTGTCTGTTGGCTGGTGCACTCTGGTACTCACAGTTCTTTGGATTGGCATTAGGTAAGGGATTCCTGACGGAGTCGCCCACACTGATGACGCTCTCGTTCTGTATTCTTATGGCACTCAACGTGGTGTTCTCAAATGTATGGGGTATCATATTGAAAGAGTGGAAGGGCTGTTCGCAGAAGACCATCGCCGTACTCATCTGTGGTATTATGGTATTGGTCATTTCCTGCTTCCTCCCGCAACTTATTTAAAGGTAAAAAAGAAAAAAGGAAATAATATGAAGAGTATTTTGGAAGGCCGCGAGGAGTTGAAAGCGGTGGTTGATCAGATTGCAGAGGTCACAGGCTACCTCTGGCAGAAAGGCTGGGCAGAGCGTAATGGTGGTAATATCACCGTCAACGTCACAGAGTATATGGATGATGCCTGTAAGGCGATGCCTGCTATTTCGGAGGTAAAACAGATCGGTATGGTGTTGCCTCAGTTGAAGGGAAAGTATTTCTATTGTAAAGGTACTGGCAAGCGCATGCGCGACCTGGCAAAGGAACCTATGCAGAACGGCTCTATCATCCGTATCTGCGATGATTGCGCCTCTTATGTTGTGATTGCCGATGAGCCAGTGGTACCTACCTCAGAGCTCCCCACGCATCTGGCTTTGCAGAACTATCTGTTGGAGACGGGTTCCTGCTACAAAGCAACTTTACATACCCATCCCATCGAGTTGGTGGCCATGAGCCATATCCAGCGTTTCCTGAAGGGCGATGAGATGACCCGTGTACTGTGGTCTATGATCCCAGAGACACTCGCCTTTGCCCCACTCGGCATAGGTATCGTACCTTATGCCCTGCCTTCGTCAGTGGATCTGGCTGAGGCTACACTGGAACAGATCAAGACACATGATGTGGTACTGTGGGAGAAGCATGGCACCGTAGCAGTAGGTCAGGACATCATGGATGCCTTCGACCAGACCGACGTGCTTTGTAAGGCAGCCAACATCTATATGTGTGCCCGCAGTATGGGTTCTGAACCCGATGGCATGACCGACGTACAGATGAAGGAAGTACAAGACGTATTCAATCTGCCCAAGAAGCGCCCTTGTTGATAAGTAAATTGATAATCCCTGCTGAGCACCATCGCTCGGCAGGGATTTAAGTTTTACAGTATCGATTTTTTTCTGCATGATGTTATTTCTTGCTTCTGTAGAATTTCTCGAGGGTGCGATAGGCATTCTCTTTTTCTGGGGAAGCAACCTCGGCTGATTCGACATCGATCTTCATGACAGGAGCGGCATTGAGATTCTCTTTAGTGATAGCGCTCCACTGGGGCAGACCATCTCCATTAGGGTTACCCGTCTTGCAGAAATTGGCATAATAGGTGAGGAACAGCTTCGAGATGGCGTAGTCCTCGTCCTGCCAGTCGTAATACTTGTTGGTATCGAGGGTACCCATGGCATACTCGATATCAGCAGAGTGAACGGCTCCAGGAGCGATGGCAGGCTGCTGAGTCTCAGCCTTCTTCTCTTCGGCCGTCTTCTCACGCACACCACCAGCGAGTGCACCTACCTTGTCGCCCATCTTGGCAGACACCTGAGGACGCGGGTGCATATAGTGGTAACGATAGACGGGCAGACCAGACTTGGCGTGATAATCGCATACCTTCCAAGTGGGGAAGCCTGTGAAGAGATCAGAAGCGAGGTCAAGACCCTTCTGACTCAGCACATCCTCATCTGTCTCAATACCGTAAGCCTTAAAGATCTCATCGGTCATATCGCCAAACGTGGCTTTCATGGCGTCCTTGTAGTTCTGGAGCGTAGGTGCCTTACCAGCGAGTGACTGTGCGGGGTGACCTTCGAGTGAGTTCCAGCCTGCCAACAATGGCACCTGCGCCTGTTCATTTTTTTCGAAGATGTCATCAGCATTCTCTTTCATAAAGTAACCATCGAGCACCACACTGGCCATACCCTTTGGAGGTAGGATGGCCTGAAGTGAATCAGCGTTCATCGCCATTGCATCAGCCAGACTGGCGATACCTGCTGACTTCAGCAGTTCAGTACCAGCAGCTTCTGCCTCAGCCTGAGTGGAAGCCTTATAAGGCAGTACCTCGGCACCAGATGAGAGCATCGCACCAGCAATCAGGTTCTTGGAGAGGGGAGAACACATCAGGAGGGATACAGAGAAAGAACCTGCTGATTCACCCACAATCGTAATCTTGGCAGGGTCGCCACCAAAGGCCTGGATGTTATCCTTCACCCACTGGATGGCAGCCACCTGATCGAGGAAGCCATAGTTACCACTTCCCTTATAGTCGGATGCAGCTGTGAGTTCTGGATGGGCAAAGAAGCCGAAGACGCCCTCACGATAGTTGGCCGTCACACCGATAACGCCTTCCTTGGCGATGGAAGAACCATCGTAACGAGGCTCACTACCAGAACCAGCCATCAGTCCGCCACCATTAAAATAGATCAGTACGGGAAGCGCATCGGCAGTTGTCGTTGCAGTCGTCCAGATGTTCAGATAGAGGCAGTCCTCGCTACGCTTAGAACCACGGAAGGCCATATCGCCAAATACGTCGAGCTGCATAGGATCATCACCGAATTCCTTTGCCTCACGAACACCTTCCCATGCCTGAAGAGGCTGTGGTGCTTTCCAACGGAGTTCGCCAACAGGGGCCTGTGCGAAAGGAACGCCCAGGAACTTCTTTACGCCGTCCTGTTCGAAACCTTCGAGAATGCCATACTGGGTTTTCACCTGAAGAGTCACTTCTGTTGCCTTCTGCTGAGAGCAGGCACTCAAGAGTGCGAGGCAAGCGATGGCAAGCATCGCAAATGTTTTGGTTTTAGTCATAATCATATCATTTGTTCGATTGCAAAGATACGATGTCTTTCTGAGAATTCCTAATTTTGGAGCATTTTTTTTATTTTGCACCTTTTTGCATTGTAAGTTTGGTGGGATGTGAGAAATGTGTAGGCGCATTCTGTGCCGATGTGCTCACCACAGAACCGCCCAGCAGCGAATCCCTTACTCTCACAGCCCAATGCTTTTATCACGCCACACATCGCTTGGGCAACCACTGAGGCTCGCAGCCGTCTGCTCCAGATAGCTATTGCCAACGTACGGGCATTCGCTAGCGGCAAACCTCAGAATGCAGTGTAAAATAATTCCAACATTTTTTCGGCCAAGGTACAACAAAAGCGCTAGGTTTTAGTAAGTTGCTATCTTTCTTACGTCATCTTCGAAAGAATCTTTGTTAACGGCGCGCGCCTTGAGTTTAGAGCGATAGGTATAGATCGTGGTAATGCTGGAGCGGAGAATATCGGCTATTTCCTGATTATCGCTGATGCCCAGGCGAATAAGGGCCAGGATACGCAGTTCGGTGGTCAGGCGCTTACTCTCGCCCTCGTTGAAGGCGAATGATTCATTGGGCAGGAGCAACTTATTGACCTCGATGATAAAATCGGGATAGATATTGAGGAATGCTTCATCGAAATTCTGATGGAACATACGGATACCACTGTTGATAAATTGTGAGCTTTTAAGTTCTGCATAGAGTTCTTCTAACTTCCTGTCGCGGGCAAGGCGGTTCAGTTGTTTGCTACGCTCCTCGCCTCGCTTAATCAGGTTACTGCTTAATTCGAGGAATCGGCCGATATACTCGTCTTTAATACGATTGGCCTCTTTCATCTGGCCATTGGCCGCCTGTATCTGCTCATTATGCGCGGTGAGTGCCTTGTTCATGGCCTCAATCTGCTGGCTGGCAGCCTTCTTCTTCCTTAACAGTCCCAATGTATAGGTCATAATACACAGCAGAACCAAGGTGATGAGCGAGATAGCCGCAAGATAAAGATAGGTGTGCTGCTGCGTAAGGGTGCGCTCGGCATCGTAGAGTTGCATAATCTGGGGGGCCATCCGGCCTACCTGCATCATGCGCAGACGACTGCCATAGAAACGCGCCTCAGTAATCGACTGAAAAAGATAGCGATAGGCCATATCGTTCTCACCGCGTGCGATGAGAATCTCGGAGAGCGAGCGGAGGGAGTTATTTTCGCGAATGGCACCCCGTTCGTCGCTGATAGCACTGAGCAGCAGATAATACTCCTGGTGTTCCTTGTCGTTCTTACACTGGTAGAAATAAGCCAGTGTGCTGGTAAGAATACTGTAAGCACGGCTACTCGTCTCCATTTTTTGCAGATAAGCTTCTATCATCTGAATAGATTTCTCTGGATTGCCCGTCTCGCACGTGTAGGTAGCGAGATTAAAAAGATAGTCGTAGCTGTCTTTAGGTGCGGTTTGGATAATCAGCTGGCGGTAATATTGTGCTTTTTGGATATAGTCGTGGAAATAGGGGGTAAACTGCGCCATCTCTGAGCGGTAGAGATTTAGTTCGCTCTGCTGGTTGTAAAAGGCCACACGTTGCTCATCGTTCAGCTTTTCAGGCTGGATTTCATCCAACAGGCGGCGGGCTCTGTCGAAAAGACCAGTTACCGAGAGGATGTGCGCCATACGGATGGCACTGGCTGCAAAGCGGTTATGATCGTCGGAATGGCGTAGGCGCTTTACATTCTTTTCGACGTAGAAAAAAGCGGAATCGAACTTGAAAGCCACATACTCATCGTATAGACGGAGGTTCAGATCATAAACCTGATCGTCGGTGAGCGACATACCCTTTACGCCCTCCTTGATGGTCTTGATATGGTTTTCTTTTTCAACCGTCAGTTCATGATAGTGAACGATTAAACTGTCAAGCGTCTTATACAAGTGCTTGAAGTTACCTGCCGACACCTTGAAGGATAGCAGGCAAAGGACAGTCATCAACCAATAGTGCTTCATCATCAATTATTTGCTTTTTGTGCCGGCTACAAAGTTACATATTCTTTTTGAAACCACCAAATCTAAAACCTGAATTTTGGCCAAATACCGATTGATTTGATTTAGATTTTTCTGAGACATCGTTTTTGTAACCCATTTATTTTCAATTGCTTACATTTTTAAGCATTTAGATATTTGTTTGTCGCGCTTGGATGCTGCTTAAAATCGCTCTATCTTTGCCACCGAAATCGAAAATTCGAGCTATTGACGCATAATTTAATTAAAGTTAGATAATGAAAAGGTTAATTGTAGTTAGTTTGGTTATTGTTAGTTGTATCGTTGGTTTTGGCGTTACAACCTGTAATGCTAAAACAGTTGAGGTTTCTTCACCCGACGGCGCCGTGACGGTGGCTGTCGGTGTGAAGGCCCGTCAACCTTATTACACGGTCAGCTATCAGGGACGTGAACTTGTAAAGCCCTCTCGCCTGGGATTTCTGCTCGACGATGGAACGCTTGGTTCCAACACCAAGATGGGGTGTGTTACAAAGGATTCGAAAAACGAGACATGGACACAACTCTGGGGCGAGGATGAAACTGTTAGCAACCATTACAACGAACTGACAGTAAGGTTTAACGAACAGTCAGGCCGACAGATGCACGTGGTCTTCCGCGTGTTTAACGACGGGTTCGGCTTTAGATATATTCTGCCAGAGGTATTAGCAGGTAAGACGTATTGTATTCAGGACGAATTGACCGAGATAACCTTGGCACACGATGCCAAGGCTTGGTCGATTCCTTCTAACCATACGGAATACTTTGAGGGTATCTACAAAGCTGATCTGCTGAGTCAAAAAGATACGGTTTGTACACCTCTTACTATAGAATATGAGAAAGACCTCTTTCTGGCTATCCACGAAGCAGCGCTTGAGGATTATGCCAGTATCAACCTGACGCCACGAGTAGGAGAGGCAGGCGGTGTTCGTCTGCTGACGGCACTCACCCCTTGGCAGAATGGTGTAAAGGTGTATGCCAAAGGCGAACTGAAGAGTCCTTGGCGCACGATGATTATCAGTAAAACGGCCGGCGGTCTGCTTACCTCTCGGCTGATGCTGAACCTGAATGAGCCTTCTCGTATCGAAGATACCTCGTGGATAGAACCCGGACGCTACATTGGCATCTGGTGGAGTATCCACAAGAAGCAGAATACTTGGGAGATGGGGCCTGCCCACGGTGCGACAACCGAGAATGTAAAACGCTATATCGACTTTGCTGCCCGTCATGGTTTCAGTGGGGTACTGGCAGAAGGCTGGAACCCAGGTTGGGGACAGGGCGAAACGGTGACCTATCTGAAATCGTATCCTGATTTCGACTTAGAGGAAGTTTGCCGTTACGGTGCTTCTAAGGGCGTGCGCTTTATCGGTCATACAGAAACTTGGGGCAGGGCAGCCTTGCTGGAAAAGGAGATGGACGAGGCTTTTGCCAAATTCAGTCAGTTGGGCATCCGTGCCGTAAAGACGGGTTATGTAGGTCATTTGTTCGACGGCAAGGAACTGGCAAAGTCGCAGTATGGTATTCGCCATTATCGTCGCGTGATAGAATGTGCCGCTAAGCATCATATCATGATCGACAATCATGAGCCTGCCATGCCTACAGGTATTCAGCGCACATGGCCCAACCTGATGACACAGGAAGGTGTACGCGGACAGGAATACAACGCCTGGGACAGAAGAGGCGGTAATCCACCGGCACACACCGTAACACTGCCCTTTACACGCGGACTGGCCGGTCCTACTGACTTTACGCCAGCTATCTTTAACTTCTCGGAAATCGTTCCTGGTACACATCCCCATTCCACACTGGCTAAACAACTGGGTGAGTTTGTGGTGATTTACAGTCCGCTACAGATGGCGGCCGATGCCATTGAAAACTATGAGGGTCAACCAGCACTTACGTTTATCGAGAGTTGTCCTACCACCTGGAGCCAGATGGTCGTTCCGAATGGTGAGATAGGGAAATACATCACGATAGCCAGAAAAGAGCGTGGGGGCGATCGCTGGTTTATCGGAAGCATCACCAACGAGGAGGCCAGGAGCCTTTCGATTGCGCTCGACTTTCTGGATGCCGACACCACCTATAAGGCAATCATTTATGAAGATGGTCCTGATGCCGACTATGAGAAGAATCCTTATGCGATGACCATCCGACAGATAGAAGTTACGCGCGAGGATAAGCTGGAGCTGCGATTGGCTCGTAGCGGCGGTGCGGCCATAAGGATTGAGAAAATGAAAAAATAAATGTTCAGATATTAACTCTAATTTATTAATTAAATCCAACGAAAATGAAAAGAAAAAATGCGTTTTACCGTTTACTGTTATTCGTAGCGGTTATGTTTTTTGCCTTGGATGTTTCAGCACAGACCACGATTAGTGGTCATGTGAAGGATGACACTGGCGAAGGCGTCATAGGCGCCTCGGTCATGGTGAAGGGAACAACCAACGGCACGGTTACCGATTTCGACGGAAACTTCAGTTTGCAGTGTAAGCCTGGTGCCACACTGGTGTTTACCTACATTGGTTTCAACCCTCAGGAGTTGCCAGCCAAGAACGGTATGGAAGTAACCTTGAAAGAGGATGTGGCTCAGTTGAACGAGGTTGTGGTAGTGGGTTACGGCTCTCTGGCCAAGAAAGAAATCTCGAGCTCTGTGGTACAGATTAACAAAGACCAGTTTAACCAGGGTGCATTAAGCGACCCTATGGCGCTGATTGCCGGTAAGGTAGCTGGTTTGAACGTCGCTGCTAAAGCCGATGCGAACCCTAACGCAATGACGGATATCCAGGTACGTGGTGCCGGTTCGCTGACAGCAAGCAATGGTCCGCTGGTGGTTATCGACGGTATTGCCGGTGGTGACCTGCGTAACATCGCCACCCAGGATGTTGAGTCGATCACCGTCCTGAAGGATGCCGGCTCAGCTGCCATCTATGGTACACGTGGTGCCAACGGTGTGATTCTGGTAACAACGAAGAAAGGTTCTGGTACGGCTGGTGTAACGAACGTAACCTATGATAGCTATATCGCACTGAACTTTCAGAAGCCTCGCGTAAAAATTCTTTCTACCGATGAGTTCCGTCGTTCACGTCGCGGTCAGGACTATGGTGCTGATACGGATTGGTGGGGCGAGATTACACGTAAGACCAGCTACAGTCTGAACCAGTATATCTCTCTTGACTCTTCAACCAAGAACGGCTTTTTTGGCTTGTCGCTGAACTACAAGAAAGGTAACGGTATGGACATCGTTTCTGAGCGTGAGGAATATGGTGGCCGTTTCGTAGGCGAGCAGCGTGTGCTCAACGGACGTCTGCAGTTCAACTCTTCTCTCTCAGCCCGTAAGGTACACGAGAAGTGGGGTAACGACGGTCTGTTTGATACCGCCCTGACGATGAACCCAACGGTTCCTGTGAAGAATCCTGACGGTACCTACTATCAGCCTAATTCTCCTACAGACATTCACAACCCTGTGAACGACTTGTTAGAGAACGTCAGCAATGGTGATCGCGTTTATATATTAGGTAATGCAGACGTGAAGCTGAATATTCTCCAGCTGGAGCAGCATAACCTGAACACCTCATTGAGCTATGCTTTACAGTATAACGACCTGAAGGAAAACTTCTATACGCCAACGACCTCAAGTGAATCCTTCTGGAATGGCTACGCTGGTCGTGCACGCATTAATTACCAGAAGTGGTGGACAAACCGTCTGGAATGGCTCATTAACTACACGATGACCCTGAATGAGCACCAGCTGAAGGCCGTATTAGGCTATTCATGGGAGCGCTCTAAGTGGGAGCAGAGCGGTAATGAGAACAATAACTTTGTATACGATGCCCTCTCTTATCACGGCATTGCCAATGGTAGCTATCTGCGTGACGGTAAGGCCAACCTCTGGGCTGGTGCTTCAGAATCGACACTGATCGGTTTCTTCGGTCGTTTGAACTATAACTATAATGATATGATCTTCGCTTCTGCTTCTTTGCGTCGCGAGGGTAGCACAAAGTTCGGTGCCAACAAGAAGTGGGGTAGCTTCCCCTCAGGTTCTCTGGCTTGGGAAATCACAAAGACGCCATTTGCTCAGGGACTGACATCTGTCTTCCAGAGCTTGAAGCCTCGTGTATCTTATGGTGTAACAGGTCGTTCTGACTTCGGTGCTTATCAGAGTATCGCTACTTACAGCACACGTGGCGCTTATCTTATCGACAACCAGTGGATAAACGGCTATGCCCCATCGCTGAACGCCAACCCTGATCTGGCATGGGAGAAGTCGACAGCTTTCAACGTAGGTATAGACTTCGTGGCTGCGAACAGTCGCCTGCGTGGTAGCGTGGAGTATTTCGACCGTCGTTCAAAGGATTTGCTTTATAACTATACAGCACCACAGCCTCCGTTTATCTACAATACCATTCTGGTAAACGTAGGTACAACAAAGAATACGGGTGTGGAAGTAACAGTAGACTATGACGTGCTGGCAAAGACAGCCGTGAAGTGGACAACAGGCATTAACTGGAGTATGGGTTCAACCAAGTTGACCAAGCTCTCAAGTGAGGCTTATCAGATGGCTTACCTCGATTTGTATAAGAAACCAGGTCCTGGTACCAGTGAGTACTTCTTCCGTGTAGAGGAAGGTGGCAAGATCGGTCAGTTCTATGGCTATGAGCACGCCGGTATTGATGAAAACGGTCTCTTGCTGATTTATGACAACAATGGTAATGCTGTGCCTGCAGCACAGGCCGACCCTTCTTACAAGCGCGTCATTGGTAATGGTGCCCCCAAACATTTCCTGGCATGGACTAACACGCTGAGCTACAAGAACTGGGATTTGAGCATGCTCTTCCGTAGTGCACTCGGTTATGAGATTTTCAACATGCGCAAGTATGGCATGGGACTGAAGGGCGCCGGTACCGATAACGTACTGCGCACCGCTTACACCAAATATAATGATGTAAACTCTAGTGGTGGTATCATCTCAAGCTATTTCCTTGAGAATGGTAATTACTTTAAGCTCGACAATGTGACCGTGGGCTATACCTACACACCAAAGAGCCGTCAGCTCGTAGAGAGCCTGCGCGTCTATCTTACCGCAAAGAATCTCTTTACACTGACTCGCTATGAGGGTAACGACCCGTCTATTGTCACCTCTACAGGCATCACCCCGGGTGTTGATTCAAATAGTGCCTATCCACAGGCTACTCAGGTAAGTTTAGGCGTAACACTGCGCTTCCATTAATTGAGAAATGAAAATTGAAATTGATTATGATTATGAAAACAATCAAATATAGCATTATATCGATGGTTCTGGGACTGGGTCTGACGGCATGTACCGATCTTGATGAGAAGGTTTACGACCGTATCGACGCCAGTGTCTATTACCAGAACGAGGCCAGTGTAGAAGGTGCTGTGGCTGCTATTTACGGACAGACCTCACAGACCTTGGCTGGTGAGAATTTCTTCCATCTGTCAGAATATCCTGCCGACCAGATTACCTGGCGTGTATGGAACGGTGGACTTTGGGGCTGGGACGAGGCGATGAAGACCGTCTTATCATGGCACAGCTGGACATCAGAATCGACCATCATCAATAACGCATGGAATGGTGCCTGGACTGCTATCGGACTATCCAATCTGTTGCTGAGCGACCTTGAGAATCTGAGTGCCAGCAGTCTGGGCATGTCGGAGGAACGTTTGGCTCAGTATGTAGCTGAGGTGCGTACGATTCGCGCTTGGAACTACTATTGTATCTTTGAACTCTGGGGCGGCTCACTGCCACTCAACACGTCTGCTTCGAGTGAAGTGCCCGGTACGGCTGATCCCGACTGGAACACTTCATGTAAGAAGATCTATGACTTCATTGCCACAGAACTCGACGAGACCGTTAGCGCACTGGCAGTGGATGATCCTAACCACACGTTTGTAAATCGTGCCAATCAGGCAATGAACCGATTACTGAAAGCCCGTCTGCTGCTCAATGCAGAGGTGTTTATCGGCGAAAAGCACTACGACGAGTGTGAGGCACTTTCTAAAGACATTATCAGTGGTAAATATGGCAACTATGCCATCGACGATAACTATCGTAACCTCTACTCAATAGATAATGTAAAGAGTCCTGAGGTGATCTTCGCGCTGGCTGCTGAAGACGGACAGGGTGCTGCTAATGCGATCTCTAACGTTCGTACGATGGTAGGTATGTGGTACGGCTATGCCGACTACTTCTTGCAGAGCTACGACGGTATCGGTGCCTGGAACTGTGTGTGTCTGGTACCTTCGTTCGATAACTCTGGTACCGTTCAACCTACTGGCGGCACTATCGGTGCGAAGTCTTTCCTTGACTACGGTGATAAGTTGGGTGCTCCTTACGAGCGCTTTGACGATCGCGATATCCGTAAACAGAACTATACCTACGACGTGGTCACAAAGACACATGGTCCTGGTATGTTCCTGAAAGGTGTGATACGTGCCAACTTCGGCACAGGCGACGTTCTGAAAGCCGATGCCGATCGCGACGGTCAGGATTTGGTTTACGTTGACCAGTTAGGAACATTCCTCAATCAGGGTCGTTCATTGGAAGTTGTAATGAGCCCTCGTTGGGGTGAAACGAATTCAGGCGTACGTCTGGTAAAATATCCGCTCTATCCGAATGATGATAAAGGTGGCTTTAAGAGTATCGACGATGTGCAGTTCCGTCTGTCAGAGGCTTACTACAATGTAGCTGAATGCGAGATGCGTAAGGGCAACAGCACAGAAGCCAAGAGTTATGTAGATGCAGTTCGTCAGCGCTATTTCAAGAACGCCGACCGTACATCAGCTCTCAGTGTTCCTGGTCCTGGTTTCACTCAGTTCGATATGGACTGGATGCTTTCAGAGTGGGGTAAGGAATATCTGGGCGAGGGTAATCGCCGTCGTACTGATTTACGTCGTTTCGACAAGTTTACACAGGGTCAGTGGTGGTTCTGGGGGCGTGCTACGGAAGATGGCATCACACTGCCAGCTCAGCGTGATCGCAAATATGAGTGGTATCCATTGCCTCAGAGTGCAATCTCTGTAAACCCCGGACTGATTCAGAACCCGAACTATTAAGTAATTGAGAATTGACAATTGATAATTGAAGATTATTATGAATAAGAAAATATATAGTCTGTTACTGACACTGCTGGCCTTTACAGGCTTTATGAGCAGTTGTTCGAGCGATGAGGAGATCGTGTTTGATCACGAGCGCCAGCAATTTGAGACGCGTGCCGACCGTATTCTGCTGGAATTCATAGCACCTTTCGGTACTACCCCTGATGAGGAAATCTATATTACCGGTGCCTTCAATGGCGGCGAGGAAGCGATTGGCAATTCGCAGTATCTGCTCATGAAAGCTGCTAAGAGTAATGAAAAGTGGGGTATCTATCTCGATCCAAGTACCTTCGAAGGAGGTAAGACCCTGGCTGATGGTTTTAACTTCTACTCAAAGACGCAGGGTATGGAGTTTACCACAAAGGGAGAGGTTGCCCTTCACACTGATAATCCTGGCGTAGGAACGTGTACCAATATTTGGGGAGAGCGCTGGGAAGCCTACTACTGGCAGGGCGGCGAGGCACCAGAGCCAGAGCACGACGGTTTCGCTGTCTATGTAGATGACCAGACAGGTTGGGACGTACTGACTCTCTACATGTGGGGCGATGTGAATAACCTGAATGGTGACTGGCCCGGTATGAACGTTACCGGTACCTGGAATCACGACGGTGTAACCTGGAAGTACTTCGATATGGGTGCTGAGAATACTGGTCTGGTAGAGAACCTCATCTTTAATAATGGTGGCAACGGTGTGCAATTGGCAGACTTCAACTTTACCATCGACCGCCATATCTACCTGCGCATTACAGCCGACGGTGTAGAGGAGGTAGGACTGGAGCCTAGCGTTAAGCACGACGGCTATGCCGTATTCGTATACGATGAGACAGGTTGGGATGCCTTGACCCTCTACATGTGGGGTGATGTAAACAACCTGAACGGTGACTGGCCCGGTATGGAGGTTACTGGCGAGCAGACGGTTAACGGTTTGACTTATAAGTACTTTGATATGGGTGCAGCCAATACCGGTCTGGGCGAGAATCTTATCTTCAGCAATGCCGGTTCTTCTCAGTTAGCCGACTTTGCCTATACCATCGACCACGATGTCTATCTGTATATCACCACCAGTGGTGTAACAGAAATCGATCCAGCTACCTTCAAGCCTGGTGGCGTGACACCAGCCCCCGAGCCAGAACCACAATCTGCTGGCGAGACCGTCATCATCGCTGTGAAGAATAGCGTAGGTTATGCCGATCCTCACCTCTATGTATGGGGCGACAGTGAGGCTTGCGGCGGATGGCCTGGTGCTGCTCCCGTGAAGAAGACCGATAACGGCTGGTGCTTGTTCGAACTGCCTGCAAACGGTACTTTCAACCTGATACTTAACGACAATGGCAGTCCACAGGTAGACGGACCAGAGGTATTTACCAGCGGAAGTCATTTCTACGATGTTACTACAGAATGGACAGCGTCTGCAAATACCGTTACCATCCAGAACGAGGCAGGCTATGATGACCCACGTCTGTATGCCTGGGGCGATGGCGAGATCTATGGTGGCTGGCGTGGTATCAAGCCTAGCAGTAATGAGAATGGCAAACTGGTATTCCCATTGCCAAACGATGGCGGTACCTACAACCTGATTCTTAACGGTGAGGGCGACGGTGTACAGCAGGATATCGCAACGGTTGTTGCTAATCAGAGTTATTCGTTTACTGCGCAATAAGCTGTGAGTATGAAAAAAGCATTTCTGAATATTTGGACCCTTGCCACAGTGCTGATACTTTCAGCCTGTGGCGGGGGTGCCCAAAGTCTGCAGGTGGACAGCACGGTGCCTGTTAGCGACGAGAACCGTGTGATCTACCAGATGAACGTGGGTGCTTTCACATCTGAAGGTACATTCCAGGCTGCCATGCAGCGGTTGGACCGTCTTGACACCTTGGGTGTCGATATCATCTGGCTGATGCCGATTTATCCTCGTGGAGAAACCATGCACAGCCCATACGCTGCGATGGACTATAAGGCCGTTAATCCTTCCTATGGAACGATAGACGATGTAAAGGCCTTCGTATTACGTGCCCATGAACTTGGCATGAAGGTATGGCTCGACTGGGTACCTAACCATGTGGCTCAGGAGAACCCTTGGGTTGAAACCCATCCAGACTATTTCACACGCGATGCCAAAGGACAGATGATTCACCCTCATGGCTGGGGCGATGTGCTGGAGCTGAACTATCAGAATCCGGAGTTGGTAAATGAGGTAAACTCAGCCTTGAAGTTCTGGATTGAGACTTGCGACGTGGACGGCTATCGTTGCGACTATGTGTCGAGTCCTACCATCCCTGTCAGCTACTGGCAGGATATCATAGCCCAACTGAAGAGTTTCGTACCAGGCAAGAAGATAGAGATGATGAGCGAAACGGATATTACCGATCGCCATAACCAGCGAATCGATTCTTGTGGTTTCGACTACGATTATGCCTGGAATCTGCAGGGCTCTATCGCCCGTTTGTGCAGAAAGGGCTTTAAAGCCGATACGCTCAAGCAGATATGTGAGCGCTTCTTAGAGAAGTCTGCGAAGATAAAGAATCGCCGTATGGTATATCTTACCAATCACGATCAGAACTACAACGACGGTGGCAACACCCTGAAGCAGTTCTATGGCGAAAACCGCTATGGTCTTACCGTATTAGAATTTACCTTCTACGGCATGCCGCTTATCTATAACGGACAAGAGATAGGCGACCCTGACACCCTGAACTATTTTACTGATGCAAAGGTTAAGTGGCAGTTAGTAGACAGGAAGATGCTCAACACCGTTCGTACGTTGATAGCACTCCACCATCAGCAGCTCTCGCTGGCAGCTGACGCACCTGTGGAATTTATGAATACAAGCAATGCTGATGTGCTGGCATGGCGACGTGGCGATGTAGTAGCTGTGGTCAATTTTGCTGAAAGTGATGTAGCAGTCACTATTGAGGGACTGGCATCGGGCTCTTACGACCAGCAACTATGCAGTGCTACCATCCTGGATGGGCCTACACATCAGACAATCTCTCTTGACGCGTCGACCCCAATCTCTCTCGAGACAAAGGGTTATGCGGTTTATGTCAAACAGTAATCACCTGCTTCATCAAAAAAGGAATTACTGTAAATAGAGTACTCAATAGGGGCTGGCTGCTCTGAGAAGAATGGTCGCCCCACTTTTTTAGTTGATAGTTGAAAGTTGATAGTTATGATGACTAATGTATTTAAAAAGCCTTTGATGCTTTTGTTGGTAGCAGTTTGCATGGCGGCAAACAGCTTTGCGGCTGATTATGTAGATGATATTAATCGTTCGACAGAGAAGCGTCCAGAGGGCCGGCGTGTGATTTACGAAATGAATGTAGGGATGTTTACCCAGGCCGGCACCTTTGCAGCTGCCCAGGCTCAGCTCGATGAATTGAAAACGTTGGGTGTCGATATCGTGTGGCTGATGCCCATCTATCCCAGAGGCGGTGGTATCAATAGTCCCTATGCTGCCACAAATTTCCAGAAGACCAATCCTAAATACGGTTCGATAGCCGACTTGAAAGCTTTCGTAGACCGTGCGCACGAGTTACAGATGGAAGTGTGGCTCGACTGGGTGCCTAACCATACTGCTACCGATGCCGAATGGGTAACTTCTCACCCTGAATACTATGCGACAAGCGGCGGCAAGATGATTCACCCGAATAACTATGGCGACGTGTGGCAACTCGACTATAGCAACCCTGACTTGGTGAATGCCATGAACGACTGTCTGAAGTTCTGGATAGATCAGGCAGATATCGACGGCTATCGCTGCGACTATATCAGCAGTCCGCGTATTCCTGCTTCGTATTGGGAGAATACCATCCCTATGATAAAGTCGTATAAGGCAGGTAAGACCATTTCCTTTTTAGGCGAAGCCGATATCGCCTCGGATGCAACACGCTTAAAGAATGTAGGTTTCGATTACGACTATGCCTGGCAGTTCCAGTCGAGCTTGGCCAACTATGGCTCTGCCGGCAATAACTCAGCCCGTCTGAAGGCGTTTGCGAATACACTGCTGACGTCATCGGCCACTATTGGTTTCGGAAGAATGCTTTATGTCACCAATCACGACCAGAACTTTAATGAAAGTAAGAAGACACTGACGCAAAAGTATGGCGACAACCGCTATCCGCTGACGGTGTTTGCTTATACCGTCTATGGCATGTCGCTTGTTTATAATGGTCAGGAAACAGGCGGCAATCAGGCGCTCGACTATTTCAACGACACGAAGATAGACTGGCATGCCAAGGATGATAAGATGCGTAACACGCTTCGCACACTCTTTGCCCTGAAACACGACGTACCGGCACTTAGCGATGCCAAAAACGCAGCTGATAATCCCGAGGTGACTTTCCTCACCGTTACTGGCCATACAGGCGTACTGGCTTATACGCGCAAAAGCGGTGATAGCGAGGTACTGGTACTGCTCAATATGGCCACGACGCCAGCTCAGGTTACTCTCTCAGGTTTAAATACAGGCGACTGGAGCTTGTGGCTCAACAGCGAGCATATTGCTGAAGGCACAAGTCGCAAGCAGGTTTCACTCTCTATAGATACTTCTTTCTCGCTTGAGGCGAAGGGCTATCGTGTGTATGTGAAAGGTATATACCCGGAGCAAGACGCTGTTACAGGCATCCGTCGTGTCGTCTCTGCTGCGGCTGAAAACGACCGTTGGTATGACCTGAGTGGCCGGAACATCCAAACCCCAACTCAACCTGGCATATACATCCATAACGGGAAGAAAAGAGTGATTAATTGATGGCGCTGTACCATTCCAAAAGCTTAATGTCCTCATTGAGCTCGTTATGTATGCCGATTTGTTCAATCTTACTGCTAAATAACCCCAATATAGAAATAATTCTAAAGGTTTTAGAAATAATTTGGTTTATATTGTATTTTTTCCTATCTTTGCGGCATCATAGGTAAATTCAGTTATATTATATCATATGAAGAAACTATTAACTATCGTTGTAAGTCTGTTTCTAATGACCAATGTTCAGGTAGAAGCAGCTGATTTTGAAACAGCAACTGCTGCTGTGAAAAATATGGGACTGGGTTGGAATCTTGGCAATACGCTGGAGGCCAACAGACAGTCGGTAACTACTGATGTGACAAGTCCAGACTATTGGGGACAGCAAGGACTGGAGTCGGAAACCTGCTGGGGACAGTATGTTACCCGCCCAGAGCTACTCAAAATGATGAAGGATGCCGGTTTTGGCGCTATCCGTGTTCCTGTTACTTGGTATAACCACATGGACAAGGACGGCAACGTAAATGCTGAATGGATGGCGCGCGTTCACGAAGTGGTAGACTATGTGATTAATCAGGGCATGTATTGTATTCTGAATGTCCATCACGATACAGGTGATGATAATGATAGCTATAAATCATGGATAAAAGCTGACGGGGCATACTATGAAGCCTACAAGGGTCGATTTGAAAAGCTTTGGAAACAAATCGCAGAGGAGTTTAAAAACTACGACCAGCATTTGTTGTTCGAAGCTTACAATGAAATGTTGGATGCGAAAGACACTTGGAATGAGCCAGCAGACAAGACTGACGGCTATACTGCCATCAATAACTATGCCAAGAGTTTTGTCAATGTCGTGCGTGCTACAGGCGGTAACAATGCTCAACGTAATCTGGTCATTAACACTTATTGTGCTGGTAATGGCTCAACAACAATGAATGCGTTGGAGTTGCCTGAGAAAACTGGCCACATAGCTTTTCAGATACATAACTATCCTGACTGGCAGAATGAAACCCATGCTCGTGAATTGGTCGACGGACTCATCAGTGATATCAAGAGCAATCTTATTAGCAAGGGAGCACCAGTCATTATCGGTGAATATGCAACATTAAGCACATGGCCTGAGCGTGACTGGTACGATGTGAACCGCGAGGTAGCTTTCTACGCGATGGATTATTTTATCAAGAAGACGAAGGAAGAAGGCATTGGTACTTTCTATTGGATGGGGCTTACTGATGGTGCGGCTCGTTTGTTCCCTGCCTTCCATCAGGCTGACTTGGCTAAGGTATTACTTCAAGCCTATCATGGTAGTGACTATGATCCTGTCCTGCCTGTACGAAGCGATTACAATAATACTTATATCTCGGCTACTGTAGGTTTTGAACAGGAGTGGTCGGAATTCAATATCTTTACAGGTACGATGTCGGCTTCGGATTATTCTGCCATAGAATTAGAACTGGCAGAGGCACCCGCCACAGGCGCATTACAATATAAGGTATATGGATCATCGGAAAAATTCCAGAAAATAGAGACGGCGAATAGTAAACTGAGTTTGACGACGGCCATGGGCTCCATCAAACAAATTACGCTGCAGTGGTGCTTAAAATCAAAGGGCAGTGTTAAGGTGAAGAGTATCTGGCTGGTGAAGAAAGACGGTACTAAGATTCCAAGCGATCCCAGTGTCTTTTGGGGTTGCACCATGTCGGATGTAACCCTTATTACTCTACCAACAGGTGTTAATAGTATAAAGATGGATGCCGAAAAGGGCGATGGTTATATGTACGACCTGAATGGCCGCCGCTTACAGCAACCTTCAAAGGGTATTACTATTAAGAACGGTAAGAAGTACTTCGGTAATTAAGTTTATTTCTACATAATAAAAAGAGCGCCCGCTGCAATAACGGGCGCTCTCTTTGTTATCGTAGTTCCTTATTTAAAGAACAGTTTTTCTACACTATAGCCTGAACCCGTGAAGAGCAAATGTTGTACATCCACAAGGTCTAACAAAGGATCGCCTGCGAGTGTAACAGCCAGTGAGTAGGTGCCATCACCATTGTCGGTAAGCAATTCATTGCCTGGGAAGATGTCGTCGCCAGTCCATGTAGAGCTCCACCAACCAGAGGTAACACGAATCTGAGGACTATCACCCTTGATGACGGCATAGAAGGTTTCAGTCTTCATTCTCTCCCATATATCCATTGGGAACGCATAGCACTCTTCGCCTGTCTTGCCTTCTTCAGAAGCAAAGCGATATTCGCTACCCCAACTTGTTGCACCGATTGTGCCGCCGTTCTCCCAGAATACATCCTCAGTGTCTCCTGCGCCACCAGGAACGAGTTCAATGAAGTAGATGTCCTCTACTGAGTAGCCTGAACCCGTGAAGAGCAAATGTTGTACATCCACAAGGTCTAACAAAGGATCGCCTGCGAGTGTAACAGCCAGTGAGTAGGTGCCATCACCATTGTCGGTAAGCAATTCATTGCCTGGGAAGATGTCGTCGCCAGTCCATGTAGAGCTCCACCAACCAGAGGTAACACGAATCTGAGGACTTTCACCCTTGATGGTTACATAGAAGGTCTCAGTCTTCATTCTCTCCCATACATCCATTGGGAACGCATAACACTCCTCGCCAGTCTTGCCTTCTTCAGAAGCAAAGCGATATTCACTACCCCAACTGGTTGCGCCGATTGTACCCTTGTTCTCCCAAACAGGAACCTTAACTTCTACATCGCCAGGACCGTCAACCCAAACTTCCTCCTCGAAATAGATCTCATCTACAGCGTAGCCGGAACCTGTAAAGAGCAAATGTTGTACATCCACAAGGTCTAACAAAGGATCGCCTGTGAGATCTACAGTGAGGGCGTATGTACCATCGCCATTGTCTTCGAGACGCTCGTTACCTGGGAAAATGTCCTCGCCAGTCCATGTAGAGCTCCACCAACCAGAGGTAACACGGATCTGAGGACTTGCGCCCTTAATGGTTACCTTGAATGGCTCAGTCTTCAGTTTCTCCCATACATCCATTGGGAAGGCATAGCACTCTTCGCCTGTCTTAGCATTTTCAGACGAGAAGCGATATTCACTACCCCAACTGGTTTCGCCGATTGAACCGTCATTCTTCCAAATAGAAGTCTTAACAATTTCCCAATGTCCGCCTGCAGCGCCTGGTTCGTAAGCCAATTCTGGCAATGAGAATGACAAGCCGTCGTAAGTATGAAGTGTACCAACAAACGTACCTTTATAGATATTCAGCTGTGGTACACGGAAGACAAGATTATCAGTGCCTTTGCGATAGAAATCCTTATGGTCAATGAGCTGTGGAAGGCCATCAGCATCGAGCAATTCAACGCTATTGATAAACTCCAGGTCAGTACCATACACGGTGATTAAATCTCCACCAGTAGCTTTTTCGCCTGGCTGCTTTGAAAATCCTGTTACGTTTGTATGTCCTAATGTCAGAGCTAAAGGTGACTCTGCCTCATTTTCTGCAGTGCGTACCACAATCTTACCACCACTAGCAGGAATACCAGCAGGGGCGTCGACTCTGATCATTTCATTGCTGACTCTCTCAAAGTTGGTCACTTTCGTACCACCAGGGAATTCAATCTCTGTAACGCTATTGAATCCTGAACCATTAATGGTCATCGGCTGGTTGGTAACAACCTTCGTAGGGAAGAATGCTTTGAAGCCCAATCCAATGTTAGCCGAACCATTATCGTCATTTTCAGCACAGGCTGTAAAAGTGGAACTGATAAGAACCACCGCAAGCAGCGCGCCTAAAAAATTGATTATATGTTTCATAATTCTTCTTTTTTCAATTTTCACTTTTAACTTTCCACTTCAACTTACCATCCGGGGTTCTGAGTCAGCTTAGGATTCTTCTTCAGCTCCGACTGTGCAATAGGATAAAGATTATATTTCTCATCCCACTGACGTGTATAAGTAGAGCGTGTAAGTTTCAAATCGCTGCTGATGCTTGCAATTTCGATGGTCTTGAAATACTGAGCACCTTTCTTCCAGCGGCGTACATCCCAGAAACGATGGTTCTCGAATGCCAACTCTACGAGACGCTCGCGCTCGTAGCGTGTAACCCATTCATTACCATCCTCTTTGAATTTTGGCATGTTGATGTCAGCACGTGTACGCAGCTTGTTAATGGCTTCATTAGCGGTCATACCATAGGTGGCATCGTTGGCACTACCTGTTGCATTATAAACGGCCTCTGCGTAGTCGAGATAGAACTCTGCCAAGCGGAATATAATCCAAGTATGGCGGCGACGGGTCTGGTTGTCGGCTGTGGTCACGCATGAACCGTCTACATACTTCTTAAGATAGTAGCTGGTGGGCGTAGCACCATACTTTGGTGCACCATTGAAGCCACCAACGTAGGTTTCCATCACGTCCTTCTGAGCACCATTGCTGGGCCACTCATCGCCGTTCTTCACGACAGAGAGTGCAAAGCGTGGGTCAAGACCCTCGTATGGATCAACCAAGTTGAGGTCGATGCTGCCAGGATAGCGATGACCAAAAGTCTCACCATTGTCCTGATACTCATACTGGTCGACCAGACTCTGTGTAGGACAGTTGCCCGAAGCACCGTTCTCCACACCAATGGGGTAGTTCGCCATCTCGAAAGTGTTGCTCTCACCACGGCCGATACCGAAAATAAACTCTTCATTGAAGAAGGCATCGTGGCCCCATAATGCGCTGTAAGTGCTGAGCTTCAGACCCCATACAGAGGCATTGTCAAGGATGTACTTACATGCTTCAGCAGCCTTATTCCACTTTGATTTGTCATTTGAAGAATTGTGAAGTGGTGAAGCTGCATAGAGCAAGGTGCGGGCCTTGAGGGCAAATGCGGCAACGCGGGTAGCGCGTCCGATTTCTGAACCAATTTCTGTCTTATATGTTACAGGCAGATAAGGTGCAATAGCATCACACTCATCGACGATGAACTTCACAATTTCATCAGCAGGCGTACGCTCTACGTTGTTGGCCTGACCATTGGTCAAAGTGGTTGTTACCAGAGGCACGTCACCATAAGTCTTGAACAGCTCAAAATAGAAGTAAGCTCTCAAGAAGCGCAACTCATAGGGGAAGAGCTCCATCTGAGCCATCCAGTTCTCATAGTCGCTGTTATACTTCCAGTCGGAGAGATCGGTCTGTTGCAATTTCTCCAGATACATGTTAATCTCAGCAATGGCTGTATACGCCCTTGTCCATGTTCCGTCATAAGGATTGGCAGCACTCCAACCACCATTCCAATAGTTGTTGATAGCGCCCGTTTCGAGAGCATACTGTGCCTCATCGGTAGCACCTGCCAGGAAATAGGCACTGTTGGTCTCAAACTCATTATTATATACCTGTGCATAGACATCGAACACCATGTTCTTAATGCCGTTGCCGTAATACTCGTAGGTCCACGCCTCGTCGCGGGTTGACTCCTCCGAGTACTCAAGATCAGCACAAGATAAGAAACCGCAGGTTACGCAGATTGCGCAGATGATTTTATGTTTCATTTTCATAACCTTAATTCTTTAACTTCTTAGAACGTTACGTTGAGTCCAAAATTCACGCTCTTCATCACAGGATAGCCTGTGTTGAGATTCTCAGCATCCATAGCGTCGATATTGTCGAAAGACAGAAGGTTCTGTCCCTGAACGAATATTCTGGCACCAGAAATTCTCAGAGATTCAATGACCTTAGCAGGCAACTTGTAATAAACCTCACAGTCGCGCAGCTTCAGCCAGCTGACGTTGCGATACCATATCGTAGAATTCTGAGCGTTGTTAGCTACATTTTCTGTCGACAGACGTGGATACTTTGCATTGGCACCAGCTACGTCGAAGCAGTTGTTATAGTACTCCAGAGAGAGGTTGCGGTTATCAGAGAGCGCACCCCAAACACCATCCACGTAACGCAGGTTCTTCACCTGGTGGGCAGCGCCTTGGAAGGTGGCATTGATACCAAAGCCCTTAAATTCAGCACCAAGATTGAAAGCGTAGTTCAGTGAAGGGAATGAGTTGCCGTAATCCTGAGCTACGAAGTCGTTCTCGTTAATCATGCCGTCTCCGTTGACATCCTTATATTTAATGTCGCCCACTTTCACCTGTCCGAACTGCTGTGTAGGACTGTTGTCAATTTCTTCTTGGCTCTGGAAGAAGCCTAAGGCGATGAGTCCGCGCTCAGAATCAGCAGGGCCATTAACCATTGAGAGGTTGGGGTAGGCTGGTGTCTCAATCCATTCCAGGATCTCGCTCTTCACTGTTGAGAACGAAGCACCGGCATTCAGGTTCAAACCGTTCTTGAAAGTCTTAGCATAACGCAATCCCAGTTCAAGACCATAGCTGGCTACACGACCCTTGTCGTCATACGATGACTGGATACCTACTACGGCAGAATTGAGCGAATTAGCGCTAACCAGAATGTTTCGACGCTGCTGATAGAATACATCGAGCGTTACATCGAGCTGATTGGCAATTCTCAAGTCGGTACCGATGTTGGCCTTATAAGCAGTTTCCTGTGCGAAATTGTCAGTAGGGAACTGTGTCAGGAAAGCACCTGATGAACTTGCGAAATTGTTACCATACCAGAACTGACCGTGTGATCTGTCCCATCGAGCGAGCCAAAGGCCTGACTCAGGCACGTAGTCGGTATGCTGGATACCACCTGAGAGGCGAACCTTTCCGTAGTTCAGGAAGCTGCCCTCTGGATTGTTAACATAGATATAACCCAGACCCAGTGTGGGTGAGAATGCCCACTTGGCAGGGTAGCTGCGGTTAGAACCATTGGCTGCCAATACGACATCGGCCATCAGCTTGTTGGCGTGGTCGTAGTGTAAAGCCAACTGCCAGTTAGCACGATACCATGTGTTGCTACGATTATCGCGAATTTCGCTCTTCATATTATAGTTGGCATTGGCAGCGAGGTTGTCACCATTGTTCAGCTGGATACCATATTTGAATCCTGCATTGAAGGTAGCAATGCGCCACTGTGAATCAACCCAGTGGTTGAACGTCAGTTTATCCTCTACCGTACCCATCACGGTCTCCTGCATCACAATCTTGCCAACAGTCTCGTCATATCCATACCAGTTCCAACCATACTGATAACCCTTTGAGCGAGTTTCAATGGTGTTGGATGAGTTGTCGTAAGAAGCACCTATATAGAACTTCAGACCCTTCGTGATGATATCAAGGTCTTGCTCCAGTGTGATGTTGGCCCAAATCTGGCGCTGATGGGTCTTCATGTAACCGGAACCCTGCGACTTGGCCAAGATGTTAAAGTCGCCATAAGTCTGGCTACCGCCCCATACACCACCGGCAGTCTTGATGGGGAATGCCAGTGCGGGCACCTTATAGAGATGCCACCAGGCGTCGCTAGAGTTCACATTGGGCACACCGTTGGTCTCCATCAGAATACCCAACAGATTAGCACTGACTCTAGTTGACTTACTTACCTCGAAGTCTACATTGGCACGGATATTGGCCTTCGAATATTTCAACTGCGAATTCCAGTCGCCCTGATCAGGATTTTTGTAAAGTCCACGGGCATCGGTATAGTCGAGCTGAGCATAATACTGCACCTTTTCTGTACCGCCGAAGAATGACAGATAGGCATTCGACTCATGGGCTGTATTCTTAAAGGTTTTGTCCTTCCAGTCTACATTAGGATAAACGTAAGGATCGCTACCGTCCTTAAATTTCTGTAGCTCGGTATCTGTGTATGCAGGCGTAGCACCATCGTTCTGACGAGCCTTGTTCAGTGCATTGGCATAGCCATAGGCATCTACCATGTCAGCAGTCTTTGGGTCGAACTGAATCTTGTGTGAAACACCTACTTTAAAGTGGTATTTACCGTCCTTAGAACCATGCTTGGTCTTTACCAGTACTACACCGTTGATGGCCTCATGGCCATAGAGAGCTACGGCGGCAGCATCTTTCAGTACGGTTACACTTTCTACCTCTTCTACGGTTAAGCGGTCGATAGGACGCTCAACACCGTCGACAAGAATCAGAATATCTTTCTCGCCAGTGGTCTGGACGCCACGGATATTAAATGAGGCACCACGGTCTTCCTCACCCTTAAAGCCAGTGTTTTGGAAGGCATTCAGGCCAAGCAGCTTGCCGTAAAGCGCATCAGCCAAACTGATGGCAGATGTACGGCGAAGCTCTTCTGCAGTGATGGTTGTGGCTGCAGCTGTCGTCAGAAACTCCGACTGCTCAACGCCAAAACCTAAATCTACCTTCTGCGACGTTTTGTCGCTCAGCGTCACCTGGGCACTAACCGCCATAGGAGCACCACAGAGTCCCACTAAGGTATATATAAATATGTTCTTTAGTTTCATAATTCTTAATTCTTAATTCTTAATTCATAATTAGAATTTACCATCCAGGATTCTGTGTTAGTCCATAACCCTTCTGAATCTCATTACGAGAGACTGGATCGAGATACCATTTGTTGGTCCAGTAACCAGCATCCCACCAGCGGCGAGCACCATTTACAATCTGAGGCTTCTCGTACTCGAACTTTGGCCAAGGAGTACCAGGTGTCCACTGTGTGTCACCATCTGTCATTCGGTTACCAGATTCGTCCAAACGGTAAATCTTAATCTCGTGAAGCGGCTTGGTAAAGAGATCCTGACGCATGCGACGAACCATGTCGTAGAGACGGTCACCACACTCAGCACCAATCTCGCAGTTGCGCTCACGAAGAATCTCGTTAATCAGGTTTGCCTTGTTCGAGGTCAGGTTCAAACTTGGATTCATGGTCTCAAGACGACCCAAACCTACGCGGCTACGTACTACATGGAGATCATCCAGAGCCCCCTGCAAGTCACCAGTCTCTGCCTTTGCCTCTGCACGGATAAGATACATCTCTGCCAAGCGAATATATGATACGCCGATATATTCGTCATCCATCTTGGTTGAACTTGCGCCATAATAGTCGAGCAGCCACTTGAACTTGCAGTAGCCTGAAGCAATATCATCTGCAATCTTAAAGGTTCCAGTATTCATGTCATACAGACCACCAACCCATGGGTCGAGGTATGTTAGGCCTTGGTAATCGAAACCTGCAGGCAGCGACTGTCTGGGAACCACCATGGTTTCATACAGACGTGGGTCGCGATCTGCGAACATGTCATAACCTTGCTTGTTCTTGCCTGCACCGTAGATGTCTTCATATGGGAAGTTGCGGCCATCCTGCATACCAAAACACTCCTGCAGTTCGTTGGTAGGAACAGCACCGCCCTGACGATAACAGTCAAGTGCGAAGCCTCTCCAGCCCCAACCCCAACTATAGTTTACAACACCATCCTGTACAGAGCTTGATAACAACTGAGTAGGATGAACATCGAAAATCTTCTCATGATGGGTAGCATCGTTACGATAGCGGTAAGCACGACGGTAGGCTGTGCGATAGCCGGCTTCATCCTGTGTCGTTGGCTGGATCAGCTGGTAATAATTGCCATTGGATGCATTGTCATCGAAGAAATCGTTGCAATACTGCAGGCAGCGTTGCCAAAGTGTAGGATCCTCCTTGCCGAACCATACATGTAGCTCACTCTCCAAACCAGTTGGGGTTTTGTCGTATGTCATGTATGGCTGAGAGCTATTGAACAGCGGTGATGCAGCAAACATCCATACCTTTGCACGCAGGGCGCGGGCTGAGGCACGTGTCAGACGACCTGACCACTGACCAATGTCTGCGTCGGGAACATTCCAAATAAAGCCGCGCTCATTGATAGCGCACTGACAAAGAGAGTCAATGAACTCAACGGTCTGCCAAGCTGTAGCACGCCCGTCTGTAAAGTCCTCACCCACAGCGTAAGCTTTCTTAATAAGGCACAGACCACCGAAGTTGCGGAAGGCATCGAAATAACGGCTAGCCATGATGGTATAAGCCTCACCACGCAGGCGGCTCTTTTCATCCTCACCCATATCGGGTACACGGTCGATATTCTCAATGATCTGCCAGCACTTACGTACGGTCTCATAGATAGATACACGTCCACCAGCATCGCTGTCGAGACCACTCTTCGTAGAATAAGAGAATTTTCCCTGATAGTTACCATTTTCTGTATCCTGTGCATCCTCGGTTAAGCCGCCTGTATAGTAGCTCTGCTTAGGACCGCCCCATGATACGTAGCAATGATAAGAGTCGGACAATACGTCGATAGGCGCACCGTTCATCATGTTTCCTGAAGTGTAGGTACAGTAGAGCTGACCATAGGCACTCCACAGGAAATTGCGGGTATATTCAGCCTTGGAGAATACCGTGTCGATATTTACGTCGACACCAGGGGCTTTCTCCAAGAAGGCATTACCCACATTGAAATCATCGACACAAGCTGTGAAGATGCCAGTAGTCATCCCCAGAGCCAATATGTAATTTAATAACTTTTTCATAATCTTCAATATTACAATTCTTTAGAAGTTTACTTGCAGACCGAAGTTATACACACGTGTCATAGGATAGCGTACACCGAAGTCAAGACCTGAACCAGGTGCTTCAGGGTCGTTACCCTTAAAGTTAGCGAATGTCAGCAGGTTCTGGCCTGATGCGTAAATTCTTACATAGTTGAGCAGTGGCAACCACTTTGGTTTGTTGATGGTATAGCCAATCTCCAAGTTCTTCAGACGTACATACTTAGAGTCAATAATCCATGCCTGTGAATCACGGTTGTTATGAACGCGGTTGGCGAACGAGATACGTGGCAGGATAGCATCGGGGTTATCCGTTGTCCATGAGTTGTCGGCAACCCACTGTGTCAGGGCAGAGGTGTTGGTAGAACCGAACTGATCGCGGAAGTAGCCGTTCAAGGTACGGCTTACGTGATCGGCACCTACCCACAGCATTGAGAAGTCGAGTCCCTTCCAATTGATGCTGGCATTGACAGACCATGTGATCTCTGGGTTTTCAGTATAGCCGAGTGGCTTCCGGTCGTTCTGGTCGATGATACCGTCACCGTTTAAGTCAACGTAAACACAATCACCATATTTCAGATCAATATTCTGATCAGGCATGTCTACACCGTATTTTGCCTTATAACGTTCTTCTGTGCCTTCCTGGTAGAACTCAAACAGATCGTAACCAAAAAGTTGTCCTACTGGCAGACCAGTGCGGCTCAAATAATCATAAAGCGGTGGTACCTCAAGCATTTCGATGACCTTGTTTCTGGCAAAGGCAATGCTTGGGCTGATGGTATAGCGGAAATCGTTGATTTTATCGCTCCATTTCAAGGTCAGTTCGTAACCGTGGTTCTTTACGCGACCTTTATTAACCTTACTTGCAGGAAGGTAAGTCACTGCAGGCAGCACACTTCCATTATCTACCAAGATGTCCTTGCGGTCTTCCCAGAAGAGGTCGAAGTTTACTGTCAGGCGGTCATTGATGAAAGCAGCATCTAAACCAACATTAATCTTCGTGGCGGTTTCCCATGTAACGTCTGGATTACCAGCCGTCAGTTCTCTTACAGCCTGCAGCCAGTTGCCGCTTGTACCGAAGTTAGCACCTCGTATCTGTGGGTTCGTTGTCATAGAGCCCTGATAGAACTGCCATGCGCCAGGCAGATAGAGGAAGCGGGCACCATTGGTATTGTCGTTACCAACCTTACCCCAAGAACCGCGCAACTTCAGGTAGCCGATAACATTCTTGATAGGCTCCCAGAACTTCTCACTTGATGGAATCCAACCCAGAGAGAAGGATGGGAATAAACCGTAACGCTTACCCTCGGCAAAGTTCTCAGATCCATTGTAACCGATGTTGAAGTCTACCATGTAGCGTGTGTCATAGTCGTAAGTAACACGGCCTACGAGTCCTACATAGCCCTTAGGAATCGACTGGTAGATACTGCCGTCAGAATCCCAAGGATAATAGGTCTTGCTCTGGTTATACAGCAACAGGGCACCTACATTATGTCTGCCGAACTTACGGGCATAGTTGAAACTTGCCTCAGCATACCAGTTACGATCGCCCCATCTGGATTCACCGTAAGGAAGCGGCCAAGTGATATTCTCCTTGCGGAGCACCTCTTGGTTGTCAACGATAGTAGCTACGTATACAACACCTGTACCAAAACCGTTATGGCGGTCTTTTTGGGCGGTATAAGTGGTATTGTACGAACCCTTAATCTTAAAGTCCAAACCAGGCGTAATGAAACTCATGTCGAGTTTGTACTGCAAGTCGAGGTTCAGAACGTTGGTACTCTCTTTTACATAACCTAAGTCATAAAAGTTTGAAAGGGCATCGCGGTCGTATGGTCCTACTAAACCACTATCGGAAATAACATGACGGCCCTCGTCGTCAATACCGATACCAGCGTATGGCGTAGCGCCCTGCAGGTAACGGAAGATGAAGCCCTCGCCACCGCCCAAGATGGTACGGTTCTGAACGCGTCCGCCCAGTGTGAGGTTCAACTGGCTGTACTTTGATACATTGATATCTAAGTTGGCACGATAGTTGAATCGGTTATATTTAAAGGTCTCATCGTCATTCTTTGAGAAGGTCTTAAAGAGTGAGTTCTGATTCAGGAAACCTGCAGATACGAAATATCTTACCTTCTCGGAACCACCGTTTACATTCACGTTTACCTGCTGCTGCCATGCTGCATCCTTCATGATATACTTAATCCAGTCGGTATTTGGGAATGTAACAGGCATATCGCCCTTACGGAAATGCTCCATCACATCTTGGCTGAAGCGGATACCCGTATTGGCGTATGGTGTATAGTCGGCAATTGTTGGACTGGCGGGCCATTGGCTCATGGGTAATGCATCAGTAATGGCCGTGTAGTTCCACATCTTACCATACGTGTAAGAGTCGGCGAAATCTACGAATTTTGCAATGGTCTGTACAGCAGTACTTGCCGAAACGGTAACAGATGCCTTACCTGGTGCGCCACGCTTGGTGGTGACGAGGATGACACCGTTAGCACCACGCACACCGAATACGGCTGTTGCAGAAGCATCCTTCAGAATAGAGATGTCTTGGATTTCGTTAGGGTCAAGTTGTCCGAATGAACGCTCTACACCGTCAACAAGTACCAGTGGGCTTGCATCATTCAATGAACCTGTACCACGTACGCGGATGACTGGATCGTCGGCACCAGGCATGGCTGATGGCTGTACGACAGAGATACCAGGCAATTTTCCTTGCAGGGCATTGCTCACGTTAGCCACAGGCGCCTTGAGCAGTTCGTCACCACCAACAGCAGAAACGGCACCAGTAACGGTTACTTTCTTCTGCTGGCCATAGGCGATAACCACCACTTCTTCCAGACTCTGTGTGTCGGGTTTCATACTGACGGTCATTTTGCTGCTGACCTTCATGCTCTGAGTCACATAACCAATGTACGAGAACTCAAGAGTCGCTTTCTGTGAAACGGATGGCAATACAAAATTACCATCGAGATCGGTGATGACACCAGTGCTGGTGCCTGCCACCATGACGGATACACCAATCATGGGCTCACCTGTCTCATCTTTCACTTGACCTTCTACCCGGATGTTCTGGGCAAAAGCCACACTAGGCAGCCAGCACATAAGTGCCAGTAGCCATAAGAGATAAGTTTTGCATTTAATTTCCATAAAAAGGTTTAGTTTACATTATAATTTATTCTAATTTATAGTTATTCTCGAATAGTGTCTAGTAAGAATTCGTAGGAAAAATAATAGCAGCATACACCTTATTATATATAAGGGTATACTTAGTTAGCGTTAAGAAGTGTTGATCTCATTCATACATTTCGGTTTATTAATAATTTATTATGGTTATTGTTGTCCAAACACATTGTATCGGTTGCAAATTTAAAACATTTTATTTAATTAATGATATTTTTATTTGATGAATGTTGATACTTTTTTGCAAAAGGGGTGTTTTTAACAAAAAAAGTGCAAATAAATGCACTTTTTTTGCTCATATGACAATTCTCTGTTGTCAATATTTAACTTTTAACCAAGTATTATCTTCAAATAATCGAGTATTATTCTGCTGTCAGCAGGTCAACAAGTCCTTTGTCCTTGTAGTCATGCTTCTCCTGATCCCAGAAACCGAAATCGGCATCATAGCACCATGTGGTCCATGCAATGTTGTTCTCCTTGAAGACGGTCAGCATGTCCTTTGTCCACTTATAGGCCAGTTCACGGTCAACAGGCTCGTAAACACCCCATTCGCCACAGAACAGTTGCAGGTCGTACTTCTTAGCCACCTCAATGGCATCTTTGAAGTCAGCACGAATCTTGTCGATATTCCATTCCTGTGTGAGGTAGGGCTCCAACTCAGGCTTTATAGAATCTGGTGCAGCCTCATAATCTTCCTTTGAAACCAGAATGCCAGGATAGTTCACCTTGCCAGTGTACTTGCCGACGGGCGTCCACCAAGCACCATAGTGCGTCAGGATCATTGGGTTGTAATAGTGGAAAGAAAGAATGATGTTCTTGTCTCCCTCGGGAACCTTGAGATACTTCATGGTCTCATAGCCCTGCCAACGGTTGCTACCGATGATCAGCGTGCGCTGAGGCTCAATCTTACGAAGGGCGGCATGAACCTTGACAATCAACTTGTTCCATTGCTCGTGCTCTTCGGCTACGGGCTCGTTCATGAACTCATAGGCTACCCAGTCGTTGCTGTATTCGTGTAAGGCCTCAGACAACTGCTGCCAAAGGTTGATAAGATCCTGCTGAGATTTCTCAGAGGTAAAGAGCGTGTTAGCATCACTGCCTCCCTCGTTGACAGCATTAAAATAATGTGAACGGATGATGTGCAGGTCAACAATGGCACGAATATTGTGCTTGCGGGCCCAGTCGAGCGCGTTCGTCAGCAATTCCCATGCCTCAGGAAGCTTGTTGCCTTCCTCATCCCAAAACTGGACTTCGTCGATAGGAATACGTACGAAGTCAAAACCTAACTCCTCCAGACGAGCGAAATCGTCTTCCTGGATGTGCTTCTGACGAGCTTCGCCACGTTCTTCCGACTGCGACAGCCAGTGACTCAGATTCGTTCCACGGTGAATCTTGAAGTCGTTTACACCATTAGTCTCACTCTTGGTAGAGCAAGCTGTCATGCCCAGCCCTTCTGTAATACCTTGTATAATCCAGGGCGCCTTTACTTTCATGCCGCGTTCACGGTCAAAGATGCCGAAGTGTTCAGAGCCGCTGCCAAAAGCGTTATTGTCCCAGATGAATGTTGAGATACCACGCTTGCGAGTCTCGCTCACCAAGAATTGGCAGTAATAGGTCATGTTCTCGTGAATCTTGTCAGTCAGTCCACCCTTCTGACGGTCGGTAACGCCCCATTCGCCCATGACCAGTCCCAGTCCCTGTGAAGCCCATGTTGCCACAGCCTTGTCGAAGAAGTCGGTCATGCTTTTCTCGTCGTTTGGAGAAGCCTCACCATACTGCTTGAATGGCTCTCCCCAGAAATTGTATTTGCACTCACCTGCATAATCCCAAGGTGTATAATAATGGAATTCTACACTCATGAAATCTTTGCCATTGCCCTCAACGTCGTTGGGGACAATGAAGTCGCCATTGTAGAGACCGAAGTCGGGATTGCAGACATAAGTCTGAACGATGAGATGGCGCTTGAGGTTATTGCCACCTGTGGCACGAACGACATCAATAAAAGTCTGGTTGTACGAATTCTGTACGGCCAGGTTCTCTGCCTCGGGTTTACCCCAATTGTCCTTGATGTGAACCTCATTGGTACCAGCAAAAGCCACACGGTAGTCATACTGGGCAAACTCACTGGCGATGTTCAGCCAGAGTAATGCCAGTTTCTGATTGTTCTCATCTTTATATTCATTGGTGGGACGACCTTCCAGCCATTTGTCGTGGTGGGTGTTGATAATCACTTTTAAGTCGTTACTAAGACACCAGCCAACGATTTCCTTGACGCGGCTGAGCCATGCTTTGTCAATACTCATCGCCTGGGCATTGGTGATGTGACACTGCCAACGGATAGGGATGCGGATTGCGTTGAAACCGGCATCTTTGACAGCCTTGATAACTTTCTTTGTAACTACAGGGTTGCCCCATGCTGTCTCTGCCTTGATGCTGTTGTCGGCCATGCCGATCTGCATCGACTCACCGTCCTGACCAGGAGCAGAGCATTCTAACTGGTTGCCTAAATTCCAACCAACTACATCCTTGTTCCACTCTTTGGCGGTAGGTTGGGCGGCAAGCGTCAGTGTAAAGCCTACCAGACAAGCAACAAACATGCTTCTTAGAAAATTCTTTTTTGCCATTTTAGTTAGCGTTAAAAATTGAAATTGAGTTTTGTGCTGCAAAGGTAGACCTTTATTAAATAAGAGAGGTTTCAATGCATACAAAATAGGGTATAAAAACTTTCAAATGTTAGTTTTCATACCCTATTCTGATGGTTTTTATACCTTTTTTGCCCTTTTTAGCTAAACTTTGAGGGTGATACGCCGAAGTATTTCTTAAATACGGTACTGAAATATTTGGCGTTATCGAAGCCTGTCAGGGTGGCTGTGTCTGTTACAGACTGACCGTTGCGCAACAGCATGACAGCACGTTCCAAACGGATAACTCGAATGAAGTCCTGTGGCGATTTACCTGTAAAGGTCTTCAGTTTGATGTAAAAGAGTGTGCGACTCATGGCCATCTCCTGACAAAGACGATCAATACTGAAATCGGTGTCAGAGAGGTTGTCGATGACCAGTTTTGTCACCTTACTGATAAACTCGTTGCCTTCTTCTGTCTGTTCGTCTGCTTCCGTTGAAGTAGCAGGTTGGTTAACAGTTTCTGTTTGGAATCTGTCTTCTTGACTGGGATTAGCGTTAAGTTGCGAGTTGCTGACTACCAAGCGCATGTATTTCGTGTGAAGTTGGTAGATACGCCATGCCCCATAGAAAGCCAGGGCTAACAGACAACAATAGACCAGCATCATCCACCAGGATTTCCACCAAGGCTGTCCGATGAGGATGGTCAGCTCCAACTCGTCAAGCACAGCACCACAGGTACGGCTGATTGCTCTGAGCTGTAGTCGGTGACGGCCGGGCTCCATGTTTGTGAATCGGATGTATTGTTGTTCGATAGGCTGGCTCCACTCACCCCCTGCCACTTGGTATTGGTAAACAATATCAAATTGGTTACGCAGGTTAATGCTTTCGAAATTTAAATCAAATGTTCGTTTGCTATAGGGAAGTTTTAGTTTCCCGTCTTTCAGCATGTTGTATGTCTGTTCTTTGAAAGCGTCGTCATCTTCGTTGCTACAACTGACAGACGTGAGTCTTAGGTGGGTAACATAGTTGATTTCCTGGATATTCTCCGGATTAATGATGATTGCTCCTGACGTGGTGCCAAGCAAAATGTGATTATTGCCCAAAATCGTGGCGGCACCGTTTGTATATTCACAATCGAGACCATAGCAGTAGTTTACATCAAAAGCCTTTGTTGGTAGGTTGGGCTTTACAAAGGCCAAACCATGTTCAGTCGCTATCATGATGCGGTTGAACTGGTCTTTGCAAAAACTGCGCACACTATTTGACGGCAGACCATCGTCTGTTGTCATTTGTCGGCATTTCTTGGTTCGCAGATTATAGATGTACGCGCCACCACCGTCGGTGCCGATCCATAGTTCACTTGTTCCGTTTAACAGCAATGACAGAACGAACCGATTGACATCATCTTTGCGGTCTGCTTGGTATTTCAGTTCCTCCGTCTTGCCTGTAGTTGGGTTCACAATCCACAGACCGTATGCCGTGCCTACCGCAATATGTCCGTCAGGTAATTCCAAAAGGGCATTGACATTATGGATTTGGTGGTATTTGTTGCCTGTGGACGTCTTTTGAACTAATGGTCCGTCTAAACATCCCATCCATAAGTCACCAGCATGATCGTAAAGAAGTCTGAAAACATGGTTGTCCTTGAGTGTTCCGTCTTTTTCGCTATATAAAAGTTGCGTGTTACCATTTGGGGCAATCTCGTACACGCCATTACCATAGGTGGCGGCTATGAGTGAGCCTTTGGGTGTCAAACACATAGAAAGGACCACCATGCCCTGACAAGCATGGTGCCAGTTCCCTGTTTGCGGATTAAACAGACTCACACCATTGTCAGTGCCCATAACCATCTGGGATGATGATACTCTAAGTACGCTGTTGACATGGTTATTGAGTAACGACTGCTGGTTGTTTTGTTCATGACGAAATACGGCAGAGGTACTACCTACCGGGCGGGCAATGTCTATGCCACCGGAATAGGAGCCAATGACAATGTTCCCCCATGAATCGCATATCATCGAATAGATGCCGTTGCCATGCAGAACACCTTGTGGCCCCGCATTGGCATCAAACAACAGGCCGTTCTTGTATTGCCCTAGTTCGTCAGGTCTGCGGTCAATCCAATGAACACCCTTTCCGTCAATGCCGATAAGCATCGTTTTACTATTGTAGGGACAGATGCTTCGGATAGGCTGCTCCCATACAGACTCATTGTGGGATATCTTTGTCAGTTTGCCGTTATTATCCAATACATAAAGTCCACTGGAAAAACCGCCTAACCATACCTTATCATATAAAGCATCATAAAAGCCACTTTCCATATTGCCAGCAGCTATCTTACGTGGTTTTTCCGTTCCACTGGAAGTGACGGATGTCATTAAGATACCATCGCGTGTGCAGAATATCTGATGCTTTTCGGTTCTGATGATGCAGTTGGCGCTGGCATCCTTTATGACGGTTTTCGCAGTTTGGCCATTGAGAATGAAGATGCCATAATTAGTAGCAACCCAAAGACCTTGTGGGGTGGGGCAGATGTCGTTGAGCAGTACATCGCCACCAATCAATTCCCGAATATTTATCTTTAGCTGAAAGCGGTCAGTAGGCGCATCGTAAACAAAGATGAAACCTTTGTCATCATAGGCGTACAACGGCGTAGAACCATCACTTTCCTCATTATGCATCAGCTTGATATAACGCCCGGCATTATTACTGTATTTATCCTGTTCGTCCAGTTGATAATGATTGATAATGACACCGTTGTATCGTTCTACCCCATTCTTCGTGCTCCACCAGATGGCTCCGTCGTTCGTCTGAATAATACTGTAAACTCGCTGGCTAAGCATGCCGTCAGCCATTCCAAGATGACTGTATGTAAACTGGTTTACTTCTTGAGCATTACTCCCATGACAGATCATGGTAAGCATCAAGACGATGGTGAGGTAGAATTTAGGCATGTGTTGGTGATATGTATTATTTGTTGAGTATTTCCTCCAAGTAATCGAGCTCTTCATTAGTCGTGGCCCAGCTGGTCACGAAACGACAGATGGTATGATGCCTGTCTGTTTGGCCGAAATGCGAGAACTGCACCTTCTGGCTCAGTTTCTCTACCTGTTCGTTGGCGATGATGACAAACTGCTGGTTGGTGGGGGAATCGACATAGAATTCAAACCCCTTCTTGATAAACAGCTGCTTCATGCGCATGGCCATCTTAATGGCATGTTCAGAGAGCTTGAAGTAAAGATTGTCTGTAAACAGTGCGTCAAACTGTAGTCCTATCAGTGCGCCCTTGGCAATCACGGCCCCATGCTGCTTCTGGATAGAGAAGAAGTGCTTGTGGGCCTTGCGGTTGGTAAAGACCACTGCCTCGCCACAAAGGGCGCCGATTTTTGTGCCACCGATATAGAATACATCACAATGACGGGCCAGATAGGGCAGGGTGATATCGTTACCATCAGCCATCAGACCATAGCCCAAACGGGCACCATCTATATAAAGAGGTATTTCGTAATGCTGACATATCTTATATATATCATCGAGCTCTTTGGCGCTATACAGGGTGCCGAACTCGGTGGGGAAAGTGATGTATACCAGTCCTGGATGCACCGCATGATCCTTGTTGCCATCGTGCATGTAGTCGTCGAGGTATTTGTCGAGCACTTTGGCTTCCATCTTGCCGTCTTTCTCAGGTAGAGAGATAATTTTATGCTCCGTAAACTCTACGGCGCCAGCCTCGTGCACATTGATATGACCGCTGCCTATGCAGATGACACCTTCATACTGATAGAGCATGGAATCGATGGTGGTTGCATTGGTCTGCGTGCCACCTGTCAGGAAGAAAATCTGGGCATCAGGCAGGCCGCAAGCTTCGCGGATCCGGTTCTTGGCACGCTCTGAAAACTCATCAAAACCATAGGGGGTAGGCTTGGCAGAATTGTATTTTACCAAGTTGTCGAGTACCTGCTGACAGGCACCATTATTATAGTCACATTCGAATGATATCATAGACAGTTTGCTATTTTTTGCCTGCAAAAATACGAAAAGTTTTGTGATTTGCTTGCTTACTTCGAATATATTTTTTAATTTTGCAATCAAATTTGTTTGATAAAGCGGTATGAATAGGCTTAAAGCGGCTTTTATGGTGCTTGTCTGCACTGGTATTGCGGTGATGTTACTGTCATGGAGTAGTGATGTGAAAACTGATGGTCCTGTACCTCCTGCGCCTGATTATGCAGACTCTACGCAGTGGTTTATGGCCGATCGCCAGGGCGAGGCTGATATCTTCTATATCATCTCTACCGAGACAGGCGACCACATGATAGGCAGTGATACGTCGCACTATGCCGATACCCATGACCCTTATCAGCGCAGTCGTATGAGGCATGAGATGTATGCTGTAGACTCTTTCTATTCTGGCCGGTTGAATTACTATTCGCCTTACTATCGCCAGGCGTCCATACAGTCATGGGTATCTGAGGAACTGGCCTATTCGCGCCTTCCGTTGGCTATGGATGATTGCATTCGCAGCTGGGAGTACTATCTGGCCCATTATAATCAGGGTCGCCCCTTTGTGCTGGCAGGTTTTAGTCAGGGTGCCGTTGCCGTGATGGAGATTATGAGGCGTATGCCCGATAGTGTGGCTGCCCGATTTGTGGCTGCTTATATCATCGGCTATAAAGTAACCGCTCATGATACTGCCACATGTCGCCTGTTACGTCCTGCTACTGGGGCTACAGATACGGGTGTTACCATCTGCTTTAACTCTGCCAAGTCGCCGGAGTGCGAGATCGGTCTTGTTAGTGGTGGCAATCTCTATGGCATAAATCCTGTTAATTGGCGTACAGATACGGTATCTACCCCGTTTGTGCTTTATGGAAAGAAACAAAACGATACCCTTTCTGCACATTATGATCCTGAGAGCCGTATGGTATTAGTTGACGGCTACAAAAACAACAAGCCTATGCCTGTTTTTGGCGTGCCTGGCAACTATCACCACATGGAATTGAAATTCTACTATCCCTATATCCGAAAGAACATAGCAGACCGTGTGGATGCCTACTTCAGTCGGAAACTAGAGCAAGACTAACTGTATTAAAATAAACCAAACTGAAATGATACGAATTAACTTAATGACCTCAATGCTGATTTCTCTGTTGTTCTGCATCATGGCTTTCTCGGCTTGTACAGAACAAAAACAGAACCGTGTAATCGGTGTATCCCAGTGTTCGGAAGATATCTGGCGCAGTTGGCAGAACTCAGAGATGAAGATGGAGGCGAATTTCCATGAAGGCGTGGAGCTTCGCTTTGCAGCAGCCCTCGACGATTCTGAGCGTCAGATACAACAGATAGACAGTCTTGTTGATAGCGGTATCAATCTTTTGATTGTGGCGCCTAACCAACTGTCGTCAGTATCCCCTGCCATCGATCGCGCTTACGATAAGGGTATCCCTGTTATCGTCTTTGAGCGTAAGACGGATTCTCAGAAATACACCGCTTTCGTGAGTGCTGACAACTATGAGATGGGGCGCTTGATGGGTGAGTATGTTGTATCACGGCTTGGCGGAAAGGGTAGGGTGATGGAAATCCTCGGACTGAAAGGCTCTTCACCAGCCGACGAGCGTCATAATGGATTTGTAGATGCCCTAAAGCCGACGGGTGTGGAGATCGTTGCTACTATTCAGGGCGACTGGACGGAGCCGGTGGCTTATGAGGCCGTGAAACAATGGTTGAAAGAAAACAAAGATACGCAAATCGACTTGGTGTTTGGTCATAACGACCGTTCTGCTATCGGTGCCCGCAAGACTTTTATGGAAGCTAACGTCCCTCTGCCTCTTTTCTGTGGTATCGATGGCTTGCCAGGCAAAGACGGAGGCATCCAGCAAGTGCGCGACTCGCTATTGGAGGCTTCCTATATTTATCCCACACGTGGTGACCAGTTGTTACAGTTGGCACTCGACATTCTCGATGGGAAGCCCTATCCGAAGGAGACGATGCTGACCTCTGCTATTGTTACCCATGAGAATGCCAAGGTGTTGTTGCTTGAAAGCGATGAGGTGATGCGACAGACACAGAATCTGGACAAGCTACAGGAAAAAGCCAGTAGTTATCTGCAACAACTTGCCACGCAACGTACCATTACGCTATTGGCACTTATACTGATAGCGCTGCTCTTACTTAGTCTGGTGCTCTTCATGCTCTTTCATCGCAGTAAGATTTCTGCCCAGCGTGAGCGTGTTGTCAACAACTTGTGGAATCTGGAAGTGCCTGCAGAAACTACGCAGCCCGAAGTGCCTCAAGTGCAAGAGACGAAGGCAGAAGCCACAATAGAAGCCTCTACACCGATGGAAGAAGAAAATGAACCACTCTTTATCGTTCGCTTTAAGGATGTGGTTGAGGCTCATCTCTCTGACAGCGATATCAGTGTCGATGATCTTGCCGCTGAGATGAATCTGAGTCGCGTGCAACTCTATCGTAAGGTGAAAGCCATAACAGGTGCTTCGCCTATCGAACTCTTGCGCACGGCCAGACTGAACAGAGCCTATCAGCTGCTGCTGACGACCGATAAGAATATCTCGGAGGTGGCCTACGGCGTAGGTTTTACGGCACCATCCTACTTCACCAGATGCTTTAAAGAAGAGTTTGGTGTCAGTCCCTCAGACTTGCAAACACAATAAATTCACTTAGAAATAAGAATAATCGTTCATTTCGTAGTAATATTGTTACATTGAAACAAAATTTGCACGCGATGAACGATTTTTTTATGCCACGAAGACGTATCATTAGTACATTTGCAGCAGAATTTCGAATCAAAATGTACTAACCAATTAAAAATTAAGCAATGGAACAAGCAAGAAGACTACTTCTGAGTTTCGCACTCATTCTTGTAAGTACTATAATGTACGCGCAAGAGCAGATTAGTGGAACAGTGACCGACGCCACTGGCGAGCCTGTCATTGGAGCCACAGTAATGGAGAAAGGTACTACCAATGGTACTGTGACCGATTTCGACGGTAACTTTATTTTAAAGGTTAAAACTGGCGTAACGCTGGTATTTACCTACATCGGCTACGAGACGCAGGAACTGCCTGCCAAGGACGGTATGCAAGTAACGATGAAAGACAATGCCAAAGAGCTGGCCGAGGTAGTAGTAACTGGTTATCAGACCCAGCGTAAGGCTGACCTGACAGGTTCTGTGTCGGTAGTAGAGACAAAGGACTTGAAGACATCGTCGGATACCGACCCCATGCGTGCCCTGCAAGGTAAGGTTCCTGGCATGACCATTACCAGCAATGGTTCGCCTGTAGGTGCTGGTACCGTTCGCATTCGTGGTATTGGTTCGTTCAACTCTTCGCAGGATCCATTGTTCGTTATCGACGGTGTGCCCACAACGACCAATCTGAACACTTTGAACATGAACGACATCGAGTCGATGCAGGTCTTGAAGGATGCTGCCTCGGCATCTATCTATGGTAGCCGCGCTGCCAATGGTGTGATTATTATCACCACACGTAGCGGTAAGAAGGGCGACAAGGTAAAAGTTGACTTCTCGGCAAACCTGACAGCTCAGTTCTATAATAAGCAGAGCATGATGAAACTGTCGAATACTGCCGAATATGCTACTGCTATGGCTCAGGCTGCCATGAACGACGGACTGAATCCTGAGGCATACGCAAACAACTACGGTTTGACACTGCATGCAGGTAGCGGCACCCCAATCTCGGCTTACAACCCAGCCACAGGGCAGATGGAGAACTTTACTGTGAACGGTTTGTATGATGGATTTATGAACGCCAAGAGAACCATGCGTTTCAGCGATACCGACTGGTTGAAGGAGATTTCACGCACTGGTTTCTCACAGAACTACGACCTCTCTATCTCGAATGCTACAGAAAAGACATCTGCTTTGTTCTCATTCGGATATAAGAAGAACCAGGGTATCCTGAAGTACACCAACTTTGAAAGTTTCTCTGGTCGTATTAACACCAGCTTCAAGTTGAACAAGATGATTACCGTGGGCGAGAACGCTACTATCACCTACTCAAATCAGGTGGATTGCCAGCCGCTGGAGAATGCCCTGAAGATGTCGCCAACACTGCCTGTTTATGAGGAGGACGGCGAGACATTCTCTGGTCCTGTAGGTGGTATGAGCGACCGTCAGAACCCACTGCGCGAGTTGTATCATAATCGCGACAACCGCCTGAAGATGTGGCGTATCTTTGGAAACGCCTTCGTTAATTTCGAGCCTATCAAGGGACTGCTGCTGCGCTCAAACTTTGGTCTCGACCTCTGGTCGGAGAATATCCACAGCGTAACCTATACCTGGCACTCTGATGTTGTAAACAACTCTACTCCATCGGCTAATATGGGCGCCAAGACATCAGTTAAGTGGACATGGTCAAACACCGCAAACTATAACTTCACCCTTGGTACCGATCATTCATTTATCGTACTGGGTGGTATGGAGCTTCACAGAGATATTAACGAGTGGTCGAATGCATACGCACAGATGTTCGCACTCGAGAATTATGACTATATGTATCCCGATGCTGCTACTGGCACACAGCGCGCAAGTGGTATTCAGGAGGGCTACAACCTGGTATCGTTCTTCGGTAAGCTCGACTATAACTACAAAGATTTGTTGTTGGCTTCGTTCACCATCCGTCATGACGGCTCTAGCCGCTTTGGTGAGAATAACCGCTACGGTACCTTCCCTGCTGCTACACTCGGTTATCGTATTTCTCAGCATCTGAATCAGAGCTGGATCGACGATTTGAAGATTCGTGCTTCTTGGGGTCAGACTGGTAACCAGGCTATCTCAAACTATGCTCGCTATGGTCTTTATGCAGCTACATACGGTGGCGGTCGCAACGAGTCTACAGCCTACGACCTGAATCTGGCTGGTAGCGGTATCTTCCCTTCTGGTTTCCGTGCCACACAGGCTCAGAACAACAATCTGAAGTGGGAAACAACCGAGCAGTGGAACGTTGGTCTTGATTTCCGTTTCTTTGGCAGCTCACTCTATGGTACAGTCGATGCTTATATTAAAAAGGTAAAGGATATGCTTATCAACCCTGCTTATTTGGGTTCGATGGGTGAAGGTGGTGCAAGCTGGCTTAACGGTCCAAGCCTCAAGAACTGGGGTATGGAATTTGCCCTTGGCTATCGTCATACAACCGAATACGGCCTGACTTACAACGTAAATGGTAATCTGGACTTCTATCGCAGTAAGGTTACTTATCTGCCCGAAACAACTACAGGTTCGTATGTTCACACAGCAAAGGAGAATCTTGTAGAGTCTGGTCATCCTTATGGTTCTATCGTAGGTTATGTAGTTGACGGACTGTTCCAGAATCGCGATGAAGTTCTGGCAAGTGGCCAGGATAACGCTCGCGTAGGTGGTTTGAAGTATGCCGACCTTGATGGTAATGGTATCATCAACGAGCAGGATCAGACTTGGATTTTCAATCCAGTGCCCAACTTCTCATGGGGTTTGAATGTAGATCTTAGCTATAAGAACTTCGACTTCAATATGTTCTGGCAGGGTGTTGCTGGACAGGACGTTTACAACGACCAGAAGTTCCAGACCGACTTCTATAGCATTACCGATGCCGGTTCTAATAAGGGTAACCGCATGCTGGGTGCATGGACCACTGGCAACACCAGTAGCACCATCCCAGCTCTTACCACCAACAATACTGGTAATGAGAACCGCACATCGACATACTTCGTTGAGAATGGCTCTTATGGCAAGTTACGCCAGGTACAGATTGGTTACAACCTGCCCAAGAGCATCATCAGCAAGTTGAACATGACAAGTGCACGTGTTTACGTTTCAGGTCACAACCTGCTCACTATCAAGAGCAGTTCACTTACCTGCTCGGACCCAGAGAACCCACGTTGGATGTATCCTAACAGCACCAGCATCTCATTTGGTATCCAGACATCATTCTAATTAAGAATTAAGAGTTAATAATTTAGAAAAACAGAAGATTATGAAGACAATATATAAAACAATCTGCGCTGGTCTGATCGTTTGCGGAACACTAACATCATGCAACGATTTCATCGATGTTGAGCCAAAGGGTGTCATTAGCGAAGGCCTTGCTATGAGCCAGCCCGAAGAAATGGTAACTGCAGCTTACGCCAAACTGGGCGACGACTGGTACACATATCCATTCAATCTCTGGCCCTATGGCGATGTATCATCCGACGACGCTATGAAAGGTGGCTCAGGTACCACCGATACAAACTATCATCCAGTAGAGGTATGGTCTACTTTGACAGCTTCTACTCCCGACCACATGGATGAGCTGTGGTATCACTTCTACTGTTCAATAAGCCGTTGTAACCGTGCATTGGTTTCTTTGGCCAACAGCGAGACTATGGATGCCCAGACAAAGGCTATTCGTGAGGGTGAGGTTCGTTTCCTCCGTGCACACTTCTACTTCAAGTTGGTACAGATGTGGAATCAGGTGCCCTGGGTTGATGAAGAGGTTTATAAGAACCACACCGAGGAGCAGACTCCTAATAATGAGTTTACTCACGATGAGCTGATGCAGAAGATTGTGGCCGACTTTAAGGCTGCCTACGATGTACTGCCAGTACAGCAGGCTCAGGGCGGACGTGCCAATAAGATTGCTGCAGCTGCCTATCTGGCAAAGTGCTACCTCACTATGGCCTGGGGCGACGGATACGAGGCAAATACCGGCGTAAGCCACATCAACAGCCAGTATATGCAGGAGGTACTGAAGTACACACAGGAGGTGGCTAACTCACAGTATGGCTATCTTGAGGACTTTGGCGACATTTTCCTGCCTGAGTATAAGAACTCTAAGGAGAGCATCTTTGCCGTACAGCACTCTGACTATCAGGACGATAACACCCTTTATGGTCGTGCAAACTGGAGCAATATGCTGAATGGTTGCTGGCTTATGTGGTCGTGCGGATGGGACTTCCACAAACCTACGCAGAACCTGGTAAATGCCTTTAAGACAAAGGATGGTCTGCCAATGTTTGATGACTATAACAAGGAAATAGCTTATCCTACCAATGGTGTGCCAACAGCACAGAAGTGGGATCCACGTTTGTTCCACACAGTAGGTATGCCTACATTCCCATACAAATATGAGGCTCAGTATACCATGACTACCGACAACTCTCGTACACCTAACACCTATGGCTACTATGCCTCTCTGAAGGAAGTACCACAGTGTTCTAAGGGTGAGACATTCGACATGCCATGGCAGGCATTCGCTATGAACGACTATGTTCTGCGCTATACCGACGTGATGCTAATGCGTGCCGAGGCTATGATTGAGACTGGCGATCTGGAAGGTGCTCGCTCCATCATCAACGACATCCGTCAGCGTGCCAAGAACTCTGTTGACAAGCATATCAGCTACGCAGCAGATCAGTGCGAGATAGCACTCTATCCTACATCTTACTTCCAGGATAAGGAGACAGCACGTAAGTGCCTGCAATGGGAGCGCCGCCTTGAGTTGGCTATGGAGAACAACCGTTTCTTTGACCTTCGTCGCTGGGGTATTGCTTCTCAGACACTGAATGCATTCTTTGAGACCGAGAAGGACGTAACTTATGGCAAGCAGACATATGCACAGTACTATAAGGATGCCCACTTCACAGCAGGTAAGAACGAATACTTCCCTCTGCCTTACCCTCAGCTCTACTACGTACCTGGTCTCTACACTCAGAACAAGGGATACAATTAATGTGAATAGTGAATATTAAAAGTGAAAAGTTATACAATTATGAAAAAGATATCATTCATTATAATGGCGATGTTCGCACTTGTCCTGACCGCCTGTCAGGACAAGGACATCGACCGCGAGGCAATGAAGCTCAGCGCTCCCGATGCATCACAGATAACAGGTTCGCTTTCTGGCGATGACTATACCTGGACATGGCCTCAGCAGGATGCACAGATGCAGGTAACGATCTATCGCAACGGTACACTTTCAGCCAGTGAGACGGTCAGTGGCAACAGCTTTACCCATAAGACCGTTCCCACGAATGTACCTTTCGAGTATGTATTCAAGAAGTCAGATGGTACAAACTTCTCAACAGGTGTTATCAAGAACTATCTTCGCGAGGGTGCCACAAGCATTACTGGCGTACAGATGAGTCAGGTGGATAAGGCGGGAGGTTACGATGCCCTTGTGGAATGGAACAAGGCTGCCGATGCCTCAAGCATCAAGTTTACTGCCACTAACGGCAAACGCACAATTAACGAAACGCTTTCTGGCTCTGCAACGACCTATCTTATCAACGATGTTGAAACAGGCGACACATGGAACGTAACCTTAGTTGCCGTCAATGAGAAGGGCACTTCGCTCTCTACTTCTTCATCACTACGTATCGGTAAAACTGCTATTGGTTTCTTGAGCGTGTATGCTACACCTGAGGAGTTGGTAGAGAATGGTGACGACGATGAGGCTTCAGCTTGGTTGTGGCTGCACGAGACCTATCCAACCGCTAAGTACGTTTACTTCGGCGATATCAAGAGCACCGACGATATCGATCCATACCGTGTTCTGTTCTGGCTGCGCGACCTCGAAGGTGTTGGCGAAGGTGAAGTATTTGCTATGCCAGAGATTGTAGAGGCTGCTACACCATTTATCAAGGAGTGGTATAAGGAAGGTGGAAGCCTGCTGCTGTGGAGCCATGCTACTGTTTATGCCGGACATCTCGGCCGTATCAGTCTTGACGAGATGAAGGGTAACGACCGTGCTATTGAAGCAGGCTTTGGTGGCATCAACAACGATGTATGGAAGATGGCTGTAGAGCTGTATCCTGACCACAAGTTCAAGAAGGATCATTCATCACATCCTATCTATAAGGGTCTTGAAGTAGAGACTACTGCCGACACCAAGCTTATCGCCTTCAAAGGTCCAGGTTGGACTGAAAACCACAACTGTCTGTTCTTCAATCTTCCTTCACTCTGGACCGGTATTGGTAATACCGAGGAAGCTTGCTACACACAGTGCACACAGACCTTCGGTGTTTATCCTCTTGGCACATGGGACAGCCAGATCTGGTGGGTAAGCCAGATGAATGTCTGGGAGGCTCAGCAGGGAAATACTGAGTTCAAGGGTACATTGCTTTGCATCGGTAACGGTGGTTGCGAGTTCTCTATGAAGAATGCCGACGGTACTCCCGACAAGAGCGCTCATCCAAAGAACAATATCTATCAGGACAATGTCCTTACTCTCGCCAAGAATTCTCTTGAATATCTGAAGACAAGATAATAGATGGCATTAGTTTTTCGAGTTATATGAAGAAATTCTGGAATTTCTTTTCTGCAATGATGGTAACCGCTACAATGGCGGTTACCATTCTTGGTTGTACAAGTGATGATCCCAAGAAGGAGCAGCCTGCTCCCGAGCCACCCACGCCAGTGGAGCCTGTCGATCCTCCTGCACCTACGCCAACACCAGATAGCTACACCGAATTGTATCGCCCGCAGATACACTTCACGCCGGCTAAGAACTGGATGAATGATCCCAACGGTATGGTGTACGTTGATGGCGTTTATCATCTGTTCTACCAATATAATCCCCAAGGCAACAACTGGGGCAATATGTCGTGGGGTCATGCCACCAGCACCGATCTGATTCATTGGACAGAGCAGGCCGTAGCCCTGACACGCGATGAATTAGGCGATATCTTCTCTGGTTCGGCTGTTATCGATCATAACAATACTGCAGGTTTCGGTGCAGGCGCTATGGTGGCATTCTATACCTCGGCAGGCGATGCCGGACAGCAGCAAAGCATGGCTTATTCTACAGATGGCGGTAAGAATTTTACACGCTACACCGCCAACCCCGTTATTAAGAATAATGACGACCGTCAGCGCGACCCCAAGGTGTTCTGGCATGCCGATTCCCAGCAATGGATTATGTCGCTGGCCAAAGGTTGGAGCAAGGGCATAGAGTTCTTCGGTTCTACCGATATGAAGACCTGGACCAAGCTAAGCACGTTTGTAGTCGACCTGCCTGGTCGTCCCGACTTGCAGTGGGAGTGCCCTGATTTGCTGCAGTTTGGCGATAAGTGGGTGCTGATAGTAAGTGTTAACCCAGGCGGCCCCGTATTGGGCTCTGGTACCATGTACTTTGTTGGTCAGTTCGATGGCAAGGAATTCAAGGCCGATGCACTCGACTATCCGCTCTGGCTCGACTATGGTATGGACAACTATGCTGGCGTTACCTGGAGCAATACCGGCGATAGAAAACTGCTGATTGGTTGGATGAACAATTGGAGCTATGCCGGTGACGTGCCTTGCTCGCCCTGGCGTTCGGCTATGACACTGCCTCGCGAGTTAAAACTGACAGAGTTTGCAGGCATGCCATTACTCTGTTGCCCTGTGGTTAGCGAGATTGACAAGATAGCCAGTCAGTGGCAAAATGTAAACACCGAAGCCCTACCTCTTGACTCGAAGAAATCGGCCTATCAGTTACGTCTTACAGTCAGTATGGACAAGAACGCTACTATCACTCTAAGTAACAGTAACGATGAGAAATATGTCATCGACATTTATTCAGCAACCCGCATGCTGGCTGCCAAGAGATCAGGGGCGACAGGAAAGACCTTTGGCACGTTCTCGATACCATCGATGCAGGCTCCGCTTAATGTTGAAGGCAATGAAGTCATCATAGATTTGTTTGTTGACCAATCATCTGTAGAGATTCTCACCAAGGATGGTGCTATGTCAATGACAAACCTCGTGTTCCCGCAGTCCATCTACGATCATCTGTTGATTAATGGCAATGCCTCCGCCCAACTGCGTAACCTGAGTAGAATTTGGTGAAACTTTATAACCCAACCGAGAAACTTAATGACAACTGCTTCAAGGCCATCGCCTTTAAGGGCGCTCCAAACGCTCCCGAGGGATTCCAGAAGGGTGCTGGTACTGTGCTCTGCATTGGTAATGGTGGTTGCGAGTTCTCAATGAAGAACGAGGACGGTACGCCAGACAAGAGTGCTACCCCAAAGAACAATTCTTGCCAGAGCAATATTCTCAAACTGGCCAAGAACAGTGTCGACTATCTGATGTCAATTTAAGATTTAGGTTTTAATCGATAAAAGTTAATTGAAGTGAATCAGCGCGGCCCGTGATGAGTCGCGCTGATTTTTTATCCAAAAATAGATAATTATCGATTTATTTTCTTATCTTTGTGCCATGAAAATAAAAAACGGTATGAACAAGTACATTATTAGGGGCGCGGCGTTTGCCTGAACACCCAGTCGGCAGGTATGATGGGAGAATGGATGAAGAAACCCATCTCGGCGGGCAGCCTGTTCTTCAGCGACTTCAAGACCGTAGAGCAGACGCTCTATCCCGTCTATGGCACGATAGGCATTTTCTACAGACTGAAATAGACTCAAAGAAAAGAAACGAGTAAGAAGACTAGCAATTTTCGTTCATTGCATGCATTTTTGTTGCAATGAACGATTTTTGTTAGTCTTTGAAACATTATTTATCGACGGAAGTGCAGAAACAATGTACCTTTGCATCAGAAAATAGAGGTTCATACTGGTTGTTATAGTTAATTGTTAGTTAGGTTTTTAGTTAGTAATTGAGTAGATTTAGGTTAATTTGGTAAAAAACGCGGCTCGTGAGAGTCGCGTTTTTGCATATTTACTTGTATGTTTCTGTTATTTTTCCTATCTTTGCAGGCATAAAGGACTAAAATAAATGCATATATGAATCAGAAATGGCTTTTTGGTAGAGGCTTCTACACCTTATTATATATAGTGGGGATGATGATGGTTCTGGCTTCTTGCTCTGAAGAGAAGACCTATAAGATAGGTGTGTCTCAATGTGGTTCAGGTCAATGGCGTGAAAAAGTAAACAGCGAGATGTTGGCTGCTCAGCATCTGTATGAGCAAAACGCCAAGATAATAATTACTTGTGCATACGATGATACCGAACGACAAATAAAGCAAATAGACAGTCTGGTCAATAGCGGCATCGACCTGCTGGTAGTAGCACCTAACGAGGCTGCACCTATTTCAGAAGCCATCTCGCGTGTGAGAAAGCAGGGTATACCCGTGATATGCTTCGACCGTAAGGTGGAAGGTGGCAACTATACGGCTTTCATTGGAGGCAGTAATGTAGAGGCCGGGCATGCGGTAGGCGTGAATGCCGTCGATGTAGCCAAAAGCATAGTTGCGCAAGGACACAAGCCTCTGGTGCTGGAGATTACGGCTACGATGAGCAGTTCTCCGGCAAAAGAGCGCCATGATGGTTTCTCGCAAGCCATGAAGGGGCACGATGAACTGGACTATGTATGGCGGACGAGCGACTGGAGTTCGGAAGGTGCCTATCATATTGCGAAGGAGCTGATAGTGACAGGACGTTTGCCCGACATTGTGTTCTGCCACAACGACGGCATGGCTACTGGCGTTTATAAGGCGGTTGTGGAAACTCATACGGAGGGAAAGGTCAGGATTATGGGCATTGATGGTATGCCGGGCGAAGGACTCGAATATGTGGAGTTCGGTCATCAGATAGCCAGCTATGTCTATCCTACGGGAGGTGCTGAGATCGTAAAACTGGCTTTGGACATACTGACCGGGAAACCTTATAAACAGGAAAATACACTGCAGGGCATATTGGTGGTTCGCGAGAATGTATGGCCCATTTCTACCACGACAAAAGAGCTGATGAAGCAGCATAGAGACCTGATAACCGTACAGGACAAGCTGGAGGACTCGCTGGTGCTCTATGACACGCAGCACAAAATACTCATTGCCAGCATTGTTACTATCGTCGTACTGTTGTTGGGCATTGTCATGATGTTGTTTGCCTATTGGACGAGAAAAAGGGCTATCCGTCAGCGTCAGGCATTGAACGAGGAGCATACCCTGTTTTATACTGATGCCAGCAGTCGGAAGTTGCAGGAGATTTTTGTGAAGCCTGTTGATGACCTGCCCCCACCAAAGACTCAAGATATGCTTTTTGCAGAACAATTGAATGAAGCCATCCACAAAAACATGTCGAACCTCAACCTGAAGATGGATGACTTAGGTGAGGAAATGGGGCTGAGCAGAGTGCAGCTGTATAGAAAGGTGAAGGCTATTACTGGCTTGACACCTGTAGAGCTGTTACGACAGATGAGGCTACAGCAAGCCTATGCTCTGCTGACATCGACCACCAAAACAGTAGGTGAAATAGCCTACGAAGTGGGCTTCGGAACACCTGGATATTTCTCTTCTTGTTTCAAAAAACAGTTCGGAAAGTATCCTACAGACTTAAGGGCAGAGTAATATCTGCCCTTTTTTGGCTATCTTGTAGTTTACAAATATGACTTAATAGTCAACAATTGTTTCATGTAACATTTTTACTTGCCAACGAACGATATTTTTAAGTAAACTAGTTTATCTGTTAGTACTTTTGTAGCAGAAATTTTAAATTCAAATGAGTACTAACAATTTTAAAAAGTCAACAATGGAACAACTAAAGAAACTGTTTCTGAGTTTTACGCTCCTGCTGATGAGTACTATAATGTACGCGCAAACGGAGGTTAGTGGTACAGTGGTCGACATTCATGGCGAGACGATCATTGGTGCCACAGTGATGGAGAAGGGTACAACGAACGGTACAATTACCGACTTCGACGGAAACTTCACAATCAAAGTAAACGAGGGTACTATCCTCGTCATCTCGTACATTGGCTATCAGACACTGGAAGTACCTGCAAAGCAAGGTATGAAGGTGACACTGAAGGATGATGCTGAGGTATTGCAAGAGGTTGTGGTAACAGGTTATACCACCCAGCGCAAGGCCGATCTGACAGGTGCTATCTCGACGGTAAGTGTCGACGAAATGGCCAAGCAGAACGAGAATAACCCAATGAAGGCGCTGCAGGGTCGCGTGCCAGGCATGAACATTCAGGCCGATGGTAATCCAAGCGGTGCTGCAACGGTTCGCATTCGTGGTGTCGGAACTCTGAACGATAACGATCCTCTTTACATTATCGATGGTGTACCCACGAAGGCAGGTATGCACGAACTGAACGGTAACGATATTGAGAGCATCCAGGTATTGAAGGATGCCGCATCGGCCAGTATCTATGGTTCGCGTGCAGCCAATGGTGTCATCATCATCACCACCAAGAAGGGTAAGGAAGGAAAGGTTAAGGTGAACTTCGACGGTAGTATTGCAACCTCTTTCTATACGAATAAGATAGAGACCATGAATGCTAAACAATGGGGGCAGGCTTACTGGCAGGCCAGTGTGAACGACGGTCTTAATCCTAACAACAACAATCTGGGTTACAATTACGATTGGGGCTACGACAAGAATGGCTATGCTGTACTGAACAATTTGACCATGAACATGTACCTTGATGAACATGCCTCTGTAAGAGCTGGTGATACCGACTGGTTTAACGAGGTTACACGTACAGGTTTTATTCAACAGTACAACGTATCGGTTAGCAATGGCTCAGAAAAGGGTAGTTCTTTCTTCTCTATCGGATACTATGACAATAAGGGTACCATTAAGGATAGTTACTTCAGTCGTCTTTCAGGTCGTGCCAATGCAGACTATAAACTGTTTGACGGAGATGTGGTTATCGGTGAGAACTTCACAATTAACCGTACTAAGGGTGTGGATGCTCCTGGTGGCGTGCTGGAGCATGCTCTGGAATTTAACCCCAACTTCCCTATTTGGGCAGAGAATGGTAAATATGCACAGGCACTCGGTGCTTACTCAGAGCGCGAGAACCCGTTGAGCATGATTGACAATTCAAAAGATAACCAATATACCCAGTGGCGTATGTTTGGTGACGTACACCTGAGCATTACTCCATTCAAGAACTTCATGGTTCGTACCACTTTGGGTATGGACTACACTCAGAAAGAGCAACGTTTCTTTACCTATCCCATTGCCAATGGTAAGGTGATGCGTACAGACTCTGCTGTAGAAAGCAAACAGGAACACTGGATGCGCTGGATGTGGAATGCTATCGCTACCTATAACCTTGAGATAGGCAGGCATCGTGGTGATGCTATGATTGGTACCGAGGTAAACCGTCAGGACTATAAGTGGAACAGTGCCAAGCGCTATGAGTTGGCCATCCTGAACACCGACTATATGTGGCCATCGGCTGGTGCAGGTCGACAACTGGCTGAAGGTTCTGGTGATGGCTTTTCATTGCTATCATTCTTCGGTAAGATAAACTACACCTATGATGACAAGTATCTGGCTTCATTCACTATTCGTCGAGACGGTTCAAGTCGATTCGGTTCGGATAACCAGTACGGTACATTCCCATCAGTTTCAGCAGGTTGGCGCCTCTCTGAGGAGAAGTTTATGGCTAAGACAAAGAGCTGGCTTGATAATCTGAAGATTCGCTATTCTTGGGGACAGACTGGTAACCAGGAGATTTCGAACACTGCACGTTATACACTCTATAAGTCGGTGGTATCTACAGGACTATGGGGTAGCGGTCAGGCTGGTTCTTCATACGACATTGCTGGATTGAATGGTGGTTACGACCTTAACAACGGCTACGTTCGCAACCAGCGTGGTAACGACGGCATTAAGTGGGAAACCACCACTCAGCATAACATCGGTCTTGACTTCGGTATCTTGAGAAATGAGATTTACGGAAGCTTTGACTGGTTCAACAAGAAGACCACCGACATTCTGCTCTTTATGGAAGGTATTGCCGCCATGGGTGAAGGCTCTGGTCAGTGGATCAATGCCGGTGAGGTAAAGAATAACGGTTGGGAACTGACAGTAGGCTATCGCCATCAGTTGGAGAACGGTTTCTCTTGGGATATCAGCGGAAACATCAGTAAATATACGAACGAAATCACAAAACTGCCTGAGACAGTAGCTGCCAATGGTAAATATGGTGGTAACGGTGTAAAGAGTGTTGTTGGTCATGCAATGTTCTCACAGGTGGGCTACATTGCCGATGGCATCTTCAAGAGTCAGGATGAGATCGACAACCACGCGATACAGGAAGGTGCAGGTATTGGTCGTATCCGCTACAAGGACCTGAATGGTGACGGCATCATTACAGAGGCTGATCAGGACTGGATTTACGATCCTACACCCGACTTTACTTGGGGTTTGAATATCTACCTGCAATATAAAGACTGGGATTTGACGATGTTCTGGCAAGGCGTACAGGGTGTTGACGTAGATTGTCGCGGCTATAAGTCGCAGACCGACTTCTGGGCTAACTCAGCCATCAACGTACCTTATCTTAATAAAGGTATACGTGTGCTGGATGCTTGGACACCACTTAATTATGACAGCAACATTCCTGCTCTTACAACATCCGATACCAACAACGAAGGTCGTGTATCTTCTTATTACATCGAGAATGGCTCGTATGCAAAGCTTCGCACCATTCAGTTGGGTTATAACATTCCAAAGAAAGTTATCGATAAACTGAAGTTGGATCGTATCCGCATTTACGCATCAGCTCAGAACCTGATTACGATTAAGAGCAACAAGTTTACAGGTAACGATCCTGAGAACCCAGGATTCGGCTATCCTATCCCTCTCAATCTCACATTCGGAGTGAACGTAGGATTTTAATTAATTGATAATTGACAATTGATAATTATGAAAACAATATATAGATTTATCTGCATAATCAGTGTTATCTGCGGTTTAATGAGCTGCTCTAATTTCTTGGAGGAGCAGGTGCCACAGGCTACGCTGACTCAGGACGAGGTAAAGAAGCCTGAGTATATCGACAACGTGCTGATTTCAGCATACGCCGGTCTTGTAACTATCGAAGACATGAACGCATCATTCTCTCTTTGGAACTACGACACACGTTCTGACGATGCATACGTAGGCGGTTCGGACTTCTCTGACGGTGAACCATTCCACAGACTGGAAAGAGGTGTAGGTATTCTGACTACCGACTGGCCTTTTAACTCTATCTGGACCCGTTTCTACAATTATCTGTCGCGTGTCAGCTTATCGCTCGACATACTAGCCAGTGCAGATCAGGAGAATGCCATTATTCAGCAGCGTACTGCCGAAATGAAGTTCCTGCGTGCATATGGTCATTTCCAGCTGAAACGCCTGTTCAAGAAGATTCCGTTTGTAAATAAACTCAATATGACGGAAGAGGACTATAACAACCTCTCGAACACCGAATACACCAACGACGAGGGTTGGCAGCAGATTATCAACGATCTGGAAGATGCTTACGCCGTATTGCCAACAGCTCAGGCTGAAAAGGGTCGCCCCACAAAGGCTGCTTGTGCAGCTTTCCTGGCTAAGGTTTATCTCTATAAGGCTTATCATCAGGACGACACTAACACGAATGAGGTGACGAGTATCGATGCAGCTGACCTACAGAAGGTGCTAGACTATACGAACCCCACGATCTATAATGGTTTTGGTATGGAGCCAGACCTTCACAACAACTTCCGTCCTGAGGAGCAGTATGAGAATGGTAAGGAGAGTCTTTGGGCTATTCAGTATTCAAAAAACGACGGTACTGTCTATGGTAACCTGAACTTCTCTAACCGACTTATTGTACCATGTATTCCTAAGGTACACGACTCTGGTTGCGACTTCTATAAGCCATCCCACAATCTGGTAAATGCCTATCGCACCAATAGCAACGGTTTGCCTCTGCTCGACAATTTTGCAGATGTAGACTATACCGTTGGCTCAAACCAGACCGTTGACCCACGTTTGTTCATAACGGTAGGTATCGCAGGTACGCCTTATATGTTTAACCCAAGCTTTATGATGAGTGAGACCAATGCCTGGAGCCGCTCTGGAGGTACCTTCGGTTACTTTGTATCACTGAAGCAGAATGTTGACCCTGCACTGACAGACATGTATCTTTTCTTGTGCGACTCTCAGTGGGCAACTTCGATGAACCGTATTGTATTCCGCTATGCCGACGTACTGTTGATGCGTGCTGAAGCACAGGCACAGCTTGGTCAGACAGGTGAGGCTATCACGCTGGTAAATCAAGTACGTAGCCGTGCTATTGATATGATGACCAATAGTATTGTTTCAAATTATCCTAATAAATATGGTGTGCATTATGCAGTAGGTAAGTATAGTGGTTCATACTCCAAGGAAGACGCTATGAAGATCATTAAGATGGAGCGTCGTTTGGAGTTGGCTCTGGAGAGTGAGCGTTTCTTCGACCTTGTACGTTGGGGTGATGCTGCTAACGTGCTGAACAAGTACTATACCAGCGAGAGCCAGAAGATGAGCTTCCTGAGTGGTTCGTCATTCACTGCCAATAAGAACGAATATCTTCCCATCCCTTGGGAACAGATAGCAGCTTCTAACGGGCACTATACACAGAATTGCGGACAGTGGTAATTAAGAGTTTATAGTTTATAATTTATAGTTTATAGTTATGAAAACGATATATAGCATTATCTGCGCAATATGTATCATCTGCGGTTTTACAGCCTGCAGTAAAGACCATACGGGCAGTATCGACGTAAGTGGGTCATGTCTTGTTGAGAAGTTCGTACTCAATGGTCAGTACGAAGGCACTATCAATACAGAGAAACGACTGGTGAAGATAAAGGTGCCTGTAGACTTCAATCAGAAAGAAAATATGGAAATTACCAGTCTGGAAGTATCAGCAGGTGCAAAGAGCAGTATGAAAGTAGGCGATCACATCAATTTTGATGCCGACCGTAATCTTCATATCAGCAATGGTGACTTGGTGATGGACTATCAGGTAAGTGTAAGAAACGATGAGGCACTGATGTCGCTCTTTATCCTTGAAGGTGTGAAAGGTGCTATTAACCAAGAAGATAAGACGGTTACCGTCAGTGTGATGGCCAACAGCGGTATCGACCTAAGTAACGCAACCTTTGAAGTGGAGTGTAGCGAGGATGCTGTCTGCAGCCCAGCAAGCGGTACAAAGGGAAACTTTACGGAGCCGTTCCTTATCACACTGACAGATAATACTGCCGTGAATACCTATACAGTATACGTGACACTGATTGACGAGCCTGTAGCACTGTTTGTAGGTGAGGCAGAGAACATTGAGTTGCTGAACGACGAGGAAAAAGCCGCAGCTAAGTGGCTCACAGGTAATATCGCCAGCGCAGCGTACGCTTCATGGGAAGATGTTGCCAGCGGAAATATCTCGCTCAACAAATGTAAGCTCATCTTCTTCCATCGTCATTGCTCATCATACGGCAACTATAATGGCTTTGCTGAGGCTGAGACTGGTGCAATGACCGCTTTGGCTCGCATGAAGGAATTCTGGCAGAATGGTGGTGCATTCGTACTGGGACGTTCGGCTGTAAACTACGCAATCGCTCTTGGTGCAATGCCTGAGGATGCTTATCCCAACAACGTTTGGGGTGGCGGTGGTGGCGAAGGCTCCGACCTGATGGGTGAAGACCCCTGGCATACCTTTGCTTACGACACTACACATCCACTGTGGAATGGACTGAAGACCTATTCTGGTGCGCCTGACAATGCCGTCTATACGCTCGACAATGGTTACACTATCTGTAACACGACATCACAGTATGGATTCTGGGATACTTATCAGGGTGGTAAAGACGCTGTTGAGGCTAAGACTGGCGGTCGCGCACTGACTGGTGATAACTCTGTTAATGCCTGGGAATTGAAAGGCGCCAACGGTGAATTTGGTAAGGGTGGTATCATCTGCCTCGGTTCAGGTCTTTTCGACTGGAACTCACCAACACCATACGTATCAAACTATCACGATAATATGGGAACTATTATGCTCAACGCATTTGATTATTTAACCAAGTAAAAAGAGAAAATTATGAAGACAATGATATATTCAGTATTCGCACTCATGCTGTCAGCCACTGCGCTGACGGCGTGCAGCGACGAGAAGTTCAGTGGCGATCCCGCAAAGGACTGGAACGGCACTGCCACATTCTTCGCTTCGACAGATGCACAGGGCTTTGGCACCTATTACACACCTTCAGTGGGACGCGTAGGCGACCCTATGCCATTCTACGATCAGAAGGCTGGCGACTTCAAGGTACTCTACCTGCAGGAGTTTACTAACAACATGCCCTATCGCTTCCACCCCATTTGGGCTGTTTCTACCAAGGATGGTGCCAACTACGAGTCGATGGGCGAGCTGATTCCATTCGGAGCCAACGACTACCAGCAAGATGCTGCCTTAGGAACAGGTTGCGCCTATGAGAAGGACGGTACCTATTATATCTATTATACAGGTCATAACGGCAATTGCAAGAACCGTGAGGTGGTGATGCGTGCCACATCAACCGATTTCAAAACTTGGACAAAGGATGAGCTATGGACGCTGAACGGTCCAGACTTCGGCTACTCTGGTAACGACTTCCGTGATCCACAGATCTTTGTGGCAGATGATAACCTCTACCATATGGTGATTTCTACCTATCCCGTAAATGGTGGTGACCCCTGCTTTGCAGAGTTCAAGTCGAGCGACCTGAAGAACTGGGAGCACGTAGGACGTTTCAAGATGATTTGGGACCGTATGCTGGAGTGTCCTGACATCTTCAAGATGGGTGATTACTGGTATCTGGTTTACAGTGAGAGTTTCCGTGCTTCATGGAGCCGTGTGGTGAAATATATGATGGCCAAGACCTATGATGAGTTGAAGAACTGTTTCAACGATGGCCCAAAGTGGCCTGCCGACGGTCCACTGTGGCGCGAGGGCAAACTCAGCACACGTGCTTTCTATGCTGCCAAGACTGCCTCAAACGGAACCGACCGCTACATCTGGGGGTGGTGTCCCTTCCGATCGGGTGGTGACATCCATGAGAAGAACGTTAACGTAGGTGCCGGTGATGGCAACGAGCCAAACTGGAGCGGTGCACTGGTATGCCACAAGATTATCCAGCACAACGACGGTACACTGTCGCTGGGTGCCGTGCCAGCTATGGCAGCAAAATACAATCAGACAGTTAACACAACTGTGATGGAATCAAATGGTTACAACAATGGGACACTGAGTGGCGATGGAGCATACGTACTCTACAACCGCCTAGGTGAGTGCAACCACATCTCGTTTACTGTGCAGACTTCGAACAATTGGGACAAGTTTGGCATCTCGTTTGTACGCGGCATCGACTCAAAGAAGTACTACACCATGGTTATTAATCCTGAAGGAGAGAATGACCGCAAAGTGAACTTTGAGCAGGAAGGCGAAGAAGGTAAAGGATTCATCGAGGCTGCCGACGGCTATGGATTCTATCGTCCTGCCGACAACACTTACAATATTGATATCTACACCGACAATAGCGTGATTGTCATGTATATCAACGACACAGTATGCTATACCCAGCGCATCTATGGTATCCAAAAGAATTGCTGGAGTATCAACAACTACGGCGGGTCAATCACCGTCAGTGATGTAAAGGTTACTCAACAATAAAGTATCACATCCATAAATAATCGTTCATTGCATGCATTTTTGTTGCAATGAACGATTTTTCTTATCAAATGAAACATAAGTTATAGAGAAATTATCCATTTAATTGTAATTTTGCAGCAGAAATCAATAAAAACAATTAAATGAATAGCAAAATGAAAAGGACGATGATGATGATCGTGGCAACTCTATTGGTGGCAATAACTGCTAATGCTCAGGTAAAACCGATGGTGCTTGGCGACAAACATGCCATGCTGAGACTGGAGCCAACGATGAAGTACGTGCTGCTGCCCGTACAAGAAACAGAAGACATTGCGGCAATTGCCGTACTGGATGACCAAAACAGCATGGTTCAACGACTGAATGTAAAGTTGGCTATTGACCGAGTAGATTATTACGTACCTTATTTAATTAAGGGCGCCAGACTGATGGATATCGAGTTTCATGGCGACCGTCGTCAGAAGGGTGCAGTAGGCGAGTTCGTTTGCTGGAAGGAAATTAAGTTCTCTGATACTTTCGACACCGCTAACCGCGAGCGTTTCCGTCCCGTTTATCATCATACGCCGGTCTATGGTTGGATGAACGATCCTAATGGAATGTTTTATAAGGATGGCGTTTGGCATCTGTACTACCAGTGGAACCCCTACGGATCGCAGTGGGAGAATATGCACTGGGGACATTCTATCTCGCGCGACCTTATTCATTGGCAGGCAGAGCCTATGGCACTGGAGCCTGACTGGTTGGGCAGTATCTTCAGTGGCTCATGTGTAACGAAGGGTGACGAGGTGGTAGCCATGTACACCACAGCCGGACATCATCAGACACAGTCGATAGCTGTTTCGAAAGATGGCGGACGTACTTTCCAGAAATATAGCGGTAACCCTGTGCTGACAAGTGATGCACCCGACTTTCGCGACCCACGTCCGTTCTGGAATGAGGATATCAAGGCTTGGAACTTGATTCTGGCGGTAGGTCAGGAGATGTGTATCTATTCATCGAAGGATTTAATCGACTGGAAATACGAAAGTTCGTTTGGCAAGACATATGGTAATCACGGTGGCGTATGGGAGTGCCCGGACCTCTTTGAGATTAAAGATGAAACATTAAACATTAAAAAATGGGTGCTTATCTGCAATATCAACCCTGGCGGTCCTTTTGGTGGCAGTGCTACACAGTATTTCGTAGGCCAGTTCGACGGTCATAAGTTTACTTGTGAGTCGATGCCAAAGGTGACGAAGTGGATGGACTATGGTAAGGATCATTATGCGACCGTATCGTTTTATAATGCGCCAGAGAATCGCCACGTGGTACTGGCATGGATGAGCAACTGGCAGTATGCCAATCAGGTGCCCACCAAGCAGTATCGCTCAGGCAACAGCATTCCTCGCGACTTGGGCTTGTTTACCTGTGGCGAAGAGACCTACGTAAGCGTAGTGCCCTCGAAAGAGATGTTGGCTCTGCGTGGTGCTAAGGTAAAGAAACCAACAGAGGCCTGCGAAATCGTTATCGACTTAAAGAGTCAGGCAGAGATTGTACTCTCGAATACGAAAGGCGAGCAGGTGGTGATGACTTACGATGCAGCAAAGCAGACCTTTACGATGGATCGCACCAAGAGTGGCGACGTAAGCTTCAGCGAGGCATTCCCTTGCGAGACGAAGGCACCTACCTTTGGCACCATCAAACAACTGCGCATCTTTATCGATCGCTTCAGCATAGAAGCCTTCGATGCAGAGGGTAAGATGGCCATGACAAATCTGGTATTCCCATCAGAGCCTTACAATAATATTAAGGTGAAGGGCGGTAAGATCACAATTTACCAAATTGAAGAAAGGTAAAAAAGTAAAAAGGTAAAAAAGTAAAAAGAAAAATAGATATAACTATGGGTAAGTCTAACAAATTCGCGCTCATCCCTGTGATGTTCTGCTTCTTCGCCATGGGTTTTGTAGACCTGGTGGGCATTGCATCCAACTATGTAAAGGAAGACCTGCAGTTGACTGACAGCGTGGCCAACATCTTCCCGTCGCTCGTGTTCTTCTGGTTCCTGATTTTCAGTGTGCCAACGGGTATGCTGATGAACAAGATAGGTCGTAAGAACACCGTACTCCTCTCGTTGGTAGTGACTATCGTATCGCTGCTATTGCCGTTATTCGGTGAGAACTTTGGTATTATGTTGTGTGCATTCTCGCTCTTAGGTATCGGCAATGCACTGATGCAGACCTCGCTCAACCCACTGGTATCGACCGTGATGGGTGGCGGTAATCTGGCTTCAACACTGACCTTCGGACAGTTTATCAAGGCTATCGCTTCGTTCTTGGCACCATATCTGGCGATGTGGGGTGCTACGCAGGTGATTCCTTCGTTTGGCTATGACTGGCGCGTGCTCTTTGCCATCTATTTCGTAGTAGGTATTCTGGCCGCTGCTATGCTGGCAATCACACCGATTGAAGAGGAGCGGATTGAGGGTAAGGCCTCGACATTCGCAGAGTGTATCAAACTGCTGGGCACACCTATCGTATTGCTCTCGTTCTTCGGTATTATGTGTCATGTAGGTATCGATGTAGGTACAAACACCACGGCTCCGAAGATTTTGATGGAGCGACTGGGACTGACGCTGAACGACGCTGCCTTTGCTACAAGTCTGTACTTCATCTTCCGTACGATCGGTTGTCTGACGGGATCGTTCTTCCTACGCGTGCTGCCTAACCGTACGTTCTTTATCATCAGCGTTGTGATGATGGCACTCTCTATGTGTGGTCTGTTCGTAGGTACAGAGAAGTGGATGCTCTATACGGCTATCGCCCTCGTTGGCTACGGCAACTCGAACATCTTCTCCATCTGTTTTGCCCAGGCACTGACAGCGATGCCACAGAAACAGAATGAGGTGAGTGGCTTGATGATCATGGGTCTTTTTGGAGGTACCATCTTCCCATTGCTGATGGGCTTTGCCAGCGATGCTATGGGACAGGCAGGCGCCGTTATTGTGATGGCAATCGGCGTACTTTACCTCTTTACTTACATCAATCGCGTGAAATAAAATTTAATGTTTAATATTTAATGTTTAATCAAATGAAACGATATATAGTAGGCCTCGGAGAGGCATTATGGGATGTACTTCCCGACGGGAGAAAACTTGGTGGCGCACCTGCAAACTTCGCCTATCATGCTGGTCAGTTCCTTGGCAGTGATAATACGATTGCTATCAGTGCATTGGGCGAGGATGCATTGGCAGATGAGACTATTGAGGCTTTGAAGGAGCACAATCTGAACTATTTGATGCCTCGCGTACCTTATCCTACAGGCACCGTGCAGGTGACACTGACGGGCGACGGTATCCCCACTTATGAGATTAAGGAGAATGTGGCATGGGATAACATTCCTTTTACCGCAGAGATGGAAGAGATTGCAAAGAATGCCCGTGCCGTATGCTTTGGCTCCTTGGCACAGCGTAATATCGTCAGTCGTGAGAATATCCGTAAGTTCCTCGATGCAACGCCAGAGGATTGCCTGAAGATATGTGATATCAACCTGCGTCAGCAGTTCTATTCAAAAGAGATTCTGGAGGATTCGTTCTGTATTTGTAATATCCTTAAGATTAATGATGAGGAGCTGGTTGTCGTCAATCGTATGTTTGGCTACGATGGTCTGGATATGCGTCAGACTTGTGAGAAGATCGTTCAAGACTATCATCTGAAGATGCTCGTGTTGACTTGTGGTACAAATGGTTCGTATGTGTTTACGGATGACGGACTGACTTCATTCCAGGATACACCGAAGGTGAAGGTGGCCGATACCGTAGGTGCTGGTGACTCGTTTACGGGCTCGTTCTGTGGCAGCATTCTCAATGGCAAACCAGTACAGCAGGCTCATAAGACAGCGGTGCAGGTAAGTGCCTATGTCTGCACCCAGAATGGTGCGATGCCTGTCATTCCAGATGAACTGAAAGCCTGATAAAAAGTAATCCCCGCTGTTTGACTGGCGGGGATTATTATTTTTAGAGTGCTTCGAGCATTCGTTTGATGACTACCGAACAACTGATTTCACGATTGGCAGCTTCGGGAATAACCAAGCTGTTTGGACTCTCAATGACATCATCAGTGACGATGAGATTGCGACGTACGGGCAGACAATGCATGAACTTGCCGTTGTTAGTCCACGACATGTGTTCTGTATCTACCGTCCATGAGCGGTCCTTGCAGGTAATCTTACCATAGTCAGCCAGATTTGTGACGCCTGGATTACTCCAGTTCTTGGCGTAGATGAAGTCGGCGCCCTCGAAGGCTTTCTTCTGATCGTATTCCACACGGGCATTGCCAATAAACTTCGGATCGAGTTCATAACCCTTGGGGTGGGTAATTACCAGGTCTACATCAGGTGCAGCGTTCATCCATTCTGCAAAGCTGTTGGGGACGGCCTGTGGCAAAGCGCGACAATGAGGTGCCCATGTAAGCACTACCTTCGGACGCTCTACCGTCTTATGCTCCTCGATGGTGATGAGGTCGGCAAAGGCCTGCAGGGGATGCACGGTAGCTGTCTCCATGGCAAAGACGGGGCGACCAGAATATTTGATAAACTGATTCAATACCGTTTCAGCGTAATCGTATTCGCGGTCGGTAAGTCCTGCAAACGAGCGCACACCAATCAAATCGCAGTAGCAGCCCATCACGGGAATGGCCTCCAGCAGATGTTCGCTCTTGTCGCCATCCATAATGACACCACGCTCTGTCTCTAGTTTCCAGGCACCTGCGTTTACATCGAGCACAATCACATTCATGCCCAGATTCATGGCAGCCTTCTGAGTAGACAGACGGGTACGCAGACTATTGTTGAAGAAGATCATCATCAGGGTTTTGTTCTTACCCAGATGCTGATATTTATAACGGTCGTTCTTAATCTCCATTGCCTCGGCCATCGCTTTCTCTAAGGGGCCGATGTCTTGTACATTGATAAATGATTTCATTATAGTGTTGTTTGTGGTAAATACATGATAAAACGTGCACCTTTTTTACAGGTTGTATCGAGCACGATGTCGCCACCGAGTAATCGTGCTATGTTGCGGGCGATGGTGAGTCCGATACCGGTACCATCAACAAAATCATTGAGTTGGACGAACTCGTAGAAAACACGATCAGCCTCATAGACGGGGATGCCAATACCTGTATCCTGTACTGTAAAAGATACCATGGGCTTGTCATTGTGTTGTGTTGCGGCAATGGTCAGTGTCACACTTCCTTCTTTTGTGAACTTCTGAGCATTGTCGAGTAGTTGTGTCAGTGCCAAAACGGCTTGCTCAAGATTTGTGAGCAAACTGATGTTGCCAGCATTTTCCTCAACTTGCAGTGAGAAGGTAATATGAGTGGCTTCCTCGATTCTGGCATTTTCTACAGCTTGGTTGGCTATCTGTAGGGGGTCTACCTGATCTTTACACTCGATAATCGTCTGACTATTGACTTCGCTGAGGGCGAGCATACGATTGACAAGTGTAGAGATGCGTTCGGCATTTTCAGATATACGACGACTGATATCCATTCGTTCTCTAGGGCTGAGCTTCATATCTGGCTCTGTAATAACCTGTGTAAAGCCTGATAAGATATTAAGCGGTGTGCGTATTTCGTGAGAGATCTGACGGATAAAGTCTGATTTCATGCGCGATGATTCTTCTGCCTTGGCATTAGCAACTGTCAATTCTCGGTTCTTTTGTTTAAGTTCCTTATTCTTCTCGGCCATTTTACGGGCTGCACGCTGACGGAAGTAGAGGAAAATAATCCAAAAGACCATCAATACCAAAATCGCAACAACAATTACGATGGCGCGCTGATAGCGCAATTGTGTCTCTTGCTCTGCAATTTTCATCTCTTTCTCCTGCGTCTCGTAGATGATAGCCAGTTCTTCAGCATTGTGTTTCCGCTCAAAAAGATCCAGAGAATCAATGTTTTCGGTAATGTGAAGTGCTATTTTGAGCGCTTCATTTGTTCGTCCTGATTTAATGTGGGCCTTGAGGTTAGGCATGAGGTACGATTTGTAATAGTACATCGATGGGGGCATTTCCCAGGCTTTTGCCAGTGAGTCGATTCTTGTTGCCAAGTTGGACCGGTCTTTCCAGTTCTCGATGGCTTCAAGATATTCAGCATTATCGATGAGGCCGATGCTACTATTGGCATAGTCAGACTTCAAGAATTCCTTATACGCTTTTTCTGCTTCTTCCTTGTGGCCTGTTTTATAGAGTATGATGGCCTTGTGGGTGTTCAAACATCCACGATAACTCTCAGCAGTTTCTTTGTCGCATTTTGGTGAAGCAATCATCTGCATAATGGCTTCTTCAGCAATGGGCACCCATTTGACTGCTTCCTGATAATTGCCTGCGGTAGTGTAGGCATCGAGGATGTTGTAGCTAACACGAGCCAGATCATTGAGCCATGTGAAGTTATCATCGTGCTCAACAAGACTTTTAAGTCTATTAAATGCATTTCTAAAACTTTCTTCGGCTTCATGATGATGGCCTAACTGCATTTGGCAATAGCCGATGTCATGCAGTAAGATGGCTCCCCATTCTTGACCAACGAGACTATTGTCTTGTCTGGCCAAGGCATAGCCTTTTGTGGCAAAGTCAAGTGCACTTCTCTGGTCACCTTTGATGTTCAGGATGATGGATAGTTGGTCGCAGGCATAATAGTAGATGGAGGGGCGCTCATCATAGAGCTCTTTGCCTACCAGAGCCTTTCGATAATAAAGCTCTGCGCTCAGTTCCTGACCTGAACGGTAACAGGCCATGGCACGATAGTAGTTAGCCCTGTATTCAGGAAGCTCATGGATAGCCTCCAGACTGTCAACAAAGGGCAGAATGAGCTTAGGATTAGTGAAGAGCATTGACAAAATACTGTCTTCATGAATCTTAACGTCATTGTTTCCTGCCTTACTGATGGTGGATGGTCGACTACAAGAATATAGTATTATTGTGGCCATCGTAATGGTCACCAACAGTAATAGAGAGGCATATTTCCTTAATTTCATAGACATTATGGTCTTGTTTGTCCTTCACCCTCAATCAGCCACTTGTAGGTGCAGATTTCCTCGAGTGCCATCGGTCCACGTGGACCAAGTTTCTGTGTCGAGATACCTATCTCAGCACCTAGTCCGAACTGGGCACCATCGGTGAAGGAGGTTGGGGCATTCCAATAGACGCAGGCTGCATCGACGTGAGCCTGGAATTTGCGGGCTGTTTGCTCGTTCATCGTGATGATAGCCTCGCTATGGCCAGAGCCATTCTCGTCGATATGGTTGAGGGCTTCTTCAAGCGAGGCAACGGTCTTGATGGCCATTTTGTAATCCATAAACTCTGTACCGAAGCTGTCTTCGGTGGCATGTTCCAGATATGGATACTTGCCATCGAGTGCTGAATAAGCTTGCTCATCAGCGTAGATAATCACATTCTTCTCGGCTAGTTTCTCGCAGAGAGCGGGCAGGTTGCTCAGACAATGCTCATGAATGATAAGACAATCGAGCGCATTGCAGACTGAAACACGACGGGTCTTGGCATTATTGATGATAGCCTTGCCCATTTCCAAATCACCCTCCTTGTCAAAATAGGTGTTTACGACACCTGCACCCGTCTCTATAACGGGGATGCGAGCTGTATCGCGAACGAAGTCGATGAGCTTTCTGCCGCCACGGGGGATGCAGAGGTCTACGTAGCCTACTGCGTTCAGCATTTCACCTGTGGCCTCGTGGGTTGCGGGTAAAAGGGCAACGACATCTTTCGATATGCCATACTTCTCCAGTATCTCGTGAATCAGTGCAACCTCCTCGCGATTACTGCAGTCGGCATCTTTGCCGCCTTTCAGCACGCAGGCATTACCACTCTTAAAGCAGAGTGAGAAGACATCGAATGTAACGTTTGGGCGCGCTTCGTAAATCATGCCGATAACGCCGAAAGGCACACTTACTCGGCAGAGACGCAGACCATTTGGCAACGTCTTCTGTTTGGTGATGTGGCCAAGAGGGGTAGGAAGTGTAGCTACATTTCGCATATCTGAGGCAATACCCTCCAGTCGGCTCTCTGTCAGTTGCAGACGGTCATAGAGGGGATTGTCCTTCGACATCTTAGCCAAATCCTGTGCGTTGGCTTCGAGAATTCTTGTTTGATGACCGATGATAGCATCTGCCACCGCATTCAGTATCTCGTTACGCTGATTGTCGCTCAACAGGGCCAGACTCTTACTGGCGCGCTTAACTCGTTCAAAAGTATCTTTTAATTGCATGGGATAAATTCTGTGTGGGGGGTTGAATCTAAATGGTTGATAAGATCGGGGAGGATATTCTCACGCTCACCATTGGCGATGATGACACGGATACCAGCTTGCGAAACCTTGCTGGCTGTAGTGTATTTAGAGTGCATACCGCCACGTCCGAAAGCACTCTTTTCTGGTTGGATATACTCGCTCAGGTCTTTACCAGGAGCTACCTCCCAAATCAGTTCTGCATGTGGATCATCGGGATGGGTCGTAAAGATACCGTCGATATTTGAGAGCAGGATTAGTGTGTCAGCTTCCATCATCTGGGCAATGAGTCCTGAGAGTTCATCGTTATCTGTAAACATCAGTTCTGTTACCGATACGGTATCGTTCTCATTCACGATGGGAAGCACATTATTCTCAAGCATGACCGTCATACAGGCACGTTGGTTGCGATACTGTTCGCCAGGTTCAAAATTCTCTTTCATTGTGAGCACCTGACCAACATGAATGCCGAATTCTCGGAACAAATCGTAATAGAGACCTACGAGTTTTACCTGTCCTACGGCCGAAAACAGCTGTCGCTGCTCAACAGAGTCGAGTGAGTGGTCAACCTTCAATTCGCCTCGTCCGGAAGCCATGGCACCCGATGATACCAGGATAATTTCGATATCTTGTTTTCTGAGCCAGGCAATCTGGTCAACAAGTGCCGACATTCTCGTTACGTCGAGTTTGCCGTCACCACGCGTGAGCACGTTTGAACCTACTTTTATGACGATTCTTCTTTTCATATCAGTGTTACATCTTTGATGTGGTCTATTTCTGGTGTGGAACCTATCATGCCAACAATGCTGATAACATCGAAACGCACAGGTATTTTAATGCGGTGCAACTTTACATAGTGGTTGATGGCACTCTGCAAACTGAGGCGCTTTTTATAGTCAATGGCCTCTTCTGGATCGCCAAAGAGCCTATTGCGACGGGTCTTTACCTCGATGATGACCAGCGTATCTTCGTCTCTGGCGATAATGTCCAGGTCGTGATGACCAGATTTCCAATCGCGCTCCAAAATCTCATAGCCTTGTTTTTCTACGAACTCAGCCGCGAGTGCCTCGCCCCACTTTCCTAGTTCATTATGTGCCGCCACCTATGTAATTTACGATTTACAATTTACTTTTCAGCATCCTTTTTGCGGATTTCCACACGACGGATTTTTCCGCTGATAGTCTTTGGCAGCTCATCTACGAATTCGATGATACGTGGGTACTTATAAGGTGCAGTTTCTTTCTTTACATGTTGCTGCAACTCTTTGACGAGATCTTCACCAGCCTTATCCTTCCACTCCTTACCTAGTACGACGGTAGCCTTTACCACCATACCGCGAATATCGTCGGGTACACCAGTAATCGCACATTCTACGACTGCGGGGTGCGTCATCAGGGCACTCTCTACCTCGAACGGACCAATGCGATAACCTGACGATTTAATAACATCGTCGATACGACCCTCAAACCAGTAGTAGCCATCCTCATCGCGCCAAGCCATGTCGCCAGTGTGATAGACGCCATCGTGCCAAGCCTCGCGGGTCTTCTCTTCATCACGGTAGTAGCCCTTGAATAGTCCGATGGGCTTCTTGTCGCCTACACGGATCACAATCTCGCCCTTCTCACCATCTTCGCACGACGTGCCATCAGCACGAAGCAAGTCGATATCGTATTGTGCATTGGGAATACCCATTGAGCCTGGCTTTGGCTCCATCCATGGGAAGGTGCCCAGCGTCATGGTGGTTTCTGTCTGTCCGAAACCTTCCATCATCTTGATGCCGGTCTTCTCATAGAATTTGTCGAAGACAGCGGGATTCAGGGCTTCGCCTGCAGTACAGCAGTACTCAAGACTTGAGAGGTCGTACTTGCTCAGGTCCTCGCGAATCATAAAGCGATAGATGGTAGGAGGTGCACAGAAACTCGTCACCTTATATTTCTCCATCTGGCGCAGCAGGGTGTCGGCATTGAATTTCTCGTGGTCGAAAACGAACACGGTGGCACCGGCAAACCACTGGCCATAGAATTTACCCCAAACAGCCTTGCCCCAGCCAGTATCGGCGACGGTAAGATGAAGTGAACCTTCATGGAGATTATGCCAGAAGACACCTGTAGAAAGATGTCCCATCGCATAGAGATAGTCGTGAGCTACCATCTTTGGCTCACCGCTGGTACCTGAAGTAAAGTACATCAGCATGGTGTCGTCGTTCTCATTGACAAAGGCAGGACGCTGGAACTTTGGCGCACTTTGCCACTCAGCCTTCCAATTCCTGAAGCCTTCCTCGTCGCGCAGTGTGATATATTGTTTCACCGTCGGACTCTCTGGCATGGCCAACTTAATCTGGCTGATGATATAGTCATCGTCGGCACAGATAATGGCCTTCACCGAGGCGCGCGTGTTACGATAGACGTAGTCGTGCTTGGTTAGCATGTGGGTAGCTGGTATCACGATAGCGCCAATCTTGCACAGTGCCAGCATGATAACCCACCACTCATAGTGGCGCTTCAGGATTAGCATGACGGGGTCGTTTTTGCCAATGCCAATAGACATCAGATACGAAGCAGCCTGATCGGTCTGCTCCTTCAGTTCTCCGTAGGTGGTACGTATCTCTTCGCCTTGGTCGTTAGTCCAAAGAATGGCTAATCTCTCAGGTGCTTCCTCTGCCCAGACATCCATGACGTCGTAGGCAAAATTGAAATTCTCTGGAATGATAAACTCCAGATGTTTGTTGTAATCCTCAACAGACGTGAATTTGGTCTGCTTCAAAAATCTTTCAATCATAGTCTAGCTTATTCAACTGTAAATGCTAAGAATTTTACGGGTTTATCGCCTACAGCCAACATGCCATGGGGCTTGGTGGAGTCGAAATAGATGCTATCGCCCTCTTCTAAAATGATGGTTTTACCTCCAATGTATAATTCCATCTTGCCTTCAAGTACCATATTGAACTCTTGTCCTGGATGTGAGTTCTTATAGATGGTATGAGCCTGGGGCTTAGGCTCAACGGTTACGATAAAAACATCGGCCTTGTGGTTAACGAAGCCACCAACCAACGACTGATATTTGTATGCCTTTGTACGTTCGATGGACATGCCCTGTCCCTTACGGGTTACGTAATACGACTTCATGTGTGGTGCCTCAGCGAAGATTAACTCTTCTGTTGATACACCATATTTCTTGGCGATCTTCATCAGGTTTGAGATGGTGATATCCAATTCTCCCTGTTCAATCTTCTCATACTTCTCAGCGCTGATACCGATGGTGTCAGCCATCTCGCTTACTGGAATGTCGAGCACATCGCGCAGTCCGCGAAGGCGCTCACCTATTTGCTTCAATTGTTCGTCCATATAGTAATTCTAAACTTTTAATTCTATACTCTTACCTACCTCAAGTCCTTAAATTTGTAGTCTTTATACGCCTCCATTGGGAATACAAATGTATCGTCGCTGATATTACCAGCTTGGAAATCCGAGAAATAGATGTTGGCCCAGAAGATGCTTACCTTGATACGCAGCCTCTTTGGATAGTAAGTGCCTTTCTGAAGATAAGCCTCTACTTTCTTCATCTTCACCTTGACTTTGGGCTTTGCCTTAAGGGTTACTATGAAGTCATCACCATCTTTCGCGATAGAATAATCATAGCTGTCAGGCTCAAACTTGAACATCTGCAGTTTCTCGTCGGCCTTGTTTACCTTCGGATCGTGAATCTCTACATATTTCTTCTTCTCCCTTACGATGTATTTCACGTCGCCATTGTTCCACATCTTGGAATTCTTGTATTCCGACCTGGCTTTGTCGCCTTTATTCCATGAGGTACCTTCTTCTTTATACAAGTGAAGGATGTCGATTTTATAGTGGAACCTCGCACCTTCTGTGCCAAAGATATTGTTCCAGGCTGTGCTGAAGATACGCTTGGCCTGACGGGCATTTGGCGTATCCTGTGCTGAGGCCGGCAGAATATTCAGGCACAAGAACAAAAGAACATAACGTATCATTTCAATCCTGCTTTTAGTCCACGAATCACGGCTGATGTGAAGCCAGCATGCTCCATCTCGTTCAATCCCTTGATGGTGACACCTCCAGGTGTGGTAACAAGGTCAATAGCTTGTTCTGGATGCATGCCACTTGCTTCGAGTAGTTCTACAGCACCTTTCATCGTCTGCATGACAATCTTCTTGGCATCATCTGCCTTAAATCCCAATTCTACGCCACCTTCACAGGCTGCACGGATATAGCGCATGGCATATGCGATACCACAACTGGCCAGGGTCGTACCAGCAGCAAGGTGCTGTTCATCGGTAATCAACGTATTGCCCATTTCGTCGAAGATGTTAACTACTGTCCGTATCTTATCCTCTGTGGCGTCAATGGGTACAATGAAGGTCATCGATGCCATCTCGGCAATAGCGATATTGGGGATAACCAGGAAGAGTGGAGGACAACTCTCGCCTAGCCACTGTTTGATGCTCTCAGAAGAAACACCTGCAGCGATCACAATGAGAATCTGTTTCTTGGGGTCCAACTCTGGTTTGATATCTTTCAGCACACGCTCTACAAGCCAAGGCTTTACTACCACACAAACGATGTCGGCACTATCGGCAGCAAGTTTGTTGTCGGTAGTGACGCTTACACCAGTCTTGGCAAACTTTTCAACGACAGCCTGCGAGGGATCGCTTACGGTGATATCCTCATTCTTAAACTGCTGACCTTTAATCAGTCCTTCTACAGTGGCGCCACCCATGGCACCTGCTCCAATTACAGCTATCTTCATATTAATCTTCTTCAGGTTGTACTCTTATCAGTCTTTCAATAAAGTCGTCAGCCTCTGCTTTAGTAAGACACAACGGTGGCAACAGACGCAGGATATTCTGGCCTGCACAACCCGTAAAGCAGTGCTCATGTTTAATAAGGGGCTTGCGAACCATCTTATGAGGCATATCCAACTCGATACCAATCATTAGTCCACGTCCACGTACATCCAAAATATGTGAACTGCCAATGCCCTTGATGCCTTCTATCAGGTAGTCGCCTATCACACGGGCATTCTCAACGAGTCCTTCGCTCTCGAAGACATCAAGTGTAGCCAGAGCTGCGGCACAGGCAAGATGATTACCACCAAAGGTAGTGCCCAACTGTCCGTAAACAGGCTCAAAATCAGGTGATATTAAAACGGCACCCATAGGGAATCCGTTGGCAATACCCTTAGCCACAGTGATGATATCTGGCTTGATGCCCAGCCACTGGTGTGCGAAGAATTTACCACTTCGTCCATAACCACACTGTATTTCGTCACAAATCAAGACAGCACCATATCGTTTGCAAGCGTATGCCAAACCTTGCGCAAACTCTGGAGTTGCCATCTGAATACCACCTACACCCTGAATGCATTCAAGAATGACAGCAGCCACACCGCCTTTTGAGAGCTCGCGTACCCAAGGTTCCAAATCGTTGAGTGGCAAGAAACGCACGTGGTGGTTGTCGTTGATAGGAGCCACTATCTTTGAATTGTTGGTAACCTCTACGGCAAGCGAAGTACGACCGTGGAATGCTTTCTCACAACTTAATACACGCGTGTTACCGGTTTTAAACGATGCAAGTTTTAGGGCATTCTCATTGGCCTCTGCGCCAGAGTTGATCAAGAACAATTGATAGTCGTCGTAGCCAGAGATCTTACCCAAGCGTTCTGCCAATTCCACTTGCAACTTGTTAATCACAGAATTGGAGTAGAATCCTATCTTCTGCAACTGCTCCGTTACTTTCTCAATATAGTGCGGATGCGAGTGTCCGATACTGATAACAGCATGTCCGCCATAAAGGTCAAGATACTCCTGACCCTTGTCGTCCCACACCTTACAGCCCTTGCCCTTTACGATATTCACGTCGAAGAGCGGATATACGTCGAATAGCTTCATAATCGTTACCTTATTTATTTGCGTGCAAAATTAAAGTAAATATCCGAGAATACGGCATTTTCCCCCATCTTTTTTATTTTAGAAAGCGGATGCTTTTAGTCGGAGGCCTATTGTTTCGTCGAGGCCAAACATGATGTTCATGTTCTGAACAGCTTGGCCAACGGCACCTTTCAGTAAGTTGTCGATGCAAGAGGTGATAAGCAACTTGTTACCGTATTTCTCTACGTGTACCAGAGCCTTGTTGGTGTTTACCACTTGTTTCAGGTCGATGGCCTTGTCGCTATAGTGGGTAAAGGCTGCATCCTGATAGAAGTCTTTATAGGCTTCGATGACATCTTCTACTGGGGCTGGTGTCTTTACAACGGCTGTACAGAAAATGCCTCGTGCAAAGTCGCCACGATAGGGGATGAAGTCGATGTCGGCATCGAGATAGCCCTGAACTTGTTTCAGACTTTGACGGATCTCTGCAATATGTTGATGTTGGAATGGCTTGTAGATGCTCAGGTTGTTATTTCGCCATGAGAAATGAGTGGTAGCGCCTGGCTTCTGACCTGCGCCAGTAGAACCTGTGATGGCATTGACGGCCACATCTTCTTTCAGCAGATTCAAATAGGCCGCTGGTAGCAAAGCTACTTGGATACAAGTTGCAAAACAGCCGGGGTTGGCCACGTGCTGAGCCTTCATGATCTCTTCTTTGTTGATTTCAGGCAAACCATAGACGTAATCGTGATTACCTTTAATTCTAAAGTCTTGAGCCAGGTCGATGATTCTTACGTTCTCAGGGATGGTGTGCTCTGTGAGGAAGGCCTCACTCTTGCCATGACCAAAACAGAAAAATACGACATCAACTTGATCAAAAGGCATCTTGTCGGTAAATTTCAGATTTGTTTCGCCAATCAGACCTTCGTGTACGTCAGATACTAAATTGCCGGCATTGCTCTCCGAATTAGCGAATACAATATCAGCCTCTGGATGGTTAAGTAACAGGCGGATCAGTTCTCCGCCTGTATAACCTGCTGCACCTAATATTCCAACTTTTATCATGATTTTTATCTATGTTCGTCCTTGTGTATGCCGTAGTACACTCTTAATGGTGTGCTAGACACCTTAATGAAACCTTTCGCTTCGTCAGCAGTCCAACCCGTTTGGGTTTCACCATATTCGCCAAGTTTCGACTTGGTAAGGTCGTTGGCAGAATCGACACCTACGGTCTCGAATCCGTATGGACGAAGTTTAAGGATAGATGTGCCTGTTACGTTGCGCTGGCTAGATGTTAGCATAGCCTCGATATCTGGCATGACTGGCTCCAAATACTGACTTTCGTGGAGGAACATGCCGTACCAGTTTGCTACCTGATCCTTCCAGTACTGCTGCCACTTGGAGAGGGTGGATTTCTCAAGTAAACGGTGAGCCTCAATAATCAGTTTTGGTGCTGCTGCCTCAAAACCTACACGACCCTTGATACCGATGATCGTGTCGCCTACATTAGCATCGCGGCCAATGGCATAAGAGGCACCAATCTCTTCAATTTTTTGGATAGCCTTAATCTTGTCATCGAATTGTTCGCCATTAACGGCGACTATCTCGCCTTTATCGAAGGTGATCTTTAAAAGTGACTCTTGCTCTTTTGCTGTAACGTGTTTGAGGTATGCGTCTTCTGGGAGGCCTTGAGTTGAATCGAGTAATTCTCCGCCACAGATACTGGTTCCCCAAATGCCTACATTGTAGCTGTACTTCAGCTTGGTGAAATCTGCAAAGAATCCGTGCTCGTTCAGATAGTCGACTTCTTCCTTACGTGTTAACTTTTTATCGCGTGTTAGGGTGATAATCTCAACTCCTGGAGCCATTACCAGGAAAGTCATGTCGAAACGAATCTGGTCGTTGCCAGCACCCGTAGAGCCATGAGCAATGGCATCGGCACCTATTTCTTTGGCATAACGCGCAATAGCAATGGCCTGAAATATACGTTCACTTGATACAGAGATGGGGTAGCAATTATTACGCAAAACGTTGCCGAAAATCATATACTTCAGCGACTTGGCATAGTATTCCTGTGTAACATCGAGCGTTACATATGCCTTCGCACCCAATTTATAGGCGTTTTCTTCATTCTTCTTCAATTGCTCCTCGCTGAAGCCGCCTGTGTTGGCGCATGCTGCATATACATCCCAGCCATCCTGAGTTAACTTCATTACTGTGTAGCTTGTGTCAAGTCCACCTGAAAAAGCTACTACAACTTTCTTGTTTGCCATATTCTTATTACATTATTTATTGTTCACTATTCATTAATCGCGTCTATGCGGCGTATTCTCTCCAGAACCTCATCGGAAATTTTAGCTGGCAGATGCTCAGTGGGGTCGTAGAGCATCGCAGTGCAGATACAGTACTTTCGACCTGTACGGTGTAATACATCAACATTGCAACAACCCTCACATCCTTTCCAGAAAGCTTCGTCATCAGTAAGATCAGCGAATGTCACGGGCTGATAACCCAGAGCAGTGTTCATCGCCATGACTGCAGCGCCACTGGTGAGCGAAAAAATCTTGGCGTGTGGCCATCGCGTACGAGCTAGCGTAAATGTCATATCCTTAATACGTTTTGCTACATGGTGGCCTCTGAAATCAGGGTGTACAATTAAACCAGATGTGGTTACATATTGCTGATTGTCCCAGGTTTCAATGTAACTGAAACCAGCGAACTGCCCTTCTTTTGTTAAGGCAATCACTGCTTTGGCCTCTAGCATTTTCTTTGCTAGGTACTCATGTGTCCTCTTGGCAATGCCTGTGCCGCGTACTTTCGCAGCATCGGCAATGGTTTCAAGAATCGTGTCTACGTACTTTTCGTGTTCTGGCCCTGCCACTAACACTTCAATTTCAATTTCTTGTTCCATATTTATTTCATGTTTGGCACAACATCGCTGAGTGCTTCTACCACTTCTTGATGACGGATGCCTTCTTTAATAACAATGAAAATAGTATCATCGCCAGCAATGGTACCCAAGATTTCCGGAATATCGCTATTGTCAATGTTCCAAGCTATCGAACTGGCATAGCCTGGACGTGTTTTGATAACCCCCATGTTGCCAGAGAAGGTTATGCTTACAAAGCCGGGCACTTTCATCATTTCGCGGATGCTATTGGGTGTGCTCACGCGCTTGTACATCGTTTCATTAGGCAACACATATACATAGTTTCCGCTCATTGAAGCTGCTTTTGCAACCTTCAATTGCTTCAGGTCACGGCTTAACGTGGCCTGCGTAAGTTTGAATCCCTCCTTCTGGAGTGCGTTCAATAACTCGTCTTGACTTCCCAACTGCTGACTCGATATAATGAGTCGCAATGCTTCCAATCTATTGTTTTTTACCTTCATGTTGGATATTTATTCAAAAGTTGGGTGCAAAATTACGATAAATTTTGCACCCAACCAAATATTTCTGCATATTTTTGCAAAAATTTATTTCTTCATATCAAATCCAATGCGAACTCCATCGTATTTTTTGCTTAATTCTCCAACAGTCTGAATGTCCTTGTTCCCACTAACAGCTGCCATTGCTTGGAGTACTGTAAGGAGTTTCTTCGACTCAAAAAGGATCGAGATGCCGCCACGTTCTTTTTTCGCATAGCAATTGGTGCTCATTAAGAGCGTTTTCAGAGTAATTTTCTGGGTGGGCTCATCGAATTCGTATTTACCAGATAATGGCGTACTTGCGATTTTTGCAGAGAAAGAGCCATCTTCTTTAAAAGAGATAGAGGTGTTAGCCGATGTAATGCCCACTTGATTATAGTAAGGCAACAGTTTCTCTTCAATCTGTACAGCAGCCATTTCGCCACCAGCCTTGGCTAATAGATTCTCGCTGGTGAAGGCGCAACCTGGACCACTGTAATTCCATGCGCCAATCAGATTCCCCGCTTTTACTTTATCAAGGCCGATAACACTCGAAATGGCATTTGAGATGCCGGTTCCACTCATCATTGATCCTAAATTGCCGCAACTCATAACGAGAATGCAGCTCAGCACTACTAGTGCGATCTTGATTTTCTTCATATCTTATACCTTAATTAATATCATTCTAGCATGCAAAGGTAATGCATTTTTCTGTCAACAACGCTCTTTTTATGAGAAATTAACGTTACCCGCCCCCCCCCCGTCCCTATAAGGGGTCATTGTTCCCCGCAGGTATTCCCCGCCCCTATGAGGGGAGGGGCTAGGGGTGGGGTGAATAAATACGGTCCCTTCTTTATATAATTAATAAGGTATATGGC
>Ga0256407_10000370_pt1 | contig 111526 bp, 93 predicted proteins | sample RumenRJG_04DNA_FD_193489 | JGI IMG/M metagenome (GOLD analysis project Ga0256407, IMG submission 193489) | Bovine rumen microbial communities from Lethbridge, Alberta, Canada - RJG_04 | ecosystem: Host-associated > Mammals > Digestive system > Stomach > Rumen | place: Canada: Alberta... | reverse complement strand
GGGCGCGACGAGCTGTTCATACGCCAGATCAAGGAGGGCGTGAAAGGCGACCGCCTCTCCTGCCACACCTTCAAGGCCAACCGCCTGCGTATCTTCATCCATGCCGCGGCATACATCCTCATGCACTCCATCCGAGAAAGGGCGCTCAAGGGAACGGGCATGGAAAAGGCATCCATACTCTCCATCAGGGAAAGGTTGCTGCTGTGCGCCGTCTCGGTGAGGACGCTCAAGACCAAGGTCATCATAGACTTCGCCAAGCACCATCCAATGAAAGACGAACTCAGGCATATGCTTCATTATTACAGCATCAGGGACGTTGGCTGACCAATTGATTTCGTGGGACCCAAATCGCTTCGCCTGGCATCAGGGGAAGGCTCCGGCGTGCCCATATCTTGCAAAATCACCCTCAAACTTCACATGGCAACACCGTTTCCGAGGGAAAAACGCTATCCTGCATCACAAAATCACACGTGTAAAATATTTTTCGGCGAAAAATAGGCAAGTCAAGCGGAGTATGAAATATTCAGGTTAGGGGCGCCAAATGGCGAGAAACAAGATTAGATAAAACAGTCTTTTGTTACAGCGAAGCGGGGATGCCAATGGTGGCATCCCCGCTTCGCTGTAACAGCTACGGCAGCACGGTAATCGGCTGATGTGCGGCGGTCCGGCCTGAGAACTCCGGCGCATAAGCACACTGAGCGGTGCAAGAGCCCCACTGATACGAGCCCACCCTGTCGACAAAGTATTCCGTCACCACCACATGTTCGCCTTTGGCCATCCGGTCGAAGAAATAGACCGTGGAGCAATCTTTCTTGGAGCTGAAGTAACCACCGGCATATCCACTGGTCTGCACGACCGGTTCGAGGCAAGCAGCCCTTTTGTCGGAGACCTGCACGAAATCGTAGTCGCGGTCGGCCTTGATGCGTATGCGCACCATCACCTTGTCGCCCACGTGCAGCGGTGTGTTTTCAGGGAGCACCTTGCCGTCGCGCAGCAGTTCCCGCTGCACAGAGATACCCGTTGCCGTTTCCCCCACAAGCGTCAGTGGCCTTTCTGCCCTTGCATAGAGCGCGCCCCATGACGTGCCTCCCGATGTTTTTCCTACAGACAGATTCTGCAGCACCTCCGGCCTGGCGAGAGCCATGCGCACATAGCCCATACCGGGAGCCGCCTCCGGCAAACGGAGCACCTCACCGTCGGCCCTCACTGTGGGAAGGAGTTCGCCCTCCGTTTTGAGGTTCTCATCAGCGCCACCAGCCAGGAACGCATGGATGGCATTGACACTGTTGAGCGGCGTGTTCCATGCCTGTGTGCGTTTTTCATGAAGCAGCCATCTCTTCATAAGCTGCATGGAGAGTGTGTCGGCCGCTTCCAAGCGGCGAAGCGCCTCCATCACCATGACCTGCGTGGGAATACGGTAGTCGGCCCATGAATAATACGCCTTGGGCGTATCGTAGTAGAGACCCGCCTCCTCGCTCTGCACGGCATACTCACAGGCACTCTTCAGATACTCTCTCGCCAAGGCCTCCTCCCCATTGAGCGCCATGACAACCGCCGCCACACTCTTGCCATAGATAGTGAGGGACAGCCGCCGTTCCTTCAAGTAAGAGAGGAGGAATTCTCTTGCAGCGCGCGCCTCGTCGCCGGTTTGCGCCACATCGCCACAGAGCGCACAGATATAGAGATAATTGAGCGCCAATTCCGAAGGAGCATCCCAACCCGCGCTCTCCTTGAGCCATTTCACCTCGCGTATGGCGTCCTTGTCAAGGAACCGGACCGCCCGTTGCAGAGAGCTCCGCGACATCTCTGATCCGCACCCCATATCGTGCAGGCGAGCCAGGAGCAACATCACCCCCGTGGTGACACACCTCGAACTCGGCATGCCTTTGAACCAAGGCCATCCCCCGTCGTGGTGCTGCAATACCGCCAACCGGTTCCAAGAATTCTGGAGCCTTCTTTGTAAAGAAGGTGTATAGAACAGTCTTGCGATACTGCGGCCCTGCGCCGTTTCGTCGGCAGCATCCATCACCCAAGGCGACTCGCTGAGCAACACCTCTTTCATGTCATCATTTCTCTCCAGCGCACTGACCAGCGGACGGGCATTCTCCTGACTGTTCCATCTCTCCGTCAGCTGTTTCAAATCAGGATTGGCCGCTGCTATCTGTCCTGCCACGCTGTTCGCATAGAAGGCCACCGCCTGCGACAAGGCATCCTCGTCGGTCTGCTCCGCCAGCGAAGGCAACGCCCCCACCAAGAGCCATGCCGGTCTGGCTGTATACTCAAGCGTGAGGTCAGGGTGACGACTGCCCTCCGGCAGCAAAGACTTTACATCTATGCGCATGGTATCCGGTCCATGGAGCGTGAAGGCATACGTGTCGGTGACCCGCTCTCTGGCCGGCAGCACCGGCAGATAATGCTGTTCGCCATCGCTGAAGCCCTGTCCGCCCACGCTGTAGCGGCACACCAGCAACTGATGTCCCTCCGGCAGTGTGCACCGGAAAGAAACGGGCACGGCAGCCGCGGCCCCGACCACAAACGACGAGGTATCGGTGGCAACCGTCACATCGGTCACAGCATCGATGAGCTGCAGCCTTGCCACTCCCGTGCGCGCACTGTCGCCAAGATTGGCCACCCTCATGGTAAGATCGGCCACATCCCCCTCGCGCAGGAATCTCGGCACATTGGGCTGCACCATGACCTGCTTCTGCGCCACCACCCGATCGTGGAACAGTCCGTAATTGACCATCCTGTCGTGAGCCATGCACTCCAAATTCCAGGTGGTGACACAGTCGGGCAAGGTGAAATTCAAAGACACGGTTCCCAAGCTGTCGGTCATCAGATCCGGGAAGAAGAAAGCCGTCTCATTAAAATTCTCTCTCATGAGCGGCACATCGCCCATATCCACGGTTTCCATGCCGGTCTGTCGACCCGACGACACTACCTCGTCTTTTTTTACGACCGGCAGTGTGAACTCCACCTGTGACGAGCTATAATAATCATCACTCTCATTCTCTACCGAAACGCCGGGCACGATACCCTCCAGCGCTGCTGCGACCTCATTATCCGCCTTATCTTTTTTAGCCACGCCATACCCCACGACGACCACTTCCTCGAGTGCCGACAAATCATCATGGAGCACAATCTTATAGAAACGGCCCGGGTAAGCCTTGACAGGAACCGCATTCATTCCTATATAGAAGACATACAGTTCGCCGGCGGCCACAGCGGGCAACTGGAAGCAGCCATCCAAGTCACTAATGGTCTTCCCTTTGCTCCCACGTTTTCCTTCTCCACTCTTCAGGATAACAGAAGCCCCGATGACCGGTTCGCCCGAATCATCGACCACCACCCCGGAGACAAAGCCCGGTTTCGCTTTTCCGAGCAGCGCCCAATCCGAATCATTTTGCATGAGCGCATAGCAAGTATACCTGTCGGTTTTCAGCGAGAGCAACTGCTCATTGAAGCGGCTGAAAGAAAGTGGTCTCATTATGGATTGTGCATCCACATCGAGGACTTCAGAAACCGAATGCGTGCGGGAATAACTCTCGGCCTTGCTCCACGAAGCCCTTGTGATGAAAGACGGCAGGAACGGGCTGAACTGCCAGGTATAAGGCAATATTTTAGAAAGCGAGGCATCAAAGAGTGAGGCCATGAGTTGCGCTTTGGCCGGTTTTCCATCCGGCAGGCACACCCTGAGCCTCCACTCCTCCTGCTGCCCCGGTTGGAGCCGGTCGCGGAAGGAGGTCCACTCCATGCGGAGGTTCTTCTCAGGCAGCGGCATTTGAACAGAAGCCGACTCTTCATAGAGCGTTCCCTCCTTGATGAAAGCGAACGAGAGCGCCAGTGCGGCCCCATATTCCGGTTTGTAAGTAAGCGTCCGGTTGTACATGCTGTCGTCGAGCAGGAAGCTTCCACTCTCCACCACTTTGTTGTCGGAAAGGATATCATAAACCACATATACATCCTGTAAGGAAGAGCCCACCTGCAGTTGTACGCCCCCACCATCGGCGGGGAAGTAGTCGGAGCTCAATGCGAAGCAGAAAGGAGTAAAGACCGCGGGACGCTCCGCTTGGAAATCGGTTACACAGAAACTGACACTTGCCGTATCGCCCCGGTAAACAGCAAAGAGGCGGTGTTCGCCCGCAAGTGAGAGCGCCGGGCACCGCGGGAGTGCGAAGGGAGCATTTGCCTTGGTACGGAACGACGATTCGGGCCGGTCGATGAAATACGTCACCTCATCGTCGACCTGTTTGAGCAGTCGGTCGCACAATGAGACAGAAGCCATTATTTCATGGTCCACCCGGTGAACATCGTCGGGAAGAGAGACAGTGAGCGTATATTTTTTAGGAGACAAGGAAAATTCCACCGTTTGCTCATGCGACTCACCGCCCCTATCCGTCACCGTGGCATTGACTTCGACTTGTCTGATGTTCGACAAACCTTCGGCATCGTTCATAGCGGGCAACGGAATCTTCAGCGAGCAACGTCCCTGCGCATCAGTAAACAAAGTGTCGGGAAGCCGGTGGCTCTCCCTTTTCCAATGCTCGCTGACCATCATTTCGGCAACTACCCGTGCCCCCTCCATGTTGGCACCCGAAAAAGCTTTTACCTGCAGCGGCAAGTAGAGCGTGTCCTGCCGGACGCTGTCGGCTGAGAACGGTAGGAACAGCACCTCGAATGAAGGCCGTTTGTACTCCTCCACCTGTATAATATGCCTGGTCCGACTATTTCGGCGATTCTTTTCCTTGAAGACCTCTATTTGGAACGAGCCGCTGCCGTGAGTTGTAGGCAGCACATGGCTCAAGGCAGCCGTTCCGAAGGAGTCGGTCACGACAGTCGTATCAAGAATCTCCTGGTAAGCAGCATCCATCATCCGCACCCTGAGCCGTGTATTCTCCATCGGTTCAAACTCACGGTTCTTCTTATTGACTGAAGCCACAACAGCCAGGCGGCAAGTCTGTCCCGGCCGGTAGATGCGTCTGTCGGTATAAATATATATCATGTCACTGGAAGGAAGCCAACCCCTACTATAATCATAGTTTCTGAAGGGAGCGGCCGGAGCATAATTATCGCCCATGGCCGAGGCGCCTATAAACGACGTCTTCCGGAAGACACGCTTCGGTGTGACGACCTCGCCTTTCCCATTGGCAGTAAGGGTAGCCAACCGACGCAACTTATAGTCATAGAACGCCACTTTGGCATTCGGGAGCGGGTGACCAGAAAAAGCATCGACTACCACGCACCGCGTCCTTGTGTCGGCAAACTGCTCGTAAATGACCTGTACAGCACTGACATGTATCATTTCGCGTATGGTGTCCATCTCAGCCTCTTCAGCCACGATATCCATGATATAGACCCCAGGTGAAAGACCATTCAGCACCAGCGAGTCGGAGAACAATTCATACGGTTCATGAGTGGCAAAGGTGTGACTGCACAGTTGCACCCTGTTGCCCACGGTATGTCCATACTTTCCGAGCCACTTATCCATATCCAGGCGTTCGGTCTGCGCTATGACATCGGCAGAGGCCTGCACTTGGGAAAGGCCTACGGAAACACGCCGCACATTGCGCACCCCACTGAAGCGGATGGTATGCGGGCGGTTCGGCAAGAGACAGCATCCATTGAAATCGACCCTCATCTCAGGCTGGGTGAGTTGTGCGGCCATTGCCTTCAGGGCCGGTGCATTGCGCCATTGAGGCCATCTTTTCATGGTCTGCTGCAGATAAGCATACCTTTCGGCCACGGACGCGCCATCATCGCCGTTCATCAGTTTGTAACGTTCGATGGCCAGATCGCAGCACATGGGCAAGTCGGCATAACAATCGATGAGAGAATCGAGACGCTCCAGATAGCGGTCACTGCCTTTGCAGAGCAAGGCGGCCATGACCATCTGAGCCTCGCGGTTGCCTTGCGCCGAATAATAATCATACAGCAACTGATACTGTTCGGTGGCCATGCCCACCACAGAGAGCATATCGTCGCTGAAAATACCGCTGTCGGTTCCTTTTTTCAGCAGCGGCATAAGCCAGTCGGCCTTAGACTGCGCCAGCAAAGCCACCTCTTCCACCGCCCGATGTCTGTAGGTCTCGGCATCGGCAGTGCGGTCAGTCTGCGTGGCGAGCAGACTGCTGAGCAGCGTATGGTAAGCCGCCGCCAGAAGCGGATGTTCCTTCTGAGCCACCGCTGCATGGCGCTCCATCTGGTTGACCGCCGCAGCCACTGAATCGGGTGCGATGGTTTTAAGCACCGCCGCCCTGACCAGCTCGGCTGCAAGCAGTTTACCGCCATTATCATCCGCCGCGGCTTTCCGCATGATACGTTCGAGCACCGCCATCTGCGACCGCGGCAAGTCGGCCTCCGCTTTCTTCCATGCCTCCTTCCAGAGCGATTTATAACTTCTGGCATCCATCATGCGGCCGGGTGTCCCATCACCGGTGGGCAGCTTGAGACAAGCGGCATTGTTTGGAGAGAGCATCAGACGTGAAGTTTCGCCCACAACGACTTCCGTCTCAAGGGTATTGTAGCCCTCGAGGCACGCCCGCAAAGACACGCAGTGCAGCGGCGACGGCAGGACGACAATGCCATCGTCGCTTGTAACACCACTACTTATCGGCATTTTAGAATCAGGATGAAGCAACTGTACCTGACAGTGACGCAGCGGTCTACCCAAAGAGTCAGTTACACACAACACCCAACGTACGGTGTCGCGCTGCGAATGCTCAATGAAAATATCATGCGGAAACGCTGTGACAAGCACTGGGCAACCCACACAGATTTGTTTGACGGCGTCGACCGCCGACATCCCATTCACCTCAGCCGTGATGCGAATATTCTCCAGTTCATCGAATGCGAAACTGACCGTAGTGGAGTCGCATGCCTTGTCGATGGCAGCAAGCGCCTCGGCGAGTGACACATCCTTGAACTGGAAAGACAATTGCTGCGCCCACAAAGAGGAGCATGAGAGCAGCATTGAAATGAGGATGAAAAACAGATACTTTCTCATAGATTGGCCCGTAAAAGTGTCATATCATTATATAATTCAGCAAAAATAATGAAAAAACCAGCACGCAGTGCCATTGCGAGCCCTCTTAAATGTTAACAATGTTTAATTTTGCGTATTTTTGCGTTTGAATGTTTTCTGATAAAAAAGAAATGCTTACCTTTGCACTCGCAAACGGTGCCTTAGCTCAGTTGGTAGAGCATCGGACTGAAAATCCGTGTGTCCCCGGTTCGATTCCTGGAGGTACCACTTGAAGAGAGTCAAGACGAAAGTTTTTGACTCTCTTTTTTTGCATTTTGTGCAAGACATCGATAAAATCGGGCAAGAGAAGTTGCCAAGACGTATAAAAGAGCAAAAAAAACATTTTTATGTACCTTTAATACGGAAAAAAGTGTAATTTTGCACCGACAAATGAATTCATACTATGAACTATCTTGACAGAAACGAATTTAATTTCGAGCCGAGTGCAGAAGTAGTAGAGGCCATCCGCACCTTCAACCCCAAGGACCTTTGCTTTTACACCCGTATCTACGACCAGGGGAAGAAGAGTGTGATCAGCGTGCGTCTGAGCGAGATGTACGGTGTGCCCGAGGAGCAAGTGCTGCTGGGCTACGGCGGCGAGGACATACTGAAGAACGCCGTGCACTACTTTCTGATGAAAGGCGACAACAAGACCATACTGATACCCCAGTTCTCGTGGTGGTATTATAACCGCATAGCCGGCGAATGCGGCGGCAGCTTTGAGATGTATCCCCTTCATGAGACCGACGACACCTTCGCCTATGATGTGCAGGAAGTGATAGACTACACCAACCGCATTCATCCGCGCATGCTGCTGCTGGCCTCGCCCAACAATCCCACGGGCAACGGTCTGACCCCCTCGGAGATTGGTGAGATTATGGAGCACATCCCCTCCGACACGATGGTGCTGATAGACGAGGCCTACGCCAGCTTTATCTCCACCGACACCGCCTATATTGCCCCGCTGATAGAGAAGTACGACAACCTGATTATCTCGCGCACGATGTCGAAGTTTTACGGACTTCCCGGTCTGCGTACCGGTTTCGGTTTCATCGGCAAGGGCCATGACCAGTTCTTGAGCTATGTGAACAAGTACTTAGGCTTCAACCGTTTCTCCGAGGCCGTGACGATAGCTGCCCTGAACAGTGAGGCCCACTACCGCCGTGTGGCAGAGGATATGGAATGGGGCCGTCAGCTCTACAAGCGCGCCCTGGGCCACTTGGAAGGTTTCAAGGTGTACAAGTCGGTGGCCAACTTCATTCTCATCAAATATCCGGTTGAGATAAAGGAAGCCCTTCAGAAAGCCCTTGCCCTGGAAGAATACAAGATTAAGTTCATGGGCGACAAGGGTCTGGAGTCATGTCTGCGCATCACGCTGGGCCGCAAGGAGCAGACCCAGATGGTGGTGGACACCATTCTGAAGGTATACAACGAGCGCTAACCCCACGATGGACAAGAAATACACCGCCACACTGAAGTCGGCCGAAACGGAAGACTGGCTCGACTATCATGTGGTGCGCCCTTTCAGTTATCTGTGGGCCCTTCTGTTTGCCCGTCTGGGTGTTCATCCCAACACGGTGACCATTCTGTCGATGGTAATCGGTGCCGGCAGCTGTGTGTTTTTCGCCCACGGCTGCTATCACTATGAGGGCGGCGAAGGACTGCTGTACAATCTCATCGCCTTTTTCCTGCTCGTATGGGCCGACGTTTTCGACTGCACCGACGGTCAGCTGGCCCGTTTGACGGGCAAGAAGAGCCGTCTGGGCCGCATCTTGGACGGTGTGGCCGGTTTTGTGTGGTTTTTGCCCATCTATGTGGCCCTTGTGGTGCGTTTCTACCACCACCACTCGATAGAGTTCGGCTGGCTGGGCATCAGCGACACGCCCACCAACGCCGCCATTGCCACCGCGCTGGTGGTGGTGCTGACCGGCATCTCAGGTTTTGTGGGCATGGCCGGTCAGTCTCGTCTGGCCGACTACTACATCCAGGTGCACCTGTTTTTCCTGAAAGGCGAGAAAGGCAGCGAGCTTGACAACTCGGCCAAACAGCAGGAGATCTACGACTCTACGCCATGGAAGGGCAATCTGGTGTGGAAGACCTTCCTGCACAGCTATGTGGGCTACACCCAGAAGCAGGAAGCTGTGACTCCCCAGTTTCAGCGGCTGATGAAGCGTCTGAAGGAGCGTTACGGCAGCACCGACAACCTGCCCGCCGAGGTGCGCGAGGAGTTTCACCGCCACTCGCTTCCGCTGATGAAGTACAACGGTCTGCTGACGTTCAACTTCCGTACCGCCTTCTTTTTCCTCTTCTGCCTGCTCGACGTGCCCATGCTGAACTTTGTGTGGGAGCTGACCGGCATGGCCCTGATTTACTGGTATGTGAACCACAGCCATGAGAAGTTCTGCCGCGAGATGGCCGACAAGTTGTAAGACAATCACCCTGACTCATAAAAATATGTATCACGTAATCAAGCGAATGGAGATAGCCGGCTGTCATCGGCTCACCCTCTCCTACCCCAGCAAGTGCAGTTCGATGCACGGCCATAACTGGAGCATCACCGTCTATTGTAAATCGCGCGAGCTGAACAGCGACGGCATGGTAATAGACTTCAAGGAGATCAAGGACCGCATACACGGCTATCTGGACCACGGCAACTTCAACGAGCTATTGCCCTTCAACCCCACGGCGGAGAATCTGGCCAAATGGATTTGCGACCAGATACCCCACTGCTGGAAAGTGGAGGTGGCAGAGAGCAAGAACAACATTGTGATATACGAGGACGACAACTTCGAGCCATGAGGGTGAACGAGATATTCTACACGCTCCAAGGCGAAGGCCGCAACACAGGTTGTGCTGCGGTCTTTGTGCGCTTATCGGGGTGCAACCTGCAATGCCCCTTCTGTGACACCCGGCATGAAGACTACACCGAGATGAGCGAAGAGGAGATAGCCGCTGCCGCCGCTGCCAACCCCGCGCAGCTTGTCGTGATAACCGGCGGCGAGCCCGCCCTGCAGTTGACCGCGACCCTCGTGGCGCGTCTTCACGCTTTGGGCAAGACCGTGGCCATAGAAACGAACGGCACCCGGCCGCTGCCGGAAGGCATCGACTGGGTGACGGTGAGTCCGAAAGCGGCCTACACGGGTCACTCCGGGCGCCCTGTGCTGACCCACTGCAATGAGTTGAAAGTGGTCTTCGACGGTGTTCAGGATCCGGAGGCACAGAAAAGCGTGGAAGCCGACTATTACTATCTCCAGCCCTGCGACACCGGCGATGCCGGCCGGAATGAAGAAATCGTGAAGCAGTGTGTGGACTACATAAAGCAGCATCCCAAATGGAGGCTCTCGCTGCAGACCCACAAACTGATTAGTATTCCCTGATGTTTATAAGGGGAGTTAAAGGGAAGTTAAAAGGAAGTTAAAGGGGAGTTAAAGGGACATTTGCTTTGATAAATTTTGAGCCCACTTTGAAGTGGGCTCAAAATATTTTCACCATCCCGGTCCGCCGCCGGGTCCATTTTCCGACGTGGTGGTGGAAGCCGTGACATTAGTGGAGGTGGAGCCAAGGGTTACGGTATAGGAAGAGCCCGTGGTGAGTCCGTCGCAGGTGATGAGCACATTGCTGCCGCCGCCCCCATGTCCGCCAGGGCCATGTCCGCCGCCTCCGCTGTTGCCCGAAGAATACCCCTCCGGCACGGTGAAGGTCACCAGTTGGGTGGAGCCGCTCTTCACGCTGACGGTAGCTCCTGAAGAGACCGAGCCCGATGTGGAGAGCACCGGCTGTGAGCCGTCGGTAGCCGACACCGCATTGTTACCTCCGCCGATGGCCAGCACATTACCGCCTGTGATATACAATTTGTACTGCTCGGCCGCATCGAGTCCGCACTCCGGTGCTGAGGCCCCGCAGGCCACCACCGTTCCGCCGCTGACATACATATTGCCGTTGGAGTCGATGGCATCGTTGTTGGAAGCCACCACCGTGATGTTTCCCCCCTTGAGATACATATGGCTTTTTGAGTTGAGTCCGTCGTCGTAGGCATTGACGTTGACGGTGCCGCTCTCGATGGTCATCACCTTCTTGCTCTCAATGCCCTCGGCATTGTTGCCCTTGGTGGTGACGGAGATATTTCCTCCCGTGATATCGATATTGCCGTCGCACTTGATGCCCTTCGGCGATGACGTGTAATCGCTGTTGAGCCGGTCAGTATCGCCTGTGTAGTTGGTGCGTTCGGTGGTTCCGTTGTGGTAGTAGAGGCCGCCGGTGGTGGTGACGGTGATTTCGCCCCCTGTGACGGAGAGCGCGCCGTCGGCACTGAGTCCCTTTCCGCCCGAGCCAGTAGCCGAGAGGTTGAGTGTGCCCCCAGCCACTGCGATGTCGCCATCCGCCTTAATGGCCGCGCAAGCCGAGGTAGAGGCATCGTCGCTGTCCCACATACCCTTGCCGGCGGTGCTGATGCGGATATTGCCGCCCTGGATGGAGATGTTTCCCCCACTCTTGAGTCCCTTGGCAGCGATGGCGTCGGAGGAGCATTGGATAAGGATAGAAGTATTGTTTCCCAGATTGTCGGAAATGGTGACGGTGCTGTCGGCCTTGATGCCCTTCACATCTGCCGCCGTGACAGTAAGGTCGATGGAGCCGCCGTTCATGATAAGCTGTCCGTCGTTTTCCTCTCCCTCCTGGTTGGCCTCAATCTGGATACCGTCATCGCCCGCTTGTGCGACGACGATGCTGCCATTGTTCATCTCCAGATACTGCCCGACGTGGAGTCCGTCGGCCACGGCGTCATTGACCGTGATGGAGCCCGTGAACTTCTTCTTAAGCTGCAAATACTCGCCCGTTTTCATCGCATGCTTTGTGTTGCCGGTGAGCGAGAGCGAGCCCGAGCCGGTGACCTCAGGATGCCCCTTGACGACGAAGCATGCCTTCTGGCTGCCCTCCACCGCATCGGTGAGCGAGCTGGTACCCACGAGTTCGAGTGCGATGCGCTTGCCGTTGTCGATATTGACGGCAGCCCCGGAGCGGCTGGTGAGCGACAGGTTGTCCATGATGACCGTGGCCTTGTACTTGCCGGAAAGGTAGAAAGAGCCGTCGGTGGAGGAACCGCTCAGGCGATAGGAGATTTCCTCCTCCACATCGTCGGCCTGCACAATCTGCACATCGGCGCCGGAGACGGTAGTTTCGATGAAGCGTGCGATATTGCCCGCCACGACGACCGAGGCCTCGCTGCCGTTGTACTTAACGACTACTGTATTGTCGTCGACCGCCGCATCGTCGACATAGATGCTGGAGATACTGTTCACATCAAACGTCCTGCCCCCTATGGTGAGCGTGTTGGCGGTATCGTAGGTCATATCGCCCGTCTGTGCGGCCGGGAAAGCATAGTCCACCTGTCCCACCACCACATTCATGGTCTGTGTCATGGCCGCCGATGCCAGGAGCACGAAAGCCATGGATAAAAACATTCTACTCATAATTGGAAAATATTTAGTCATACCTATCTTAATCGGTTCGAGGATAAAAGAAACTGCTGCAAAGTTGGTTAATTTATAAGAAAGGAGCAAGAAAAATCAGCCAACACCGATATTTCATCAACGTTTGGGTCGTGATTTTAAGTTTTTTTCTTAAATTTACGACGGAAAAGACAAACGAGACATCATGACCACAGACCCTACCGACTACCAGAAGCTGCTGCAGCAGTTTGCCCTCGAGGGCACCGTGAGCCACGTGGCCCCCCTGGGCAACGGACTCATCAACCGCACCTACAAAGTGAGCACCGCCGAGGCCGATGCGCCCGACTATGTGCTGCAATGCATCAACGAAAGCATTTTTCAGGACATCCCCCTTCTGCAGCACAACATAGAAGTGGTGACCGATCACCTGCGCCACAAGTTGGAAGCCGAGGGCATCAGCGACACCTCGCGCCGTGTGCTTCGGTTCGTGCCCACCCATGCCGGCCCCACCTATTGCCGCGACGCCCACGGGCGACCCTGGCGGCTTTCGGTGTATATACCCGGCACAGTGACCCACGAAGCCGTGACGCCAGCGAGCGCCACAGCCACCGGCAGGGCCTTCGGCCGTTTTGAGCAGCAGCTGTCCGACCTCCGCGAGCCTCTTGGCGAGACGATACCCGACTTTCACAACATGACGCTGAGGCTACGTCAGTTGGAAGCGGCGGCACGAGCCGACCTGGTTGGCAGGAAGAGTGAGGTGGATGGTCTGCTTGGCGACATACTGCGTGATGCGTATCTGCTGTGCAGTGCCGACCGCAGCCATGCCGCCGGGCGCCTGCCGAAACGCATCTGCCACTGCGACACGAAGGTGAACAATGTGCTGTATGACGCCGAGACCGATGAGGTGCTGTGTGTGATAGACTTAGACACGGTGATGCCCTCATACGTTTTTTCCGACTACGGCGACTTTCTGCGCACCGCCGCCAACACCGTGGCCGAGGACGACCCCGATGTGGGGAAGGTGTCGTTCCGTACGGACATCTACGAAGCTTTTACCCGAGGCTATCTGGAGGAAGCCGGTTTCCTGCTCGACATAGAGCTTGAGAACCTGCCCTTTGCCGTGGCCCTCTTCCCCTACATGCAGTGTGTGCGTTTTCTGGCCGACTATCTGAACGGCGACACCTACTACCGCACCACCCACGCCCGCCACAACCTGGAGCGCGCCCAGAACCAGTGGGCCCTCTACCGGGCAGTGAGCAAAGCCTTGGGCCATGCGGGACGCATCGAATGGAGAGAATGAGGCAAGACTGCGCTCAGCTGTTCAACCCAGCGGATAGAAATGCTGCAGCATGCAGAGCGAGAAGAAGAAAGCCATCGTCACCATGAGCACCGTATCGAACGCCCCGATAGCGATGTGCTTGGTTTCATTATTCTTGGGTGCCGTATTGTCTTTACTCACCGGCATGCGCACATATTCCTTCAAGTTTTGCGCACAGCCGGCCAGCTCATCGGCATGGCGGGATAGAATTTCGCCGGCCTGCTCGAGCGAGCAGATTCTCGGCAGGATGTCGCTGAACAAGTTGTGTCCGCCGTCGACCATTCCATAATCGATATAATCGGCCAATGCCTCCTCCAGTTCCACGACAGATGTTCTTTCTTTGCAGATATACTTCATGATACAATGATTTTTCTGCCGCAAAGATAAAGGAGAGGTGTCTCACAAGGCGGTACAAGACAGAAAAAAAGCGAGAAAAAAATCAGGAATCAGGGTTGAGCTGCTGCAGGAACTCCTTGGGCGAGCAGTTTTGGTATTTTTTGAAGTTGCGGTAGAACGACACATTGGATGAGAACCCCGACCTGACGGCAACATCAGCGAGCAACAAGGAAGGCTGCTGCCGCATCAGCTCAACGGCGAAAGCTACTCTCTCGCGGTTGACCAGTTCGGCGAACGAGATGCCCATCTCCACATTCACCACATTATATATATAACTGCGGTTGGTATGCAGGTGTCGGGCCAGGTCGCTGATTTTCAAGTTGGGCTGCAGGAAGAGTTTTTCAGTTTTTATGGCATGCACCACCCTCTTCCGGAGGACCGTTTCGTCGACCTGCGGTTCAGCAGCCGGTTGCTGAACCTCCTCCTGTGCCTCCTCTCTGGCCATGTCGAGGAAGGAGAACCGGCGCTCGAGCGCATGGTCTCCGATGAGCAAGAGCAGCAATGAGAAAGCGATGGAAACCGAATAGATGATTCCATTGTTGTGGACAAAGACAAACTTGCTGACGAACAAGCACGTAAGTGCTACGATGAAGACGAAGAAGATGAAGAACAGCGGTGGGAAGACCTGTCCCACGATTTTGTCGTCGGTATCGGAATACTGTTTGGAGACGCTGTCATTGTAAGACCGGATCCGCTTCAATGTAATCCAAACCACCGGTACAATCTGAAGGATGAAGACCACGATGACCATTTTGTGAGCCAGCCACTGCCAGGCGAGCAATCCACTGAAAGCCGTTTCGGCCCCATAAAGCCCCTCGACAAAGGCATCCGTATCTTCAGGCCCCATGGCCAGATAGAGCGCCCCCACCATGACGAGACACACTACGGAAGGCAGCAGTGAGAGCCATCCGGCCCAAGTTCTGCGTCCGGTGGTGGTGAGGGAGTCGATGTAATAGTAATAGAACACGAAGAGAGCCGGCAAGGTGAAGCTGAAAGCCGTGTCGGCGACAGGCACCAGGCAGCGCACCTGGTTGAAGAAGAGGAAGTGGCTTACTTGGAAGAGTGTGGCCACGAGCATGAAAGCCAGGAGATAGCGATGTGAAGCATCGTTTCTCCTCCAGAGTCCCAACGCAGCCAATCCAGAGAGGACGGCTCCGACGAACACAGGACATGCTGTGACCAGAATCCTTACCATGACACACGGAACGATAGATATATGGCAAAAATAATAAATATTTGGCAAATTTTCTCTATTTTTTCTTACAATTGTGAATTTGAACGAAAAAAAAGTGATTATGAAATGTTAACAGCTAATATGAAAGCACATTTCAATGATTATGAAAGGTACAAATGAGTATAATAACGTAATTTTGTACCAACACGGAACACAAAAATAAACCCTCCCCTTTGCAGCCTACAGAACGGCAAGGATAAAACCTCCGACGTAGGTTTTGGCACACTGATTGTCTTCCCAGAGGGGACAGATATGAGGTGTGCCTTTGCTCGGGGTACCAATCTGGCCGGTGCGATGAAGGGAGGGAACATGAAAAAAGACAAAAAAGGAAGAGATGAGAAAAAGTCACAAAGAAGAACTGTACAACGTGGCCTTTCGGCTGTTTATCCTGGATTCTTTCGACGGCGTGTCGATACCCGACATAGAGAAAGCGTCAGGATTCACCCGAGGAGCCATCTTTTACTATGCCGACACGAAACAAGCCCTTTACAAGCAAGTGATGGAGCACTACTTGGTGGAGAAACAGAGCATAGACAACCAGTGGCTGTCGGAAGACAGCGATGTCCGGCTTCGGCTGGAGGATCTCAGCCTTCTTGGCTTTATCGACCACTATGTGGACGCCATAGAAGATGCGATGAAGAATCTGCGCAAGGTACTGGGCCGCGGCATCACGAAAATGAGGAGCAGCCGTGCCTATCTGAAATTGCCCTTCCAGATAGCCGAGCGCTTGCCCGACCTGCACCAACGGCAACTGGCGATGATGGAGCGCGAGCTGGAACTGTGGAAGGCCGCACTCGTTCGAGCCAGGGACAGTGGTGAAATCAGGAGCGGAATTGAGGCAGAGAGCGTGGCAAAACTGTTTGTGGATCTGATTTACGGAGAATCGTACACCAGTGCCGTGATTGGTGATGTAGACACCGAGAAGCTTCGCAGTGAGCTGCATGCGCTCTATGCGTTATTGTGAAGGGAAGTTATAGGGAAGTGAAAGGGAAGTTAAAGGGAAGTTAAAGGGAAGTTAAAGGGAAGTTAAAGGGAAGTTAAAGGGAAGTTAAAGGGAAGTTATAGGGAAGTTAAAGGGACATATGCTATTCTTAATGTGAAGGAAAAAGTGTTTTTTCTTCGCATTTCACTCGTTTTTTCGTAACTTTGCCAATTAAGTTATTAAATACGGCAAAAAGAACAAAAGAATGTCAGAAAAAAAGAAAACCAAGCGTCGTGGGATACGTATTCTTCTCGCATTGCTCCTCCTTGTGGCTCTTGTATTAGGCGGTGTGGCCTACTACTACTTCTACTCCCCCTTCTCCACGCGTGAGGAGACCCAGTATGTGTATATCGACAAGGGTGACGACATCGCCAAGGTGTACGCCATGCTCGACACGATAGGCAAGCCACACAGTCTTCAGGGTTTTAAGAAGTTGGCTGCGTGGGACGACTACGCCTCGCATGTGAAAGAAGGGCGCTACGCCATCAAGCCCGGCGCCAGTACGAAAGAAGTGTTCCGCAACCTGAAGAACGGCGAGCAGGAGCCGCTGAATGTGACGGTTCCGTCGGCCCGTACCATGGAGTCGCTGGCCAAGACTGTAGCCTCTAAGCTGCAGTTTGACAGTCTGGCCCTTTACAAGGCCCTAACCGACCCCGCCACCTGTGAGAAGTTGGGTTTCGACACTGTATCCATCTACTGCCTCTTCATCCCCGAGACCTACAACATGTACTGGACCGTTTCGGTGGACGCATTTTTGGAGCGGATGAAGAAGGAGCACGACAATTTCTGGAACGAGGAACGGCTTTCGAAAGCCCGCAAGTTAGGGCTGAGTCCGAACGAAGTGGTGACGCTGGCCAGCATTGTGGCCGAGGAGTCGAACTACGCCCCTGAGAAGCCAACGATAGCCGGTCTGTATCTGAACCGTCTTCGGAAGGGCATTCTTCTTCAGTCGGACCCCACGGTGAAGTTTGCGATGCACGACTTTGCCCTGCGCCGCATCTACAACCGCATGCTCACCATCGACAATCCCTACAACACCTACAAATATGCCGGTCTTCCTCCCGGTCCCATCCGTGTGCCCAATGTGGTAGACATTGATGCCGTGCTGAACTACAAGCAGCACAACTACATCTACATGTGTGCGAAGGAAGACTTCAGTGGCAGCCACAATTTTGCCGTGACCGAGGCCGAGCACAACGCCAATGCCAACCGCTACCGTGCCGCGCTGAACGCCAGGGGCATCAAGTAACGCCAGTTTCTGTGCGAAGCACGCTCAGATATACAAGGCGGGTCCTGCCAAGCAGGGTCCGCCTTGTATATATAGGGTTGAAGCATCTATCGGATTGAAGTATATAGAATCGAAATGCCCCCTCTTCACAGAGGAGGCATTTCAATCTCAATAGGTATTAGCTTTTTTTAAGGTAAAAAGATTGTATTCAGGATAACGCTGCAAAATTACAGTTTTTTTTGTAACCTCCAAATCTTTTTTATATGTTAGAAAACATGTTTTGGGGAAATCAGTCTTTTTCAAGGCCATTCAGACCATGCGACAGTCGGCAATATCTTTATATCCATTGAGGAAGGCCTTTGCCTCCATTCTTTTCTTGCCGGCCAGTTGTAAAGATTTTATCTCCAGCAGGCCCTCCCCTGTTACCACCGCCAGTGTATTCTTGTCGGCGACGATGGTACCGACGGGCTGTTGCGGACATTCTTTCAGTGCGATGCCCGCCGTATAAACCTTGAGCGATACACCCTTCTCATCGGGCTCTCCGTTTTTGCAGAGCGTGGTCCACGCCCCCGGCCACGGACTGAGTCCGCGCACGAAGTTGTGCAGTTGCAGTGCCGTTTTCTTCCAGTCGATGCGGCACGTATCATTGAATATTTTGGGAGCCGCATGTAACGTCTCTCCGGTGATGAGTTCCTCCTGCGGCACGGAAGGCACCACGCCATCGAGCTGAATCACCTTGTCGACAGTTTTGAGACACACCTCAGCTCCCAGCCTCATCAGTCCGTCGTAGACGAACTCCACGTCGGCATCGTCGGGTATATCGAAAGGTTCACGCATGATGATGCGTCCGGTATCGATGTCATGGTCGAGGAAGAACGTGGTGACGCCCGTCTGCTTCTCGCCGTTGATGACGGCCCAATTGATAGGCGCCGCCCCACGGTACTGCGGCAGGAGCGCCGCATGCACATTGAAGGTGCCGAACCGCGGCATGGCCCACACCACCTCCGGCAGCATACGGAAGGCCACCACCACCTGCAGGTCGGCCTGATACTGTCGCAGTTGGTTGAGGAATTCCTCGTCCTTCATTTTCACCGGCTGCAGCACGGGCAGGTTGTGTTGGAGTGCATACTGTTTCACCTCCGATGGCCGGAGCACGCTACCGTGGCGTCCTACGGGTTTATCGGGCTGTGTGACTACCGCCACCACATTGTATCCCCCTTCGACGAGCGCTTTCAAGGACCCGACGGCAAACTCCGGCGTACCCATGAAAACGATTTTCAAGTCACTTTTCAGCATATTGTAATGTATTATTATGAATTATTCCTGAGAGAAGTCGGCCACGATTTTTCTGTACATGGCATACATTCGCGTGCGGTTGATGTATCCGATGAGTCGTCCCTCAGTATCGGTGACGGGCAGTATGGCCGCATCGGTCTTGTCGAAGGTGCTCATCACATCCTCCATCGGGTCGTTGAATCCCAGCACTCCCGGCGACTTCGACATAATCTGCGCCACGGTGAAGTGCTGGTATAGTTCGGTACGGAACATGAGGTGCCGTATCTTCATCAAGTCGATTTCGCCCAGCAGTTTGCCCCCCTTGTCGAGTACGGGCAAGAATTCGCTCCCGCTCATGCTCACCTTTTTGACCAGTTGTCCGAGTGTGAGGTCGACAGAGAGCGGTGTGTACTGCCTCTCGATAATACTCTCGAGACTCATCAGTGTGAGCACCGACTTATCGGTATGGTGCGTGATAAGCTTTCCCTCTCTGGCCAGGCGCATGCCATAGATGCTGTGCGGTTCGAAGATGATGATGGTGAGATAGGCGCAGATACTCACAATCATGAGCGGTATGAAGAGCTGGTAGCCCCCCGTGAGTTCGGCGATGAGGAAGATGCCTGTGAGCGGAGCGTGCATGACGCCCGCCATGACACCCGCCATGCCCAGGAGTGCGAAATTCTTCTCCGGCACATAGACCCCCACCTCGTAGACATTCCACAGGCGCGAGAAGAAGAAGCCGGCGAAGGCGCCGATGAAGAGCGAAGGTGCGAAGGTACCACCGCAACCGCCGCCCCCATTGGTGGCCGATGTGGCCAGCACCTTTGTGGCCAGTACCAGTCCCACGTAGATGAGAAGCAGGTGTCCGTGTCCATAGAAGAGCGAGTTGTTGAGCAGTTGCGCCCAGTCGGCCTCTGTCTTTCCGTTGAGCAGGATGTTGATGCTGTTGTATCCCTCGCCATAGAGCGAGGGGAAGAAGAAGATGAGCGAGCTGAGGACCAGTCCACCCACTATCAGTTTCACATAAGGATAGCGTTTGAGTCGACCGAAACCATTCTCGCAGAGCGTCATGAGGCGTATGAAATAAAGGCTCACCAGGCCGCAGAAGATGCCGAGCAGGATGGTGGCCGGTATGCGCTCCACCTGCCACACCCCGTCGAGGTGGAACTCGAAGAGCGAATCGCTCCCTACGAGGATATACGTGATGCAGGTAGCGGTGACGCTGGAGATGAGGATAGGCATGAGCGACGCCATGGTAAGGTCGATCATGAGCACCTCGAGGGTGAAGACCAGTCCGGCGATAGGTGCCTTGAAGATGCCTGCGATGGCTGCCGACGCGCCGCACCCGAGCATCATCATGAGTGTTTTGCCGTCGAAGCGGAAGAGCTGTCCCAGGTTGCTTCCTATGGCCGACCCCGTGAGCACGATAGGCGCCTCGGCTCCCACCGACCCACCGAATCCGATGGTGATGGCCGATGCGATGACCGAGCTCCAGCAGTTGTGCCGTTTGAGCCGGTTCTGTTTTCGGCTGATGGCATAGAGTATGCGCGTGATACCATGGCTGATATTGTCTTTCACCACATACTTCACGAAGAGCGAGGTGAGATAGATACCCACAACAGGAAAAACGAGGTAGAGCCAGTTGTAGGTACGCACATCGAAGCGTGCCGTAAGCAGATACTGAATCTCATTGATGAGCCAGTGGAGGATAAAGGCGGCAAAGGCCGCGAATACCCCCACGAGGAAACTGACCACGATGAGGAACTGTCTGTCGCTCACGTGTTCCGTGCGCCAATGGTGGAGGCGTTGCAGCCAAACGGGCCGTTTGATGTCGTCGCTGTACTCTGGCATGGTATAATTGGGTCGTCAGCGGATGATGGTCACCTCGCCGTTGGCTCTTAGGCGGACGATTTTGGACGGTTCGTGCGGTTTCTTCTCCTGCCGGCGCGAGGTGCACACATAGTCGACCGCCTCGAGCAGCACAGGGTCGATGTCGCAGTAGTTGGCCGCTGCGGGCTGTCCGCTGATGTTGGCGCTTGTAGAGACGAGCGCTTTCTGGAAGCGGAAGCAGAGTTCTTTGGAGAACGGCTCATGTGTGATGCGGAGTGCCACGGAGCCGTCGTCGGCGATGAGGTTGGGTGCCAGGTTGACCGCCCCGTCGAGGATGAGCGTGGTAGGTTTAGTGGCAAACTCGAACAGGTCCCACGCCACATTGGGCACGTTGCGCACATAGAGCTGCAGTCGTGCGTCGCTGTCGACGAGGCATATCATGGCCTTCGAATCCGACCGCTTTTTGATTTCATAGACGCGTGCCACGGCCTCAGGATTGGTGGCGTCGCATCCGATTCCCCACACCGTGTCGGTGGGATAGAGGATTACCCCACCCTTTTTCAACACCTCTACGGCGTTGCGAATATCTTTGTCGTAAATACCCATGCTGAATGAATAAGTCAAGTTTTGATGAAACGAAGTACAAAAATAAGCTATTTTTCGCTTTCTGCGAAATATTTGGGCGCAAATATTGGTTGACCGGGTCATGGAGAGACGAAAAAAGGGTGTGCCGCCCGATGCAGCACACCCTTTTATTCATCGTGTGAACCAAAGATTACTTGGTATAGAATTTCTGGTTGTTCTTGATGTAGACGCCCCTTTCGGGTTTGCCCGGCAACTTGCGTCCGCTGAGGTCGTAGTAGGTGGCGGTTCCATCCTCCTCGAGCATCTCGATGTACTGGATGCCATCTTCCTCGTCGACCATATCGAGACCGAATTCACTTATATTCTGCGTGTTGTCACTGAGCTGGAAGTAGTGACGGTAGGCCGGAATGTAAGCATTGGTATTGGTCTTCTTCACCAGGTGATACTTCTTGTCACCCTGGAGAATGTAGGCCTGCATGTCGGCAGCATCCGAGTTGGAGATCTTCTTGAGTGTACCTAAACTTACAGAAGACACACGAACAAATGTGTATTTTATCTTTAAACCTGGGAGGGAGGCAAACAAAAAAGGCGGAGCATGGAGCTTCGCCTTTTTAATATAAATTAATGTGGCAGGTCCTTGTCTGCCGTTTTCGCACTCAAGATTTAGAAGAGGGAGAATTTGTAGCCCAGTGACAGCTGGAAGGTGAGGTTTTTGCTGTCGAGGTCGATAACATCCTGATCGAAGACTTTGGTGACGCCGAAGGTGTAGCGGGCATCGATCACGAAATTATAGAACTCATAGGAGAGTCCCACGGGAATGGCGAAGTCGAAAGTATTGACAGCCTCATCCATATCGACCGACATTTTACCACCATCTATCTTGCTGCTGAGATTGATGCCCGGCTGAATACCTGCCTTGAGGGCAAATCCCTTGAAGAGATAGAAGTTGGCCACGATAGGAACGGTGAGGTAGTCAATTTTGTACTTAACATCCGTCTTATCCAGTTCAGCGCCCTGCTGTGAATAGTTGAGACCCATACCGAGGCTGAATTTATTAGCCAGCGTATACTCAAACTCAGCACCTGCGATCATGCCCACGCGAGCCTTTGTATCGTCGGTGTTGTTGAAGTCAGCTGCACTGAAACCGATACGGGGCTGCACGGTGAGAGAGCCCACTTCATGCTGTGCGAAAGCACCGATTGAAGCCATCATAAAGGCTGCTACGATAATAAACTTTTTCATTTTACTTTTTTAGTTATGTTAATTAAAAACTAAAGACCCGTCGGGGCGATTTTTTACATGACTGCCCTCCGGGTTATCATCTAATCAAATGCAAAATTAAACAAAATTATCAAACAAACAAAAAAATGTAAAAAAAAAGTATGCTAAAAGCCCGATACTGATGCAATTTTCACTCCAAAAAGACAAAAGTGTATAAAAATGCAGCACAAATTTGCAATCAGTTAAAAAAAACACCCTAAAAAGCATTGATTTACTAATAATTTTCTCTATTTTTGTCTCAAAATTGAATTAGATGAAACATTTCTACACTTTTTTATTGTTATTATTCACAAATTATGCGGCCGCACAAAAGCCCCTGGTACTGATAGAAGAATTCACCAATACCGGTTGTAATCCCTGCGCCGCCTGGTCGCCCACGCTGGACCAAGTGATCAACGAGCGTCTTGGCGACTGCATCGCCATCAAATACCACAGCGTCTACCCCGACAACGGCGACGAGTTCTACAACTACGACCCCTCGGCCCAGCAATCGCGCATCGACTTCTACGGAGTGGACGGTGTGCCCGCCACCTATGTGAACGGCACCGTGATAGGCGAGCGCACCTATGAGATGATGAACACGGCGATAGACCACTTTCTCTCGCAGCCCGCCCGCTATGTCCTGAGCGTGAGCAAGACGATAGTGAACCACCAGTTGAGCGTCAATGTCGCCGTGACCCCCCAAGGCAGCGAGGATCCCTCCCACCTGCGCCTGTTTGTGGCTGCGATTGAAGAGTACCTCATCCCCACCCGCCCCTGCAACAACGGCGAGACCGAGCTGCAGTACACCCTCCGCAAGCTGCTCACCGGCGGCGAAGGCATGGAGATGGGCGACGCGTGGGAAGCCGGCACCAGCCACAGCTACGACTTTTCGTGGGACATCGACTTCATGAACGACGAGCGCCAGCTCGGCGTTGTGGCCTTTGTGCAAGACATGGAGACGAAGGAGATACTGGGCACCGCCTACTGCGAGCCCGGCTCCGAGCAGGAGAACCACCCCACCCTGATGCGTCTGACGGACACCCCCGACCTGATATGCGTGTCGAACTATTACGGGCAAGTGATATTCCGCAACAGCGGGAGCAACACGCTGACCAGCGCCCAAATGAACGTGGAGGTGAACGGTGCCGTGAAGCAATACCCCTGGAGCGGCCACCTGCAATACCTGGAGCGCGACACCCTGGCCTTTGCCGACTTCCGCGACTTCCCGCTGAGCGCCGGCGAGAACCAGGTAAAGATCTGGATGAGCGACATCAACGGCACCGAAAGCGTGAGCAACACGCTGACCAGCCAATTTGAGAACTCCGTTCAAGCCACCTACAGCGTTCAGTTGCGCCTCTACACCGACAAGAAGCCCGAGGAGACCACCTGGAAGGTGTACGACTCGGCCGGCGACGTGGTTTGCGAGGGCGGTCCCTACGAAGGCGCCCGCAAGCTCTACACCGAGAATCTGGAGCTGACCGAAGACGACTGCTATCTGCTGGAGCTGGAAGACGCCGGCGGCGACGGCATCAAAGGCAGCTACGGCAACGGCTACTACCAGCTCTACCAGGTGAGTGCCGACGGCAAGACCTCGCGACTGACCCAAGGCGACTACACCGGCAGCCTGTGCGACGTCTACTTCAACCTGACCGGCACCCCCAAGGCCAATAAGCGCCTGGTGCTCTTCGAAGAGTTCACCAACACCAGCTGCGACCCCTGCTCCGAGTTCTCCCCCTCGCTCGACAAGACCATCAACGAGCGCATGGGCGACATGGTGGCCGTGACCTACCACATCAACTTCCCCTCGAACCGCGACCCCTTCTATCTGGCCAACCCCGACGACGCCATGGCCCGTGCTGGCTACTACGACGTGACCGGTGTGCCCTCGCTGCGTGTGGACGGCGAGCGTGCCGGTGCCCACGGTTTTGAAGACCAGCTCGACAGCTATATCGACATAGCCGGCGCCGTAGCCCCCGAAGTGGACCTTGACGCAGAAGCCAGTCTGACCGACGGTCAGCTCACCGTGGGTGTGAGCGTGACGCCGGAAAACATCGCCGACGGCAGCGACCTGCGGCTCCACGTGGCGGTAGTAGAAGAGCAAGTGGTGTGGGACGAGCCCGCCCCCAACGGCGAGAAATCATGGAACTACGTGATGCGCGCCCTGCTGCCCACGGCAGAAGGCGAGGCGCTGCCCGCCGACCTGCCCCTTACCGTGCCCACCCGCTACGAATACAGCTGGCCGGTAGCCAACTTCTACGACGAGACCGAGCTGGGCATTGTGACCTTCGTGCAGGACAACACCACCAAGAAGGTCCTGGGCGCCTGCTACACCCCCCGCCCCACCGGCAGCAAGCAAGCCGCCAAGATACTGAGTCTGCTCCATCTGCCCGACCGCATCTGCCAGCCCCAGTTCAGTTGCGACCTGCGCGTGCGCAACACCGGCCGCGAGCCCCTGACCAGCGCCACCATCAACGTACGCATAAACGGCGCCCTTCAGTCCACCCCGTGGAGCGGCCGCATGGCCTATCTCGACATCGACACCCTTCACGTGCCCCTCTTCGACAGTTTTCCGCTTTCGGAAGGATCCCCCAACGAGGTGGAGATCTGGCTGTCCGAGTTGAACGGCGGTGCTGAGGAGAGCGTTCACAAGACCTTCAGCCTGGCCAACGCCCACAAGGCCCAAAACGCCGTGCGCCTCACCCTGATGACCGACAACGCCCCCGAGGAGACCACCTGGAAGGTGTACAACTCGCTCGGCGACGTGGTGTGCGAGGGCGGTCCCTACACCGAGAAGAGAAAGAAACACGTGACCGACCTGCCCCTTACCACCGACGACTGCTACCTGCTCGAGTTCGCCGATGCCGGCGGCAACGGCATCACCGGCGAGAACGGGCGCGGCTACTACATGCTGCACGAGGTGAACGCCGACGGCCAGACCCGCCTGCTGGTACAGGCCGACTACACCGGCGCAACCCATCAGGTGTACTTCAGTCTTCAGCATGCCCAGCAGCTCGGCATCGAACCCGCCACCGCTGAACCAAGCACCTCCTCCAAGCGCTACGACCTGCAAGGCCGCCGCGTATCGCCCCACCACCGCGGCATCTACATAGAAAACGCGAAGAAGAAAATAAACCCATAAACAAAAACCTATGAAAAGACTGTACGCATTACTCTTAGGAGGGCTGGCCGTATTGCCCGCCTTCTCACAGTGGAACACCAACGCCACCCCCACCTGCATCTACGATGCCACCGGGCACGGTGACTATTACGCCTGCAACCCCAAAGCTGTTCGCACGGCCGACAAGAAGACCTGGATATCCTGGCGCACGTCGGGCCGCAAGGAAGTGAACGGTATAGGGCGCGGGGCCGTGTGCACCTACCTCCAGTTGCTCGACAAGGACGGTGTGCCCCAATTCAGTGAGCCCATCCAGGTGAACGACCACGTCACCCCCTCCTGGTGGTCAGAATACGGCCTTCAGGTGGCCTCCGACGGTTCCGCCATTGTGACGGTGGCCGACGGCCGTGCCGAAGAGGCCTTCATGTCTGACGATCAGGACATCGTCTACCACTTCAGTCCGGCCATCTACAAGATAGACCAGCAGGGCAACTTCCTATGGGGCGAGGACGGCATCGCCTACACGGAATACACCAATGCCCCCTACACCAACTGCTATGTGGTGGGCGACGACACCTATTTCATCTTCTACAACACAGCAGAAGACGGAACGACGGTTTCGGACGACATGAGCCATATCGGCGTCTTCATCCAGCGCATCAACAGCGACGGCACCGAAGGCTGGGACACCCCCATGCCATGGGCCGACGAGTTCATCCAGCCCCAGATAGTGCCCTCGCTCGACGGTTCGATGCTGCTCTTCGACAAGAGTCCGGAGGGCTCGCTGGTGCACCGTCTGAACCGCGACTTCGACGAGCTGTGGGGCGACCCGGTGGTATACGATGACCACAAATACGACGGCTATGCCATGAACCACTACTGCATAGCCCCCGACGGCAAGGGCGGCGCTGCTGTGGCCTTTGTGCGCAATGTGGGCCAGTTCTCGCACAACATCCGCGTGCAGCACATCAACGCCGACGGCTCGCTCGGATTCGGTCTGACCGGTCTGGATGCCGCCAACACCGAGGACAACGACTACGACTACTGCGGCATAGCCGTGAATCCGAAGACCGAGGAGATACTGGTAGACTTTGAGTCGCAGCTTCCCAACTCCTACGACGTGATGCTCCAGAAGTTCAGTTACGACGGCGACTATCTCTTCGACGAGATGGGTCTGTCGATAGCCAGCAAAGACCTGAACAACGCCTATGCCTTCGGCAAGGTGGGCTGCGGCGCTGTGGGCGAGAGCGACTGGATTGTGATTTACCGCGACGTGCAGGCCTGGGTGAACGCCTCGTTCATTATCCGCCGCTACGACAGCGAGGGCAACCGCATCTGGACCCGCACCATAGGGCGCGAGATAGACCCCAACAACATCAGCTACTTTGTGGAAGACGAAGCCACCTATCTTATCTACCGCGAGACCCGCGAGAACAAAGAGCCCGGCATCAAGATACTCCGCATAGGCAACGACGGCAGTTACAATGTGACCTACCCCGACGACTTGGGTGTGGAGCAAGTGACCCCGACGGCCAGCGGCGCGGCCCAATACTTCGACGCCAGCGGAAGGCAGTTGCCGAAAGCCCAGAAGGGCCTCACCATCGTGCGCAAGAGCGACGGCACGGTAGAGAAGCACCTGCGATAACAACAGAGAGACCATAACCCCAATATTAACGAACCAAACAACGAGCTTATGAAAAAGAGACTATCTTTCTTAGCTTTGGCATTGCTGGCCGTGCTGAGCGCATCGGCCCAGATGATTGCCTACACCGTGCAGACGAAGGTGGAGGGTCCGGCCGGCCCCCCCACCGTGATAGACCTGCAGGGCAACACAGGCGTTGATTTCTCAGGCCTGATGATAGACGCTGAGGGCAACTTGGAGTTCAATGACGTGATTGACGCCAAGGCCTTCCCCATCGGCTTCGACTTCGGCTACAACAGCCAGGTGATGAAGTACTTCCTGATAGCCACGAACGGTATGATTCAGCTCTCACCCACCGAGACGGTGAGCAGTGTGGTGCACAAGAACAACGTGACCGTGTTTACCGACTCGGGCAACCACGACGCCTTCGGTCTTATCATGCGCAACGGCATGTTCGGCTACGACGACACCCAGATAAGCTACTGGCTGGAGGGCGACGACGTGCTCTGCATCCAATACAAGAATATTGGTATCCAGACCGCCTCATACATGAGCGACAGGAAAGACGTGGCCAAGGCCACCATCGAGTACCGTCTGTACGGCAAGAGCGGCAACATAGAGATAAAGGTGAGCGGTTTCAAACCCTACGACGACGCCGATGTGGGCAACTGGAACTTCATGCGCATCGGCATCCTGGGCGACTCGGGCGACTTTCTTCAGGTGCAGAGCTATGACGGCACTGTGATCAGCGCCAACGACAACAGCATCAGCTACAATGCCGACAGCTATCCCGCCGACGGCACCGTGTACACCTTCGTGGCCCCGGAGCCCTGCGAGACACCCGCCACCGCCCCGAGCGCCCTTGAGCTCAGCTCCACCAGCACCCAGGTGAGCGGTACCTTCACCGCCGGCAGCAGCGACCACTACCTGGTGATTGCCTCGACCGGTGAACTGACAGCCGGTCCGACAGACCAGACCAAGTATCATGTGGGCGACGAGATAGGCGGCGGCAAGGTGATAGCCATTGTGGAGAGCAATGAATTCCAGAGTGCCGACGACATGGCACAGGCCCAAGACTACACCATCAGTGTATACGGCTTCAACTCGCTCTGCTCGGCCGGTCCACTCTACAACAGCACCCCCGCCACCGCCAGCATCGCCACGAAGCCCGGTGCCCCTGAAAGCATCAGCTTCAGCAACATAGGCAAGGAGTCGGTGACGGTGAATGTAGCCGCCACGGGCACTGTGCTTGTGGCCATGACCGACCAGCAAGGCACCGGCCGCTGGGGCGACTACCTCAATGCAGGCCAGTTTGGTGAGCCCTCGGGCGACTACACCAATGGTCAGGAGATAGACGGCGGCGGCAAAGTAATCTACACCGGCGCTGCCGGCGAAGCCATCAACCTGACCGACCTTGAGGCCGGCAAGGCCTACTTCTTCAGAGCCTGGTGCAGCGACGGCCAGGGCGGTTACTCCTCGCTCTACGCAGACGCTTCGGTGGTGACCGTGGCCGAGCTTCCCTGGGCGATGGTAGTAGACGAGAAGACCGGTTACGACGCCGTTCTGCCCGGCTGGTCGTTCAACGAGCCCTCCGAATGGAGCAGCGACCCCGATGAAGGCTACATCTTCGACCGTACGAGCTATGCTGATCCAGAGACGGGCGCCCAAGTATGGGTGGAGACCCCGTACATTCAGCTTTCGGGCACCGCCAACCGCATCAAGACCAGTTTGGGCGGCAGCTCCGGCGGCGGTTGGATGAGCGGTGACTGGACCCTTGGCGAGAACGAGAAGATTGTGTTCCAGTTGACCAAGGACGACAATGAATTTGTTGACATCTACACCATCGACCAGAACAGCGGCGTGACCCTTTCGAAGACCGACTTCACCCCCTTCACCTTCTCGTTCGACGAGTATGCCGGTGAGACCGTTCGTCTGCGCATCTTCGTACAGCGCTACACTGCCGGCGACTTCCGTCTCGGCAAGCTTGTGATTGAGGAGAAGCCAGAGGTGGCTGAGCCTGCGAACCTGACCGCCACCGAGATTGTGGGCGGCACCGTGACGCTGGAGTGGACCCCCCAGGGCGACGAGAGCAACTGGGAGTTGGAATACAAGTTGGCCGACGAGGAAGCCTGGAGCGAGCCTGTAGCCACCACCGAGCCCAAGGTGACCCTTGAGGGACTGGTTGGCGCCACCAAGTACGAAGCCCGTGTACGTGCCGTGGTCGGCGAGAAGCAGAGTTCGTGGAGTGAGGTTGCATCCTTCACCACCGGATTCTCCGTACCGTTCGAGTTCAACCTGTCGGGTGCTCTCGACATGGAAGGCTGGAACACCTACAGCGGTGTGCTTGGCGAGACCACCGAGCTGACCGAAGGCGGCGACATCATGATACGCCGCATGGGCTGGGGCTCTGTGAGCTACCGCACGCTTTTCAACCCCTACGTGAGCGAGACCAACTCCTGGCTGGTGAGTCCGCTTCTGGCTCTTGGCGACGATGCCACCACCCAGTACATAGCCAAGCTCGGTCTTCTGCTTCAGTCTGCCGGAAGCGACAGCAATCTCAGCATCAAGATTGTGGTAGCCAAGGACGGTGAGAACTTCAGTTCGGCCGACGTGATTGGCACCATCAGCAACGACGAGCTTCCCGCCACCGACGAGGAGCCTGTGGAGTACTCATTCCCCTTCAGCGGCTACACCGGCAATGTGCGTCTGGGCTACTACATTGAGGGCAGCGGTTCCGACATGACCTGGCTGGAGCTCACCAAGGTGGGTCTGCTGATAGACACCAGTGCCATCCAGGGCATCAGCGGTGCCGGCACCAACGACGCCGTGTACAGCCTGCAGGGAGTGAAGCTGAACAAGGCCCAGCGCGGTGTGAACATCATCAACGGCAAGAAAGTGCTGGTGAAGTAAGACACAGACTAGCACTGATAATCATTTTAGGGCGAGACGTTGTGTCTCGCCCTTTTCATATTAGCAAGTAAATGAAGAAGATTATTTCTTTCCTTTTTTATTTTTACGTTTTCTGACCTCCACGACCAAGGCGATAATTGCCACCATCACTCCCAGGACACCTACGAGCAGATTGATAATATCGAAATTATCCTTACAGAAAGTAATCAGTGCGTCCATATCGATGAATATTGTTTCGGCAAAGTTACGGAAAGTCGAGTGGAAAACAAAAAGAATTCATTCTTTTCTTTTCCCGAGACGGAGTAACTTATCTAAAGTTACGGAAAAATATGAGCAGGACAAAAAACAACTCTTTTTTAAGCCGAGAAACAGCCTGCGCTCTCATGACATTGGGAAAAAACGGTGCGGAGCAGTAAAGACGAAGAAACCGGGTCCCCTTGGCGGGAACCCGGTTTCTTGTTTTATAAAGCGGCAGTAAGCTTAGAGTGCTGCCGAATAAATCCACTGATAGATGCAGCTGACCACACCGAAGGCGAGGATGCCGAGCGTGCAGAGTGCCAGAGCCAGGCGCGTATTGACATCGCTGCGGAAAGTGGGCAGCGGGCTGTCGGTCTTCTTGATGTACATGGCCTTTACGATGAGAAGATAGTAGTAGAGGCTCACCACGGTATTGACCAATGCCACAAACATCACGATGTAGGCAAGCACGCCCATGGTATTGTCGAAGGTATGTCCCGAGACAGCCGCCATGAAGACGAAGAACTTGCTGAACATACCGGCGAAGGGCGGGATGCCGGCCAGCGAGAAGAGCGCCAGCGTCATGAGGAACGACAGCTTGGGGTTGGTGGTATAGAAGCCGTTGTAGGCATCCATATTGGTGGTACCTCCGTTGTTCTGCTCCACCACGCTGATGACAGCGAAAACAGCCAGGTTGGCAGCCACATAGACGAGCACGTAGAAGCTCAGTGCAGCCGAGCCGAGTACAGGCTCACCCACGAGGGCCAGCATGATATAGCCAGCCTGCGAGATAGAGCTGAAGGCCATGAATCGCTTGAGGTCCTTCTGGCGGATAGCGAAAAGGTTGGCCACGGTGATACTGAGCACGATGACCACATAGAGCAGATAATGCCACTGGTCGGAAAGAGCCGGGAAGACCTTGAAGAGGATGGTCATCAAGGTAAAGGCTGCGGCACCTTTGGAAACCACGCTCAGATATCCCGTCACCACAGTGGGAGCACCCTCATAAGTATCGGCCGTCCAGAAGTGGAAGGGCACGAGCGATATTTTGAATCCCAGTCCGCTGAAGAAGAACGCCAGGCCCGTGACCACGAGCGGTGTGGCCTTGAGCGTCTCAGGCATATCGCTGAAATAGAGCGTACCGCAGTTGGCATAGAGGAAGGAGAGTCCGAAGAGCATCACGCCGCTCGAGAACGATGCGGTAAGGATGTACTTGGCAGCGCCCTCGGCCGAGTTGTTGCGGTAGCGGTCGAAAGCCACGAGGCATGCCATGGGAATGGAAGCCATCTCGAGTCCGAGGTAGAACATGAGGAAATGTCCCGACGACATCATGATGAACATACCGAGCAAGGTAGACACCACGAGCATATAGAACTCAGCCTCCTGTCGACAGTTCCTGTCGCCCGTTATCCACTGGCGGCTCATGATACACACCACAAGGGAGCCGCCGGCAAGGATAGCTTTCATGACGTTGACCGCCTGAGAGGTGACATACATCTCGCCGAAGGCAGTGACCGGCTCATGCGGCAGCACGCACACGACGGTGAGGGCCGCCATGAGCACGCACACGAGCGGGTTGAGCCAACTGCGTCGGTCGCGTCCGGCCGTGGCGAAATCGGCAATGAAGACAATTACCAGGATGGCCACGAGAATGGCCTCGGGAATCATATTTAAAAATTGACTATAATTCATATCACTGCTACGATTAAGGAGTTACAACACTGAGGATAGGCGCCACGGCATCGCTGATGACATTGCTTGCCCAGAGGGGGAACACACCGAGTCCGGCCACACAGAAGATGAGGCAGCACACAGCGACGCGCTCGTCCCAGGTGGCATCGGTAAGTTCCTCATAATGCGGGTCGGCCACTTTCTGGTAGAGGATTTTTCCTACAACACGCAAGATATAGACCGCCGTAACCACGATAGAGCCGCAGGCGATGATGGTGGCGGTGCGGTGGAACACATCATTGTTGGCGAATGAGCCCACGAAGATGGTCATCTCAGCCACGAAGCCCGAGAATCCCGGGAGTCCGAGGTTGGCCAGACCGGCGATTACGTAACCCACAGCGAGGAAAGGCATGATCTTCATAAGACCACCCAGTTTGCGCACGTCGCGGGTATGCGTACGACCGTAGATCATACCGATGAGGGCGAAGAAGAGTGCCGTCATCAAGCCGTGAGAGAGCATCTGGAGGATAGCACCCGTGCAGGAAGTCTTGGTCATCATGAGGATGGCGAAGAGCACCAGTCCGCAGTGCGACACCGACGAGTAGGCATTGATATACTTCAAGTCGGTCTGCACACAGGCTGAGAGTGCTCCATAGACCACCGAGATGGTGGTAAGGATAAGGAAGATCCAGGAGAGTTCCTGTGCAGCATGCGGCAGGAGGAACATGGCGATGCGGAAGCAGCCATAACCACCGAGCTTCATGAGCACGCCAGCGTGGAGCATAGACACAGCGGTAGGCGCGGAAGCGTGACCGTCGGGGCTCCATGTGTGGAACGGGAAGAGGGCGCCCAGCACGCCGAAACCGATGAAGACGAAGGGGAAGAGGATGTTCTGCACATTCTCCGGAATATTGTTCATCTGTGCGATTTCGAGCACGTTCATGGTCTGTGCTCCGCTGAAGAAATAGATACCCACGATGCCGAGGATGAGGAGCGCCGAGCCACCCATGAGCATGAGGGTAAGTTTCATGGCCGAATACTCCTTGGCACCACTACCCCACACACCAATGAGCAGATACATGGGAATAAGTGCCACCTCATAGAACATGAACATGGTGAAGAGGTCGGTGGAGATAAAGAAGCCGTAGACACCCGAGCTCAGCAGGGTGAACCAGAGGAAATACTCCTTGGTGAGCGGTTTGAGCTGCCATGAGGCGAAGGTTCCGGTGAAGACGATGATGCTCGAGAGGAGCAGCATGACCACCGAGATACCGTCGACACCCACCGAGTAGGCGATATGGAGCGGTGCGAACCACACGTGCGAAGCCGTGTAGAGCATGGGATACGTCTCGGCCGGCATGGTCTGCCTAAGCTGTATGAAATCGATGGTGAGATAGATGGAGAGCGCCAGCAAGAGCGATGAGCCCACCACCATAACGCCCCTTACCTGATTGAGGTTCTGAGCGAGCCAGAGCCCGAGCAGCATCAGTGCGGGAATGATTACGAAAATTGTCAGTATACTCATATTGTATTATTCCGTTTTTGTCGTTATACCATTCATTACAAAGTGCACAGCAGGACGAGGGCCAGTGCCACAGCTCCTGTAAGGAACCACACGGCGTAGTTACGTACATCGCCGCTCTGCCAGCTTCGGATGCTCTCTCCACCCTCGGCGGCACCCCATGCCATGAAGTTGAACGTACCGTCGATGACGTGGCGGTCGAACCATGCGATGGGTTTAGACACGAGGTTGAAGATAATCTTGTGCGTGACAAAGAGCCATATCTCATCCTGATAGAAACGTTTGTAAGCTGCGCGGTGCAGTTTGGGGAACGTCTTGTAGAGTTTGTCGGCCACCGGCTGCGTCTCGCCCTTGAAGATGAAGGTAGCGAGGCAGATGCTGATGATGGCGATGATGGTGGAAGTAGCGGCCACCGTGGTATCGAAATGGATGGTATAGTCGGTACCAGCAGCGGAGACGAAGCTACCGAAGCTGCCGCCCATACCGGTGAATCCGGCGATGGTGGTATAAACACCCACGCCCACGGTGATGACGCAGAGCACGATGAGGGGCACGGTCATGGTGAGGGGTGCCTCATGCGGTGTATGATGCTCGTGTGCCTCCTTGTTCTCGGTGGCCCAGAAGATACCGTAGTAGAGGCGGAACATGTAGAACGCCGTCATGGCAGCCACGCCCGTCATAATCCATCCCACCCAGGGGCTGTACTGGAAGCAAGCCGTGATAATCTCGTCCTTGGAGCTGAAGCCCGAGAAGAACGGTATACCAGCGATGGCCAGGCAGCTGATGAGGAATGTGATGTGCGTGACCGGCATGTACTTGCGGAGTCCGCCCATGAGCGCCATTTCATTGGAGTGTACTGCATGGATGATGCAGCCAGCACCGAGGAAGAGGCAAGCCTTGAACATGGCATGTGTGAAGAGGTGGAACATCGACGCCATATAGCCCAGCTGCGTGTGGTTGTCGAGCACGGCCTCATGTCCGGGGAGGCATACGCCGAGGGCCACCATCATGAAAGCAATCTGCGAGATGGTGGAGAAGGCCAGCACACGCTTGATGTCGCTCTGTGCGCAAGCCACGGCAGCGGCATAGAAAGCGGTGAAGACACCCACCCACACAATGATGCTCATGGCCTGAGGCGCATACTGGATCCAGAGCGGGAACATACGGGCCACCTGGAACACGCCGGCCACCACCATGGTAGCGGCATGGATGAGGGCACTGACAGGCGTAGGACCCTCCATGGCATCGGGCAGCCAGATGTGGAGCGGGAACATGGCACTCTTACCGGCGCCGCCGATGAACATCAGCGTGAGCGCTGTGGGCAGGATGAAAGCCCCTGCGGTGAGCGCCTTGGCCGCATTGACACCGAGGAACGGCTCCGTTCCGGCACCCATGACTATCTCAGAGCCCGTGAAGCTGAAGCTGAACGACTCCGTATAATAGCCGAAGATAAGGATACCGATGAGGAAGAACATATCGGCGAAACGCGTGACGATGAAGGCCTTCTTCGAAGCAGCCACCGCCGTGTGGAGCGGATAGTAGAATCCGATGAGCAGGTACGAGCTCACACCCACGAGCTCCCAGAAGAGGTACATCTGGAAGATGTTGGTGGCCAGCACGAGTCCGAGCATGGACATGGTGAAGAGCGAGAGGAAGGCGTAGTAGCGCTGGAATCCCTTCTCGCCATGCATATATCCGAAGGAATAGATATGCACCATGAGGCTAACGGTCGAGATGACGATGAGCATCATGACCGATATGGGGTCGAGCAGGATACCGATGTCGAAGTGAAGTTTATCGAGCGGCAGCCAGGTGAAATTATAGGGCACGATGGTAGCGAAGGTACCGTCGGCGAGCCTGGGTGCGCTGAAATAGCTGAAAGCCGTGAAATAAGACAGCACGGTGACGAGGCCCAGCGAAGTGGTGCCGATGAGTCCGGCCGTCTTGTGCGACATCTTCATGCCGGCGAGTCCCAAGACAAGGAACGACAGCAGCGGCAGAAGAAGGATAAAGGCTGTGAAACTGTAATCCATAATACTTTTGTCTTTTATCTGTTATCGTTTCATGTTCTTGATACTGTCGACGCTGTCACTGTGGAAGCGGCGGTACACATTGATGATGATGGCCACGGCGACGGCCGTTTCGGCGGCAGCCACAGCGATGATGAAGAGCGTCATGAACATGCCCTCCATACCTTCGGGATGGAGCAGGCGGTTGATGGCTGCGAAGTTGATGTCGACTGCGTTGAGCACGAGCTCTACGGAGATGAGCATGGCGATGAGGTTACGCCTTGTGACGAATCCGTAGACGCCGATGAAGAACAACAGAGCGCTGAGCGCGAAGTAACATTCTATAGGTATCATAACTTACTTGTCCTCCTCTTTTCTTGAAACAACGAGGCCTCCGATGATGCATGCCAGCAGGAAGACTGAGATGAACTCGAATGCCAAAACATACTGATACTTCTCGCTGCCCACGAGTGCGTTGCCGATGTCCTGCATGGGCACCTCAACATCGTTGGCGGCCATATCGAGGGTGAAGAAACCCGTCTTGAGCAGCACGAGCGCCACGACGACGAGTCCGGCTACGGCAGCCAGGGCGCCGGTGAGCATTTTGCTGCCCTTCACTCTCTCCTCCAGTCCCTGCAGGTTGCGTTTGCTCACGAGCTGTATGGCGAAGACATAGAGCATGGTGACGCCTCCGGCGTAGACACTGATCTGGGCGGCTCCCAGGAAAGTATAGTCGAGCAGGAAGTAGATGCCTCCCACTCCAAAGAGCACGAAGAGCAGGAAAGTAGCCGCACGCATGATGCGTGTGGTGGTGACGCACAGTACAGCCGAAACGACGATTACGGCAGCGAGTACGATAAACATGAAAGTATTTGCCATAATGCTTATTTCGTTTTAGTGTTGAACTTACCTATTTCGAGCGGTGCTCCCCCGTCGATGAGCTGGGGCAGCGAGCCACCCTCATACTTTTCCTTGTCGAGGTGCAGCACGAGTGCTCCACGGTTGAAGACACTGTTCTCGAAATCGTTTGTAAACTCGATAGCGTCGAAGTTGCACGCATTGACACAGAGCTGGCAGAACATGCAGTCGCCCAGGTCATACTGATAGTCGACGAGCTGTCTTTTTTTCTTTCCGGTTTCCTCGTTGGTCACCATCTCCGATGTGATTTTGATGGTGCCGTTGGGGCAAGCCTTCTCGCACATGGTGCAGGCCACACACTTGTGGGTGCCATCCTCATTGCGTTTGAAGACCAGGCGTCCGCGGTGGCGTTTAGCCACATGGAGTGTGGTTTTCCGGTTTTCAGGATATTGTTCGGTCGACTTGGGTGTGAAGTACTCTCTGAGTGTGGTTTTGAGTCCCACGGCGAGTGTTTTCATTCCAGCGGCGACTTCTCCGAAATATGATGGTTTATTTTCCATTTCCATAATCAGTTATCGCTATGTCTTAAAAATAAAGTTTGAGTGCCACGACGACGGTCATGATGACGAGGTTGAGCAGTGAGAGCGGCATGAGATACTTCCACTCCAGCTTCAGGATCTGGTCGATACGGAGGCGCGGGAAGGTCCATCTCACCCACATGAGAATCCACACGAGGAAGAAGGTCTTTCCGAAGAACCACACCACACCGGGAATATAGTCCATCACCTGGTCGAAGGCAGCGATGCCGATGTTGACAGGTGCCCATCCACCGAGGAACACGGTGGCGGCCACGCCGGCGATGATGAAGAGGTTGAGGTACTCGCCCAGGTAGAAGAATCCGAATCCCATGCCCGAGTACTCGGTATGGTGTCCGGCGGTGAGCTCGCTCTCCGCCTCTGCCATATCGAACGGTCCGCGGTTGGCCTCGGCGTTTCCTGCCACGAGGAAGATGAGGAAAGCGATGATGGCGGGTATGTGTCCTTTGAAGATGAGCCACTGCCAGGGTCCGGTCTGTGCCTCCACGATGCCGCTCACCTGCATGGTTCCGGTGAGAATGACGGCAGTGATGAGGCAGAGGCAGAGCGACATCTCATAAGATATCATCTGGACGGCTCCACGCATGGCGCTCACCACGGAGTACTTGTTGTTGGAGCCCCATCCAGCGAGGAAGATGCCCACCACTCCGATGCTGGAGATGGCGGTAAGGAGGAACACGCCCACATTGAAGTCGACGATGGTAGCGCCCTTGTTCCAAGGCAGGAATCCGAAGGCTCCCACCGAACCGATGATGACCAGTATAGGTGCCACGATGTAGAGGAACTTGTCGGCCTTGTCGACGAAGAATATTTCCTTGATGAGCATTTTGAGCACATCGGCAAAGACCTGCAGCACGCCCCAGGGTCCGACGCGCATCGGGCCGAGTCGGCACTGGAAGTAGGCACACACCTTACGTTCCATGAAGATGAGTGCGATAGCGATGAGCGCATATCCCACGAGGATGAGCACGCCCACGATTACGCATTCTATCAGTATTGTCCAGAAGTCTCCGAGCCCGAGCGTATCGCGCAGGAGAGCGTCGAACCATTGTGTTACTATTGAAAAGTCGAACATATTGCTATGAATTGTATGAAAAACACGCTTATCTGTCAATATCAGGTATCACGAAGTCGATGGCAGCGCCTGTGGTGACGAGGTCGGCTATTTTCTGTCCGCGTAGCATGGGGTCAAGAGCGCCCACGAGTGTAAGTCCCATGGGTCTCATCTTCATGCGGTAAGGACTCTTGTCGCCCCTTGAGTCGAGGTAGACGCCGAATTCGCCGCTGGCTCCTTCGACAGAGAAGTACCACTGTCCTTCCGGCACTTTGATGACCGGTTTCTGCTTCACATAGAAGTCACCCTCAGGAATATTGTCGATGAGCTGCTCGATGATGTCGAGGCTCTGATACATTTCCTGAATGTGAATCATATAGCGGTCCATGGAGTCGCATCCCGTCATGGTGATTTGTTTCCACTCCACCTTGTCGTACATGACATACGGATGGCGCTTTCGGGTATCGTTGGCCCAGTTGGCGGCACGTCCTGCGGGTCCTGTCACGGCATAGTTGATGCAGTCTTCGCGGTTCATGACGCCCACTTTCTCGAAGCGGTTGTGCGTGATGACGTTGTCGCCGAAGACATCGAGATACTCCTGTATCATCGGCCGGAGATACTTGCAGAGCTTTTTGGTGTTCTCCACGAAGTTGGGGTCAATATCATCCTGCAGTCCACCTATTCTATAATAGTTCTGGATGAGTCGTCCACCCGTTGTCTCCTCCATCACGTTGAGCACATGCTCACGGTCGCGCATGCAATAGAGGAAAGCGGTGAGGGCTCCGAGGTCCTGTGCGCAGCATCCGCAGAAGAGCAGGTGCGAGTCGAGTCGCTGCAGCTCGTCCATGATGGTGCGGATATACTTGATGCGGTCGGTGAGTTCGATGCCCATGCCCTCTTCTATCACGCCCACGAGCGCGTGGCGGTGCATCATGGCGCTCAGGTAGTTGAGTCGGTCGGTTAAAGCAAGTGTCTGGGGGTAAGTGTATCCCTCCCACATTTTCTCGATACCGCGGTGGATATAGCCCAGGTGCGGATAGATGCGTTTCACGGTTTCGCCGTCGAGCACGGTCTGGAGTCGGAGCACGCCGTGTGTGGAGGGGTGCTGCGGTCCGATGTTGACCACATAGTCATTGTCGTCGAACATACGAACCTTACGTCCCACGACCTCACCCTCGTCATTGAGCGAGTAGGTATCGCAGAAGTCGCTCTCCTGGTCGTCTTCGAGCGAATAGGAGTCGTCGAATTTCCAGTTTTTCCTAAAGGGATACCCTTTGAAGTCATTGCGCAGGAAAAGTCGGTTCATGTGCGGATGTCCGAGGAACTTGATGCCATAGAAGTCGAACACCTCGCGTTCGAGCAGGTCGGCCGCCTTCCAGATATCCACGACAGTATCGATGACATAGTCGTCGCCTATCTGCTTGGCGATGGTCTTCACGCTGGTGCGTTCGTTATTGTCAGTATTTTCGAGGATATAGACACATCCGAGTCCTTCCTCGCCGAAGTCCTCGCCGATGATGGTGACGAGATAGTCGAAATGCTTTTTCTCCTTGAGCTGTTGCATTTTCGCCTTGAACTCAGCGAAATCGAATAATTGGAATTCCAGTTTCATTTGGTGTCCTCCTTTTGTGTTTGTTTGAGTTCCTGAACGAAATCTTCGGGCACATCGGTGACGACGATCGGTTTTTTCCATCCGGAAGCAATTGCCTCGTTGCTGAGTCCGAGTTTTCTTTCCTCGGCGTTCTGTTTGTGGTTGGCCCCTCCGAAGAATTTCTCGACTTTCACTTTACGCTGGAGCTGCATCATGCCATAGAGGATGGCCTCCGGTCTGGGCGGGCATCCCGGGATGTAGACATCGACGGGTACGATTTCGTCGATACCCTTCACCACATGGTAGCTCGACTTGAAGGGGCCACCCGAGATGGTGCATCCACCGACGGCCACCACATATTTCGGCTCGGCCATTTCGTCGTAGAGGCGTTTGAAGGCCGGTGCCATTTTATGTGTGATGGTGCCGGCTGTCATGATGAGGTCGGCCTGTCGTGGAGAGTTACGGGTTACTTCGAATCCGAATCTTGAGAAGTCGTAGCGTGCACAGCCTACGGCCATGAACTCGATACCGCAGCAGCTGGTTCCGAAGGTAAGCGACCAGAGCGAGTTGGAGCGTCCCCAGTTGATGAGCTGGTCGAGCGACCCTGTGATCACATTCACTCCCCCCTCGTTGAGTTCCTTCACGAGTTTCTCGAGGCTTTCATTGTCTTTGAACTCCTCGTAGGGGATGCTTTTGATTTTCGGTTTTCTTATTTCCATTCGAGCGCTCCTTTCCGCCAGGCATAAGCCAAGCCAAAAACAAGAACCAGCAGGAAGAACCCGACGCTCACGAGAGCCATGGGTCCGAACTGCTTCACTACGACAGCCCACGGATAGAGGAAGACGGTCTCGATGTCGAACATGAGGAAAAGGATGGCGAAGAGGTAGTATCCGATACTGACGGGAATCCATGAGGATCCCCTTGTAGGAATACCACACTCGAAAGGCTCACCCTTTATCTTGTTGTACGACCTGGGACCGATGAGCTTTGCGATGGCGTAGGCAGCCAGCACCAAAGCGACGGCCGTTATCAGAACGGTAACTAACAAAATAAAAAATGACATAGTGCAAATATGTGTGTTATGTATGTGTTGTCCCTATGAAAAGCGGTGCAAAGTTAGCAATTTATTATCAAACCACCTTATTTTTTGCCCTCAAATATTGGCATCAAATCTAAAAATCCTGATTAACGGGAGCAAAAGTGTGCATTTTGTCAAGAAACAGCATTTGTGTGGTAGTCTACGAGCCCGTTCATGGGTCTCTGCAGGACCTTTTCGAGCCGTATTTTCTCCTTCACAGCAGCCTCTTCGACCAAAGATCTGAAGTGATGGGCAATGCTTCCCACGATGCCCACCGGCAGTTCCGGGCGCCCATAGGCTGCCACATTGCGGCGGAAGAAGCTCCGGAAGTGTTCGAGCACCAACATCCGCAGCGGCTCGCACTGCAGGTTTTCGGCGATGAAAGGCGAGAGTGATGCGAGAAATCTGTTGGGCATCGGTTCCCGATATACCCGCTGTATGACATCCGGCAAGGAGAGGCCTGTGGCCTGTTCAAACCTCTCTTTCAGGTCCTCGGGCAGGAGTCCTTTGTACAAGCTACCAAGGAAGCGTTTTCCCATGACCGCCCCGCTTCCCTCATCGCCCAGGATGAAGCCGAGCGGCGGCACATTACGCACGATTCTATCACCATCATAAAGTCCTGAGTTAGAGCCAGTGCCAAGGATACATGCAACTCCTTGTTTAAGTTGGAACAACGCCCTTGCCGCCCCCAGCAAATCAGACTCAGCTCGGACATTTGCCTTTGGGAAATGCTCCCTGAGCAGCCGCCTCATGCGCGGTTGCATTTGCGGTGTCACGCCCGCCCCATAGAAGAACACGTCAGAGACTTCGGATGCCAGCCGGTCTATTTCCGTCAAGAGCTGCTGCGTGAAGACCGCCTCGATAGTCTCGTCGTCTTGCAGCACAGGGTTGATGCCCTGTGTGGTTATCTCACGCACGGTCGAAGGTGCCTGCACAAGGCACCAATCGGTTTTAGTACTGCCACTGTCGGCTATCAGAATCATAGAGTAAAATAAAAATTCGGTGCAAAAGTAGCAAAAAACGGTGACACCACGGCCATTTGTTCAAGATAAAAGGCGTGGCAACCCTTGAAAAGGGCAGAAGGAAGAAGGACTGGCGGTAGAAAGGCATCAAAAAAAGCGATTTTCGGCATGAAGGCATTGTGAAGTGTTCAATTTTTGCTAATTTTGCAATTCAAAAGAAAAGGAAACCGAAAATGTCCACTCTCATAAGACGCATATCCGTTGTGCTGCTGTTCTGCAGCCTTCTGCTTCCCGTACATGCCGTGCTGAAAGAAGCCAATCTGGAGAAGACGCTGTCGATACTGCGCGGCGAGCTCACCCACTACTACAACGACTTGGAGCAGCAGGCCGAGAGCAGCAAACGGCTCAGGGAGCAAGTAATCAACTCATTGATCAACATTGTCCGCCGCAGCAACCAGAGTTCGCTGATGCTCTACTCGCAGAAGCCCGAGTACGTGTTCGACCTCACCTATGCCTGCCATGAGGCCACCGAGCTCTACTTCGACTACCACCGCGCCATACTCCCCTTCCGTTCGGCTGTTGAGGAGTTGAACACCGAGGTGGCCCGTTACGACAGTCTGGTATACAGTCTGAACAACATGTCAACGCGCAGTCTGAGCGACAAGGCCGCCGTGGACCGCAATGTATGCCTCACGCTTGCCGTGAACATCCTCCGCACGCTGAAGGACAACCGCCAGAGCATGAGTGAGTATGTAGACATCTACGACCGCACCGAGGAGCGTCTGCGCAATCTGAACGATTACGCCAATCTCCGTTACAACGAGATTCAGAACAACATCTTCATCAACGGCGGCGAGAGCTACCCCAAGATACTCTCCCATCTGGATCTCTACCTTATGCAGACGAAGGAGAGCGTGATAGACAAATACCTGCGCAAGCAGAAGGTGCGCAGTGACTGGGACAGCCGCATGATGCTGGCCCTATTCGGCACCATTCTGCTGTTCGGTTTCGGCGCCACGCTGGTGAACCTGCTGTTCATGCGCTACCTGCCGAAGCGGCTTCGCACCGAAGGCTTCCAGAACAAGCAGACCTGCATCACGATGGCCACCACGGTTATAACATTTGCCCTGGCGCTGGGTGTGACCCGTCTGTTCTGGGACCAGAACTTCTTCATCATGGCGAGCGGTCTGTTGATGCGGTACGCCTGGCTGCTGGGTGTGATTCTGATATCGCTTCTGCTCAGGTTAGACAGTGTTCAGATTAAGAGCGCCTTTCACGTCTACTCGCCGCTGATACTGATAGGCTTTATTGTTTTTGCCTTCCGTATCATCCTGATACCCAACGGTCTGGTGAATCTGCTCCTACCCCCTATCCTACTGATATGCACCATCTGGCAGTGGTGGGTAATCAAGAAGCACAGCCACAACATACCCCGCAGCGACGTGTTCTACTCGTACATTTCCCTTCTGGTGTTTGTGGTGTCGGTGGTATGTTCCTGGATAGGCTACACGCTGATGAGTGTGCAGCTGCTCATCTGGTGGATTATGCAGCTCACCTGCATTCTGACCATCACCTGTGCCCGTCTGTGGATAAAGGAGTACGGCGAGCGGCACAGTTTCGCCAGCCGCCCCATCTCCGAGACCTGGTTTTTCAATTTCATTTACCGTGTTCTCCTACCCGCCTGCGGTGTACTCTCGGTGCTGCTCTCCATCTATTGGGCTGCCGACATCTTCAACCTGACCGCGCTCACCTGGCACTACTTCACCTACCGTTTCATCAGTTCCAACGCCATCACCATCAGTATGCTCAACATAGTGATCGTGATTATCCTGTGGATGCTGTTCTCCTACATCAACCAGACCGCGCAGGCTCTTCTCCGCCATTATTATACCACGAAGAACGACAAGTCGGCCGACAGCCGTATCGTGATGGGCCGCAACCTTATACAAGTAGTGGTATGGGGTTTGTGGCTGATACTGAGCCTTGCCATCTGCCGTGTGGACAACACCTGGCTGGTAGTGGTTTCGGGCGGTCTGTCGACCGGTGTGGGTTTTGCCTCGAAAGACATCCTGGAGAACATCTACTACGGCTTGTCGCTGATGGCCGGGCGCATCTCCGTGGGCGACTGGATAATCTGCGACGGCATCCGCGGCCGTGTGAGTTCGATCAACTACACCAGCACGATGCTCGAGACGGTAGACGGCTCCGTGATAGCCTTCCAGAACAGCCAGCTCTTCACGAAAAACTATAAGAATCTGACACGCAACCACGGCTACGAGCTCCGTCTGCTCGATGTAGGCATTGCCTACGGTTCGAACGTGGAGGAGATCCGCCGTCTTTTGGTGGAGGAGATATCCAAGCTCGACTTTGTGAGCCAGGTGAAGCATATAGAGCAGAGCAAGAAAGTGAGGGTGATGCTTCACAGTTTCGGCGACAACTCCGTGAACCTGAAGGTCCTGGTCTGGGTGCCCGTACTGACCCAGTTTGCCAATGACTGCGAGATATTGGAGTGCGTGTACAACACGCTGAACAAGCACCACATAGAGATACCGTTCCCGCAGCGCGACCTTCACATTGTGAGTGTGGACAAGGACGTGGCCGAAAAGCTTTCGACCTCGGCTTAGCGCGGAGTCCGACAGTTGCGAAAACGTTTGCACACGCTGAAGTGTGATTTCCTGGCGACAAGTGAATCAACTTGTCGCCATTTTTCATATTTTTGCATGGTAGAGAAATTATAGGGAAGTTAAAGGGAAGTTAAAGGGACATATGCTTTATTTATGGACCATTCTTCTTAATTACTTGTAATTAACTTGCGAAAGTTTAGAATCAAATAATATAATCAAAGACCTATGCAAATGAAGAGAACAAAACTTATGATGTGGCTCATACTGCTGATACTGATGGTGGTACCCGCCCGACAGGCCGGCGCCCAGAACGGTTGGCAAGGCGGCTGGCCGGCCAACTACGGCGGTGTGATGCTTCAAGGATTCTACTGGGACTCCTACCAGGAGACCAATTGGGAACAACTGACCGCCCAGGCTGACGAGTTGTCGAAGTATTTCAGTCTGATTTGGATACCCAACTCCGGCAAGACCTCCTCTTACTATTGGAACAACCAGTCGACCTCTATGGGCTACGACCCCTGTTTCTGGCTCGACCACACCTCTTGCTGGGGCACCGAGGAGCAGTTGCGCTCCATGATCAGCGCCTACCGCGAGCGCGGCACCGGCATCATCGAGGACGTGGTAATCAACCACAAGAACGGTGTGAGCAGCTGGTGCGACTTCGCCGACGAGGAGAAAGGCAGCTACAAGCTCACCTGGGACAACACCAACTATACCGGCATTTGCAGCAACGACGAAGCCAACTACCACGGCTATCCTACGGGCGGTAATGAGGACACCGGCGACAACTTTGACGGATTCCGCGACCTGGACCACACCAATGGCCTGGTTCAGCAGAACGTGAAGACCTATCTCGACTACCTGCTCAATGACCTGGGCTATGCCGGTTTTCGCTACGACATGGTGAAAGGCTACTCGCCCTACTACACCAAGCTGTACAATGAGTCGGCCCATCCCACTTTCTCGGTGGGCGAGTTCTGGGACAACAAAGACGGTGTCTACTGGTGGGTGAACGGCACGGAAAAGACCTCTGCCGCCTTCGACTTCGGTCTGAAGTTCAGCATCAACGGCACCTTCGGCCAGGGCAATTTCAACCTGAGCGACAAAGGCATGGCCGCCGACCCCAACTACAGCCGCTATTCGGTGACATTTGTTGACAACCACGACACCTACCGCAACAACGACCGTCTGAGCAACAACGTGCTGGCCGCCAACGCCTTCATTCTGGCCATGCCCGGCACCCCCTGTCTGTTCTGGCCCCACTGGACCCTTTACAAGAACGAGTTGAAGAAGATGGTGAAGGCCCGCCATGCCGCCGGCATCACCAACACCAGCACCATCACCTATCAGAACAACTGGGGCAGCAACGCCCATGTGATTAAAGTAAAAGGCACCCAAGGCGAGGTGCTCATGATATGCGGTTATGCCGAGAACTACGACACGAACGGCTATAAGGCTGTGTCGGTGGGCAACGGCACCAATCCCAACTACGCCTACTTTGTGAGCAACAATGTAAAATTGGGGCATCTTCTCGCCACCCCGCAGGTGAGCAAGCCCGCCGGCGCCTACACCCCCGGCATGACCACCACCCTCTCGGCCAGTGAGGCCGGGGTCACCCTGGTATACACCACCGACGGCAGCGACCCCACCCCGAGCAACGGCACCCAGGTGAGCGGCAGCACCACGCTCACCTTCGATGAGACCACCACGCTGAAAGCCGGCGTACTTGTGGACGGCGACGTGCTCAACATTGAGTCGTTCACCTACACGCTGCGCGCCGACGCCGGCCGCATCTACGCCCGGAGCGCCACCGGCCGCACCATGTACTTCTACGCCTACGACGGCGACTACCAGCCCAACGGCAGTTGGGGCGATGGCAACCGTGTGACCACGACCACCGAGATAAACGGCGAGACCTGGTACTACTACGACTACGACCTGAGCGCCCATCCCAACCTTCAGCTCATCGTGCGCGACGGCAACCTGGGCGAGTACAACCGCTGGCCCCTTGAGGGCAACGATGTGAAGATATCGGCCTATGCCGACAAGCCCTACATCTACCTCCGCGGCAACAACGACCCCTACATGTATACCGGTGAGGAGGTGGAAGCCCTCTCCTCGCAGCGTATCTACGCCCGCAGCGAGAGCGGCAGCCAGCTGTATTTCTACACCTACGGCGGGAAGGACGGCGCCGAACTGAACGGCTCCTGGGGCAACGGCAACGCCATCAACAGCACCACCACCATTGACGGCCAGACGTGGTACTACTGCGACTACGACCTCATAGACCACTACAACCTGCGTCTCATCGTGCGCGACGCCAGCGGCAACCGCTATCCCGGCGACGGTGCCGACGGCATTCTGGTGAGCAGCCTCACCTCTACCCCCTATGTGGTGCTCACCGCAGGCACCGGCAGTCAGCAGATAGAATACTACAGCGAGGACGACATAGTGAAGACCCCCTACCTTATCGGTTCCGCCGTAGGTGTGGACTTCGACCAGACCACCGACGCCATTGCCCTGACTTGGGACGCCGCCGGCCAGTGCTGGAGTTATACCGGCCCCTTCACACAGAACGGCGAGTTTCGCCTCATCGTGAACCAGGACTACCGGCGCAACTGGAGTGAGGACAGCAACAGCAGCGACGGCAACTACTACAACCACGTGGCCTATCACGGCGACGGCGACGGCACCGAGGCCGGCTGCGGCGGTGAGCGCATCCGTTTCACCGGCGAGAGTGGCACCTACACCCTTCGCTTCTACCCCGGCGACGCCCCCTACTACACCCTGGGACGCACCCTTTCGCTGCGCAACATGACCTGCATAGCCAGTCCGAGCGGTGTGAAATACGGTGAGATAGCCGCCAGCACCCGCACCATCGACGGCACCCTCTACAAGAGCGGCGCCTCCTGGGCCGACGATGCCGCCTGGCAGAAGCCTGATAGCGTGGACATGTACGTGGTGAGCGGCTTAGAGACCAACGGTGAGAGTTACAAGGTGACGCTGAGCCGTCTGGACGGCGACATCATCCCCGCCAACACCGGTGTGCTGCTCTTCAGCGAGCAAGCCCCCGCCACCGAGACCGACCGCTACTGGACCGTTGAGGCCGTTGGCGCCTCCGACGCCCATGCCAGCTACAGCGGCACCAACCTGCTGGCTCCCGTGGTGACCCCCACCTTCATCCCCGGCACCGAAACCGATGCCAGCGGCGATGTGACCCGCCGCAACTTCATCTTCGGTTTCTACTGTCTGGAAGCCGACAGCGACACTCCGCCGGCCATAGGCGACTACAGCTACCAGCTCGGTTTCTGGCGTTCGAGTCTGTCGGCCGACGCCAATCCCCAGACCAACCTCTCCAGCGCCCACATGGCCTATCTGCCCTTGACCCCCGGTCAGTATGGCGACAGCCAATACGGTGCCTTCGACGCCCCGGGCAGTCCCACCTCCTCCCCCTTCATCCACTTCTCGTTCGAGGGTGAGGAGAACGGTATCGGCAATATCCGTTCTGCCGCAAGCACCGACGGTCTCTACTACACGATAGAAGGCGTGGGCCTGCCCCGTCCGATGCAGAAAGGTCTTTACATCCACAACGGCAAGAAAGTAGTGGTGAGATGACATCAACGCAATGAAAAGAACCCACAAATCAAAGGAGACAAGCATCATGAAGACATATGAGACCCCCACGATAGAAATCATTGCCGTAAGTCTGGAGCTGCTTCAGGGCAGCGACGGCAAGCAGGTGAACCCCAACCGCGATGAATGGGCCCCCTCTGGCGGCGGCATGACCAACAGCGCCATTTGGGACGACACCGACTCCGACAGCGGTGAAGGCGAATGAAGCGTGTGAAGCGATAGGCATCATTTTTCGGGTGCCATTCACACAAGTATGACATATTTTAGTTACCTTTGCAGAGATTTTTGCAAAGGTAACTTTTTTAATGGCAGCACATCCGATATTCATAGCCGGTCCGTGTGTCATCGAGTCGCAGCCGCTTCTCGACACCGTGGCCGAAGAGCTCGTGAGGCTGAACCGCCTTCTGGGCATCGACATTCTGTTCAAGTCATCGTTCGACAAGGCCAACCGCACCTCCATCCGTTCGTTCAGAGGCCCCGGTCTGGAGCGCGGTCTTGAGATGCTGTCGCAGGTGAAGAGCCGTTACGGCCTGCGCATCCTGACCGACATACACGAGAGTTGGCAGGCCTCTCCTGCTGCCGAGGTGGCCGATGTGCTTCAGATACCCGCCTTTCTGTGCCGCCAGACCGACCTTCTGGTGGCCGCGGCCCGTACAGGGCGCACGGTGAACATCAAGAAGGCCCAGTTTCTGAGCGGTCCCGACATGCGCTACCCCGTGGAGAAAGCCCTCGACGCCGGTGCCCGCGAGGTATGGCTCACAGAGCGCGGCAACACCTTTGGCTACAACAACCTGGTGGTGGACTTCCGCAACATATCCGACATGCTCGACATTGTTCCCACGGTGGTGATGGACTGCACCCACAGCGTGCAGCGCCCTGGTGCCGGTGGCGGCAAGACAGGCGGCGACCGCCGTTTTGTCCCCTCCATGGCATTGGCCGCCAAGGCCTTCGGCGCCACCGGTTATTTCTTTGAGGTACACCCCGACCCCGACCGTGGTCTGAGCGACGGTCCGAACATGCTCCGTCTGAGCGACCTGGAGCGCGTAATCCAATCACTGCTATAACCCAAGTCCCATGGACAAACAGCAATCAAGTCCCAACCCCATCCGTCAATACGCCATTCAGTGTCTGAGTGAAGAGGCGAAAGCCATCACCGACCTGATAGACCAGCTTGACGACAACTTCAACAAAGCCGCCCAGCTGATGTATCACTGCCATGGCAAGATTATCGTGACAGGTGTGGGCAAGAGCGGGCACATAGGCGCCAAGATAGCCGCCACACTGGCCAGCACCGGCACCCCCGCCTTTTTCATCAATCCCCTCGACGTGTATCACGGCGACCTTGGCGTGATGACCCCAGATGATGTGGTGATAGCGCTGAGCCACTCGGGCAACACCGACGAGTTGCTCCGGTTCATCCCCATGGTGCTGCACATGCACATCCCCATCATTGCGATGACCGGCAACCCCACCTCGCTGCTGGCCAAATATGCCACCGCCCACATCACGGTGCACGTAGAGCGCGAAGCATGTCCGCTGAACCTGGCCCCCACGAGCAGCACCACCGCCACGCTGGCCATGGGCGACGCCTTGGCCGTGGCGCTGATGCAGATGCGCCACTTCAAGCCCCGCGACTTCGCCCAGTTCCACCCCGGCGGCGAGTTGGGCCGCCGCCTGCTCACCACCGCCCAAGATGTGATGCGCAGCGACGACCTTCCGATTATTCCCGCCGACATGCATCTGGGCGAGGCCATCATCCATGTGAGCAAGGGCAAGCTGGGCCTTGGTGTCTCGCTCTGCGACGGCCGTGTGGAAGGTCTGATTACCGACGGCGACATCCGCCGTGCGATGGAGAAGTGGCAAGCCCAATTTTTCGACAAGACGGTTCGCGACATCATGACCACCCATCCCAAATGCGTGCTTCCCGACACCAAGATAACCGAGATACAGCATGTGATGAACCGTTACAAAATACACACCGTGCTGGTGGTAGACGAAGAGCGTCGGCTGCTCGGCATCGTGGACCACTACCGCTGCATGATATAATCCTGCCATGAGACACAACCACCTTCTGACCGCCGTCCTCACCGTATTGGTGCTATCTGCCCCCCTCGCTCTCCATGCCCAGAGCAGCGATTCCGTCATCGTGCGCCAGCTGCGTGCTGAGGGCGTGAGATTCACCAACGACAACTCCGTGACCCTTCTTATGAACGGCCAGGAGAAGTTCGACGACCTTTTCGCCGCCATCCGCCAAGCCCGTGAGAGCATCCACCTGGAATACTTCAATTTCCGCAACGACTCAATAGCCGGGCTGCTCTTCGACCTTCTAGGCGAGAAAGCCCGTGAGGGAGTGGAAGTACGCGCCATGTTCGACGGTTTCGGTAACGACAGCAACAACCAGCCCCTGAAGAAGCACCATCTGCAGTCGATACGCGAGCGCGGCATTCAGATTGTGGAGTACGACCCAGTCCGTTTCCCTTGGGTGAACCATGTATGGACCCGCGACCACCGCAAGATTGTGGTGATAGACGGTGAGATAGCCTACACCGGCGGCATGAACGTGGCCGACTACTACATCAACGGCACGGAGCAGGTGGGCGAGTGGCGCGACATGCACTGCCGCATAGAAGGCAGCGCGGTGAACGACCTGCAGGACATCTTCGCCCGCATCTGGCAGAAGAGCACCGGCGAGGCGCTGAATGCCGCCAAATACTACAAGGGCGACCTGGTGGGCGAGCACCACTTCACCGGTCTGAAGCCCGACACCACCGCCACCCGCGGCCATAAGATGGTGGGCATCATCAACCGCGAGCCCCACACATCGAACCACATTATCCGTGCTTTCTACGAAGACGCCATCAATGCCGCCCAGGACACCATCAAGCTGGTGAACCCCTACTTCACGCTGATCCGGAAACTGAAGAAGGCCCTGCGCAACGCCATCAAGCGCGGTGTGAAGTTGGAAATCATGATATCGGCGAAGAGCGACATACCGCTGACGCCCGACTGTGTGATGTACAACGCCCACAAGCTGATGAAGCACGGCGCCGAGGTCTGGGTGTACCAGCCCGGTTTCCACCACACCAAGATTATCATGGTAGACGGTAAGTTCTGCACGGTGGGCAGCGCCAACCTCAATGCCCGCAGTCTGAATTTCGACTATGAGGAGAACGCCGTGATCATAGACCCCTGCGTGACGGCACAGCTGTCGCGCATGTTCGACAACGACAAGAAGAAGAGTGTGCTGATGACGCCCGAGTCATGGGACAAGATGCGCACCGGATGGCAGAAGTTCCGCGGTTGGTTTGCCCATCTGCTGGCTCCCTGGATGTAGCGGTTTTTTCAGATACGGTTCACGTCGACGTATCCGTTCATCACGGCATAGATGGTGAGTCCGGACACGCTTTTTATGCCCAGTTTCTCTGTGATGTTCTTCCGGTGGCTTATCACGGTGGTGATGCTGATGTTGAGCAGGTCGGCAATTTCCTTGTTGATATACCCCTCGACCACTTTCACGAGCACCTCCACCTCGCGAGCAGTTAGCATTTTACGTCCCGCCTGCGCCATTTGTGGCATGTGTGTGTTTCCATGTCCGCGCTGCTGCATGGAGAGGATAGAATGGATGAACTCCCGTTCCGACACATTGACGCAGAGTGTTTTCACCCCCGCCAACTGGAGTCCCTGCTCATAGGAATTGGTGAGCACGATGGTTTTGCGGTTTCGCTCTTCGAAGAACTGTCTATTCTGCAAGAAGATATTGACATTGACGAAATAATGAACGAAACTGTCTGGTTTGTCGTTGAGCATTTCCTGTAACGTGGCAAACGACACCACCTCCATGGCAGGCATCACATCTTGCAGGATTTTGCGAAGTCCCATCACGGAGAGTATATTGGGGTCGAGGACAGCCATCCTCGGTTTACCAAGTTGTTGGAAATGTTCGTGTTGCATCATCCGTCTGCAAATATAGCCATAATTCTGCAATTATGAGCCAATGGGGTAAAGAATTTCGTTTTTCTTTAGTCGAAAAGGGGACATCATGCCCTGCAGCAGGGTCATCAGGCGCTCCGTCGGCATGCTGCCACCAAGCGTTCATAGGCATAGTTTACAGCGACAGGAATGCCCACTCCGGCTATGGTGTAGAGTATCCAGAAGCAATCGTCGGCAGCATGGTCGTGAATGACCATGTGGCATCCTATCTGTTCCCACTCAAGGTGGTAATACAAGATTTTGACCACGCTCACCACCTTATAGCTGATGATGTGGAACACGAAGACAGGCAGTGTATGATCGCCCACATACACCAGTAGCCGCCTCGGTATGCCGTCGTGGCGGTCTATCCAGGAGGCGATGTTGTAGGTCATGAGGCATCCGCAGATGGCCGGTATGGGCAGTGAGAGGAACTGGTTGAAGGTAGACTTCCAGTCCATGTTTGCCTTGGCGTACTGCGAGAAGAACCAGACGATGCCGAAGAAGAGCAGTGTGGTGTACCAGTGAGGTTTATAATACTGCCTCCCCTGCCGGAAGAGGAATCCCACTCCGAAGAAGAAGATGCCCATGATGTCGCGGTATCCCCCCTGTACGAGGGTGATGACCTTCAGGTTGGCGGCACACTTCCAGCCAGCCAGAATAAGCGCCACGAGACAGACCCCGAGCGGAATCCACAGGGTGAGCGCCCTGCCTGACGGAGCCTGGCGCCCCACCCTTCTCCAAGCCGCCACCCCCAGTTTGAAGAGCACCAGGTAGAGGATACTGGCCACCAGCAGTCCGCGGAAGAACCAGAAAGCACCGCAGAGGAACTCATCGTAGCCCCCCATGGCCGACACCATATTCCAAAGGCGCTGCTGCGCCTGGTGCCAAGTATATGGATGCGTGACGCCTCCCGTCCAGTTGCCGTATCGTTCGTTGAGGATGCCCAGGGAGAACATCCAGTTGTGGATGATGAGGAAGAATACCGACCATTTGAGGAAAGGCACATAGAGTCCGCGCAGCCTTTTCTTGATGAATGTGGCCTCATCGTTGAGGTACCTCAGCGAGAAGAAGTAGCCAGCCGCCATGAAGAATAGCGGCATGTGGAACTCGTAGAGAAAGACGGAAATGTCTCTTGGGCAGTCGGCATGTCCTATCACCATGAGGATGATAGCGATGCCCTTGCAGATAGAGATGACGGTGTCGCGTTTCATATCACTGCATTCTGTGGGCGCATCTGTAGCGTCCCGCCGGCAAGAAAAATATGAGACATGACACCGTCATTCTATAGGAAAAGCGCAAAGGTATGCGTCTATCTCCAGAAGAGATGAGTGATATCGGTGAAGTTGTCGCCCACCACCCGTTTGTAGAGGCGCTGATTGGTGGAGCGCTCTTTGAGGCAGCCCAGATGAGCGATATACGGTCCGAGTTTTATATAGTCGAAGTCGGTCCGTTTGACCTGCGGTGCCACTCGCTGGCGTCCGCTGTACCACGCCACCTTGAGCTCCGGGTGCTCTCTGTGGATAAAGCGCGCCAGGTTGTTGATATACTCCGGCTCGGAGTCGCCTCCCATGAAAGCCACGCAGGTGATCTCGGCCTCATACTGACGGATGAGGTTGTCGAGTTCCATAGCGGTGAGCGGTGTGCCCACATTCTGCCATAGATAGCTGCTGTGGCATCCCGGGCATCTGCAGGGACAGTTGCTGATGTTGATGGCCAGCGTCACCTCATCGGGTATTTCCTGGAACACCACCCCCGTGTTGACATACTTGAGCATTTTGAGCAGAATTAATCAGGTTATACGGTATAGCGTGTAGGTTCGGCATAGTAGCGGCGGTGCTCTTCCTGCTGTCTGGCCTCGGAGAAGTTGCTCACCCGTTTCAGATAGCCGATGATTCGCGTCATATAGTCGACGTGTGTGGAGCCGCACACGGGGCATTTCTTGAGATATCGCTTGTCGATATGTCCGCAGTCATCGCAGATGGTGTTGGGGATGTTGAATGTGAAGTAGTTGCATCCCTCTTTTGCCGCCACCTGGAGCAGTTTGCGGTACTGAGCCTTCGAGAGGTGCTCCTCCAGATTCATGTGCAGGGCCGATCCTCCGGTGAGGTGCTCGATATAGGGTGCTCCATGGAGTTTGAACTTGTCGATGATATTGAGCGAGTCGTCCTCCACGATATAGAAGTAGCTGTTGTAGCAGTCGCGCGGCACGAAATAGCCGTCCTCACGGTCCCACTTGGCATGTTTCACGCCCACGTTCTCGGCCGGAATCATCTCGCAGTTGAAGAGCACGTCCTTGGTACGGTACTGTTTGTTGTATTTCTCCACGAGTCCGAGCACGGTCTGTACGAAGTGCAGGTAGTCGGGATTGTCGTTGATGGTGAGTCCCATGAACTCAGCCGCCTCCACGAGTCCGTTGACACCGATGGTGAGGTACTGGCGTCCGATGTTGATGTATCCGGCGTCGAAGAGCGGGAGCATGCCATGGTCTTTGAGTTCCTTGAGGTTCTCGTTGTAGCAGAGCTGCACTTTATGGCAGAGATCGATAACCTCGGAGAGGAAGTCGCGGTAGTCGATTTTATTGTTTACGGCATACTGCACGCATCGGTTGAGGTTGATGGTGAGCACGCTCTTTGAGCCTGTGGACACGCCTCCGGCACCGAGTGTATAGCTGAAACCGTTGTCCTGAATTTCGTTGCGCAGTCGGCAGCAGGAGCTGAGCGAGTCGGCATTGTCGCTCATATAGGTGAAGAAGGAGTGTCCCTCTGCGTACATCTCAGCGGTAAAGTCGCCCCATTCCTTGTCGAGCACGTCGCCGTCTTTTGTGAGCAGCGCCATGGTCTCCACGGGGAAGGTGAGCACGGCCTTGGTGCGTTCCTTGTTGAACCACTTCATGAACCGTTTCTGGAGCCATGACAGTCCGTCCCAATCAGGCTGTGAGCCATCGGGGAAATAGAAATTGCCGAAGAGGCTTTCGAAGTAGAAACGGTCATAATAAGCCACATTCCAGAACACGGCCTGGTAGTTGCGTGCGCCGGTGGGTTGGTTGATGGAGTAGACAATCTGCTCGAAACAGTCGGTGATCATCTTGTCGATGGTGCGCTGCTTGACGGAGAGGTCGACCACTTTGTCAGCATTTTTCCAATAGTCCTTACCATACTCCATTCCGATGAAGTAGTTGAGGTACATGAGGAACTCAGGCGTGGCGCATGCTCCGCTGAGCATACTCGACACCATGAAGACCATATTGACGAACCCCCCGCAGAAAGCCTTGAGGTTGGTGGGTGCTGTGGAGTTGCCTCCAATCGACATGGTACCACCTATAAGCCAGGGATACATGGTGATGGAAGCGCAGTAGTTGGCCAGCGAGGTCTCATCATTTTTATAGATAAAGTGGTGTGTGAGTTTGTCGATATACTCATCGGCCAGCGCCTTTCCGTACATTTTCTTTATACGGTCGGTGAGCAGCCGTCGGTTGAGCCGGATGAAGTTGGACTTAGGCAGTTCGCCGATGAGTGTGGCGATGTTTTTGTGTTCCACGTTGGCGTTGGCGTCGTATTTAGAACCGGTGGCCGCATTGGCAGCATCGCAGTAGTCTGCCAAAAATTTCAATTTGTCCATCGTCTCACGGTCTTCGGTGTGCCGTTGGCGATAGAGCATGAACGACTTGGCCACCTTATAGAATCCCTCTCGCATGAGGGCCTCTTCCACCTCGTTCTGTATATCCTCCACCCGGATATCGTTATGGATATTCAAGTGGCTGAGAATCTTAGAGATAGCAGAGAGGTCGACAGGTTCGTCAACTGACTGGAATGCCTTGATAATGGCATTCATTATCTTGTCGAGAGAGAAACGGTCGCGTGAGCCGTCGCGTTTCAAAATCGTGAAATCTTTCATTGCTGAGTTATATTTTTTGGAAAACTTTTCGTTTTGTTTTTCTCAAAAAGTTTCCCGTTTTGGTCAACTTTTTGGATGGTAGCCTGAATAGAATTATTTTTTTTGCTTTCTCAATGCATTTGCAAAGATAGTATAAAAAGCGTAGACTTGCACAATGATATTGAAGAAAAGAGTGCGATATTCACATATTTTAACTATCTGTTAAGGCTCGGTTAGCATCCGTTTTCTTTACAAATCAGACGTAAATATTGATAGTGAGATAATTACAAAAAAAGTCCCTCGCCGGATGAAGGCGAAGGACACAGACAGGTATGGATAAGTTTTAAAGTTTGACGGACGAGATGTCGACCAGTCCGCTTACGATGGCGTAGATAGTGAGTCCGGCGGGGCTATGAATTTGCAGTTTTCGTGCTATATTTCTCCGGTGCGTGATGACGGTATTGATAGCTATGCAGAGGTGGTCGGCAATTTCCTTGTTGGTCATGCCCTGCACGAGGCTTATTACGACATCTTTTTCTCTGTCGCTGAGCACCTCTCCCTTGGCCGGGTTGTTGCCGAGCATGTTGGAAATTTTTACGGAGACATCATTTTGTTTGAGTTGTTTTTCGAGGAACTTGATGGCCGGCACGAAGATATGGTCTTCTACCTCAGCATGCAGGGAGAGCCATTCCTCATTATTATATATGTCGTAGAGCGCAGCTGTGAGCTGATTGTTGTGCAGTCCGTCGGAGGGCAGGTATTTGATGATAATGCTTTTCAGTTCTCTGAGCAGCACATCCGTCTGCCCATGATGTTTGCTATAAGTGTCGATGTCGTAATTGCCCAAGGGATTGTTGTTGAGCAGGCTATCGACATAAGGGAAGACGGTTTTTTCCTCGTATCTCATGTGTTTTCTCACATCGTGCGCGTACTCATCGTAAACTTTCAGGATGAGTCGTGCCAGGTTGTCTCGTTCATCGAGCGCCTGCTCAAGTTTTTTTCTGATGGTGGGTAGTTGGAAGTCGAGGAAGTAGGAATGGCTTGCCTTTAGATAATGCACGAGCGTGGGCAGCGACAGCTTTGAGACATCATCGAAGTCACGATACCCATTGATGGTGAAATTGACCACGGCCAGATACGTATAGGTATCCACCCCCTGGCTTTCGCACACCTCTCTTACCGTATTGTCGCCGAATCCCAGGCTGATGCCGAAGCATCCGAGGCTTTGAAGCAGGCTGTAATTGTCGCGTATGAGTAGGAGCATTTGGTCGTCGGGCTCATACATCTTCTGATTTTTCATTTTATACCTTATTTATATTACGACTTTGCAAAATAACACATTTTTTTCGATACAGGCAATAATCACTATTAGGTATTTTTGCCAAAAAGTAGGCATAAAAAAGCGCGAGTACTTACTGAATAATAGTTAGAGGCCCCATTGCGTATAGGCCATTGAAGGCTTGAAAACCGTGTTATCCCCATAAAAAAATGATGTCTTGACGAGCTAGGAGGAGCGTAAAATCCACTTTTTTGGGTATTGCATCAAAAAGAAGAGCTTTATACCTTTGCACCCATCAAAGAAATTAAGGAAAAAAGATGAAAAGAACAGGAATGAGAAAGGCCATCATGGCCACCCTGCTGGCCAGTGCCTGCAGTGGCATGATGGCCCAGACGAGTGCCGGCGACAGCGTGATGACCCATGCCAGCGGCAAGCGCCTCAGTGTGGGCGGCTATGGAGAAGTGACCTTCAGCCGCAACTACTTCAGCGACCATGTGAGCCGCTACAGCCAGCCCGAGCAGCACAAGAACGATCCCAACCACAACCGTTTCGACATACCCCATGCCGTGATTTATTTAGGTTACGACTTTGGCAAGGGCTGGACCTTCGGCACGGAGATAGAGTTTGAGCACGGCGGCACCGGTATCGCCTACGAGAAGGAAGACGAGGAAGGCGGCGAGTGGGAGCAGGAGACCGAGAAAGGCGGCGAGGTGGAACTGGAGCAGTTCTGGATTCAGAAGTCTTTCGGTCAGCATGCCAACATCCGGGCCGGCCACATTGTGGTGCCTGTGGGTCTGAACAATGCCCACCACGAGCCTCTGAACTTTTTCACTGTGTTCCGTCCTGAGGGTGAGAACACCATACTGCCCAGCACCTGGCACCAAACCGGTGTGAGTTTCTGGGGTCGCCACGGCGACTTCCGCTACGAGGCCCAGCTGGTGGCCGGTCTGAATGCCGACCACTTCACCAACGTGGGCTGGATACACAAAGGGCACAAGAGCCCCATGGAATATGATGTGGCCAACAAGTTTGGTGCCGCCCTTCGTTTGGACAACTACACGGTGCCCGGTCTGCGCATGGCGTTGAGCGGTTATTACGGGCACAGCATCGGCAACAGCTATCCGCGCAACGCCAACGGAGTGGACTCCGAGTACAAGGGCAAGGTAGCCATCGGTTCGTTCGACTTCACTTACAACCGCCACAACTGGATAGTACGCGGTCAGGCCGACTACGGCTTCCTGAGCGACGCCGACCAGCTGAAATACGTATACAACCGTCTGAACTCGAAGTCACCTTTCAAGCATTCGGCTTTTGTGAGCAAGAACGCCTACGCTGTGGGAATAGAAGCCGGCTACGACATATTCTCACAGATAGAGCGTCTGCACAACGACCGGCAGAAGCTGTATGTTTTCGGCCGCTACGAGATGTACAATCCGTATGCCAGCAACACGAAAGGCACGGCCTACGACTATACCGAGGTGAAGCGTGTGGCAGCCGGTGTGAACTACTATCCCATCCCCCAGATTGTGGTGAAAGCCGAGTACTCCCAGCGTTTTCTGAAGAAGATGTACAACGACGAACCCTCGCTGAACATCAGTGTGGCCTATGAAGGTTTCTTCAGATAAGCGCCTCATAAATAAAATGAAGGTATCAACCCAGCAACAACTAACATAAACGATAACAAACAAAAACGTAAGACAATGAAGAAAATTTTCAAGTATGCCCTGCTTTTTGCAGCCGCATGTACCCTGTCGATGAGTTTCACCGCCTGCAGCGATGACGACGACGATGACACCAAGACCCCTGATGAAGGCTCGACCATTGTGGACGACGCCAAATACAAGGACACCAGCTACGGCAATGCCGCCATTGACGCCTGCGCCGAAGTTGTGAAGCAGTTGGAGTCAGCCAACAGCATCATAGCCCAGTCCAAGTTGACCGAGGCCCAGGAGACCTATCTCCGCAACGTGCTGAGCACGCTGGTGAGCGATGTGATTGTTCCCACCTATACCGAGTTGGCCGACGATGTGGAAGACCTGGAGAAGACGCTGAATGGCCTGACCGTGAGCACCATCACCCAGGCCCAGATCAACGAAGCCTGCGAAGACTTCAAGGAAGCCCGTGAGAACTGGGAGCGCAGTGAAGCCTTCCTGATGGGTGCCGCCTCTCAGTTTGACATCGACCCCACCATCGACTCCTGGCCTCTGAACCGTTCGCTTCTTGTGAACTACTTCAACAAGGGCATGAACGACGAGATGCTTGAAGACGCCACCATTCTTGGTTTCCACGCTTTGGAGTTCATCCTGTTCCGCAACGGTCAGCCCCGCAAGGTAGAGGAGTTCAAGGGCAACGACACCTACAAGAACTTTGAGCATGTGAGCGGTGCCCAGGAGCTGGCCTATGCCCAGACCATCTGCACCCTTCTGAAGCAGCGCTGCTTCCAGCTTCAGGTAGCTTGGGAAGGCTCCACCGCCCAGAACGCCAGCCGTCTGAGCGTGGTACGTGCCGCCGGTCTTGACTACACCACCGAGAACGGTCTCTCTTTCGCCGAGAATCTTGTAGGTGCCGGTGTGAACAGCAAGAGCACCTTCACCACGCTGAAGGCCGCCATTGCCCAGGTGCTCTCCGACGACGAGGGCAGCTGCGTGGGCATCGCCAACGAGGTAGGCACCGCCAAGATAGCCAACCCCTTCTCCTCTGCCGACATCTCGTATGTGGAGTCGCCCTACAGCTACAACTCCATCACCGACTTCCAGGACAACATCCGCTCCATCCGCAACGTATGGTACGGCAGCACGAGCGGCAAGCAGTCGGCCAAGCCCAACTTCCAGGACTTCTTCAACAGTGTGAACACCGCTGTGGGTGTTGAGTCGGCCGTTGAGACCGCCATCAAGCGCATCGGCGAGATGCCCTCTCCCTTCGTGAAATACTGCAGCACCATCTGGGGCAAGGAGTTCGTTGACGACGAGACCTGGGACTAATCACCAGCACAAATATTGAATAAACATTTAAAACCACAGAAGCGCCTTCTTCTGCCATGTGCAAGGGGAGACGCTTTAACCGCAAAAAGACGAAACAGACATGAAGAACCTGAAACTATGGCTGAAGGCCGCCACACTGGCCGCCGCAGCCCTGCCCATGCTCACCGCATGTAGCGACGATGACGACACAAACACCGACCTTGGCAAGCTGATAAGCGAAGAAGACCCCTTCGGTCAGGCCAACGACGTGTTCAGTGCCGACGAGTGGTATCCCGGCGGCCAGCTCGGCACCACCGAGAAAGCCAGCTACTCTGCCGCCGCCCCCGCTGTGGAGAATGTGAGCGGCATGGAAGAAGACTTCAACACCGGTGAAGACTTCTTTGAGCACCTGTACACCTTTGAGCAGAACCCCCGCCGCGGTCTTGGCCCCGCCTGGGTACGCAACAGCTGCATCGCCTGCCATCCCTCTTACGGTCACGGCAAGCGTCAGACCGACTACCGTGCCAACACCATCGGCAACGGCTATCTGCTCGTGGTATACCATCCCGACAACAACGCCTACATCTCGGAGGTGACCGGCATGCCCCAGACGCAAGCCATGTCGCCCTTCAAGGCTCCCATCGATGAGAACCAGATAACGATAGAATGGAAAGACGTGACCACGATGGAGAGTGGTCTTCCCATGAAGTTTGCCGACGGCGAGAGCTACGCCCTTATCTATCCTGAAGTGCGCATCCCGCAGTCGGCCTTCAACACCAACCCGAAGCCCACCAACTACGAAGTGCGTCTTGAGTCGACCATCGGTCTATACGGAACCGGCCTTCTGGACGCCATCACCGACGAGGACATGCGTGAGCAGTACCGAGCCGAGGCTCCCTATGTGGAGTTGAACCCCGCTATGTGGAACAAGGAAGCCAACGACTTCCAGCCCTCGGCCTACTACAGCGCCGGCTACAACGACCTTGGCACCTTCCGCGGCACGCACGGTCCTGTGAAGCGTTTCACCTATGCCATGACCCGCGGTTCTCTGCAAGACGGTCCAGGAGCCAATGCCATTTGGAACATCACCAATGTGACCCGTTCCGACCGTCACTTCCTCTACAGCACTCCCGCCTGGGCGAAAGCCATGAGCGAAGATCCCGAGGTGATCAGCTACATCAAAGAGCAAGGCTCTCAAGGCACCAGTCTGCTGTATCCCTTCTATGCCGACGGCAGCGATGAGGGCATCTCGCAGCGCGTGTACGACATTCTGAGCACCAGCTCCATCGCCAAGAAGGAAACCTTCGACAACTACCTGTTTATGTGTGCTCCCTATAACGGCAAGGAAGAGATGACCGACAAGCAGTACTACCAGTTTATGGTATGGCACCGCGGTCTGGCTGTTCCCGCCGCCCGCGACCTGAACGACGCCGACGTGAAGCGCGGCAAACAGCTGTTCACACAGATGGGCTGTGCCCAGTGTCACCGTCCGTCGTGGAAGACCGGCGACGACAACATGTGGGTGGACGCCTGCATCAAGGCCTACGCCAAAGCCAACAATCTGGCCAAGGACGGCGACTACAGCAAACTTCTTCCGAAGTATCCCAACCAGACCATCTGGCCTTACACCGACATGGTTCAGCACCGTCTGTTCATGGTGAACGACATCCGCACCGGCTGGTGCCGCACCACTCCGCTTTGGGGCCGCGGCCTGTCGCGTCAGCTCACCGGTGCCGACGACCGTCTGCACGACTGCCGCGCCCGCAGCGTGATAGAAGCCATCATGTGGCACGGCTACAGCAAGAAGAGCGACGCCTACGAATCGACAGTGAAGTTCTACAATCTTCCGAAATCCGACCGCGACGCCGTGGTTCGTTTCATCGAATCGATCTGACACCGCGTGGTTCATTACATACAGAGAGGGCCGTCGCAAAATGCGACGGCCCTCTCTGTATGTAAAGGGATAAATATTGTCTGTTATTTTGCGTAGGCCACGGAGCGTGTTTCTCTGATGACAGTGATTTTCACCTGTCCGGGATACGTCATTTCGTTTTGTATCTTGTTGGCTATTTCGCCGGAGAGAGCCTCGGTCTGCTGGTCGTCCATCTTATCGGCTCCCACGATGACACGGAGTTCGCGTCCTGCCTGAATAGCATAAGTCTTGGTTACTCCCGGGTAGCTCATGGCGATGGCCTCGAGGTCGTTGAGGCGTTTGATGTAAGCCTCTACGATTTCGCGTCGTGCACCGGGACGTGCGCCCGAGATGGCGTCGCAAATCTGCACGATGGGTGCGAGCAGTGTGTTCATCTCCATTTCGTCGTGGTGAGCGCCGATGGCGTTGCAGATATCCGGTTTCTCCTTGTATTTCTCAGCGATTTTGGCGCCATAGAGAGCGTGGGGCAGATCGCTCTCCTCATCGGGCACTTTTCCGATATCATGCAGCAGTCCGGCACGTTTGGCCTTTTTGGGGTTGAGTCCCAGCTCAGCCGCCATGACGGCGCAGAGGTTGGCCGTTTCTCTGGCATGCTGGAGCAAGTTCTGTCCATAGGAGGAGCGATATCTCATTTTACCGATGATGCGGATGAGTTCGGGATGGAGACCGTGTACACCGAGGTCGATAGCGGTACGTTTACCTGTTTCGATAACCTCGTTTTCGAGTTGTTTCTTCACTTTGGTGACCACTTCCTCGATACGTGCGGGATGGATACGTCCGTCGGCCACGAGCTGATGCAGTGCCAGTCGGCAAACCTCTCTTCTAATGGGGTCGAAAGCAGAGATGACGATAGCCTCGGGTGTATCGTCGACCACGATTTCCACGCCGGTAGCAGCCTCGAGAGCTCTGATGTTACGTCCCTCACGTCCGATGATACGTCCTTTCACCTCATCATTTTCGATATGGAAGACGCTGACACTGTTTTCGATGGCCGTTTCGGTGGCGACTCTCTGAATGGTCTGAATGACGATTTTCTTGGCCTGGGCGTTGGCATTGAGCTTCGCCTCGTCCATGATTTCGTTGATATAGCTGGCAGCGCTTGTACGCGCCTCGTCCTTGAGGCTTTCTACGAGTCGGTTTTTGGCTTCCTCGGCGCTCAGTCCTGAAAGTTCCTCCAGTTTGGCTCTTTCCTGGCTTTGCATTTTCTCCAGTTCATCCTGTTTGATGACGAGGAGTTTTTTCTCGTTGTCGATACGCTGCTGCGACTGGTCGAGTTCCTGTTTGCGCCGTCCGAGGTCTTCCTGTCTCTGATTGAGGGAGATTTCCCTTTGTTTGAGTCTGCTTTCGCTCTGTTGGATTTTCTGTGTCCGGTTTTGGACTTCCTTTTCGAGTTCAGCTTTTTTGTTGATGAATTTTTCTTTTACCTCGAGGAGTTTTTTCTCCTTGAGCACTTTGGCTTCATTTTCGGCCGTGTTTATTATCTCATTATATTTTCCTTTTGCCACATGCATGAAAAACATGTAGCCGGCGATTCCTCCGACGAGGAGTGCAACCACCGCAACAATTATTGGAATGCCCATGTTATTATATTAGTATTTGAAATTAACATATTCTCTTGACAATTCACTACTCAGGAGCGATGACAGATTTGCTTTCACCCAAAGCCTGCTCCACCTCGGTGGTGATTTGTCGGAGAATATCCTCAAACGGTTCGGTATCGTTGCGTCTAATTTCTCTTTGGTAGCGCAATGCGATATCGATGAGCGCCATATACATCACGGTCTTCTCGCTGGTTTCAGCGGAGACCCTGTTGTGGTAGGCGTTGATGGTATCCGTTATAAGTTTTGCGGCGTCTCTGTAGAGTTGTTCCTCCTCTCTGAAGACCCTTACGGGAATTTCGGTGTCGTAGACGCGCAATCTTATATGTAGTTTGTCAATTCTCTCTTCCGGCATGGCTTGGATTATTTTTCACTCAGCAGTGTGATGCACTTGTTCACCTCCCTTATCAGTTTGGCGAGTCTTGCCTTTGCAGCTTCCACATCCCCGTCGGCCACGACGAGCATTTTGGTGGCTTTGAGCGCCTGGTAGTCACGCTGCACCTTTTCGAGCTGTTGCTCGAGTCCTTTGACATTTCTTTGACACTCCACCAGTTTGGCGGCAAGTTCAGCATTTTCCTTTCTGCAGTTTTCGTACTGCAGAATGAGCTGTCTCACCCTGGTAGTGAAGTGTTTTATGATATTGTCATCGGTGGGCATCAGAACTGAATTTGGCGACAAAATTACACGATAAATCTGTAACGGCAAAGAAAAAAGTCACATTTTTTGCCAAAGTGTTTATTTAATCGATTTTGGTTAAGTATCGTAGCCATTGAAAGCTATCCATCTTACCCATTTGTTTTGTTGTCGTGGTCTTTCGGTTTTGGTTCCTTTTTAGCCAGTGTGACGATTCTGTAGACGAAATCGGTGACCCATTTTTCGCTGAAACCCAGTTTGCTGTTGTATTTTCTCACAGAGAGTACCGCCTTCATGGTAGCCGGGTCTTTGAAATCATTTTTATTGAAGACATCGGCCACTGTTTTCTCCGTCATGGTATAGAGGGCTTTTTTGAAGAAGGAGGGCATTCTGAGTTTGAACTTCATGAGGTTTCCCATGAGCATCATGAGGTCTTGACTGAAGCCCTGGAAGAGATACATGAAAGGCTGTACATCCTGCAGTTTTCTGCAATTCTTTTTCAGGCAGTTATCGATTTCCTTGAAGAAATCGTCTTGTGTGCCATAGATGTCTTTCATCATTTTCTTGCAGTGGTTTCTCTCCCCCACTCCGAGTTTGTTGTTGACGGTAGGCACTTTCAGTGTCGATTTAAACGTGCGCAGGTCAGGCAGCGCCGCAAGGTTGTTGATGCCCAGATTGGCGGCGAGCGAAGCTTGGAAATAGACTCTGAGTAGCGTCATATAGTCTTCCATTCCGCCGACCTTTGCATCTTCCGTATTTTTTTTGAACAAATTTGAAAAAAATCCCATTTTTTTTAAAAGCTGTTATCAGTTTTGCGGTCTCCAATGAGTCATTTGTCATTGTATCCGGCCACTCACTGAGGTGATAATTGGTGCAAAATTACTCAAAAAACATGATTCTGGCAAATAAAAGTAGAAAAATCGGCTTGCGATGGTATTGCGGCCCACACATTTCTGAATAAATAATAAAAAAGCGACAAATTTCTTGAATGTATATTCCTCATTACGACTTTTATTTGTAACTTTGCAGCGTTTTGTGTGGTAAAGGCCACAATAGCGATAAGACATCCACGAAAATTAGGAAAATCATTTAAGATGAAAGGAATCGTGTTGGCAGGAGGGGCGGGCACCCGTCTTTATCCGATAACGAAGAGTATCAGCAAGCAGCTGATTCCGATATACGACAAGCCGATGATTTATTATCCCATTTCCGCTCTCATGCTGGCGGGGATTCGGGATATTCTCGTTATTTCCACCCCTTATGACCTTCCCGGTTTCAAGCGTTTGCTTGGCGATGGCAGCGAGTTGGGTGTTCATTTCACCTATGCCGAGCAGCCCAGTCCCGATGGTTTGGCCCAGGCGTTTATTATCGGCGAGGAGTTCATCGGCGACGACAGTGTATGTTTGGTATTGGGTGACAACATTTTCTACGGTTCCGGTTTTACGGGTTTGCTGCGCGAGAGTGTCCGTCAGGTAGAGGAAGGTTATTCCACGGTATTCGGTTACTATGTGAACGACCCAGAGCGCTACGGTGTGGCTGAGATTGATGCCGAGGGCAACTGTCTGAGCATAGAGGAAAAGCCGGCCCATCCGAAGAGCAACTATGCCGTTGTAGGACTTTATTTTTATCCCAACGATGTGATAGAGATAGCGAAAGGCATCAAGCCCAGTGCGCGCGGCGAGTTAGAGATTACTTCGGTGAATCAGGAATATCTGAAGCGTCGCACGCTGAAGGTTCAGACGCTTAAGCGCGGTTTTGCCTGGCTCGACACCGGCACTCACGACAGTCTGGCCGATGCCAGCACGTTTATTGAGGTGATTGAGAAGCGTCAGGGTCAGAAAGTAGCCTGCTTGGAAGAGATTGCACTCCGCAACGGTTGGATTACGAAGGCCCAGGTGCGCGAGTTGGCCAAGCCGATGTCGAAGAACGGTTACGGTCAGTATCTTCTTCGCATAGCCGCCGAATAGTGAAGTCCCATTGAAGAGAAATCAATAAAACAAAACAATAAAAATAATGGAAGAAAACAACAATCTTGTAAATGAGAATTTTCAGGAGCAAGAAGAGAAATCATTTTTCAATTTCCGTTCTCTGTTTGAGACCTTCATTCTCAACTGGCAGTGGTTTGCGCTTTCGCTAATCATCTGCTTGGGTGTAGCCGCCATTTATCTTCGCTACACTACCCCTCAGTATCAGGCTTCGGCCAAAATGCTGATTAAGGAGGAGGAAGACCAGCGTTCGCGCAATGCATTCCAGAACATGACGATGCTGGGTTCGGTGATTAACTCAGAAGGTATCGACAATGAGATGGAGATTTTGAATTCGCACACTTTGGCTACAGATGTGGTTCGAGATCTCAAGCTCTATGTGACGTACTATTTAAAAGGACGCGTAAAACATTTCTTAATATACAAGACCCAGCCCATCACGGTAGACATAGATCCTGCCCACTTGGAGACGCTTACCTCCCCGATCAACCTGACGATTACCCGTTCGGGCAACAACTACAAGGTATCCGGTTCCTACTACACCTCTAATTCAGAAGGCGGAGTGTCGGGTCCCTACAGCATCGACAAGACGCTGACGTCTCTTCCGCAGGTTATCAAGACACGTGCCGGCATTCTCACCTTCAGCAACAACGGCACCCGCAAGTTTCATGAGGGCACCACGCTTGAGGTTGTGATCAACAATCCCGACAACGCCTCTTACAAATATCAGCGCTACTTCAATGTGAATCCTTCTTCTAAGACCACCTCCATCGCAGTGATGTCGATTATCGACGAGATACCTCAGCGTGCGAAGGACTTTTTGGCCCAGCTTGTGGTATGCTACAACCGTCAGGCCAATGAAGACAAGAATGAGGTGGCTCTCCGCACGGAGAAATTCATCAACGACCGTCTGGAGAAGATCAACGCCGAGCTTGGCGAGACGGAGGGTCAGTTGGAGGAATACAAGAAGAAGCACCACATGACTGAGCTGAAGATGAATGCCCAGTCGGCCATGACGGGTGCTCAGATGTACGACCAGCGTCTGTCGGAGGCCAACACCCAGTTGGCCATGATCAACGAGGTGACCGGTTTCATGAACAATCCGAGCAACAAGTATCAGACGATACCCGGCAACATGTTCTCCGATACCAACGCCAACGCCATCATCAGCAAGTACAACGACGTAGTGATGCAGCGCAACCGTCTTCTTCGCACGGCATCGGAGGAGAGCCCGATTGTGGCACCTCTGACCGAGCAGTTGGAAGAGCTGGCTTCGAACATCCGCAAGACTCTTGCTCAGAACCGCAAGAATCTTGAGATTCAGCGCAACGCCGTATCCGACCAGTATGGCAAGTATACGGGTCAGATCAGCGCCACTCCCGAGCAGGAGCGCATGCTCACCCAGATAGGCCGTCAGCAGGAGGTTCGTTCCGGTCTTTACCTGATGCTGCTTCAGAAGCGTGAGGAGAACTCCATCTCTCTTGCCGCCACCGCCGACAAGGGCAAGCTGATTGAGAATCCCCAGTCGGGCGGCAAGGTGACCCCTGTGCCCTCTGTGGTTCTTCCGGTAGCACTTCTCATCGGCATTTTGGTGCCCGGCATCATATTGTTCCTGGTGAAATTCTTCCGTTATAAGATAGAAGGTCACGACGATGTGGCCCGTCTTACCAGTCTTCCCATCATTGCCGATGTGGCAGTGGCCAGTGAGACCGCCAAGACGAAGGCCGACATTGTGGTACATGAGAACAAGAACAACCAGATGGAGGAAATATTCCGTGCCATGCGTACGAATGTCCAGTTCATGCTGAAGGAAGGTCAGAAGGTTGTGATGTTCACCTCGACCACCTCAGGTGAGGGCAAGACCTTCAACTGTGCCAACTTGGCCGTGAGTTTCGCCTTGCTTGACAAGCGCGTGATTATTGTAGGTCTTGACATCCGTAAGCCCCGTCTGGCTGAGTTGTTCGAGATAGAGGACCACAAGCACGGTATTACCAACCTGCTTCGCGTTGAGTCGCCCTCGGCCGAGCAGATCAAGGCTCAGATTATACCTTCGGGTGTGAACGACAATCTCGACCTGCTGTTGGCCGGTCCTGTTCCCCCCAACCCCTCCGAGTTGATATCCCGTCACAGTCTGGAAGAAGTAATAGACGAATTGAAGAAGCACTACGACTATGTGATTATCGATACAGCTCCTGTGGGTCTTGTTACCGATACCCTTCAGATAGGCCGTGTGGTGGATGCCACCGTCTACATGTGCCGTGCCGACTATACCCCGCGTTCAAGTTTCGGTTTGGTGAATTCACTTTCCGCCGAGGGCAAGCTTCCCAACGTAGCTATAGTGATCAACGGTATCGACATGTCGAAGAAGAAGTACGGTTACTACTACGGTTACGGCAAGTACGGCAAGTACAGCCGCTACAGCAGCTACTCGGCTTACGGCAACTACAACAGCTACGGCAAGTATGGCAACCGTTACGGCAACTACGGTCAGTATGGCTATGGTTCTTACGGTTCCTACGGCAACAGCCATTACGCCAACAAGAACGACGACTCAGTGAAGCTCTAATTGTCAGGAGATGAACATAGCAGTAGATTTTGACGGCACTATAGTAGAGGACCAGTATCCCGCCATTGGCGAGGAGATACCCTTTGCCCTCGACACGCTTAAGATGCTGATAGCCGACCGTCACAAGGTGATACTGTGGAGTTGCCGCGAGGGTCAGCTTCTTGAAGACGCCGTACAGTGGTGTCGTGAGCGCGGTGTGGAATTTTATGCGGTGAACCGCGACTACCCCGAAGAGAAGAAAGAGTGGAACAATCACTTTTCTCGCAAGCTGAAGGTAGACATGTTTATCGACGACCGCAATGTAGGGGGTCTGCCCGACTGGGGCACGATGTACAAGATGATCAAGGAACACACAACCTTCGGCACCATGATACGTGAAGCCCGTAAGACCCGCCTGAGCGACCACGAAGCCCCGAAGCGGAAACACTGGTGGAATTTCTAAAATCCCTATAAAGCGAAAAGAGGCAGGACCCGACGGTTCTGCTTCTTTTGTTAAGGAAGGAAAGAAAAATCTTTACAGTCTATAACAAGCGTCTCTATTCGTCTCGCCAGTATACAAAGAAATGTTTAAGGACTTACTGCAGTGATAGTTACCATGATATCATGAAAAAGGGGTGAAAAAGGCAAAAAAAGCAAAATAAATTTTCATATCACGTTAAAAACTTGTATATTTGCATTCCAAATAAAAATATAAGTAAAAACATATAACATCTAAAATTACATTAAAATGACCAAAGCAGACATAGTGAACGAGATTTCGTCCTCTACAGGCTTACCCAAGAAAGATGTCTCGGCTACGGTAGAGGCATTTATGGAAGTGATTAAGAACAGTCTTCTGGAGCGCAAGGAGAATGTGTATCTCCGTGGTTTCGGCAGTTTCATTGTGAAGCACCGTGCCGAGAAGACGGCCCGCAACATATCGAAGAACACCACGATAGTAATAGGTGCTCACGACTTTCCCAGTTTCAAGCCCGCCAAGAGTTTTGTTAACAAAATGAAAGGCGAGGACACTGAAGGTATCGACGATTAATTGCAACAAAATATAAACCCATTCATCAAATTAGAATTATGCCAAACGGAAAGAAGAAGAAGGGCCACAAGATGGCTACGCACAAGCGTAAGAAGAGACTAAGAAAGAACAGACATAAGAGCAAGTAATCCCTTATGGGTTGCGCTTCTCAGTCTATTCGACTGACACGGCGTGTCAACGGATTCCCTTCTGGAATTTATTGACATGCCTTTTTAGTATTAAGTAGTAAAGGTTTATTATTGAGACAATGACCAGCGAAGTAGTGATAGATGTCCGTGCAAAAGAGATTTCGATAGCTCTTTTGGAAGACAAGAATCTGGTTGAGTATCAGAATGAGAGTCGCTCGGTATCTTTCTCGGTAGGCAACATCTACATAGCTAAGGTTAAGAAGCTGATGCCAGGTCTTAACGCCTGTTTTGTGGATGTTGGTTATGAGCGTGACGCATTTCTTCATTATTTAGACCTTGGTAATCAATTCAACTCCTATGCGAAGTATCTGAAGCAGGTACAGAGTGACAGGAAGCGACTTTATCCTATTTCGAAAGCGAGCCACCTGCCCGATTTGCCGAAAGACGGCAGTATAGCCACGACACTGTCGGTAGGTCAGGAGGTATTGGTTCAGATAGTAAAAGAGCCCATATCGACAAAGGGTCCCCGTCTGACAGGCGAATTAAGTTTTGCGGGCCGTTATTTGGTTCTGATGCCGTTCAACGACAAGGTATCGGTATCGTCGAAGATCAAGAGCGGCGAGGAGCGTGCACGTCTGAAGCAGTTGATTCAGAGCATCAAGCCCAAGAATTTCGGTGTGATAGTGCGCACCGTAGCCGAGGGCAAGCGTGTGGCCGAGCTGGACACGGAGCTGAAGGTGCTGTTGAAGCGTTGGGAGGACGCCATTACGAAAGTTCAGACCACTCAGAGCCGTCCACAGTTGGTATTTGAGGAAACGGGCCGTGCTGTAGCGATGCTACGCGACTTGTTCAATCCATCTTATGAGAACATCTACGTGAACGACGAGGAGGTGTGCAAGGAAGTGAAGCACTATGTGACACTGATAGCCCCCGAGAAGGCCGACATTGTGAAGCTCTACACCGGGACAGTGCCCATATTTGACAATTTCAACATCTCTAAGCAGCTGAAGTCGAGTTTCGGCAAGACGGTGAACTACAAGCACGGAGCCTACCTAATTATCGAGCATACGGAGGCACTTCATGTGGTAGACGTGAACAGCGGCAACCGCGCTCGTGGTGTGAACGGTCAGGAAGCGAATGCGCTGGATGTGAATTTAGGCGCTGCCGACGAGTTGGCTCGTCAGTTGCGTCTTCGCGACATGGGCGGCATCATAGTTGTCGACTTTATCGACATGAACCTGGCAGAAGACCGTCAGATGCTCTACGAGCGGATGTGCAAGAACATGCAGAAGGACCGTGCGCGTCACAACATCCTACCCTTGAGCAAATTTGGCCTGATGCAGATTACCCGCCAGCGTGTGCGTCCTGCGATGGACGTGAATGTGGAGGAGACGTGTCCCACCTGTTTCGGCAAGGGCAAAATCAAGGCCAGTATACTGTTTACCGACCAATTGGAGAGCAAGATTGATTACTTAGTGAATAAGATAGGCGTCAAGACCTTCTATCTGCATGTACACCCCTATGTAGCGGCCTACATCAACCAAGGTTTTGTGTCATTGAAGCGTAAATGGCAGTTGAAGTACGGTTTTGGAGTACATGTAGTCTCTTCTCAGATGATGGCTTTTTTGCAGTACGAGTTTTATGATGCGAAAAAGCAGTTTATCGACATGAAAGAGGAGATAGAGACCAAATAAAAAAGAGGGGGCGCGTCCGCATGGACACCGCCCCCTTTTTTTATTTCTGTGAACGCGTTTTTATTTCTTGAGATATTTCTTTCCGTTCACGATATAGGTACCTGCCGGCAGCTGCTGCAGCGGTTCAGCCATTTTCATGCCGTCGATGGAGAAAATACCCTGAGTAGTGTTTACAGGTGTTCTGACATTTTGAATTCCCGCCTCAGCGTCAAACTCATAGATACTGTTGCCATAAAGTTTCCACCCTTCGGCCGTTTTGTATTTACTTTTCGTACCTTGGGGCACATAGAGCGCGCGGAGCGAGAGGTCGAGTTTGTCGATAGCGCTTGTTTCTATCATAGGCGGCTCCTCACAGAAGAGATACGTGCGTGCCAGGTCGAAGCAGCGGTTGAAGGCAAAGGCCCCCACCTTTTGCAGCGTTGTGGGCAGCGACAGCCGCTCATAAAGGTATCTGCCGGCGAAGGCAAAATCATGAATACAAGTAATGCCCTCAGGCACCCGGAAGTGCACATCCTGTCCGGGCAGGGCCTCGATGAGTTCTGTTTTGTCGGCAGAGAGCACATATCTCCCCTCGACGCAGAAGTCACTTTCCTCGCCGGCGGTCACCTTCACTGTATCGAGGTTGTTGCAGTTGGCAAACACCCCGTCGCCGTAATGTTTCAGGTTATCGGGCAGCGTGACATCGATGAGGAAAGAGCAGTCGGCGAAAGCCATAGCCGGCATTTCATCGTTGTACGTGTAGAAAGCCGAGTCGGCCTCTAATCTGTAGGCGTCACCTCCTTCCACGAAACGTGCCCCGCTGAGGTCGAGAACAGACAGGTGTCCCATAGTGCCATGTCCTTCAGTGTCGCTGCCAGCCATTTCTCTGAGCAGCCGCAGGTCGGTACCATTGAGCGGTCCTTCGACCTTGAGCGTCACCACGCTATCGCGTTGCCATTCGGTGAGGCATTCGGCAAGAGTGCCTGGCTGTGTGACCTGCACGGAGAAGGTATCACACTCCAATTCGTCCGTATTGCATCTCAGCACCACGTCCTGATAGTAATTGAAGTCGTACATACCCCAGTAGACGTTGAGTGCAGCGAGGTCGAAATAGCCGTCTTCCTGTCCGTCCCATCCCCAGTTGATGTAGATTTTTCCCTGCGCGTTGTATCCATGGAGCACGAACTCATGTCCGGTGTACGACTGGTCTGAGCCACCATACACAAGCGGTCTGCCCAGCGAGAGTTGCGTGAAGATGATGTCCATCCACTCCTCATCGGTATATCTGGCCCTGTCGATTGTCACGGCGAGCGGATACTTGAGATGGTTTCTCAGTCCGAAGCAGAGCGACTCATTATAAGCCCCTGTTCCTACTCCCGAGCTATACTGCGCCTTCATGGCCAGTCCCACGTTGTACATGAGCAGGCCTACGGCTCTGCGCTGCCGTCCGTCGCCGCCGCCCCATCCATACTCATTGAGCATGGCCTTATAATTGTAGGTAGAGTTGGAGATATCCTCCTTCAGACACGTGCCGTCGAAATCGCCGAAGGGATAGAATGTGAAAGGCTCCCCCACCCCTTTGTCGGGCCACTCATTGTATTTGAGCACCTGCGATGCAGCCGTGGCCACGCATCCTGTGGGACATCCCTCCGGCACATACATAGAGTAAGGATCATCCTGTCCCCATTTTGTCTTGACGAGCGGCGCCACGCTTGCGGCATGTTTGTCAGGGTCCGGTTTTATGATTTTGAGCGGTGCCGTACGGTGTGTGCCTACCACTTTCTCCATGGCCTGCAGCCACCATTTGAAGTTGGGATTATCGGTATTAGGATTGAACGCCGACTCCGAGAATCCCAGCACAGCGGGAAAGTTGTCGTCGGCCGCCACCACGGCGAATCCTCCGTTTTGGTAGCCATACACCGCATATCCATTACCCTCTTTGAGCAGCGCCAGTGGTGCAGCATTTCTGGCTCCGTCGGCGGCGGGACGGGCCAGCACCTCGGCTGCCGCCCTTTTCATCTCCTGCTTGGAGCGAGGATTGGCCTGCGAAGTCAGTCCCCACGTCAGGAGTGCCAGTGTCACAAAAAAGATTTTTTTCATTGTGTTTCTGTTGATATAGACTTTTTGGATGCAGAAGCTTTTCACCGTGGAATGACCTTGAATCGGATTCTGAAAGTCCGTTCCTTCTCATCCCAATTGGTGCCAAGCAGTTCGAACCGTCCTATCTGTCCAGTAGAGCGCACATGCTTACCAATGCAAGCGCACACATCATAGTCGCCGATTCGTACCAGGCGTATAGTGTCGGGCGCATCGGCGGGCAGTCGGTCGAGCGGGATATCATCCGGCAGGTTCCATCTGTCCACCATTTCGTAAGTGACGGGCAAGTCCTGCTCGATGAGTTCATTCATCTGTCGCTCTATCTCTCTTTCCACCTTCCTATCGGGTTTGCTATCCAGCCGGTAGGTGATTTTGCTTTTCTTCCTCTCCACATGCGCATCGTGCGAGCGTTCGCACCCGAACATCCTGATCATCAACTGATTGAGCAGGTGTTCAGCTGTATGTGCGGGCGGGAAAGAAACCTCTCTCTCTTCCATTATATCCATAACACGTGTATTTTAACGGTGAATTCTATTAAATCCTATTATTTGAAGCAGTTTACAAATCCATTTTCAGCAGTGCCACCCCATAGCCGTCCACCTCGACTTTTATAGCCGTGTTGCGCTCCAGGCAAACATCAGTCTGTTTGTCCGTGAACAAATCGAGCGCCACGACCTTTTTCTCCGGCAGCTGCATGAAATCGAAGGCATGCTGCGGCATCACCACCTGGCACTGGCAAGCATTCCGGTCGAAATTGGCGACCACCAGCACCAGTTGCTGTTCCGCTTTTCTGAGGAACGCAAACTGAGATTGTGCGAGTTGCGGGTTCACGTACATCAGGTCGAATGAAGTCCCCTCTCTGAGCGCCGCTTCGCTGTTGACCAGGCGTAGCAACCGTTCATACTGGCTGTTGAGCGATTTCTCCGGCTTTGTAAGTCTTCTTCTGTCGAAGAACCCTCTGCGCAGTGAGTCAACGCACCAATAGTCGAAAATGGTCGTTCTTCCGTCTCGTCCGCTGTACCCCTCGCAGTCCATACCCCTTTCGCCGAACTCCTGTCCGGCATAGACCATCATGGGATTGTCGGCGAGCAGTGCGCTGACGGCCACAGCCGGGAACGCCTTTTGCGCATCGCCCGCGAGGAAGTCGCTGGCCAACCGCACCTCATCATGGTTTTCCATGAAGTAGAGCATGTGCTGTCGGATGTCGTCGGTCTGCTGCCACTGCCGCGTGATATCCGCAGCCGGTCTGAAGCCTTTGATTACGTCGCAGAGGCAGTCGTACATACCCACTTTGTCATAGAGATAGTCGAATCCGGCCCCCACATAGTTGCGGTATTGATTTGGGTCGTACACCTCGCCGATAAAGATGACCTCCGGGTGGGCGAATTTCACTTTGTCGGTAGCCCAGTTCCAGAAGGCTGCCGGCACCATTTCCGCCATGTCGCATCTGAATCCGTCGACCCCCTTTGCCGCCCAGAAGAGCAGTATATCCGTCATTTTGCCCCATGTGTCGGGGATGGGCGAGAAATGCTCCGAGCGTCCGCCTGCATCGCAATAGTCAATACCATAGTTCAGTTTCACCGTCTCATACCAGTCGTTCTGTCCCGGATGCGCATCGAAATGGTCATTTCCTGTAGCCTTTGCCGGCATTTCCTCATAAGGAGTCAGGTCGGCAGCCTCCCCTTTCCTGATGCCGCCGAGGTCGAGCGGTTGTCCCCAGCAATAATAGAAATTGTTTTTTATACTGAAGTGCATCGTCGTGTCGTCGTCTTCGCCCAGGTCTTTCGTATGCGACGGTTTTGCCACGGAGTGGTACTGCCGAGCCACATGGTTGGGTACGAAATCGATGATGACCTTCATGCCTGCCTGATGGGTACGCTCAATGAGCGCCTCCCACTCTCCCATTCTGTTCTCCACTGTCACGGCCAGATCCGGGTCCACGTCATAATAGTCGGCTATGGCATACGGCGACCCCGCCTTTCCCTTCACCACATCAGGATGCTGGCGAGGTATGCCCGCCTGCGAATAGTCGTTGGTGAGCGCATGTCGGATGATGCCCGTAAACCACACATGCGTGAAGCCCATGTGTCGTATTCGCTGCAGCGTTTTCGCATCGAAGTCGTTGAATTTGCCGCATCCGTTCTGTTCGATGGAGCCGTTGTAAATGCAGTTGGTGTTTTTATTGCCGAAGAGGCGAGGCAAGGTCTGGTAGATGACGATTTTGTTTTTCATTGGCAGGCTTGTGAGAGGTTATTAAACGCAGAGGCACCCGTTGTCCCCAGACAGGGAGCGGATGCCTCATACGATAATCGTTATTACTGAATGCCGTGAGCGGCTACATTTTTGTCGATACGGCCAATCATACCCTGGAGCGCCTTTCCGGGTCCGCACTCCGTGAAGTCGTCGGCACCGTCAGCAATCATATTCTGCACGCACTGCGTCCATCTTACCGGACTGGTGAGCTGTGCGATGAGGTTGGTCTTTATCTCAGCAGCATCGGTATGCGGTTTACCGTCCACATTCTGGTAGACCGGGCAAACCGGCTCATGGAACTCCGTATTCTCGATAGCCTCCTGCAGTTCATCCTTTGCGGGCTGCATGAGCGGCGAGTGGAAAGCGCCACCCACTTTGAGCGGCAGTGCCCTCTTGGCGCCAGCTGCCTTTATCTGGGCGCAAGCCTCGTTGATGGCCTCGATGTTGCCGGAGATGACCAGCTGTCCCGGGCAGTTGTAGTTGGCTGGCACCACTACGCTTCCCTCTTTGGAGATGCTCTTGCAGATTTCCTCTGTCTTCTCGTCGTCGAGTCCGATGATGGCAGCCATGGTGGAGGGAGCGGCCTCGCAAGCCTTCTGCATGGCCATAGCACGAGCATAAACCAGTCGGAGTCCGTCTTCGAAGCTGAGTGCCTTGGCAGCCACGAGTGCGGAGAACTCGCCGAGCGAGTGTCCTGCTGTCATGGCCGGTTTGAAGTCCTCTCCCATGCAGAGTGCGCTGATTACGCTGTGGAGGAATACGGCGGGCTGTGTCACCTTGGTCTGTTTGAGTTCCTCGTCGGTACCGTCGAACATGATGTCGGTGATTCTGTAGCCGAGGATATCATTGGCCTTTTCAAAGAGTTCTTTTGCAAGCGGGTTGTTTTCGTAGAGATCTTTACCCATGCCTACGAACTGGGCTCCCTGTCCGGGAAATACAAATGCTTTCATCTTTTGCTAATACATTGAATTAATAACATTGCAGTGCTAAGCTGCTTAGCGGCTGCAAAGTTACGAAAAGTCGAGCGGAAAACGGAAAGAATTCATTCTTTTCTTTTCCCGAGACGGAGTAACTTATGTAAAGTTACGAAAAGTCGAGCGGAAAACGGAAAGAATTTATTCTTTTCTTTTCCCGAGACAGAGTAACTTATGTAAATTAACAACAATAATTAATAGTACCCACCTTAAAGAGCGATAGCGGTCATCATAGAGAGCAAAAAAGTCCGGTCGTCCTCTTTCGAGTACGACCGGACCGCTATAATTTGCTTTACAGTGCGGAAAAATTCCTTTTTTATTCAGCTGCGGGAGCCTCTTCCACCTCGGTGTTCTCTTCCACCTCGGCCACGGGAGCCTCTTCGGCAGCGGGAGCCTGCTCAACTGCGGGAGCAGCTTCGGGAGCGTTCTCAGCCACGACCACGACAGGCACTCTGACCTCGACATCCTTGAAGAAATGAACGAGGGCCTCGTACTGTCCGAGCTGTTTGATGTCGCGCATGGTGATGATTTTGCGATCCACCTCGATGCCCTTTTTGGCAAGTTCCTCAGCCACTGTAGCGGCATTGACAGAACCATAGAGCTGTCCTGAGCTGGCCACTTTGGCAGCCACTTCCACTACGACGCCGTCGAGAGCGTTGGCGCGTTTCTGTGCGGCAGCTTTGAGCACATCGATTTTGTGAGCCTGCTGTTTGAGGTTCTCAGCGAGCACTTTGAGAGCCGACTTGGTAGCCATGACGGCTTTTTTCTGGGGGATGAGGAAGTTACGTCCGTAACCGGGTTTCACTTCAACGACCTCATTTTTATATCCCAATCCGATGATATCTTCTTTCAGTATGACTTTCATTGTAATGTCCTCCTTATTTTATTTCATCAAATCGGTTACGTAGGGCAGCAGAGCAATCTGGCGAGCGCGTTTCACAGCGGTAGCCACTCGGCGCTGATACTTGAGCGAAGTGCCGGTGATGCGGCGGGGCAGGATTTTACCCTGCTCGTTGAGGAACTTCTTGAGGAACTCAGGATCCTTGTAGTCGATATACTTGATACCGCTTTTCTTGAAGCGGCAATACTTTTTCTTTTTTGTGTCAACTGACGGCGGTGTCAGATAGCGAATTTCTGAAGTCTGTTCTGCCATAATTAAGCCTCCTCTTTTTTAGATAGTTTGTTACGTCTCTTCTCAGCGTACTGTGCGGCATACTTGTCGAGTTTCACAGTCATGAAACGGATCACCTTCTCATCGCGGCGGAATCCAGTTTCGAGCGATTTGATTACCTCAGGCTCAGCTTTGAACTCAAGCAGGCAGTAGAAACCTGTTGATTTCTTTTGGATAGCGTAAGCCATCTTCTTCAATCCCCAGATCTCTTCATTCACGATTTCAGCACCTTTGTCGGTGAGAATTTTCTTGAATTTAGCGACCGTTTCCTTCATCTGATCATCAGACAAAACGGGAGTTAAAATGAAAACGGTTTCGTATTGATTCATACTAAATAAATGATTAAAAAATGTTATTTTGCAAAATGCGGTGCAAAGGTACTGGTTTTTCTTCAGCCAGCAAAATATTTTTTGTACTTTTGCCCTGAATTTAGCATTTATTTAGATGAGTTGGAAGAGAATAGCGGGCAAAGTGCCTCCGTTGGGTCTGTTGTACGCCGGTGTGCTGTTGTTGTCCATCGGTTGGGCGATGGACTGGCTGAACCACAACTGGTATTTGTTTCTATGCTTTGCCCTGGTGCTGGCCGGTGTGGTGCTGCATGTATGGCGTCTGAAGCGGGAGAGCCGTTACTGACGCTTCCGCCAGACGTGGTTTAGGCTCCTGTAGGAAAAGAAAACGGGCCTCCCTTTTTTCGGGAAGCCCTATTTTTTGATCAGTCGTCCTCGGGAGTGATGAGTTTGTATCCCTTTCCGTGGATATTGATGATTTCAATCTGGTCGTCGTCTTTGAGGTGTTTGCGCAGTTTGGTGATATACACGTCCATGGAGCGCGCGTTGAAGTAGTTGTCGTCAATCCAGATTGTTTTGAGTGCGAAATCGCGTTGCAGTATTTCGTTTGCATGCGAGCAGAGCAGCGCCAGGAGTTCATTTTCCTTGGTGGTGAGTTTGGTTTGTTTTTCACCGATGGTGAGCAGCTGTTTCTGCGTATCGAAGGTGAAGCGACCGATGTGGTAGAGAGTAGACTCTTTGACTTTCTTTCCCCTTACCCTGCGCAGGATGGCCTCGATGCGGAGCACGAGTTCCTCCATGGAGAAGGGTTTTGTGATGTAGTCGTCGGCTCCGATTTTGAATCCTTCGAGGATATCCTCCTTCATTTGTTTGGCAGTGAGGAAGATGATAGGTATTTCTGCATTGATCTGTCTGATTTCCTGAGCGAGCGTGAATCCGTCTTTTTTGGGCATCATCACATCGAGCACGCAGATGTCGTACTTGTTTTTGAGGAACTCCTTGTATCCGGCCTCACCGTCGAGGCACAACTCTGCGGTATAGCCTTTGGCCTGCAGATACTCGCGAAGCAGCATGCCGAGGTTTTCCTCGTCTTCGCAAAGCAAAATTCTGAGTTGTTCTTCCATGATGTCTAAAATTTTATTGATTAATCCTTAATGATGGGTAATTGTATTGTAAATTTTGTACCTTTTCCGTATTCGCTTTCCACCTTGATGTCGCCTTTGTGCAGGTCGACGATCCGTTTGACGTAAGCCAGTCCGAGTCCGAATCCCTTCACGTCGTGCACGTTCCCGGTATGCACTCTGTAGAACTTGTCGAAAATTTTCTTCAGGTTGTCTTTTTTGATGCCAATTCCGTCGTCTTTGATGGCGAAGAAGAGATGGTGTTCGTCGTTCCAGGTGCTGATGATGAGGTTGACGGGCTGGTCGGGTTTTCTGTATTTGATTGCATTGTCAAAGAGATTGAAGATCACGTTGGTGAAATGCGTCTCATCGACATATATTTTCGACTCCACGGCTCCGATATCCGTCATGATTTTTCCGCCCGTATGCTCCACCCGGAGTGTGAAGGTAGCCGCCACATTCTCAACCAGTTCGTTGAGGTCGAGTTCTTTTTTCTTGAACATTGTCTTCTGTCGGTCGAAGAGCGACATCTGGAGCACTTTCTCCACGAGGAACCGGAGTCGTTTCGACTCCTCCTGGAGTGCCCCTCCGATATGCTTCATCATGGCCGGGCTCTTGGTGACGCTCTCATCGTTGAGCATCTGCGCTGCGAGCGAGATGCTGGAGATAGGCGTTTTCAGTTCGTGGGTCATGTTGTTGATGAAGTCGTTTTTGATTTCGGAGAGCCGTTTCTGCCGGAACACCACCACGATGGTGAAGATGAAGGTGACGAGCAGGATGACGGTGAAGACGATGGCCGGTATCATGAAGCGTATACTGGAGAAGATATAGCTGTTCATGTTGGGGAAGTGTATTTTCACCAGTCCCATTTTGTTGACGGGGTCGTTGCGGTAGAGCGGTTGTTCGTAGGTAAACTCCTCGCCCACATCGCTGTAGTCCGGGCATCGGTAGACCTCCCTACCGTCCTGTGTGGTCACTCTGAAGTGATAAGGCAGCATGATGCCGTTGCTTTGCAGTTCCACCTTGAGGTCCTGGTCGAGCAGTTTGAAGTTGACGCGTTCCTGCAGCGGTTTTTCCGATGCGTTGTAGAGGATGTTCATCACCACCCTGTCGAGGAGTGCCTTTTGGTAGACATATCTGTTTCTTACGATTTCCTTCATCGACTTACTGGCCTGTGAGAGCGAGTTTTTGTCGTTGGAGAGGATCATGACCTTCGGCATGGATGCCGGGTCATTGCGCCGCATCTGGTTCTCGAACGAGTTGGTGTCATTGTCGGGCAGGATGCTTCCCACGGAAGCGGAATCAGCGTCGAGAGCATCGTTGTGTGCCTTTCTGTTGGCTGCATTGACATCTTTTTCGAGGAACCTCAGTGTCTCGTTCAGTTCCAGGTTTCGTGAAGCCTGGTAGAGCGAGCGGTTCACCGATTCGTCGAACTGCTCCTTCTTCATCCTCACCATCTCGTCGATGTATTTGATTTGCAAGAAGAGCAATGCCAGAAACGAGAGCCCCATAATGGTGGCAATGGTCCAAATCGTTTTCTTTTTCATACCGCAAAGATAGAAATTAGGTTGAAACGATTAACAGTTTTAACTTAAAAAATCAGCCAATTTTACTGAAATTAACTAAAATCGATATTTTTACTTAACAATTATCAACTTTATCATAGTAAGAGAGAGCTATTAGTGCACGAAGAACCAACATCTATCGCTACCAACCGAAAGGAGGCAAGCCGAAACGCTTGCCTCCTTCAATTCAATTATAAGGTATGGTTGCCTTTTTTTAGTTTTCCTCGGCGAGTTCAGCCTCATGGTCCTTGATAAGCTGCTGCTGGATGTCGTTGGGCACCAGTTCGTAGCTGGAGAAGGAGGTAGAGAAGGAAGCGCGTCCGCCGGTGAGTGAGCTCAGCGCAATGCTGTAGCTGGCCAGTTCTTTGAGAGGAATCTTGGCAGAGAGCTTCTGATAGGTTCCCTCGCTGTCCATACCCATGATGATTGCACGGCGTCCCTGCAGGTCGCTCATCACATCACCCATGTAGTCGCCGGGCACGAGCACCTCGAGGTCGTAAATAGGCTCAAGCACCTTAGGACCAGCCTCGCGGAAAGCCTTTGAGAAGGCGTTTCTTGCAGCGAGCATGAAGGAGAGCTCGTTGGAGTCGACTGGGTGCATCTTACCGTCGTATACCACCACGCGCACGTCGCGTGCGTAGCTACCGGTGAGAGGACCTGTCTCCATGCGCTCCATGACACCCTTGAGGATGGCCGGCATGAATCGTGTATCGATAGCGCCACCCACCACAGAGTTGAGGAACACGAGTTTTCCGCCCCATTCGAGGTCGATTTCCTCTTTGCTCTTGATGTTCATCTTGAACTCCTGTCCGCCGAACTTGTAGACCACGGGATCGGGCATGCCCTCGGTGTAAGGCTCCACGATGAGGTGCACCTCACCGAACTGTCCTGCACCACCCGACTGTTTCTTATGACGGTAGTCGGCACGCGAAGCCTTTGTGATAGTCTCGCGGTAGGGGATTTTCGGCTCTTCGTAGGTAACGGCGATTTTCTCATTGTTCTCCATACGCCATTTGAGTGTGCGGAGGTGGAATTCGCCCTGTCCGTGAACGATGGTCTGCTTGAGTTCCTTGCTCAGCTCCACCACCCATGTGGGGTCTTCCTGGCGCATTCGCATGAGTGCGGCCATCATCTTCTCGGTGTCGCTCTCGCTGACGGCCTTGATAGCGCGCGAGTACTTGGAGTTGGGATATTTGATATAGTTGAAGCTCCAGTCCACATCCTTTGCGTTGAGGGTATTGCCGGTCTTCACGTCTTTCAGTTTCACGGTGCAGCCGATATCTCCGGCCTTGAGTTCATCGACGGCGATACGGTTGGCACCTGCGCAGGCGAAGATCTGTCCGAGGCGCTCTTTCGAGCCACGGTCGGCGTTGGTCAGGTCGTCGCCCGGTTTCACGGTACCGCTCATCACCTTGAAGTAAGTCACCTCGCCGATATGCGGCTCGAGACCCGTCTTGAAGAAGAAGAGCGACTCCGGCCCGTTGGCATCGGGAGTGATTTCCTCGCCCTTGCTGTTTTTCACCTTCGGCATTTCGTCGACGAAGGGCACCACGTTTCCGAGGAACTCCATGAGTCGGCGTACGCCCATATCCTTCTGTCCGCAAACGCAGAAGACGGGGAACATGGAGCGTGCGATGAGTCCCTTGCGTATACCCTCACGGATTTCGTCCTCGCTGAGGTTCTCCTCCTCGAAGAATTTCTCCATGAGCGTCTCATCGTTCTCTGCGGCAGCCTCCACGAGGGCAGCATGCAGTTCTTCGGCCTTGTCCTGCTGGTCGGCGGGGATATCCTCTACGGTGGGAGCGCCACCCTCTGCCTTCCAGGTAAGTTTTTTCATGAGGAGCACATCGATGACCGAGTTGAAGGCGGGACCAGTAGCCACGGGATACTGCACCTGTACGCAGTTGCTTCCGAATGTGTCTCGCAGGTTGCTCATGACGGTATCGAAGTCGCAGTGCTCACGGTCGAGCTGGTTGATGAGGAAGATGACCGGTTTGTTGAGTTTCTCGGTGTTGCGGAACGCGTTCATGGTGCCCACTTCGGGTCCATACTGTCCGTTGACGACGAGCACGGCCTGGTCGGTGACGTTGAGTGCTGTGATAGAGCCCCCCACGAAGTCATCGGAGCCCGGGCAGTCGATGATATTGAGTTTTTTATTGTTCCATTCTACATGTACTACGGTAGGAAACACGCTGTATCCATACTCCTGCTCCACGGGGAAGTAGTCGCTTACGGTGTTTTTACCTTCTACTGTACCGCGGCGTTTGATCACTCCCGCTTCAAACAGCATAGACTCGACAAGAGTGGTCTTGCCGCTACCCGCACTGCCGATGAGTGCGATGTTCTTAATTTCTTTCGTCTGATAGACTTTCATTTTTTATAGATTTAAAGTGTTAGAATTGTTTCACGAAAAATTTGCCGCTAAAATTAGGCATTTTTGCGGAAATGACCAAAAGTTTTGAACAAAAACCGCTATTCTTTTAAAACATTTAGTATTTTTGCATCATTCGAGCAACATTTGGCGCATCATGTCAGGCATCTACATCCACATTCCGTTTTGTGCCCGCCGCTGTGTGTACTGCGGATTCTTTTCCACCACGCACGACGCCCTTCGCTCCGCCTATGTGCGCGCCGTGGTCAGCGAGTTAGGCCTTCGCCGCACCTATTTAGGCGGCAGCGATGTGAGCACTATATATATAGGTGGCGGCACCCCCTCTCACCTGGCCTTTGACGACCTTTCGCTGCTGCTGCGCTCCGTTCTGGAGGCCGCCCCCCACCCTGTGGAAGTGACGGTGGAGTGCAACCCCGATGATGTGACGGCCGCGCTGTGCGACGGTCTGCTCAGCATAGGCGTGAACCGTGTGAGCATGGGCATTCAGAGTTTCGACGACGCCCGTCTGCGCCAGCTACACCGCCGTCACGACGCCCACCAGGCGGTTCAAGCCGTAAAAATGCTTCGGCGCGCCGGATTCCGCAACGTGAGCATCGACCTGATGTTTGGTTTTCCCGGTCAGACGCTGCAGGAGTTCGAATGCGACTTGGACCGAGCCCTTCAGCTCGACGTGCCCCACCTCTCGGCCTACAGTCTGATGTACGAGGAAGGCACGCCCCTGTACCGTCAGTTGGAGCAAGGTCTCATCCGCGAGACCGACGAGGAGACCCTACGCCGTATGTACGACCGGCTGTGCGACCGGCTGACGGCAGCCGGCTACGAGCACTATGAGATCAGCAACTTTGCCCACCCCGGCTACCGCTCGCGCCACAACAGCAGCTACTGGACCGCCACCCCCTATCTGGGTCTTGGTGCCGGTGCCCACAGCTACGACCTGCGCTCGCGCCAGTGGAACGTGAGCGATGTGGAAGCCTACATCCGCTCCATAGAGCGCGGAGAGGTGCCCTGCGAGCGTGAGGAGCTCGACACCCCCACCCGTGTGAACGACCGCATCACCACCTCGCTCCGAACCTGCGAGGGTCTCGACCTGGACGCCATTGCCCAGACCGAAGGCGAGCGCTACGCCCATCTCATTCTCGAGTCGTCGGAGCCCTATCTGCGCGACGGACTGCTGCGGCGTTCGGGCCAGCATCTTATTCTGACCCGTGCCGGCATCCACGTGAGCGACTTGATTATGAGCGACCTGATGATAGTATGAACCCCAAAAAGCAAAACCCGAGATGAAAACAGAAGCCCTTGACCCCGCCTTTACCGAATACTGGACCATTCACCGCGACCGCATCCTTCGAGAAGACACCGAGTACCGAGCCGCCCTTGAGTCGTACGCCATGAAGAGCGGTGCCGACTGGCTGCTGTTCGGCATACCCGTTGTGGCCGGTATTGTAGCCATGCAACTATTGCCCTTCGAGAGCGAGCTGCTTCGCTTCGGCACCAGTGTACTCATCACCATCATCGCCTTTGTCATCAGCGTGTACATCAAGTCGGTGATCAGTCCCCACCGTGCGCTGAGCGACATAGAGGCCGATGTGCGCCGCCGCGCCTATGAGCAGTGGAAAAGCGATGAGCGCCGCCAAGCCTATGAGCAGTGGAAAATCACAAAAGGTGAAACAAGTGAAAAAAAATTAGGAAAAAAGTTGTAGTTTTAAAACAAATCCACTATTTTTGCCGCTGATTCCAAGCAATGCTTAAAAACGAGCAATAAACCTTATATAATAATATCATGTCAGCACTAGTTTCCGTAATCCCAATTGTATTGCTCATCGTCCTGATGATGGGCTTTAAGGTGTCAGGCTTCAAGAGCGCCATTGTGACACTCGTTGTAACCATTCTGCTTGCCCTTTTTGCAGCACCAGCGCTGGGCATCATCCCTGAGAAGTATGCCGAGGCCAGCATTTACGGCGTAACCCTCTGGTCTGTGATAGAAGGCTTTCTGAAGGCCTGCTTCCCCATTATTCTGATTATCATCTGCGCCATCTTCAGCTACAACATTCTCTGCGAGACGAAGGAGATTGAGACCATCAAGACCCAGTTTATCCAGATGACCTCCGACAAGGGACTTCTCGTGTTGCTTCTCACCTGGGGTCTGGGCGGTGTGCTTGAGGGTATGGCCGGTTTCGGTACAGCTGTGGCCATTCCTGCCGCCATTCTGATTGGTTTGGGTTTCAAACCGATGTTCTCGGCTGTAATCTGTCTTATCGCCAACACGGTGGCTGTGGGCTTCGGTGCTGTGGGTCTTCCCGCCACCACACTTGCCAACCAGGTAGCCGCCGAGGGTGTTGCCTCTCCCGAGATGCTTTGCGAGGTAGCCACTTTCATCATCATCCAGTTGGCCCTGATGTTCTACATCACCCCGTTCCTCATTCTTATGATGACAGACCGCACGAAGATTATGAAGAACATCACGCTGGCCCTGTTTGTGGGAACCTTCTCCATCATCGTTCAGTTCTGCTGCGCCCACTTTATCGGCCCGGAGACCCCTGCCATTTTGGGTAGTGTGGCCGCCATCATCGCCATGCTGATCTACAACAAGCTGTTCATCCACGACGAGAATCCCTCGGACGAGGTGATTGTGGAGAAGAAGAAGTTCGGTCTGGCCAAGACCCTGAAGGCCTGGAGCGTATACGGTCTGATTATATTCTTCATCCTCATTTCAAGCAAGATTGTTCCCTCGATGAACGAGTTGCTCAACAAGACCGCCGTGACCCAGTTTGACATGCCCGTCATCGGCAACACCTTCAAATTCGGCTGGCTGAGCAATGCCGGTCTGATGATTTTCCTGGGTGCCGTGATTGGCGGTCTGATCCAGGGTCTGAGTTTCGGCAAGCTGATGAAGATTCTTGCCAAGACCACCATCAACCTTCAGAAGACCGCCGTTACCATCTGCTGCCTTGTAGCCATGGCCATGCTGATGAACAACACCGGTATGACGAACGACATCGCCGAGGGTCTTGTGAAGCTCACGGGCAAGTTCTTCCCGTTCTTCGCTCCTCTGATCGGTTCTATCGGCACCTTCGTGACCGGTTCGGCCACCAACGCCAACATTCTGTTCGGCAAGCTGCAGGCCACAGCCGCCGGCAAGCTGGGTCTTGTGAACCAGAGCACCTTCTTCGGTATGCCCGGTAGCGAGACCAACTGGTTGGCCGCCGCCAACTGTGCCGGTTCTGAGGGTGGCAAGCTTCTCTCACCGCAGAGTATCGCCATTGCCACTGCCGCCTGCGACATGGAGGGTCAGGACGGCGACATCATGCGCAAGACAATGCCTTTCGCCATCTTCTGGATATTGATGAACGGCCTGATGGTGTTCCTGGGTCTGAACGTATTCTAAACGCAATAAATCCCATAACGAAGACTCCTGCACGGGCATGGCCGGTGCAGGAGTCATTTTTTGGGAATATCAGCTATACTATCAGATGTACAGTCCGAAGGAGAGCGATTTGAATTTGAGGTCCGTGTTTTTCAGCAGCTGCATGGGACTGTACTTCACATAGACCGGGATGAACGGATTCTTCAGCACGAACATATAGTCGACGGTGAACTTGCGGAAGGCGGCATTTCTGTCTGTGAAGATGTATTCCCCACCGTCTTTGTCGTATCTGGTTTTCAGATGCAGGCTGGAGTTCCAGTTGAGCACCGGTCCCACGGCGAATCCCCATCCACGTGCGAACCGGTGTTGGTACAGAATCGGGAACGAAACGCTGAACAAGTCGATTCTGGCATTATGCGGTTTGCATCCCTCGGGGAAGTCGGCGAGGCCCACCCTGCCCTCTTCATTTCTCACCATTCTCAGTCCGTTTCTCATCTCAAAGTCACGCCAGTTGACCCCAATACCCGCCGACAGCGTATGCCGTCCTCTTTTGTTCTTATTGGACTGGAAGGTCACGTCGATTTGGAACGGCACGATGCCGATTTCGCCGGAGCGGAACGTACGGAAGCCGAGTCCTTCCGACTGATTCAGCGGCACTGAGAAGCCCGCGCTCATGTGTACGGTCCACTCTACGAGGAGTCCCTTGCAGCTGTCGTTTTTTGTCACCGGCACTTTTGGTATCATAGCCCATCGTTCACGGTCGATGGTGGTTTGGCTCACATAGTTGGAGTCGACCAGCTCGATGGAGTTTCGGTAGACGAAATCATCATCGTTTTCCCTACCATGGATAATGATTTTCTGGAGCGAGTCGTTGGTCACCACGGTCACTCTTTGCGGTCGGTTCACCACCAGTGTGTCGTTGTTGTCGGCCCACATCGAGGCAGGCAAGCACAATAACAATAAAGCAATATTTCTCATGATTATGAAATGTGAATTGATTAATCGGAATTCGTCGGGACATTGGGTCAGCCTCCCGTCAGTTTTTTAGTATTTCGGCGAGTTTGTCGAGCGAGTCGAGTTTCCCCTCCATATAGATAAGTATCATCTGCAGTTGGTTTTTTCCCGTCTTTTTGGCTTTCACGCACACGAAGCGGTTGCCCTTGGCCGATGGCGGCAGTTGCACCATGAGCGTACGCGCCTCTTTCGAATCAGCATACCCGCTGCCGCTTCTGACCGATTTCAGCGATTTTTCTTTCTCCACGAGCGTGAAGATTTCCTCGGCCTGTGCCGGTGTGCAATGGAAGCGCAGGCTTCTGAAGAAGCTCAGTTGGAATTTTGCGATATCTCGTCCTCTCACCCTTGTCTCCACCATTTTCTCGGATGGCACCACCTGACCCTCGAACACCTTGTTCACGGCCAGTCCCTGTTGCGCCATGGCTTGCAGCGCCATTGCCAACAAAATCCAGATAAAGGAAAATCTTTTCATATTGTCGGGTTGTTAAATATCAAACATATCTTCCAGCAGCACGTCCACCTGCTCGGAGGGAGCCTCCGCCATAGACGCCATATTCTGCTGCATCTCCTTGAGCGCCATTTCCCGGTCGGAATAGCGTTCACCATAAACGATGACCACATGTTCGTTGGCCTTCTGTTGAAAGAAGACCACGGCCATGCCAACCGCCAGCGGCAGCAAAGCCGCAGCGACCAGCCAGCGGCGCAAGCGCTTACCGCGAGTTCTCCCCGTCAGTTGCCGCACTGCAGCGACAGGCCCAACAGACGAGGAATAATCGCCGCCGACCGATTCGTCGTTCTTCAGTGCAATAGCCTGCAGTCCCTCCATGAGCCGGCGGAGGTCGACCAGGTCATCGGGCAAGTCGTCCTGTTGCAGCAAGGCGCCCAATTCGCTTTCCTCTTCGAGCGAGGAAAGGCCCTGCATGTATTTTTCGGCCAACTGTCTTGTTCTCTGTTCTTTATCCATAGCTGTCACCTATTATCACTATTTCTCAATTTCTGCAGCAGTGCTTTTCTGGCCCTGCTCAGCGCCTTTCTCAGTGCCGTTTCGGTAGAGCCGGTGAGCAGCGCTATCTCACTCATCCGCATGCCCTCCATGTGCCGCAGCCGCAGCACGACCTGCTGCATATCGGGTAGCCTAGCCACCAGGCGCATCATCTCGTCGAGCAGGTCGGTATTGTCCTGGGGGCTTCCCTCCTCCATCTCCAGCAGCGGAACGGCGGGACGCTTGCGGCGTAGCTGGTCGATGCTGAAGTTGCGTACCAGCCGCAGCGCCAACGGCGCAAGAGGGCGGTGCAGTTCGCCCACCATCTGCCAGAGACGCAGGAGCACATCCTGAACCGTGTCTTCTGCCTCCTCTTCGCCGAGATAGCGGCGGGCCTGTGCCATCAACTCAGGCCGCATACGCCGCACCTCACTTTTGAACTCCTCTTGTGTCATTGTTCGCTGTTTCTATATATAATACGAAGAAACCGCCGATTTGTGACAGTTTTTTTTAAAAAAGGGAGTTAAAGGGGAGTTAAAGGGAAGTTAAAGGGAAGTTAAAGGGAAGTTAAAGGGAAGTTAAAGGGAAGTTAAAGGGACATTTGTAGAGGGGGAAAGGGAAGTTAAAAGGAAGTTAAAGGGATGTTAAAGGGAAGTTAAAGGGACATTTGTAGAGGGGTAAAGGGGAGTTAAAAGGCCATTGTTTTCTACCTGTTGAGGTGCAATAAAAGCGGTGTGCCAGACGTTATAAAAGAAAAGCCAGCCTAATCATGAAACATTTTCTCACCCTCTTTCTGTTCCTGCTGACAGGGGCCGCCGCACAGGCCCAGCGTCCCTCGGCCCCACAGCTCACCGTGACCGAGCACCAGCTCAGCAACGGCATGACCGTATGGCTCAACGAAGACCACTCGCAGCCCGTGGTCTACGGCTCGGTGGTAGTGAAGGCCGGCGCCAAAGACTGCCCCGGCACCGGTATCGCCCACTACTTCGAGCACATCCTCTTCAAGGGCACCGACCGCCTGGGCACGGTGGACTACGCATCGGAGAAAGTGTATCTCGACTCCATCTCCATGCTCTACGACCGGTTGGCCGCGACGCGCGACGAGTCCTTGCGCTCCACTCTCCAGCAAGACATCAACCGCTTGAGCGGCCTCGCCGCGCAATACGCCATTCCCAACGAGTTCAACCGCCTCGTGACGCGCTATGGCGGCACCGGTCTGAACGCCGCCACGAGCTACGACATGACCTACTACTACAACACCTTTCCCGCCCGGTATCTGGAGCAGTGGAGCCTTCTCTACAGCGAGCGTCTTCTTCGCCCCGTGTACCGGCTGTTTCAGGGCGAGTTGGAGACCGTGTACGAAGAGAAGAACCGCGGCGACGACAATCTGTTCGGCAGTGTGCTTGAGACAGTGATGAAAACCATTTTCCAGGACCGTCCCTACGCCAGTCCTGTTATCGGCACCACCGAGAACCTAAAGAATCCCCGCATGTCGGAGATGGATGCCTTTTTCAAGCGCTATTATGTAGGCTGCAACATGGGCATCATCCTGGCCGGTGACATCGACCCTGCGGCCACGCTGCCCATTCTGGAGCGCACCTTCGGGCGTATTGAGAGAGGTACCCCGCCCGAGCGCCAACTGTCGTCCCTTCCCCCCATCCACGGTCAGCAGGAGCTGACGGTGCGGATTCCCATCCCCGTTGTCTCCGCCCGCGGTCTGCTCTTCCGTGCCCCCACCGACTACGAGGCCGACGCCAACGCCCTCGACATCGGCCTGCAGCTGCTCAGCAACGGCAGCAGCGGTCTGCTCGACTCGCTGATGAACGAGAGCAAGCTGCTGGGTGCCCTTTCGATGCGCATGGCACTGAACGACGCCGGCGTGGCCGGTTATCTGGTAGTGCCCAACCTGCTGGGTTCCACCAAGAAAGCCGTTGCCTCCGTCCAGGAGCAAGTGTTGCGTCTGCAGCGCGGCGATTTCAGTGACGCCCAGTTCGAAGCCGCCAAGCTCGATGCCATCCGCAAGGCCGAGCTGGCCATCGAGACCCCCGCCGACCGTGCCCAGAAGATGATAGAAGTGATGTCGTCCGGTCACAGTTGGCAGGAGTACCTCGAGATGGTGGCCGCCCGCCGCGATGTGACCCGTAGCGACGCCATAGCCGCCCTGCGCAAATACTTCGGCAGCGACTACTACCTGCTTCGCAAGAAATACGGCAAGAACCCCAAAGACCGCCTGCAGCAGCCCGGCTACAAGCCCGTTGTGCCCCGTCACATCGACGAACAGTCAGCCTTCGCCCGCGAGTTGGCGGTCCTCCCCGCCCCACCTCAAGCGCCCCGTGCCGTAGACTTCGAGCACGCCGCCACGCAGACATCGCTTGGCCAGCATGCCACCCTCTACACCGTGAGCAACCCCGTGAACGACCTGTTCCGGCTGGAGCTCCGCTACTCGCGCGGCAGTCTTCACGACCCACTGCTCCCCGCCCTTGCCACCTATCTGGAGAAGACCGGCACCGACTCGCTGACCCACCAGCAATGGCAACGCGCGCTCTATGAGCTCGGTGTGACGAGCAGCATCGAATGCAACAAGAACAGTTTCTCTTTCACTCTGACCGGTCCCGACAGCCATCTCACCCCTGCGCTCCGTCTGCTGGGCCATCTGCTCACCCGTGCCAAGCACAACCCCAAGGCCCTGAAAGACCTGGTGGACGAAGCCAAGCTCAACGTCAGCACCTTTGAGGAAGACAACACCGAAGTGACCGCCGCCGTAATGGCTCTGGTGCGTTACGGCCAGGCCTCGCCTTACCTGCAGCGGCTCAACAAGCAGCAAGCCAAGGCCCTTACCGGCGAGAAGATGCTGTCGCTGCTCTCCGAGCTGACCACCCACGCCTGCACCCTACTCTACTCCGGCACCCACGATGCCTCCACCGTGAGTGCCGCCATCCGCTCCACCCTGCCCATAGATCGCGCACAGTTGAAGGAAACGTTTATCGTGCCCACCTATCAAGTTGTGAACGAGCCGATTGTCTATCTCTACGACCTACCGTCAGCCCGCCAGACCTACGTGTGCAGTTATGAGACCGTGGGTGCCCAACCCACGCTGCGCGGCAAGGTATGCTTCGACCTGCTGGGCGACTATCTGGGCGGCGGCATGTCGTCGGTGCTGTTTCAGGAGATGCGCGAATTCCGCTCTTTAGCCTACAACACCCAGGCCGTTGCCTCCTACGCTCCCAACGCCCTCTATCCCGACCGTCCCATGACACTGAGCACCGTGACCTCCACCCAGGCCGACAAAGCCATGCAGGCCACCGCCCTGCTCGACAGTCTGCTCCGCTCCCTGCCCATGCGCGCCACCAACTACGAGACGGCCCGTGCCAGCTATGAGAGCCACTACCGCAACGCCTATCCCACCTTCCGCGACATGGGCAGTTATATCCACAACTCCCGTCTCTACGGCTATACCTCCGACCCTGCCCCCGAGCACATCACGCTGGCCGAGGGCATCACCTTCGACGACATGCAGCGCTACTACCGCGACGCGGTAGCCGGCAACAGCGCCCACCGCTGCCTCATTCTGGTGGGCAACCTCAAGAAGATGGACATGACCCAGCTGGAGCGCTACGGCCGCATCGTGATGCTGAAGAAAGAACAAGTGATTAACAAGTAGGCTCCGACTCCACCACCACGGAGAGTCGTTCGGTATCGAACACGATACCCTTTTGCGCTACGAATCTGCCCAGCATACCGTTGGCCGCCAGTTGGCGCGGCGTGCCCACATGCAGTTGGTTGTCGGCTGTCAGGAGCCAAACAGTATCCGCTATCTGCAAGGCCAGTTCCAAGTCGTGCGTGGAGAGGAACACCGTTTTCCCGGCGGTATGGCTCAGCATGCGCAGCAGCCGCATCATCTCCACCTTGGAGGGATAGTCGAGAAAGGCCGTGGGCTCGTCGAGATAGATGACGGGCGTCTGCTGCGCCAGCGCCTTGGCTATCATCACCTTCTGCCGTTCGCCGTCGGAGAGAGTCTGTATCATTCGCCTTGCCAGGTCGGTGATGCCCACCTGCTGCAAGGCCTGGTCTACGGCCTGCCAGTCGTCATCGTTGAGCGTGCCCCAGAATCCGGTATAAGGACTGCGTCCCAACCCTACGATTTCCCTTACCGACATATTCTGCACATCCGGTTTCTCGGTGAGCACCACGCCGATGAGGCGAGCCAGCTGTTTCTCGGTATATTGTGAGAGGTCCTTACCCTGGAGCAGGATTTCTCCTCCGATTTTTGGCTGAAAGGCAGAGAGCGTCCGGAGCAAGGTTGACTTGCCCACCCCGTTGGGTCCGATGAGGCACGTCATGCGTCCCTCCTCGAGCGAGGCATTAATATCCTCCACCACCACCCTCCATGTATTTTTCACCTTATATCCAATGCTAAGATGATGCAGCTCTACGGTATTCATATTATCATGATTTTCGTGCAAAGTTACTGAAAAGTTGTCAAAATGTGAAGGGAGAGACGGAAAAGTTGGTCTGAAAGCCGAACGGGCAGTAAAATGTAAGAAAAAGCGATGATAATATGACAGGTAATTATATAAAAGGAGGAAAAAGTAACTTTAAATAAGTTACTCCATTCACCATAAAAAATGAGAAATCATTTTGTTCTGCTCTCGATTTTTCGTAACTTTGGCAGAGCCGAAGTTGCTGGCACTCGGGAATGCGAAGAAAAATTTTGTTTTTCTTCGCATTTCACTCATTATTTCGTAACTTTGCAGCCTGAAGAGCCGTATGGCCTTTCCTGCGGCTCTAAAACAGACTATACATGAAGAAAAAACTGCAGAAAGTACTGGTTTTGGGTTCCGGTGCTTTGAAAATCGGTCAGGCCGGCGAGTTTGACTACTCCGGCTCCCAAGCCTTGAAGGCGTTGCGCGAAGAAGGCATCTCTTCTGTTCTCGTGAATCCCAACATCGCCACCATCCAGACATCGGAAGGCATCGCCGACCAAGTGTATTTCCAGCCTGTCACCCCCCATTTTGTGACGGAGATTATCAAGAAAGAGCGCCCCGACGGCATTCTTTTGGCCTTCGGCGGTCAGACCGCTCTCAACTGCGGTACGGCTCTGTTCAAGGACGGCACTTTGAGCCGTTACGGTGTTGAAGTGCTGGGCACCTCTGTAGAAGCCATCATGGACACCGAAGACCGTGACCTCTTTGTGAAGAAGCTTGACGAGGCCAATCTGAAGACCCCTGTGAGCCAGGCTGTTGAGAACATGGACGACGCCCTTGCCGCCGCCCACCGCATCGGTTTCCCTGTGATGATTCGTTCGGCCTACGCCCTTGGCGGTCTTGGCAGCGGCATTTGCCCCGACGAGACCCGTTTTATCGAGTTGGCCGAGAGTGCCTTCACCTTTGCTCCCCAGATATTGGTTGAGGAAAGTCTGAAGGGTTGGAAGGAGATAGAGTTTGAGGTAATCCGCGATGCCAACGACCACTGCTTCACGGTAGCCTCGATGGAGAATTTCGATCCCCTCGGCATCCACACCGGCGAGTCGATAGTGGTGGCCCCCACCTGTTCGCTGAGCAATGAGCAGGTGAGCATGCTGCAGGAGCTCTCCATCAAGTGTGTGCGCCATTTGGGCATCGTGGGCGAGTGCAACATCCAGTTTGCCTTCAATGCCGAGACCAACGACTACCGCATTATCGAGGTGAACGCCCGTCTGAGCCGTTCGTCCGCCCTTGCCTCGAAGGCTACGGGCTATCCCCTCGCCTTTGTGGCCGCCAAGATAGCTCTTGGCTACACGCTCGACCAGATAGGTGAGATGGGCACACCCAACTCAGCCTATGTGGCCCCCCAGCTTGACTACATGATTTGCAAGATACCCCGTTGGGACCTCACCAAGTTTGCCGGTGTGAGCCGTCTTATCGGTTCATCGATGAAGTCGGTGGGTGAGATTATGTCCATCGGCCGCACCTTCGAGGAGATGATTCAGAAGGGTCTTCGCATGATAGGCCAAGGCATGCACGGTTTTGTGGGCAACGACCACACCCGTTTCGACAATCTCGAGGAGGAGCTTTCCAACCCCACCGACCTGCGCATCTTCGCCATTGCCCAGGCTTTGGAAGAAGGCTACACTGTGGAGCGCATCGAGCAGCTCACGAAGATAGACGTATGGTTCCTGGAGCGGTTGAAGCACATTGTCGACCTGAAGGCCGAACTGATGAAATACAACCATCTGGAGGACATGAGCGACGAATTCCTCCGCGAGGTGAAAGCCGCCGGTTTCTCCGATTTCCAGATAGCCCGTTTTGTGCTGAAACCCGGCAAGGGCAACATGGTGCAGGAGAACCTTCAGGTGCGCCGCTACCGCAAGCAGCACGGCATAGAGCCCGCCGTGAAGCGCATCAACACGGTGGCCAGCGAGCATCCCGAGCTGACCAACTACTTGTATATGACCTACTGCGTGCAGGGCCACGACATCGACTTCTACAAGAACGAGAAGTCGGTGGTGGTGCTGGGTTCCGGTGCCTACCGCATCGGTTCGTCGGTAGAGTTCGACTGGTGCTCGGTGAATGCCATTCAGACCGCCCGTAAGCTCGGCTACAAGTCGATCATGATCAACTACAACCCCGAGACGGTGTCGACCGACTACGACATGTGCGACCGCCTCTACTTCGACGAGCTGTCGCTGGAGCGTGTGCTCGACGTGATAGACCTTGAGCAGCCGCGCGGCACCATCGTGAGTGTGGGCGGCCAGATACCCAACAACCTGGCCATGAAGCTGCACCGCCAGGGTGTGCCCGTGCTGGGCACCTCTCCCGTCGACATCGACCGTGCCGAGAACCGCGACAAGTTCTCCGCCATGCTCGATAAGTTGGGCATCGACCAGCCCGCATGGCGTGCCTTGACCTCGCTCGACGACATCAAGGAGTTTGTGTGCGAGGTAGGCTATCCCGTGCTGGTCCGTCCCTCGTATGTGCTGTCGGGTGCCGCGATGAACGTGTGCCACAGCGACGAGGAGCTGGAGCGTTTCCTGCGCATGGCCACGGAGGTGAGCAAGGAATATCCTGTTGTGGTGTCGCAGTTCATGCAAGACACGAAAGAGATAGAGTTCGACGCTGTGGCCGACAAGGGCGATATCGTGGAGTATGCCATCAGTGAGCATATCGAGTATGCCGGTGTTCACTCCGGCGATGCCACGATGGTGTTCCCCGCGCAGCACATCTACTTCAGCACTATCCGTCAGATTAAGAAGATAGCCCGCAAGATAGCCACCGAGCTGAACATCAGCGGTCCGTTCAACATCCAGTTCCTGGCCAAGAACCGCCAGGTGCGTGTGATAGAATGCAACTTGCGCGCCTCGCGCTCCTTCCCCTTTGTGAGCAAGATTTTGAAGCGCAACTTCATCGAGACAGCCACCCGCATCATGCTCGACGCTCCCTACACGCGTCCCGACAAGAGCGAGTTCGACATCGACCGCATCGGTGTGAAGGCCTCACAGTTCTCCTTCGCCCGTCTGCAGAATGCCGACCCTGTGCTGGGTGTGGACATGTCGTCGACCGGTGAGGTAGGTTGTCTGGGCGACGACCTGAACGAGGCCCTGCTCAACGCCATGATAGCCACGGGTTACCGCATACCGAAGCACCGCATCCTGATGAGCAGCGGCGGTGTGAAGGGCAAAGTGGACCTGCTGGAGCCGGCCCGCAACCTGATGAAGAACGGCTATGAGATCTACGCCACCGACGGAACGGCACGTTTCCTGAACGAGAACGGTGTGAAGGCCACTGCCGTGGCCTGGCCCGATGAGGAAGGCGGCAAGAACGTGATGGAGATGATAGCGAACCATGAGATAGAGCTGATTATCAATGTGCCGAAGAACCAGACGAAGCGCGAGTTGACCAATGGCTACCGCATTCGCCGTGGCGCCATCGACCACAACATACCTCTTATTACGAATACCCGTCTGGCCAAGGCCTTCATCGAGGCATTCTGCTCGCTGCGCGAGGAGGATATCAAAGTGAAGAGCTGGCAGGAGTATGTATACTAAGGATTGTAGGAGAACAGAAAAGGCCCTTCTTTGAGACATCTCAGAGAAGGGCCTTTTTTATTGGGGGAATTGGGGAAATCTGAATAATCGGAGGAATCGGAATAATCGGGGGATTGGAGGGCAGAAAAAAATCGGAGGAATCAGATTGCTGATTCCTCCGATGGATGACTATTCTTCTGGAATGACGGGGCGTGGTGTTACGCCGCCGTTGGGAGCGGCGGGCTGCTGTGTGGCCGGTGCATGGCCCTGCGATGGGTTGGCGCCCTGCGATGGGTTGGCGGGCGCGGCCGTGGAGGGCTGGGTGCTGTGGTCAGCGGAAGAAGGCTGGGTGGTGTGGTCGGTGGCGGAAGGCAGAGTGCTGTGGTCGGCAGCAGAGGGCTGGGTTTCGGAGCCCTGCTGTGCGTTTTCACCGGCTGAGACAGCATTGAGGAGCGAGTCGGCCTTCTGCTTGTAATCAGAAGCCGTGCTGCGCTGTATGCGTGCGGTGTCACGTTTCACCTCCGACTTGGTATCCACGATTTTCATGGTGTCCTTCTGCGGTACAGAGTCTTTCTGCTCGGTGGCCGGAACATCCGGTTCCTCATAGGCCGAGGGAGCGGAGCTTCTTGTCATCCACCACCACAGCAGGCATCCTATCAGCACGATGGCAAGTGCCGATACCGCCACGATGGGGAATCCACCCTTCTTCTCGTCGTCGTCATCGTCATAGTGTGGCGGAGCAGGCTGCTTGGGCTGGTTGGCCAGTCGGTCGGTACGGTTTCCTGCCGGCCGGTCATTGGCGGCGGGTTGGTTTCTTCTCTGGTTTGCGGGGGCATCCACACGGGCAGGAGCGGGGGTGGCAGGAGCCGGTGCCACATGATCGGTGGTCTCAATCATCACGCCACTCACCTGCACGAGCACACCGCTATGGTTGTCCTCGACCTGCAGACTGCGGTTGACGAAGAGTTGGCGTTTGCGTGCGTCGTCTCTCTCGCCACAGACGATGCTCACCACCTGCGCATCGGTAAGATGTGCGGTGAGGCTTTTGGTGCACACCAGGAAGTAGTCGCCCGGTCTGACATTGGTGAGCAGTTTCACCTCGGGTGCTACAGGATTCTTGCTCTGTGCCATCATCGCCTTGAAGTCGTCGGTCGACTTGTAGACGAGCGCCATGGACGACGGTCTAATCTGGTAAATGCGGCAGTCGCCGATGTGTACGGCAGAGCATCCGTGTCGGTGCATATAGAGCATAGCGAGGGAAGTGCCCACCCCGTCGGGGCAAGCCTCGGCGAGCCTTTCATAGGCTGTGACGAGCGCCATGCGTAGCAAGTCATTGGTAAGCGGCTCATCGGGGCAAGTATTGGTGAACAAGTATTCTGTCACAGCCTTTGTGACCACCTGGCTGGCAGTAGCGCCCAGGCCGTCTTTTCCCATGCCGTCGGCCACGATGAAGAGCCGGTCGTGAATGGAAGCTTTTCCATTTTGCGGCCAGACATAATCCTGCTGTACAGGCTGTTTGCCCTGTTCGGATATTACTTGCGGTAGAAGGATATCAAATTTCATAATTCTGAATAATTACACAGTCCTTTCGCCCCTTCGGAGCGTTCTGAGTGCAAATATAGGTAAAAATAGTTGAACAGCCGCCATTCGGCCTTGAAAAAAACAAAAAGCAGGCCCGCGAGAGCGCACCTGCTATATTGTGAGTAAAGAATCTTTTGTGTCTAAATCAGTCGGGCGAAATTGAAGACAAAGAACAAGACAGCCGCTATCACCGCATAATAGATAATCGACATGATGACGGGTACTACCGGGTGTACCTTCAGTTCGCCTTGCCGATTGGTGGTTCCAAAAGGTTTGGAGAGCGTCTCTGAAGTGCTGAGTCCGCTGATGAGCAGTAGCGGCAGCATGATGAGCGCGGTAAGGATGGCAAGCGGCCAGCCCTGTGCCTTCAGAACGAGATAACCGAAAACAGCCGTAATGATAATAGAGATGGCTGCGCAGATTACAAACAATTTGTCCAATGCATCCATTGTAGAACTTTATTATTAATTGAAGTTGTTTTTATTCATATTATTAGCCTCTGAAGGTGCCTGCACATCGACCTTAGAAACACCTTCCGCATAATTTGCATGCAAAAATAGCGAAAATATCGTATTGCTCCAAAAAAATAAGCACACTTTTAAACTTTTTATTGCAGAATGTTATTTCTTTTTAACCTCACTCGCCATACGGGGCTAAGTGAAAGGAAGCAGCTTGACGACTAAAGCATTAAAAATCCCGACAACCGGCATCGATTATCGGGATTATCCTATTCACGGCTATGCTGTTATTACTTGATTACGACCGCCTTTCCTTTATTGATATAGAGTCCCTTGGCGGTAGGTTTTCCGTTGAGACGACGGCCGTCGATGGTGAACCACAGCCCGCTGTCGGTGGACTGCTGCAAATCCTTGATACAGTTGGTCTTATCGCCGAAGTTGAGTGTGAAGGAACTGACTGCGGCAGCGGCGATTGTTGAGCAACAGTCTTTTTTACACACCAGATGAAGCCTTTGGCAGTACGGCGGGCTGCATCCATGAAATGGTTGCCCGGGTTCCATTCCAAAGTTGTGTTGTCGGTGCCGAGGACCTGCTTCAGTAGTTCATACTCCCATCGGATGTTGTTGCCCACCTGGGCAAAAGCCTTGTTACGGGTATATTCCTCGCGGTCGCCGAGGCTGAGATAGACGCAGGGAGTCTTGACGGGATGCTGGCTGGCATAGTCTTGCCATCCAGCAATCCACACCGAGGGTGACATGGCGGCAATAGCAGCAAAACAATCAGACTCAGAGCCTGCCCAAAGGGAAAAGAGGCCTCCAAGGCTGTAGCCGCCTAAGACAATGGGGAGTTCGCCGTATTCCTGATGCAAATAAGGAATCAACCCGTCTGTGACATAACGGAGTGTCTCTCCCGCATGTTCGCCCACCGCCTGACGCTTCGATATCGACGGGTCGTGCCACGGCGTAAGTTCCACTTCCCAGTCGCCGATGGCAAAAGCAGCCATCACAAACGACGCGCCCGTAATCTCGCTAATCATTGCCACCTCGCTATCGATGCCGTCACGCTCCTGTTCGCCCAATGTCTGGATGAGCAATACTTTTGGATTCTCACCTACGTTATACAGCAGGCACTGACGCCCGCTGATTTCTATAGTCTGTTTCATACTGACTGCAAAAGTAGGTTTTTATTTTGAAAATGACAAATGCATCACATCACAATGAAATGCTCTGGTGGCCGGTAACTATTACCGAACAGTATCAAGTTGGGAGCCGTGGTCACCACATCACCCTTGCGGAGCAGTTGCTTGGGCTTGCCCTCTTCCTGATAGTAAGCCTCACCGCTGATATCTGGTGCTCACGACGACTCAGTACAGAGAGGTGTTATTTATTCTTACTTGCAGCCACCCAGACGGGTTCCTCATTCATCACGGGCTTGTTCACCGCCATTACGCCGGAGAGGTTATGAGGCACGTAGGGCTCTTCCAGATAGCGGACGTCATCTGCTGAAAGATGAACGTCGAGCGATTTCACGGCGCCCTCGATGTGGTGCAGCTTTGTGGCTCCAACGATGGGCGATTCCACCTTCGTCAATAGCCAAGCCAGCGAGATCTGCGTCATCTCCACGCCATAACGGTCGGCCAGTTCCACAACACGCTCCACGATGCGGTTGTCTTGCTCGGCGGTGCTGTCGTACTTGAAGTGCATGAACGAGTCCTCTTGCTGACGCTTCGAGGTCTCGCCTGGTCGCTTGGCCAGCTTGCCGGAAGCCAGCGCGCTATAGGGAGTCATGGCGATGTTTTCTTCACGGCAGAAGGGGAACATCTCCCGTTCCTCCTCGCGCATGATGAGGTTGTAATGGTTCTGCACGCTGATGAACTTCGCCCAACCGCGTCGTTCGGCCAGCGCATTCATCTTCGCCACCTGATAGGCGTAGGCATTGGCGATGCCGATGTAGCGAGCTTTGCACGAGCGCACGGCCTCGTTCATGCCTTCCAGGATTTCCTCGGCGGGCGTCTTGTAGTCCCAGATGTGGTAGATGTAGAGATCTACATAATCCATGCCGAGGTGCTCCAGGCTGCTGTTTATATTATTAAGCACATGTTGCCGTCCATCTATGCCCTGCTGGATTTCCTCGTCCGTGCGCGGCAGGAACTTCGTGGTCACCACCACGTCCTCGCGTCGGGCCATGTCGCGCAGGGCACGGCCTACAAACTGTTCCGAGGTTCCCAACTGATAGGCTATGGCCGTATCGAAGAAGTTCACGCCGAGTTCTATTGAGCGGCGTATAATCTCGCGTGTCGGCTCCTCACCGACAGTCCATGAATGTTGTCCGATGGTGGCATCGCCGAAGCCCATGCAGCCAAGGCAGATACGCGACACACGGAGGTCAGAGTTTCCAAGTTTTACGTATTCCATACCTACTCACATACCTATACCTATTTTATTGTTTTGATGAGCTTCGCAGGATTGCCACCCACGATGGTATTTGGAGCCACATCCTTTGTAACGACGGCACCGGCGGCCACAACAGCATTCTCGCCGACAGTCACACCGGGCAGGATGATGGCTCCCACCCCTATCCAGGCATTGCGGCCGATGTGTACGGGTTTGCAACGCAGCACCATACGGTTCTCGAAGTCATGGTTGTCGGTGACGATGCGAACGTTCGGACCTATCATCACGCCGTCGTCGATGGTGATGCCACCAGCTGCCATGCACGTAAGCGAGTGGTTCACGAACACACCCTTTCCAATCTTCATCTGACAGGCAAAGTCAATCTGCAGCGGAGGCATCAGATAGCTCGTCTGGTCGAGATTGCCACCAAACAACTGCTTCTCTAACGGACGAATCTGTTCAGGCTGTGGAGCCGTTGTGTTGATTTTAAAACAAATGTTGGCGCAGTCGGTCATGTGCTTGATGGCCTCCGCATACTCGGGTGTTGCCATATCGACATCAGCCCCTGATCTTAATTGCTCGAAAATGTTCATGTTTATTTACTATTTAACGATTTACAACTTACGATTTATTCTCGTGATTGAATTGTTTATAGTTTCGTTGGCAAAGGTACAACGAAAGAGGCAATCCGTCGTTACACGAATTGCCTCCAAACTTTCACATTTTGCAGAAGGTGCTATTTCTGCCTATACTCCGACGGAGTTTTCCCAAGCGTTTTCTTCACATAGCGGGAGAAATGGGAGATGTTTTCGAAGTGCATCAAGTCTGACACCTCGGTCAGTGTCTTCGTCGTGTCATTCAGCAGCGACACCAGTTCAAATGAAGCATAGAACTGTATCCACCCGGATGCTGGCAGTCCCGTAATGGTGCGACTTATCTGAGACAAATACTTTGGTGTGATACAAAGGATATCAGCATAATACGCCACCTCGCGTTCTGTCCTGGCATTTTGCTGCGCCAAAGCAAGGAATCGCAAGAATATCCGTGCTGTATTGTCAGTGGTATCCACCTGTGACAGTCCGTGCTGGCAAACTGTCCAGAGGTCGTAGATGAATATCTGCATCACGCGTCCTAATATTTCGCGCTTGAAACCAGAATCTTCCATCAACAGACGCTTACGGAACTGTTCAAAGTCATCATCCATCAGTCGCAACGCCTCTTCGTCAAGATGGAACGATGGATTAATACGGATGAACACAAACCCTTTCGATGCCCACACCATTTCTGGATTGAACTGTTGGAGGAACTGTCCGGATAAAAGTAATACGTCAGCCTCGAAATCATCCGAGCACTCGATGTTCTGAATCGTGTTAGACATCTGCCAGATGGCAAGGTCGCCCTGTCGTGAAGTGAATGAGTTCTTGCAGTCAGAGAATGTCATCTGTCCTTGCCTTACAAGGACATGCACATGATATTTGCCTACAAACTCCTTCACCTGCCGTCGGTCAAGCTTCGTATTAATCAGATTGCATCCGTAAGTATCTTCAATCATTCCTCTTCGTTTATTATAATAACGCCAAGTATGCAAGTTTTAGTGTGTCGCCTTGAGGTAAAGCCAGCATTCTCCAGTGTCTTAGCAGCTTGCTCAGCATTTTCAAGCGGATAATCGCCTGTCCTATACTGCCGGCACCTACTAATACTGATACATTCTTTACCATACCCAAAAAACATATTATACTAACCCACGCCAGCCCATAAACATCTTAGTCACTTCACCATCGTGGTGGTCGAAGAACAGGCTCTGCCGGGTGTCGAGCGCTTCTATGCGAGCCATCTCGTCGGCAGAAAGTTCGAAGTCGAGGATGTTGATATTCTCAGCCATGCGTTCTTTGTGTGTTGACTTCGGTATGATGACCACTCCACGTTGCAACAGGAAGCGGAGACCGATTTGAGCCACGCTCTTACCGTGATCTTTGCCGATTTCAGCCAGTACCTCATTGGTAAAGAATCCATTGCGTCCCTCGGCCAATGGTCCCCACGACATAATCTGGCATCCGAACTCCTCCATGTATTTCTGTGGCTGTTTCTGCTGACAGAACACATGCGTCTCCACCTGGTTCACCATCGGCTTGATTTCCACATTCGATGCCAGGTCTATAAAGTGGTCGGGGTAGAAATTGCTCACACCGATAGCCCTCAACTTGCCTTCGCGATAGGCATCGATTAAGGCTCGATAAGCGCCGTAGCGGTCGCAGAAAGGCTGGTGAAGCAGCATCAGGTCGATATACTCCGTCTGCAGCTTGCGCAGGCTTTCGTCTATAGATGCCTTCGCCTTTTCATAGCCGTAGTTGGAGATCCAAATCTTTGACACAAGGAACAGGTCTTCGCGCCGTATGCCGCTCTTGCGCCAGGCATTGCCAACGCCTTCTTCGTTGTGGTAAGCCTGTGCCGTGTCTATCATCCGATAACCCACCTCCAGGGCATCGCTCACGCATCGTTCACACTCTTCAGGCGACACCTGATAAACTCCGTAACCCACCTGTGGCATTTCCACGCCGTTATATAATTTGATTGTATTCATATCGATAATTGTTTGTTTTAGTTTTCACAGTCACTCAAACTTCTTATCCACTTCTCGACCTTTTTCTTTTCTGTGCGCACCTCGTGGCCGTAGATGCTGAAGCCCTTCTGGACGTTAGCACCCGGGAAGGCAGCCTTCACGTCCTCTACGCAGTTGGCAAGTCCACTGCCTTCGTGGGTGGTGAAAGGAATAACGGTTTTGCCCTTCAGGTCGCTCTCATGCTTCTTGAAGAAGGTGAACATCACTTGCGGATAGGTGCCCCACCAGACGGGACCACCGATGAACACCGTGTCGTACTTGCTCAGGTCGACGTCACCCTCATACTCGGGCAGCTCACCGTTCTTGGTTTCTTCCTGTGCCAGTTTGATAAGCGGGTTATAGGCCATGCCGTCGTACTTGTGGGTGACGATTTCAAACTGCTCTGCACCTGTAAGTTCCGTGATGTAGTCGGCCACAATCTTCGTGTTGCCCACCTCAATGTTACCTACTGCGTAGTTGTCTCCTGCATGCGAGAAGAACACTACAATTGCCTTTCCGTCCTTTGCCATAACTTTCTCCTGTTTTGAGCCACCGCTGCAAGCCGTGGAAACCAGCAATGCTATGGCGGCTGTGATGATACTTTTGATATTCATACTTATTATTCTTTTGAATCTGTGTGCAAAGTTACGATGACTTTTCGATACTTTGGTTTCACAAATTACGTCATAATTTTCACTTTTTGCACAATTCATTCTTATATGTGTAAAATAATGTGTAATTTTGCCGAATGAATTCGGCGAAGTTGCTCACGCTCAGCATAGCTGAAGTGCACTTCGCTTTGCATTCGCTTAATCGCAACATTGCCGATTGGATTCGGCGAAGTTGCTCACGCTCAGCATAGCTGAAGTACACTTCGCTTTGCATTCGCTTAATCGCAACATTGCCGAATGGATTCGGCGAAGTTGCTCACGCTCAGCACAGCTGAAGTGCACTTCGCTTTGCATTCGCTTAATCGCAACATTGCCGAATGGATTCGGCGAAGTTGCTCACGCTCAGCATAGCTGAAGTACACTTCGCTTTGCATTCGCTTAATCGCAACATTGCAGTCATGAAGGCAGATTTCCAATATTCCACAGACTTCTATGGGATGAATTCCCGTGAGTTGAGTCACACCTGTATGCATTTGCTCTGCTTGGCAGGTGAGGGTAGTTTCGTGTTCAATGAGCACTGCTATCACATAGTCAAAAACGATTTGGTGGTGATACCGATGCCTGATCGTGTCAGTAACATTGCAGGACACGCAGACTTGCAGGTGGAGTGGTTTGCTGCCGACTATAAATTCCTGCAGAACCTGCTGCCATCGAACAATTACAGCATCGGGGGCAGTATCTCGCTGAACCAAGATCCCGTCATCAGACTCTCGGACGAACAGGCACAGCATCTGCTGGATGACTTTCATCGTCTGCGTGACCGTATGGACGACCGCAACTTACAGTTCTATCACGAACTGATGGGCAGTCTCTGTCTGACGATGATGTACGACATCTTCGAGGCGCACGCCCAGCGTGAAGCCACTGACTCGCATACCGAACGTACGGCCTACATCGTGAAACAACTGATGGCATTGCTCTCCACTGGCGTCAGTCGTACGGAGCGCGATGTGAGCTACTATGCCGAGCGACTGAACGTATCGCCAAAGTACCTCTCGGCTACCATCAAACGCGTGACAGGGCACAGCGTCACTTCGTACATTGACCGTCACACCATACCAATATTAAAAGACTATCTGAATGATGAACGCCTGTCACTCACTCAGATAGCCGAACTTATGAATTTTACCACTTTATCGTATTTCAGCCGTTACTGCACGAAGCATCTTGGCCAGTCACCCAGCGAATACCGCCAGAGTCTTCAACCGAAATAACGCAAGATCTTATTTGTTTACAGATTATTAATTCCGTGTTTGTTGAATATCAGTTTCATTGTCTCTGGGTCGAGGGGACGCATGGTAGGTAGTTTCAGACTCTTCACCATGTGCATCGTGCCCTGTTTGTACTTCTGGAAGTGGTCGGTCTTGATATGGTTCTGATAGGCTTCCTCGGAGGCATAGATTTCGAGGATGCGAATCTGGGTAGAATCCTCCGCACTCTGCAAAGGGAACAGGCAGACGACTCCCGGCTCGCGCTCCACACTCAGCCGGTCCACCTCGTTGGCAAACTTCAGGTATTCAGTCAGATGCTCTGGATAAACTTCGATTTCGGCTAATCTTACAATCATGGTCTCATGTTTGATGGGGGATGTAAATTCCTCGTCGGTCACTTGCTTCAGTTGCACGGCATGCTCCTCGCCTGCCACGATGTCGCTGACGGTCATACACTCGCAGTCGCTCCATGGCGTGGCACCATTCCAATGGCGCACGTTGGGAGCCGTTGTCACCACATCGCCCTTCTTGAGCAGTTGCTTGGGCTTGCCTTCCTCCTGATAGTAGGCCTCGCCGCTGAGCACCATCAGCACCTGTGTGGCATTCGGATGATAGTGCCACGAATTGCGGCTGCCTCGCTCGAAAAGGAAGTTGGTGGTCATCTGATGCTCACTACGACTCAGCACCGAGATATGCGCCTTGCCCGTGTTAAACTCGGCAGGAGCCGTGAACTTCGTCGGGAAAATAGTCTCTTGTGCCATTGCCGTAACGGATAGCACAAGGGCGAACAACATAAGGAAAAAATTCTGTTTCATTGTCTCTGTCTTACGTCCGTTTAACTAATGCTCAATGTATTTGATAATGCTCAATGTATTTGATAATGCTCAATGTATTTGATAATCTTGGCGGGATCCTCGCGCGGACTGAGCGCATTGCAGTAGGCTACGGCATCATACCACGTCACGTTCTCTACGGGCAGACTACTGCCCTTGCATTCGCTGGGATTGCTGCCCATCACTGATTCGTACTCTTGTTGCGACACTTCTGTAGCCGACATCAGGAATGATATAGATACCTTTTTGTGGCTCCTGTGCCAGCAGGCTAACGACCGTCAGCAGCACTCTGAATAGAAATGTCTTTTTCATATTGCTGTCGTTTTATGTTTCAAAATCCGTCGGCAATGTCAGTGCAAACCGAACGCAATCGAACTTGCTCGAATTGCTGAGGTGCAGCCTGACTTCGCAAATCCTTTGCAAAGGTACACCTTTTCTATTTTACTGCACTTATACAGATTCCTGCTTTTCCTACCACGATTATGGTTCCTGCGTTTATGCACATTGTAATTGCGGAACTTTATGTAATTTTGCAGCAAAAATCAGACGATTATGGCAAACGAATACTTTATTCTGGTCGATAGCGTGGATGTGTACAACAAGGCATTCGGACTGGACACACTGCATCCGCTGGAATTTGTCCGATTTCTGGCTTCGCCTCGGCATAGCTCAAGCAAGCTTGGCTCTGCACTCGGCTCGCACATAAATTGGAATTTACTTGCTTTTATTCTCCCATTCTAAATGGGCTTGAAACCATTTCTCACTATGCGCACCTAAGGCTCCAATTTGTCGAGGATGAGCAATAGGAAGGACATTTATGCTATCCCCATTGATTAAAGCTTTTGAGGGATTCCCATATCCATATAAATTCACATATTCCTGCAATGAAGTATAATTAACCTGGGCGATTCTGTTTAGAAACTGCCTAATGGGGATATCACCGAGCAATACAAGTAAATTTGCTCGTGACTCTTTCAGTTCTGCGAGTATTTCTTTGCATCTATTTAGGTCACAAAAGACAGTTGGACGTTTAGGAATAGTTACTGGGTTGAGACCGTATTGCTGTATCCTGGGCTCATATTTTGTTTTCAGAACTCTTACTTGACTATTATTCAGACGGGTTTCTGGCAACAAGTCACATAACCAAGCTTCTTTTCTCGTATATCCTAATGGTGCAAGAATATTTTCATCCAATACTTTTGCTGACGGTCCATTCAAATGGCTACCAGCAGGCTCTAAACTCCCAAGGTCAGATGGCAAATGAATTTTAGAGATAATTTCCCTGGCTTCGTCAGGATTACCATCCCAAAAGATTCTTGGTTCACTCGCCACCGCTAATGCCTGACAAATTATTTCATTTCCTTTTTTCCATCTTGCATGTACAGCACTGGCGTATACTCCAAGGACAAATACTTGTTTAGGAGTTCTATCTTGTTGTACTAAGCGGCGAACGGTTTCTCCAAAAGGATAAAAGTATTCCATATAAACACCGATTTTGAGGTTAATATTGCTTCTCTCTATTACTTGTGACTATAAAAGATTAAGCAATTATTTGAACAGTGTCCTTATATCCATAGAAAGGAACTCTTCGGCGCAAATGCCACCATCACCCACGATAAATGCCGATTTTGGTTTGAACTTATCTCTGAACCCACCAAGCCCTTTCGTGTTCTTATCGGCATTACTCTTCACCTCGATGGCAACGACTGTTCCCTTTTTGCGAAGAATAAAATCAACTTCGTTGGCAAGTTCACGCCAGTAAAATACTTCAATACGATGGACAAAGGCCTGACTGACAATCCAAGCACCAATACCTGATTCAAAAATGCGCCCCCACTCTTTTCGATCCATAATAGCCTGATCGAATGTATGCGGATTATACACCATCTTTAGTGCATTGTTATAAACCTGAAATTTGGGGATACTGGCTCGACGTCTGGCTGTATCGATACTGTATTTATGAAGTCCGCACAGCATACCACTCTCATCAAGCAGATTGATATAACCTGCCAGAGTAACGGTGTTTCCTGCGTCTTGTAAAGAACCAAGCATTTTGTTGAGAGAGAGAATCTCGCCAGAGTAAGAAGCACCAAGTTCAAAAGTCTGACGAAGAAGGGCCGGCTTACTGATAGGCGTATTCATCAGGATATCCTTATTGATGGTCGCATCAATGATTGCCGACTGTATATACTGCTCCCAACGGTCGGCCTCATTTATCAGGCCGGCAGCACCAGGATAACCTCCGTAGAAAAGATACTGGTCGAGCGTAAAGCCAAAACACTCTTTCATTTCTGGATAGCTCCAATGGGTCATGCGTATTTCTTCGAAACGGCCTCCTAACGACTCGGATAGTCCTTTCTCTAAAAGCACACGACTACTACCAAGCAACAACACCTTAATGTTGCAGTCGTGCAAGGTATCATCGTCCCACTCCTTCTTAACGACCTCACTCCAATTAGATACCTTCTGAATTTCATCAATTACAAGAATAATACTATCTAAACCTTTGCTCTCTTTCAGACTACGAACAGCAGCCCAGCAATTAGATACCCAGGCAGTATTTGAGGCTGGCACATTATCGGCAGAGAACTGCTGATAAGGCAAATTCAAATCTTGAAGTACCTGCTTAACAACAGTAGATTTACCCACCTGACGCGGTCCCATCACAACTTGAATGAACTTTCTCGGCTCTTTCAGTCTACTTGTAATTACCTGATATTCGGCTCTTTTGTACATAACTAAAAGTTTTACTCAGTGGAATGAGTATTTTTACTCAGTGCAAAGATATAAATTATAAATAGGATCACAAAACATTTCCCAAGAAAAATTCAGTTTACCATCATATATTCTGTATCAAAGTCTGGGCATAAAGCAAAAGAGACCTGCCCAAACGGACAGGTCCCTTTCATTATATCAGAGAGGTTAATTACTCTTCAACAGCTGCGAAGTGACATCTTAGCCTGCCATCTGCATCAATTTCGCTCTCAAAAGTTAAAGTTGTTGCCGATAACTAACTTTCAAAAGTAAAAAACGGTACATTTTTTTAATATTCAAAAGTAAAGTTTTATCTTTGCACATGAAATATAAGTTGGCAGCAAGTAATAGACACTATCATCAACACGGAGATTCCATCTGTAAGTAATATAGAGTATGATTCCGTCTATAAAGCCAAGCTCCTGCTGGCTGTGCTGGCGGAAAGTTCTCCTTACACGCTTAACATTTCAGGATTGTGCAACACGCTTCAGGCATCACGCAATAACGTTCTGAAACTTCTCGACTTGATGGACAAAGCAGCATTAGTGCGTAGGCTTTATTCCGCAGACTCCGGAATGAATATGCTGACAAAGCCAAAGAAGGTGTTGTTCGCCAATACCAACCTGATGTATTGCCTGACACCCAGAGCCGAGGATGGTACTATGCGTGAGACATTCCTTGCCTCCCAGTTGGCGGTTGCTCATCAGCTCAGTATGCCCACCAAGGGTGATTTGGTTGCAGATGGCAGATGGCTTTTCGAGGTCGGTGGAAAGAACAAGGGATTCACACAGATAAAGGGTATAGAAAACAGCTACGTCGTGGCAGATAAAATAGACATAGGACATGGCAATAAGATACCTCTTTGGCTTTTCGGTATGCTTTATTAGTAATTTTGAGTGGGACTAACTATCAGATAAATCGTTTTTATCTGAAATAAAATCAAAGGAAATGAAAAAAGATGCTGTAGCAATACTTGGTAAGACCTTGTTGTATATCGTGGCTGTGGCTATGACATTTGCACTCATTGTCTTGGCTTGGGAGAAATACGACTGGCTACCCACCGTCAAAGATATAATACGCGGAGTGGTCATCCCTATGTTGCTTGGCGGTTTGACGGTATTCCTTCTCCGACATGAATTTGATGTCCTTAAAGATAAATGGAAACCATTCGTTCAGTTTGTCATTTTTCTTACCGGCACATTGGTGTTTGTCAATGCTGGGATAATTGCACAAGAAGCCTGTGCCAAGGTAATGAAGGTGGACAGTATCACTACACTATCGAACGAAGAAATCAAGAGGGCGGATTATCTTCAGATAGAAAGTGTTGAGCCTGATACGAGTTCCTATAACTATCTTTTTGACGATGCCGTCATACCTGGAAGAGGTGCCCATATCAAATTCTGGTTTTATCAAGTCTGTCCGCTTAAAAACAAGAAAGACGTTTTCCTTTGCATTCGAACGAAAGAGACACATCCCTACAGATGGATATCCGAAGATTGGTTGCAACAATGGAGAACAGATTTCGTCAACCGGGAAAAAGGCTCTATAAAGACAACTGCTCTTTCTGCGCATTTCTTCAAGGTCATTCACCAAAGTGACCGCCATTACGAGCAATACCAAGCTGTTACTGCCAACTGCACCACTCGCTATAGTGTCACCAGTCCAGAAGATCTTGTTCTGTTGCAAATCTGTCAGCCGGACATTATTAAAGGATGGGTGGACAACGTGCTCTATCTTTTCGGTTCTCTACTTGTCGGCTTTTCTGTGCTTGTAATAACCCTCATGCAAACAGGCGCATTGAACGGAATTTTTCGGAAAAGTTAGAAAGAATAACATATTATCCCAACTTTGGCATTATTGACTAATTGAAGTTAATAATGCAGCTACAAGAAAGGCAATGAGCGTAGATACATGAAGTGTAAAACACCTCTTATAGCACTAAAACGCTGTACCCTCGCATATAAATTCGGCAACAAATGAGATTCATTGCAGAATTTACATGCCATACCAAACTACCAGATTATTCTGTTAATATCTTCTGTGAATGCTAATAAACTCTTGACTCCTTGTAAAGACAGCTGTGGATAGTCCCG